>Ga0315901_10000055_pt1 | contig 156782 bp, 155 predicted proteins | sample LakEriMetagenome_10_FD_203761 | JGI IMG/M metagenome (GOLD analysis project Ga0315901, IMG submission 203761) | Freshwater fungal communities from buoy surface, Lake Erie, Ohio, United States - Buoy 2 MA116 | ecosystem: Environmental > Aquatic > Freshwater > Lake | place: USA: Lake Erie, Ohio... | reverse complement strand
GCTTTAACAAATTTGTCATATAATACTTGAAATCTTGATGACTCAACAATCAAATCTTTCAATATAGATGTAAAACGCATATTCATAACTGTTTTTATATAATAAATATTACAAATTTAATAAAAATAATAATTAGTAGTTCATAATGAGTAATTCTTCACCCATATTTTGTTTCTCCCCCTTCTTAGCCGAAGCCGCTTTAGCAAACTCTTTTTTCACCCAAGTATATTGGTCTTCAGGAAACCATTGGTGTAATAGTTCAAAATCATAATACGATAACGAAAATTTACCTTGTATATTGTGTAAAACGTTTGCTAATCTTTCGTGGTCTTTTCTATCAAAATCGTGGTTGGAGTAGTAATTTTCTGTCTTCCAGTATGGTGGGTCCAAATAAATGTAAGTTGATGGTGAATCGTATTTCTGTATCACGTCAGCAAAATCCATATTTTCTACATCTGTAATCTTTAAGAAATGTTCAACCCAATCAGGTTTTGATAACTTGTCTCTAAATGTAAGGTATTTTGATTTATACTTACCTTTAAGGTCAATAAAGTTTGATGTTTCAGGTTTTGACCCACTAAAGACCTGTGTTAGGATATAAACATATTTAGCAGCAGCTTCATAATCACCAGGTTCTACGCTGAAATTTTCACCAAATAATTCAGCCTGAAAGCTGATAAATTGTTGTTTGTATATTTCAGGTGTAATGTCCACACCTTGTTTTTGACAATCAATAGAGTTGATTGCTCTTAACAATTCAGTTGGGTTTTGAACACACTTGAATAGATTGTAGTTTAGTGGATTAAAGTCATTATAAACAACTTTCTTTAGGTTTGGAAACTGTTTTAGGTCCATATTATAGAAACACCAAAACATTCCACCAAAAGTCTCTAAATAGACCTCCATATCTTTATCATAGAAAGGGACAATCCACTTTCCTATCTTACTTTTTCCTCCGATATAACTTAACATATTACAAATATAGTTTTTTTGATATTTATTTTCAACTAATGATTAATTAAAATATAGTTATGGAAAAAGAAAAAGCAACAGAAGTTACCGGATGTAAACAATGTAAAAAAGGATTATCTACAACACAACAAGGTCTGTTAGTGTTAGGTTTATATATTTTACTCTCAAGTGTTGTTGGTACAATTACAATTGTTAAATACTTAGCGGATTTATTTTAATATCTCCTGTATTTGGTCAATTTTTTCTTGTGGTAAATCAATTTCGTTTGTAATATTCATTTTTACATAGAAATCCCCACTATTACTATCACCCCTATATCCTTTTTTAACCAATCTTAATGGTTTTTCAGAACTAATATTTTTGGGTAAGTTAATAAGTAACTCACCTTCGGGATGTGGTAATTTTATTTGTTTTTGTAGTATAATATCTAACACGTTCAATTTCAAATAATAAATCAAGTCATTACCATTCTTTTCGAATCCATCATTACTAAAAAGATTTATTTGTAATACAAGGTCTCCTCTTAACTTCATATTTTGATTAAAGTCTCCTTTAGCTGGTACTCTCATAAAATTTCCATTATCAACATTTTTTGGTATTGTAACTAGTAATGTCTCGTTTTTTATCAAAATACCTTGACCATAACAATTATTACAAGGATTGATAATAATTTTTCCTTTTCCAAAACAACTTGGACATTGTGTTTGTACTATTTGGTTGAACATACCGTTACCCACTCGTTGTGTAATTGTACCAACTCCACGACAAGTATTACATATAGAAGTTTGACCCCCATCACCATTACAAGGTGTACATATCTCTTTATAATCGTATTTTATTTCTTTTTTTACCCCCAAGTATGATTCAATAGGATTAATGTCAACATTTATTATTTTATCTGGTGCTCGTCTTGCCCTTTGTTGTCTATGACCTCCCATCATTTCTTCAAAGATACTATTGAAGTCATAATTTCCATGTCCGCCCATATTTGCAAATGGGTTATTTCTTCTATTGTCGTAGTCTCTTCGTTTTGTTTCATCACCTATATTTTCATACGCCTCAGAAACCTCTTTAAACTTTTCTTCACCTTCAGGGTTTACATCTGGATGATATTGTTTAGATAATTGTCTATACGCCTTTTTAATTTCATCCTGTGATGATGTTTCAGAGACCCCTAAAATGTCATAATAATTTTTCATGAAAGATAACTACATAATTGTTCTTTTTAAGAATAGGAAAAGAAAAAAAATTATCAAACGTTACGTCACAGAAAAACAAGCAACTAATTTTTTTAATCGTATGATAAAAGAAAATAACGTTGTTTTTGAAAAAAGAATTGAAAATGCTGAACCATCAGATTATGAACTAGGTTTATTATCTAAAAATCAATCATTTCAACCTAGTTTATATATTACCGATGATTATGGACGCAATAGTCCAGTTAATTTAGAAAATCCTGAATATGTTTTTTTAAATATTAAAAAATACAAGGTTGAGGAGTTAATTTTTGATTGGCAAAAACAAGAAAAGATAAATTTTGATAACTTTTTAAAGTCTTACTGTAAATCAAAAGACTTGAAAAATATATTTACACTAAATAACAAAATATGTGTACAGATAGATGATGATGTGAATGTATTTTCTTTAAAGGATAGTGACGAGTCAAACAGATTTTTAGACGTTCTACAAGATTATTTCTATAGTCATAATAGAAAGGATGCTATCTTTGTTAAAGATGTGTCCTCAGCTCAAAGAAAATGGTTGTATGATATTATGGAAAAAAAGGGATTTGACAAAAAAAGACTATATAGATTGAAAACTACTTTTTCAAAAAGGTAAAGTTAGTATTACCTATTGATACTATACATTTTTTGTCCGTTGTTTTGTGATTTAAATATAATAATATTTTTTGGAACCTGTTCTCATCTAATGTAATTGTTACATCCGTTTGATTTGAATAAAAAAAACTGTTATCTAAAATTTCAACTACTTCTGCTAATTTTTTTATTTCATCCCCAATACCGTTATAATTCTGTTCCATAAAGAATATTTTTGTTCTTCGTGTATTGTGTTTCTTACTTGTGATTTATCTAATGATTTAAGCTGGGAGTATAATTCTTGTTTATACTCCTCAGCTTGTTTCATTAATCTTTCTCGTTCATCATTTAGTTGTTGAATCTCCTTCTCCAACTTCGGTGTTAACTTCGTCATCTGATTGTGTTAATAAATTTGCAAATTCTTCTAAATCAAACTTTAACCCCTTAAGGTTTTCTAAATTTTCTTTTTCGAAAATTTGTTTTAACTCATGTACTTTGTTTTTGAAAAGTCTTTCTTTTTCTTCTCTTTCTATGTTTGTTTTAATAACGTTTTGAATTGTATTTTCAATTACATCTATCAATTTTGTTTTGTTTTGACAGACAAAAGATGTAATTATAGAACCATCTTTGTCTGAGTTTTGTAAAATTTCAATTTCTGCAGGTCCTTTTTTTGGTAACAACCAAGATGAAGGAAAGGTCATGTCAAAGGTAACATAATCTTTTAAAATTCTAACAGATTTTAAATAATTTGAGGTTGTTGTTATAAATTCACTATAAATCATGAAATTAAATATATTAAAAATGTTATGATGTAAGCCACAAAACCTCCGTTGATAAACAATTCTGTAGTTGTCTGTTCAAAAGGTGTGGGTGGTGTTGAAAACACCGATTTAAAAAAACTTATAATGAGTCTTAAAAATCCAAGTACTGAAAATACAAAAATAAATAAGAACAAATAATGTAAGATATTATGCATTATTTTCTTTGTTATGATTTAAAATTTCAGTTCTAAGTTGTTGTGCTAATGCTTTTAATTCTTGTGAAGTTTTTCTAGCTCTAATTCCGGCTGATTTATTTCCGCTATAAAATTTTGCAGTATCAACTGATAACGTTTCAACTAATGTTTTAATTTTTTCTAAAGTTTCCATTTTTTATAAAATTCTATTTATTTATTTTTAATCAAAAAATACAGACTAAAATTAGTATGTAAAGTTTTTAGGTTCTATTTTTAAAGACCTCTCTAAAAGTTTATATAAATCAGTAAAGATTTCTATGTCTGATTTTGTTTTTTTACCCTTTCTATTGAAAAGTTGAGTCAGGAATAGTTCAATCGTCCCTTTAATGTTTTCGTCTTTTTGTTGGTAAAATATTTCAAAGAAAAACGATTCAAAAAAATTAATGTCGTCTTCTTTAAAAATAAAATATATTGATTCCTTCTCAAAATTCTCAATCGTTTTTTTCCAACACCAATTAAAGTGGTCTTTTTTTTGTTGTACTGTCATACCAACTCTAGTCTCGTTCACGATTCCATCATCATCACCAAGATATGTTTCATTAATCAGATAGTAAAACGAAAGGCAAAAATCTCTAAATAATTCTGTGTGTTCTGAGGTAATATTATTTGCTAAGTACCAAGCAGTTATGTCTTCGTCATCCATTGGTTTGGCTAACCAATCAAAAAAACGACCCATATTATTATTAAATTCCATGTTTTAATAATAATATGAGTCTAAATAAATTGTAGATTTAATTATTGTGTTTTTTGATTGTATCCTATCAGATTTTTCATTTTTGTAATTTCTGATAATACTTTTTTGTCTTCAGTAGACTCTAACTTAATTTTAATCCCTTCACCTTTTTCTTGACCTGATTTTTCATTGAACACGGGTTGTGGGGCTTTATTATAAGATTGTTTTTTAAGTTTGTCTAATGTTTGTTTTTTTCTCATTTTATTGAAACGAGAATTAGCGTCTGACTCAAGTGCATTTCCACCAGGAGCATTACCTGTTTCAGATGAACCTTCGTAGTATTTATTCATTCTTTCGTCATTAAAATCAATAGCATCAGGAACAGGAATGTTTAAACCAGCAATTTCATAATTAAAATCTTCATTTTCGTCAGTTAATTGAAATGCCATTTTTTCCATCTCTTCTAGCTCACCATTTCCTTTTGGGAAATGTTTAGGATTCATTTCGTAGTCACCTTTAGAACCATCTTTAAGATATTCTTTCATTTTTTTAGTAACACTTTTAATGTAATCACTTTCTTCTTTACCTGATTTATTTAAAGATGATTTTAATACGTTAGATGTTGAAACTTTACCTTTTTCGTATTTAGTATTTTCTTTAATGATTTTTTCAATCATATCAACCATTTCATTTTCAGTAAATAAAGTACTTCCGAAGTTTTGGATTCTGTAATAAGTCTCTTCAACTTTTTTACCTTTAGCTTGTTTTGCAGCAGATTTCATTGGTTCTTTTTTATCACCATCATTATCTAAATCTAAAAAGTCAGGTTTAGCACCTTCTTTAGTTTCGGATTTTTTTGCTCTCAACATTGTAAAATCTTCACGGTCTATTCTACCGTTTTCATTCTTGTCAATTTTATGTTGTTTACCAAATAGTTTTTCTTCCAACTCAGCTTCATCCAAATCCAATTCAACAAAATCAAATTCGTCTTCATCATCTTCTTCACTATGATGTCTGCCTTTTTTAGTTGATTTACCTTTTAAAATATCATCCAACTCTTCAAATGAATAATCCGATAGTCTAATGTTACCCATAGATGGATGTCCGTCGTCCATACCACCTAATTCTGTGATATCTCCTTCATACATGGTACCACACTCCATACATTCACCTTCATACATCATTCCACCACATTCTGAACACATTTCTTTGTTTTCAAAAATTCTATTTTTGATTCTATTTGAAGTTTTATTTATTTCTTCAGATAAAACTCTATCTACGATTTTTTTAATTTCTCTTTCCATATTAAATAAATATCATTTAATTTATAAATTACTACCCAAGTGTTGAATTAGGATATTTTTTATTTCTTCTGTAGTTAAACCAGTCTTTTTAGAAACGTTTTCAATCGCTTCATACATTGCATTTTTCTTTGGTTTTTTAGTAATATTTAATGCTTTGATGTCTCCTTGATTACAATAAGGGAAAGTTTTACATTCTTTTTTTACAGAAACAAATTGACCTCCTGGTATTTGTGCTTTTTTCCAAGACCTACCTTGTCCTTTAGTTGTATTACCTTTCATATTTTTATCTTGAAAGCTATTAGCGTCGTAAATACCAACCGATGAGGTTGATGTCATTTCAGTAGCTTCTACTTTTTTGGGACACACACATTGGGATTTAACTCTATCACAAGCGTCGCAATATTCTTCTTCCTCACTAACCTCTATTACTTTTGGTCTTTTGTATTCAGATTTAGCCTTATCATCATTTGACCACATACTGAAAGCAGGTGCACTATAACCGAAACCTCCTGTTGCAGTGGCTTCTTTTGATTCTTCCTTTTTCTTTTTTAAAGCTTCAGAAATAAGTCTATCCAAATATTCTTTATCTAGTTTCATCTTTTGTTTTTTAATGCCGATTGCCACTGATTTTTCTTTGACCACAACTGATAATAAAATTCAGTAGTCAAATCTATAACAACATCGTTTATATCACCTCTTAATCTACCCTTTTTTACTTCCTTTGATAAAACATCAATCAAATTGTTTTCAAATTGTTTTACCGTATCCGCTTTAAGAAAAGACTTTATTTCTTTTCTTATCATAGATTCGATTTCTTTTTTTTCTGTACTTGAAAGTGCCATTATTTCATTATACTAAATACTGTTAATGTTGTGATAAGTGCACCACTCACAATTTGAGTAATGGTATTTTTAGCTTTCAATTTTTTAACTTCTTTTCTTAACTCATCGTTTTGGTCATTAACAATTTTGAATTTTTGTTCTACGTTTGAAATAATCTCCTTATTCAACGTGTCCTTTTGCTCCCAAGTGTTAATTGTTTTTTCCAAAAATAAAATCTTGTTATTAAGTTGTTTGATTTCTTCTTTATCAAGTTTAGATAATTCTTTTAATCTGTCGTAGTCATTTAAGTCCAACAACATTTTTTGTGCAACGTCATAAGGGATACTCATTTCAGTTGGTTCTGTTTTAGGTTTTTGTTGTGCAAATGAAACATTAACAACAAAAATAGCAAACAATAATAAAAATATATTTTTCATAATATTAAAAATTGTATCTCGCCCTCAACAAACTATCAACTTGTTTTTTGTCGGCATTTTTTATTTCTTCTTTTTTCTGAGTGTAAAAGTTATTAACTTCTTTTCTTTCCACTTTAATCTTACCAATCTTGTCATCAATCTCATCTATTTTGTGTTGATAATCAGTAAGTGAATCATTTAAACTTTGTTGGAGTTTTTGTAATTTTTGGATGTTTTGGTCCAATTGTTCCAACTTATACTTATCCAATTCAGACATCTGTGGTTTTGGGGTTGCCAAATAAATTACACCATATAACACACCTATAGCTAGTATTACACCAACAACATGTTTCCAATATTTTTTAATTAGTTCCATAATTATTCTTCGGTTGTTTGTTGTGTTTTCTTTCTTGTTGAGATTACTTTAGCCCATTTAGCTTTGAACTTTTCATAAAAACTTGTTAATTTAGATATTAATTCAGTTAGTTTTTCGTCCAACTTAATCATATCCCCATTAACATATACTCCGTTGTTTTCACCAATTGAATAGAAAAATTCAAGGTCGAAATCTATAACTTTACCGCTCCATTGTACTTCATTTTGATAAAGGTTTAAAACTCCGAAGTCAGATAAATCTGATACCTCATCAACAAATTCATCCATTGTTTCTTGAAATGCGGTTTTTTCTTCAGTTGTAAGTTCAAGGTCTTTTTTATCTTTACCGTGCATAGTTAAAAGACCACCTGAAATTCTATAGGTTTTACTTTTGTCTTTTTTAACTTTTTCGACATCCATATCTGCATTATCTGTATTGGTATCGTTTTCAATTTCGTCCTCAATACTTTTAGCCATATTTAAAGGTTCAACTTGTTCCATCAACATCCTTGATTTCTTTAACAAGGATTTTATTTCATCATATTGATTCATCATTTTTTAGTTTTTTTTCTAATAATTTAAAGTCGAAGGCTGGATTAACATCTTTAAAGTCCACATCATAATTACTTCTTGTTGCAATACCTTTGAAATTCTCAACCCCATCTTGTCTAACATTATGACCTATTGTTATTTTAGGTATTTTGAATTTTTCACATAATTCATCTAATAGTAAAACCAAAGAATCCATTTGTGTTGTTTCGTATTTATCCCAAAAAAAACAATCTCTCCACTTTCTTTCAAAAGCCTTCTGTTTATAAATATCCCCAATCCAATTAACGTATGTATCTTCTAGTGGATTTTTTTTAAGACATCCAAAGTTTTCTAAACTAATAACAATTGATTTTTTATCTAAGGTCTCATTATCTAAAAACCTTGAATACATATTGGGTTCCATAATCTTATAGACTTCTCCTGTTTTGGATATCACATAATTTGGGATATATGGATTTTTTTTGTTGTATCTATACCTTAAGGATTGGATATAGTTTTTAACACCTCTTTTGGTGTCTGTTAAAATAATTTGTGTTTTTTTGTCATTAACCCCTACAGGATTAAAATCTGTTAATTCGTAAACCACTTCCATTACCATTTCTATTTCCGTAAGACAATCTTTTTAATTCTCTTTGGGGTTCTGGTTTATTTTCCTCTACTTGAGGTTCAATTATTTCTTCTGTGACATCTTCTGTGACTTCTTCTGTGACTTCTTCTTTGACATCTTCAATTACTGGTTCAGTTTCTTTAGTCATCCATTCCCAACTATCACCAATGCTTAATAAACTTTCAGGTACATTTACTTCATCTATTTGGTGGGGAAGTTCGTGGGGAAGTTCGTGGGGAAGTTCGTGGGGAAGTTGGGGGGTGACTTGGGGGGTGACTTGGGGGGTGACTTCTTGTTTTGGGGAATCATCTTCCTCATCTTTTCTATTATTTTTGAATGCTTGGTTTGTTGCAATAACTAATGTAATAGCCAATGGGTCAAACACAAAAATTAGAATTAATATGAATATGTTAGCGGTTTTTTTAACACTCCATCCAGTCATTTCACTTATATATTTAATAGTACCAAGTTCATTACCCGATATTTCTTCAGACTCCATGTTTAGTATTTGTATATCTAAAGCAGTAATACTGTCATTAAGTGCATCCACTTTACCTGACATTTTGTCACGATTTTCAATTGCCAGTTGTAATTGAGTTTCAAATGATTTACGATTAGCGTTATTTGCTCTTGTTACAACCTGACCCGTTTGTCTATCAATACTTTGGGTTGTGGTGTTTGTTGATAGCGCACTTCTTAATTTAGAAATATCTTTATCTAAGGTTTGTTTTTCTTTTTGGTATTCATTTTTGATTTCCTCAAATCTTTCTTTTTTAACTTCAATGTTTTTTACTTCCTTTTGACCGATTTCAAGTTTTGCAATGTTGGTTGAAAATCCTGTACTTAAAAGTCCGTAGATGCCTAATGATGTTATAAGTGACAAGGTTATAAGTGCTAATGTTAAATATATCTTTAAAACACCGTATGTTTCTTTCCACTTGTCATGTAGATATGTTGCAATTGCCAGTTTTGATATTTCTAAAAATCCACCCATTATAATAACAGGTAATGCTACACCAACAAAGACCACAGATAAACCAACAACACTATAATAAGCAGCAGTTCCTGATAGTCCAAGAGCACAAAATAATAAAAACCACGGTAATAATTTGTCTTTCATATCAATAACTATAATAGATAAATATTAAAGATAAAGAAAAACCCCCACCGGCGCCGATGGGGGAGTGTAGTTTCATCTTACCATATAGATAAAATTGAGGAGTTTCACCTTGGTAACATCAGGTACCTTCCGCCGAGTTGTAAGGGTAATCTCGGTTCAACCCTTTAGTATCATAAATATTCAAATAAATCTGAACATTCGTTTCTTAATTTACGAAGAGCCTTTTCTTTAATCTGACGGACACGTTCTTTTGTTAATCCAAAGTCAGAACCGATGTCTTCCAAAGTACGAGGTGTACCAGTAATTCCATAATAATCTTCAACGATTACTTTTTCACGCTCATCCAAGACAGACATGATATCCATCATTTTTTGTTTCAATACATCTTTGGTGTTGAATATTTCATCAGGAGCTTCCACGTTGTCGTTTTTAATTACATCAATCAATGTATCACCATCTTCGTTGATATGCATATCAAGGTCAATCATTCTTGGAAGTGTTGCAAATTTGCTAGATAATTCCTTGTTTGTTTTTTCGTTCTCCCTTTTTTCTTTTTGCATCTCTTGAACGACGTTAACAGGGAGACGAATAGTACGAGAGTTGTCGTTTAGTGTTTGTAGGATAGATTGTTTAATCCACCATACAGCATATGATATAAAACGATTGTTTTTGGTCCAATCAAAGTTTTTAATTGCTTTCATCAACCCGTAGTTTCCTTCAGCAATTAAGTCAGATAAATCAATTCCTTGATTTTGGTATTGTTTTGCGACTGTAATCACAAAACGTAAATTACCTTCAAGCATTTCTTTGTGAATTGCTTCTTTTTCACGGTCAGTACAATCCGTTGATGAAATGCGCTCCGCCAAAAGTCTTTCTCTCTCGGGTGTCATTACTTTTAATTTTCGGATGTCTTTAAGGTAAATTTGAATCTCGTCCTGATTCAAGGGGTTAGTTGATTTTATTTCCTCCATTCTCTCTCTTTCCATAATTGTCTAAAATTTGTTTCTCTTCTTTTGTTAATGACTCAATTCCTTTCTCTGTTATCTTTTCTAAAATTTGGTCCACTGTTGGTTTTGGTTTTTGTGGTCTTTCAACCCTAATCGGGAACTCAAAATTTGTTTCCGACAAAGGTAAAATAAATTCCATCATATCACCTAATTTTTTCTTCTTTTCTTCACTTAATTTTTCTACGTCTACTTTTTTGTTCTTGTTCTCTTTTTTTACTCCATCAATATTCAAAAAATCTTTCTTCAATTTTCGGTCCATTTTAATGTCCACGTTTTCTGTTGCTTCCATCAAAAAGTACTGTTCTACTACTCCGTCTAAACACATATCGACATACTCTTTTAGTTCACTGAAAGTTTCTTTGGTTCTAAAGTGTAAAACCATTCCAAACTCACCATAATTGAACTTCAGGTATTCGCTAGAAACTACCGTTACTAACTGATACGAAATGTCGTCAATAAAGTTTTCCATCTCTGTGAAATCACCAAAAATAAAAAGCATATATCTCTTGTCTTGTGATTCCATTTCTGTTTTTTTCTTTCTCATAAATATCTTTTAAACTCGTTTTGAATATGATACAATTTGGTAAAAATCCTTTTTTCCTTCGCAATATTCTAACACTAAACCTAATAGTGTTTTGAACATATATGCATCTTTTGTTTGTTTTTCGCAGATGGTAAATAACTCAATAAAACTCACAAGGGTATCCATCTTATAATACCCATGATTGTCTAAAACATTGAACTCACTTAAATGGTTTTTGTAAAAATTAAGTTCGTAATTATCTCTTTCTTCTGTGGTGTTGAAAGGTTCGGTTGTTTCATACAAAGATAATACTTTTTTTACAAACGCACCAACAAGTTCTTTATTGTATTCACATTTAACTAAAAGGTCAGTAATCCAGTGTGTATGACTTGGTGTTCTTAATCGTTTGTTAGTTTCTTTGTATTTTACAATAAAGTCAAGTTCAGGGTTATCACCTCTTGAACCTTGGTAAATTGCAACCATAGTTCCATCTAACATTGTATACGTAGATAGTGGTGAAAAGGTTACACCTTTTTTAGAATAAGTTAGGGTCATTTTTTTAGTGTCTGTAATTAGTAATTACTAAGTGGTTAACATTAATTTCTTCTCCAATTCTTCCTGCATAAATTTTAAAACTATATTTTTTTGGGTATTCATAGATAATATAATCTTTATATAAATCTCTTATAAAATCACTACCTCCCACAATCATCATACACTTACTTTTAGATGATTTAAATTTTTCGAATAATTCTAATTGATTTTGTCGTGTAAAATTATCACCACCATAATCATTAAAAGTTGAATCATAAGGTTGGTCGATAAAAATAAAATTTTCTTCACCATTGTAATTATCAAATACATCTTTATAATCACCTTCCATTATTATTGTTCTTTCTAATAAAGACGTGTATTCTTCATTAAGTAAATCATCAAAATTTACACTTTTATATTTACCCCAAGGAACATTAAAACCACCATTACTATTATATCTTATCATACCTCGAAAACAAGTTCTTCTTAGGAAGATAAATTGAGCGGCTTTTTCTATATCATTTTGGGGTTTAAAGACATCACTACCATTTGGTAATTTTTTACCTCCTCCCCTAACATAATAATATGTATTTTCATTGATTTCCCAACCACTTAAAATGTTATGTATTTCTTTAGCATGTCCATTTTTTATTTGTCTATAAAAATTAATCAAATCACTATGAATATCATTTATTACATTCTCACCTTTATGGTTTAAATCGAAAAAAACCGCAGCACCACCAGCAAAAGGTTCAATATATCTTTTATAGTTTTTTGGGTAAAATTCTTTAAATGTTTCAATTTCATTCCTTTTACCACCGGACCATTTGCATAAAGGTTTCATAATTATATAAATATTTTATTTTTTATTGTTTTTTTTATTATGCTCAGAAATAATATTTTCCATTTCCTTAATCACAAATAATTCATTATATGGTTGTTCATCTATTTGTAAATTTAAAAATTTATTAAAGTTAAATTCGAATTTATCACAAAAATCTAAACCAGAAATAATATAATCGTTAATTCTTTTATCTTTAATTTGATGTTTTCCGTTCTCCATGTTAACAGAAATTAAACCAACTTCAACTTTTTTACCTTTTTGTGAAAAATATTTCATAAAAGATTCTATAACATCAATTTCAGATTTAGATTTTTTAGTATCCAAGTTATCACCATCTTTTATTTCATAGCAATAAAATATACCATCAACAAAAACTATTACATCAACCTCTTGTTTTTTTTCTTTTCTATTTTCATTGGAATAAGAGATGTATCCACCAAATATAATAACACCATTTGGATTTTTTTCAATGACTTTTAAAGTTTTGTTTGGTGTATTTACTTCTTTACCTTTATAAATGGGTAATTCCCCTTCATAACTAACTATTAATTTATCACTTACTTGATTTCCATTACAAATTGCGGCAGCATGAAATGCGGTCATAAGGTCAGCGATTTGTTGGTTTCCCACAAGTCTTTTATAAGCCCCTGTAGATTTACGATTTTTATTTTTTTTAATAAGTGCCATTTGTATAATTTATTACAAATATACTAATATTTTTTTAAATTAGTTACAAAACTTTTGAAACATTATTTTCTTTTTTTATTTTTACAACACTATCATTCCATTGATTCACAAGGGGATTATGAGTTATTACGAAGATTTTGTCAAAATACTCTTTAATTTTGATGAAGAACTCGGCAACCATTTCTAAGTTATCGTTACTAATTTTGCCGAAAATTTCGTCAAAGACAATCACATTGGGTTTTGGCAAACTACATATCTTACTTAATACGGAACGTAGTGCTAATGAGGCAATTGTACGTTCAAAACCTGAACCAGAAACCATCAACTTTTCAATTCCTGTTGAGTTATCAATCATCACAAACTCTACCTCATTTTTATCGTTGATTCTAATCTCCAATTTGAAGTATGAACTATCCTCCATCAATCTTTGAAGTTCTGAATTGATTAGTGGCATCATGGTTTTCATAATCATTTTTGATATCCCGTTCTTACCGAACAACTCCAAGTAAATCTTAAAGTTCTTTTCTTTTTCCTCTTCTTTTTTGATTTGTTCAATCAGTTTAAGGTTGTTTTTAATTTTTTCTTGATTGTTGGTATTACCCACCTCAAGTGTTGTGATTTCAGATTTCTTTGATGTCTTTTGTGTTTCAAGTTCCTCCAATCTCATATCAGCTTTAATCAACATTGTTTCAATTTGTTGATTGTCTTTAATCTTATCTTGGACCTCAAAATATCTTTTAAGTTTTGAATTAAAACTTTCAATTTTCAAATCACAACTTTCAACTGATAATTCGTATTTTTCCTTTATGAGTTTGTTTTTTTCGTATTCATCAAACTCTTTTTTAAGTTGTACGAAACCTTCTTCCGTGCGGTTTAAAACCGTCATTGCTGCTTCATTTGTGGTTTTTTGTAGGATTAATCCATCAAGTTCGGCGATTTTGGCGTTTGTAATTGCCGCATTCATTAACTCAATTCCACAATGTTCACATTTGATTCCACCTTCAACAGATGACTTCAATTTGTTGATTGATGATATTTCTGTATCAATTTTAACAATCTCTTTATAAAGAACATCTATCTCCTCTTTAACTTTATCATGTGTTTCTTCATAATAAAAATGAGATGGTTCAACTACTTTAAGTTCATTTATTTTAGATATGAATGTACTTTTTTCATAGTTGATGGTATTGATTTCTTCTTGTGTTTTTTCAGGATTCAATACAGAAATTTCTTGGTCGATATCAGAATGTTTTTTCTTTAACATATCATCCCGATACTCTTTCCCTTTTTTGATTTTATCCTCAATATCTTTCAACTCAATTTTAACTTCTTCAATTTTTTTCAAATTGTCAGAAATTGTATTTTTCAACTCTTCGTTGTTATCTTTAAGTTGTTGTGAAGAATATACATTAGACATTTTTGATTTTGAAAAATCTCCATATACTTCTTTTGCAACTTCTTCTTTTCTTTTCAAAAATTCCAATCCCATAAACCTTGATAACACCTGACCACGAGCAGTTGGTTTTGCTTCCAACAATTCTTCAAGATTTGATGCGGTTGTAAGAATGGTCATTAAGAAGTCTTCTTTTGTGCCAATAGAAGTTTTGATGAACGCTTCGGTTTCACGTCTTTGTTCACCTGTAAAGTTTTGTAAACTACCGTCCGATAGTTTTTTAAAGAAGTCTAATTCTGTTTTTACATTCCATTCACCTTTCTTAGACAACTTTCTTTCGATAGTTCTAACGATGATGTAATCTTCACCATCAATTGATACTTCACCTTTTACATAAACTTTATCTTTATCAGTAAATCGATTGAATATTTCTTCAGCCTTTGTTGTTTTGGTTGTTTCATTGAAGAATAAGAACATCAAAAGGTCTACAGATAAAACCGTTTTACCTCCAAAGTTTGGTGGGTCGGATTCAACAACGACGATACCATTAAGTTTTTCAAAATCCAGTCTTTGGTTTTCACCATAAGACAAGAAGTTTGAGAACTCAATGTTTTTTATATACCACTTTTTGAATTGTGTGGTTTCTTCGTGTTTTTCTAAAATCTTGTTTTCAACTATTTTGTTAATTGAAAGGATTTCATCGGTATGACCTGTAAGACCTTTACCTTCCAAATATTGTTTCATTAAACCCAACTGGTAGTTTGCGTCAGTTATGTTAACTGATACGTCTACCGTTTGAACCTCATCTGTGTTTGTGATTTTAGCCTTTGTTAATACATTGACATTAGTCGTGTTATACTTTTTAGAAAAGTAATGTTTAACACTTTTAATTTTGTCTTGTGTAAAGTTTTCAGGCAAATCTTCCCAAACAACTTGAATAGTTGGATTTATAAACTTTGAAAAATCAAGGTCTTTTGACATTATATCGTAATTAAATGGTTTAGTTGGCTGGAACAGGTTCAGTTGATTGTTGTTCTTCCGCGTTTGTTGTTTCAACTTCATCTGTGTTTTCTACCGTTAAATTATTTTCAGTTTCTGCTGACATTTTTGCGAACTCTTCTCTCAATTTCTCCATTTGCTCTTGCATCGCAACGTTCCATTCTTTTGAGATTTTGTTTTTCTCATGTTGCATTCTACGATTTCTTTTCAAAACTTTTAGTCGGTGTTCTTTTGCTGCTTTTCCCATTTTTTATTTTATTTAATTATTATTTGTTACTAGGTCTATTTTCTTCAAACCATTCAATTATTCCGTTAATACCCCACACAAAACCTGCGGCTAACATACCATCAAAGAATACTGAAATTATTTTATTAAGTCCATTAATTTCCACGTTAGGTGAAAAATATGCCAATGATAAAAAGAATCCAACCCATGTAGAAGTACACATCACACAAGATATCAAACCTGATAAGAACTTCCCTAAAAAGTTAAATGGTAATGACTTGTTATTACCCCATTTATGAATTCCATTTCTTAGTCCATTAAATATAGACCCATACACTAAAATTGTCGTCATTCCATAGGCTACGACCGCCCAAATTAAAAGATTCATAGTTATTTATATAATCCATCGTTTAGGTTAGAACTTCCATGAAAACGAGCTCTTGTAAAGTCACTTTCTTTTGGTTGTGCTAACAGTTTATTTTCTAATTCTTCATTTTTCTTTTTCAAATCCCTTATTTCAGAATTAAGGTTTTGAATTGTTTGTTGTAACATATTTAACCTATCATTTGTTACGGGAATGTCTAAATTACGTCTAAGTTCGTCTAACTCTACATCCTTTTTAGACATTTTATCTTGGAAAATATTTTCCATTTCTTCCGTTTTAGTGGAAAATTCTTGTCTAATATTGTCAATTTCAAGACACTTAATCGAAATTTCTCCGTTTAACTGTTCTATTTTTGACAATAGTTCATTTATCTGGGTATCATCAGAGGTTTGAATTATTTTTTCAACCACTCTTTCCACAGGAACCTCTTTAATTACCTCTTGTATTACCACTTTTTCAACCGGTACTTCTTTAATAACTTCAACAGGAACCTCAACTATTTTCTCAACCTCTTTGATTACTTCGACTGGTACTTCCACCCGTATTTCTCGAATTACCTCATTTTCCACCTGTTTTTCTTCAATCCCACCCGTATTTAAGTGTTTTTCACCTTCATTAAGTGGTTTTCCCAAAAGACCATACTTCTTTATATCAAATCCTTGTTTGAAACATTTATAGATAAAGTCATCAATATCTTCAATGTTATTTGCAGAACAATATGCAGACACTGTCTGCATTGTTTCTTTGTTATATATTTTGGAGTTTTTCTGTTCCACTTTCAATATCTTCAAATGATTTTATGGAGAACTTTAAAAATGGTTTTGGATTATCTAAATCAACATAAGTATAATCTTTTGTTTCTACATCATAAATCCCATAACCATGTCGTCCAATACTTTCACCAATATTTTGTTGTATAGGACTTCCAATCATATAACCTTTACCAGTCTTAAACTTGAACTCTTGTCGTTTGTGAATATCACCACATAATACGGTTTCAAGTCCATCAAACTTTTCAACATCATAAGCCTCTTCACCAAAGTCAAACCCTAAGTCAGTTTTCATTCCTTGAATTGGTCCATGAAATAATCCAATTCGTCTTCCCTTTGATTCAGTTAAATCAGGTGGAATGTTTCCTTGATATTGTGAATAAACACACCAACTGATGTTTTCATCTTCATATACACCTCTGTCTTTATAGTAAGAAATGTTATCACTATTAAGTGAACTAATGATAGGTGAAAGTGCATCTAATCTTTCCGTGTTATTTACCAAAAAGTCGTGGTTACCAGGAATAATGATTGTTTTTGCGATGTATGAACATTCAGTCAATAACCATCTAACCATCTCAATAAGTTCGGGTGTCATTTGGTTTTTAGAGTGTACTAGGTCACCAGTGAATACAATCCTATCAGGATTTAATTCTCTCCACTGTTCTATTGCCGTTTCCAAAATAGATTTATACAAATCGTGGTCTTTAAAAAGACGGATATGTAAGTCTGAAAAGTGTATAAGTTTCTTAATCATTTAATTGTGTTTTGTCTCCGCAATATACTTCGTATGGTGGTCTGTATGGGTCTGAGTCATTTGGAAAAGGGTTGATTGGCATCGGAACTCTGAATGGTTCTGCAATACCAATTTTACTATCTTCTTTAACCTCGTTCATTTTTTCAATGATTGGTGCAATCTCAAGTTTTTCATCTTCTAACCTTCCATGAAGATATCCTTCTAACCAAAAATAAAATTCTTTGTGTGTCATATCAATTCTCTACTATAAAGGTTTGCTAAAATAATTCTTGCGAATTTAAAATCTTTTGCCCTATTTAATTTAAGACCATAAGCAAGTGCCACATCTTTAAGATATGGATACGCCTCACTTATAGTCAATTTTCCTATTTCCATTAGTTATCAAATAATTGGAATTCCTCATTCACAAATCCACATTTATTACATATGTAAGTTGGGAATGGTACAATAGTATCTTCGGAAGCCCCTGTTAAAATTTTTGATACTTTTTTTAACATCGTAACTTCTTTGAAGTACATACCTCCACAATCACCACAAACAATAGTCGGTTGTTCTTTTAGATTGATTCTTGGTTGAATAATTTCATCGCTCATTTTATTATATAATTTACATTTATTTTAATCGGTAATAATCGGTCCCAACTCGTTGTTGTTACCCACGTAGGTGTAATTGTTATTTGCATAATACAATATAATTTATTAGTTTAATTTAGTCAAATACTTAGACATATCCATTTTCAAGATTGTATCAACAACATCTCTTGGTATACGGTATTCTTTGAACTCTAAGTTTTCATTTAGATGAACTATTACTCCACCCATTAAAGGAATGTTCCCGTATTTAGTACCTTCCAACATCTTTAATAATAACTTACCATAAAAAGGTAATTGTGTGTTGTAGTGACCAAGAGCGTTGTTTGGTAGTTTTTCAAAAGGTTTTTTCATTGGTTTTGTGTAATCATTAACCTCCATGTTTTTTTCCTTGTTGGTTTTCCAATCCGTAATTACAATACCAAAACCTGTTTTTTGTTTATTAAACATTAACCAAACTTTATCGGGTTGACCGGTATATCCTAATTCAGGATGCCCTAAAACAATCTCCGTATCGAGTAATACCGCGCCTCGTTCTTCCATTAATGATAAAAACTTTTTACCAGCCTTTATCATTCTATCACCTTTCATGGTGAGTTCTAAATCACATTCAAACAATGGTTGTCGAACCTCTTTATTTATTTTGAATTTGTTAATGGTTTCTAATTCAAGTTCATAGTGAACTCTACTACCCATATTTGTTGAGATAATACCAGATTGTTTCCATTCTTCTAAATAAGTGTGCATAACATAAGGATTACCCTTTGCAAGTTTTTTTGCCACTTCTTCAGCGGGAAACTCGTCATAAAACAACTTCATTACTTTTGATACAGATGGAAAATCGTCTCTAACAACACCATTTACATCTAACATTGTGTATTTGTGTTTATCTTCCTCAAAAGTTAATTGAAACTCTTTTTGTTTTTCGGATATAATGTCTCGTATTTCTTTTGCTACTTCTGTTAAATCTATCATTTAAATTCTACGTAATATTTTTCAATGTCACCTTTAAGGTCACATACATCTTTATCTTTTGGTAACTTCACTAACTTAACTCTGTTATATAAAGCACCTCCGTTTAGTTTGTCGTATAGGTTTTTGGCGTCAGTGTAAGCATCACCATCTAAACAAACTATAATATTTTTCTTTGCCTTTGAATATAGTTTTTCCCAAAGGTTGTCTGTTAAAAACTTTCCTAATAAACAAATTGAATTGTCCAAGAAAAAACTATCAAAGACTCCTTCAACAAGGTATATGTCTTTTTTCCAATCAATTAAACTCTCATTGAAAATTAAAAAGTCTTTTGATGCTTCTGGATTTTTATATTTCAATTTGCTTCGTGGGTTCCACGACCTTGATACAAAAAAGTTTAATTCACCTTTCTTATTAAAAGATGGGACGATAATTCTACCAGCATATTCACCTTCTAAACATAAACCAATTTGATACTTTTCAATAATATCATCGGTGATACCTCTTTTTTTCAAATAGTTCAGAGCTTCTTTTCTTGGTATGTGAAGTGGGTGTATCTCGTCAAATTTTTTATATTCTTTTGGTAGTTCAAGTTTTTTATAAACCTTTTCCTTTTTTTCAAACTCGTCTGGTTTAATTAACTTATAGATTTTTTTATCTTTTTTGGAGCCAAACTTATCTATAAGTTTTCCTAAGTGTCCGTGAGTTCCATGTGTTTCAGCACAAGCCCAACACTTGTAAACGTGTCCTTGATAGTTAATCTCAAGATTTCCTTTTCCATCTAACTTATCAAGACCTTTAATGGTATATGAGCACACAGGACAATCAACCGAGATTTGTCCTCTAATTTCATTTATCATCTTTGGCTCACCAAAAATATTACCAATAAGGTCTATGATTAACTCTTCTGCTTCCACATATAAAAGATAAGAATTTTATGTGGATTGTCAATTAACAAAAAACCCACCTTTGTGGGGTGGGTTTAAAATACTATTATTTTTGGTATTTCATAGCCTTGTTAAACCAATCACTTGAGACGATAAACTCTTCTACACCTTCTAACCAAGGACGTTCTAACCATCCATCTTCAAGTTTATTTAGTTTAGGGAAATATAATCTATCAGTATCACTGAATAAACTTTCAACATAGATTGCTTGTCTTTCTAACCATCGTGTGAATTTAGTAGCATTTTGCAACGGATAAGCACTGTCTATTTTGTATGTATTATCACCAAAAGCTTCTCTTCTATTTTTCATTGGGTGTTTCTTATTTAGAACGTTGAAAGATATGTTTCCGTTTTTAACAACCGGTAACAAAACAAATTGGTCTGTACCTAAAACTGAGTTTATTTTAGGTTGAATTTTTAGTATTAATTGAGGTAATATTTCTTTATAATAATCTTCAAAATTAAGTTTTTCTGATAGGTCTTGTTCAGAAATAACTTTTTTAACCATTCTAACCAAATCAGATTCTGTAAGTCTTACTATTCTTTTCATTTTTAAATGTTTTTTCTTTATTTACATATAAATATACCGTTGGTTGAAAAATCACCAAATTTTTTCTTGTTTCATATATCCAAGAACACAAGTATAAGAATCTGCCATATCAAAACATTCTTTCTTTAATGTGTTGTTTTTGGTGTAGTGCCATGTAATTTGAGGTTCTTTGTCGGATACTCTCTTCCAAATAAGTTCTTTTTTGTCTACATCCTTTGGTAATCCTCCAAATAAAACGTACTTATCCTTATCATTTTTTTGAATTAAGTCTGGCCAAGCAAATTTTCTTGAGTTGTATGTCGATATATAGTTTGGCACAATTCCTAATATATCATAGATAGATTTTGTAATCATTGAATTATATCTCAAAAGAGTACCTACAGTCCATACATTATTTGAATTTAATAATGGTTCTTCGATTACAACTTTTGTGATACCTAAATTTTGATATCCTCTTAGTTTTTCTTCAAATCCGATTACCTTTAATAATAACTCTTCAATCTTATCTTCAGGTTTTGGTTTAATAACTGGTGAGAAGTGTGTTAATTCTAATAGTTGTTGTGTTTGAATATCAAATAAACTCCACCCAATCGTTTTTGTGGAAATGTCTAAACCAAGAACTTTTGGTGAGTTCTTTAAATCATGTTTTTCTGCCATAAAAGGTTAAAAATCTAACTTTATCGGATACTGTTGTATTCCCTGACGTTTCTCAGGAGATTGTATCTTAGATATAACCATAAGTTCTTTATCTGCATTGTAAAGTCCAACTTCAGTCACATAAGGATTGTTACCTGTCCATGTCGGATTGGATGAATCAAAGAATTGTGTTTGTCCTAAATTACATAGGAAGTTCATTACGTAAATTGTAGCCTGAATATCGGTTTGGATATTTCCAAAGAAGAAGTATTCTCCACCAAAATTTAAGGTAAGTCCTGTAGACCCAAGAGGAACTAAATTTAAGTAATTACTTAAGTTATAAGTACTTGCAGTGTCATACATTGACTTAGTAAGTTGTATAGTAGTGTTAGTTAATCCTGAGGATGTCAGTCTACCTCCTACTGTTGTTGCGGATAACTGTGATGTTACATTAATTTCTTTCCATGAAGTTGCCACCGGTCTTGTTGTACCTGTTGATACTTTTTGTGCTATTATTTTTAATCCTGTTGCTGTAAATCCGCTTGGCGATGTATAAGTGTTTTGTAAGAACGGGAACTCGTTTCCAAATCTAATTAATACATCAGAAGCTCCTGGTAATAAACTTTGGTCGTTACCAGTAATTGTTGAATAATAATTACAGTGTAATGATTGTGTGAAAGCAGTATTGGTGAAAATGTAAGTAAGGTGTAAAACTTCAGTATTACCGGTTATTAATCCCGCTGTCCCACCTAATACACCACTAAATGTGTTTGGTGTTACTAATCCTAACTTAGGTGCCGGTAAAGTCCAACTTCTATTTGATTTGTAATTCAACGCGGCAACTATTTCATCGTCATCAAAAATAATCATTTTGTAGTCAGGGAATACTTTACCAACTCTATTAGGGTAACCATTAGTATTTGGGTGTGTATCCCATAGATGATAGTATCTTAAACCCGGTTCATTAAAGTTAGGGTCTTTTTTAGATTCAATATAATGTGGTTCAAATAAATTCAAACTTGTAAATCCTGATGGGTCTGTATAAAATTCTTCACCAATCGTTGCTCCTGAATTTTTATGCCACATTAACCACGGAATACTTACTTTAAAGTTTCTTGCTTGGCCTGTACCACCTGGATTATTTGCATCATATTCTTCTTGTGCAAATTTTTCACCATAGAAATTATCTATAGCTTGGTTTGTATAATGGACAATAGCTATTGATTTTTGGTCAGACGGAGATAAAATTATTTTTTCAGAGAAAGAGTTATAGTAAAATGTACTATCAGTATCCTCTTGACCTGTATTTGAATTATATCCAAAATATTCTTTAGAACCTGTATAAGCTGTAGATTTAAAATAATTGTAATCTTCGTAAGCATTACTAAATAAACCTGCAGGTGACTCAGTCCATGGAATGTTCATATTCCAAACATTAACATTTCTTTGTGAAACGTCACAATTTGTTTCAAAATTAATCACATCATTTGCCCAAAACGGTTCAGGGGTTACAGTATCATATAATACCGTCATACCACTTGGGTAGAATAGTGTCTGTGAAAATCCTGTAATACCCATAGTACCTAAGTTAGGTAATTGTCTATCAACTTGAATTGTGATTGTACCACCTGTAGAGGTGTCTCCAGTTACACCAACAACTAAATAGGTAAATAGTGGTCCTGAATTTTGTATAGGAGATATACTTCCATTAGTAAATAATGTCATAAACATACCAGGTGTCACCGTACCTGAAACACTCGGGTTGATTGATGTTCCTGAAATGGTTATTACAGTACCTGATGTAATACCTGCGTTTTGTACAACAAAATTTGGGTTAATAGTGTAAGCTGAAGAAGTATAAGCACTATATGTCACCGGTGTCCCTGTTGAACCCGTAAAGAAACCTCTTGGTGCCGCAGAGTTATATACACTATCAATATACGATGCATCAAATGGAATACCAAACGTACTACCTGATGTTGAATCCAAATAGATTGGGTATTTAATTTCCATTCTATTTTTTTGTGGTACTGGTGCCAAATTTTGAGTATTAAATTGTGGCATCAATACATTCAAATTTACGGGGTCCAAATTATTAACACAGTTATAACAAACCTCACTATCTCCAACTTGGAAATATGAAATATCAAATTTACCTTGTGATATTTTTTTTCTACCCGCGTCAGTTACTAACGTGTTAATTAATGCTGCCGTATTTTTAATTATGTAAGACATATTTTATAAATATCTTTTTTTCTTTTTTTATTCTCTTTCACAAATAATACCTGTCTTCGTTAGTGTCGTTGTTTGTGGTGCAACGTTACTACTAATACTTCTACATTGGTTTGGTGAAATCGTTATGTTCTGTAATGATAATGTATCTTTTAAGACTCCACTGTTTGGACATCCATTAATTTCACCACATGGTGTGTTTATATATTGTACGACAGTACCCGATGCTAATCCGTTGGTTGATAATTGTACTGAGTATGTGGTTGTTCTTGCACTTGTATTAATAAATGCACCTTCACAACCAGGTCTTAAAATTGTTGTTCCTGTAGTATTACCACTTGAAACCAAACTAACAGTTGTATTTGGATTACTGTTTGTGGTTATAGAATTAGTTATTGTTGGTCCGATTGTAGGTGTTGCTGTGTACCCAGTCCAACCAATATTAAATAATAAATTCATATTAACAGTAACTCCAGCAGGGAGTGGACTTGGAGAAACACTTATAGACCAAGTTGATGTTTTAGTAAACGAATTACCAACAGAAACCGTATTTCCTTGTGTGAGAACTAAATTAACATTGTAGTTTTGGAAGTTTTGTTGTGATGTTAATGTGAACGTTTGGGTTGCTATTGTACCTAAAGAATCTTTAATGTAAGCGGTATATGTTCCTGAATTTAAATTTAAGAATGTACTTGAGTTTTGGTATGTAACACCATTTAATGAATAAGTATATGAAGGTACTCCTCCGTTACCCACTATAGTTACAGAACCATTAGCTTGTGTTGAACACAATGGGTTATTAGCGTTTACCGTAAGTGTAAGTGGTGGATTACCACAAGCACCAGTCACAACGTTAATTGAAGTGTTAAATGCATTTGGTCCTGTTATGACCCAACTTCCTGTAGGTGGTGTTGATGGTGATATTCTATAAACAGTTCCATTAGTATATCCACTTACTTCCCATCTTGTACTACCTGTATTGTAATACATTAAATATGATGGAGTAATACTTGTCCATGATGGGTATCCATTTATCGTTGAGCCTGATGAAAAATCTACTTGAGTTAATGTAGTACCTTGTGTTTGTTGGAAACAAAGTTGTGAAGGGTACGTAGGTGTTGGTTGTGTTGGTGGTAAACATTCTGAACAACCTGAATATGGTCCTGATAATATATCAGCGAAACTATTGATATACGTTTGTCCTGTATATAATGTAGTTCCACTATTTGTCCAACAACCAACTTGTGTTGTTAATTCGTAAACAGAACTTGCACTGAATTGAGGATTTACTAAGTTTGCTAAATAATAAGCATATGTACCACTATTAGAACAATCCTCAAATTGCTCTAAATAGAAACTATCATAATCTACAGTACAGGTTGTAGTACCGGTAAAGTCACCATAATAGTCAACTACAGTTGCCGTGTATTCGCCAGGTGTAAGACTTGTTAGAAGTGTTCCTTGAGCACCTGTGTTCCACGTAACATTATATGGTGGTGTTCCACCTGTTATGTATAATGTAACAACACCATTACTTGATTGCGGTGTTGACGCATTAATTGAGTTACACTCTAACCCTAAAGGAAACAATGTTATTATATTACAACTATTACCACTTAAAAGTCCCATATTACCAAGTTGTTCCGCTTATTCTTCTCCACCCTGTATTCGTTTTATAATAAAAGTAAGTATTATCCCAAGTTACCGAACCAGGTTCTCCTGTCGTATCGGCAGTACCCGTTGGTGTATAGTTATAATTTTTAGATATTACTAAATTTGGTACATAAACAGTATCACCTGTATTACCTGTAATATTTGACCCCCCTATTATTACCGTATGGTCGGCAGTTATGATTGATTTTTCACTTGAGATAATTGCCGAATTAAATGAGTTTACCGTATTTCCTGTACCTCCAATAATAGTTGAGTTATAAACAGGGTCACTACCCGTTAAACCTGAAATTACATTATACTTTCCGGCAAATATACCACCACTATTAGTATCACCAGTAGAAGAAATAATATTTCTTTGACCACCTAACGCAACAGATAAACCACTGTTAGCTTCATTAGTATCACCATGTGAAAATGAAACAATACCATAAGCAATACTTCCGACCCCACCAGCGTGTGAATCATCTCCACTTGCTATTGCACCTTTATTTTGTGAATGTGAATATTGACCTGAGGCTACTGTACTATCACCTTCAGCATGTGAAAATATACCACTAGCTGTTGATGAACCTTCGGCATGAGAGTAATTTCCACTCGCTATAGAGCCAGTTCCTTCTGCGTGTGAAGCGATTCCAAATGAACCGGTTCCAGTTCCTTCGGCGTGTGAATAATTACCTGATGCATTTGTTGAGTATCCCTCACTATGAGCACTTTCTCCCGGCGCTCTTGTTATGTTTCCTTCGGCATGTGAAAAATCACCAATACCTAAAGTATCTATACCTTCGGCATGTGAGGCTAATCCTGAAGCGGTTGTGCCAGTACCAAAGGCGAATGAATAATTACCCGAAGCAACGTTAGTTAATCCCCAAGCAAAACTTAATATGTTTTGAGCGTCTGAACCTGTTGATTGGACTCTATGGTGAACAGTTATTTCATTATTACAAGCATATATGTTATCGGTATATAAACTATTAATACAGTTACCTGAACCACCACTAAACGGTGTTGTCATACCTGTAATAGTAAATGTACCACCTGTAGAGTTAGTAAATGTGGCAGTTCCTCCCGTAGAGTTAACTGTACCTCCGGTAACAAATACTTCAGTACCACTGGTTGCTCCTGTTGTAAAACCTGTTACGTTAAATGTACCTCCAGTTGTGTTTGTAAATATTGCAGTACCAGTAGAGTTATTATAAGTTCCTCCTGTAACAAATACTTCAGTACCACTGGTTGCTCCTGTTGTGAATCCACTAACTGTAAAAGTACCACCTGTTGAGTTTGTGAAAGTTGCAACACCTGTAGTATTATTATAGGTACCCCCTGTCAATAATACCTGAGTTGTTCCTGTTGTAAAACCAGTAACAGTAAATGAAGTACCCGCATTATTAGTAAATGTAGCATTACCTGTGGTGTTATTATACGTACCACCCGTTACAAAAGTATTTGTACTTCCAGTAAACAAAGGTAATAACTGACTAAGGTTCGCCTTATATGATGAACCATTTGCGCTCTGTGAGGTGTCACCTGTTATTACAATGTGTATAAGGTCATTTAAACTTGCTCCACTTGCTAATGTCCTTGATGTTAAAGTTGCCATTTTTTATTTAATATATATCAATGTTTATTCAAATTCGTATGGTTCGTTGCTCATAAATTCAAAACAATCTCCGTCTTCAAACTGTTTATAGTAACACTGTTCGTTACAATATATACACCCATTATCGTCTATAAGTTTTATTACATATGATGGGTATGTTTCAAACACAGTAGGTAATGTAAAACTATAGGGTACTGTTGATGTTGTTGCAATATACTGACAAATAGCCCCTGTGCTACAATCATCACACACCCAAATGTCGTAGGGTGCGGTACCTGATGTTATTGAATTTATAGTTACTAATACTGACATATTACTTACAATTTCCGTTTACTCTACAATTTTGTGTTAACATACCATCTTTACCTACACTATAAATGTAATTTTCGTATTGGATGAAGTCTTCAACTATTGGTCTTGTTAATCCGCTGTCTGAGAATACATATACTCCAGTTGTAAGAGTTGTAATCAAATTAGACGTATAGAAAGTTAATCCTTTTCCAAAGTCTGTTATTTGACATACAGGACAATTTAAGGAGAAACCTCCTTTTCCGTTCCATGTTTTAAATGAAGATGTGGTAGGTATCACAGTTAAACAATCAACACAATCAGTGTAAGTTGTGGCAGTAGTTGCCGTAAACTCGTTTATGTTAGCCACCACAAATCCTGATGGTGCAACGTAATTTATATAATTTCCAACGTAAGTGTAACAATCACCACTTGTTGTTTTTAATAGTTGACCAACTGAAACGTTGTTCGGTGGATATGCTGTCTGTGTAATCATACTATTAGATGTACACGAAGTGAAGACAAATAAAGTTCCGAACGCATATGTAGGTGTTGGAGTTGGTGTTGGTGTCGGAGTTGGTGTCGGAGTTGGAGTTGCGGTAGGAGTTGGTGTTGGTGTAACACAAAGTACCGAACAACTTCCAGTGTATGCTGTTATTATGTATTGTACATAAGCATTTGCACTACCATTACTATTTTGGATATATGTAGCACATACAGTATTTCCATTTATAATACCATAAACCGTTGTACCTGTTGTGGTAACTGTAGAAGCACTTGTACCTGAAATATATAATGGACCACTAATGTAATACATTTCACCTGTATTACAATCCCTTAATTCTTTTATATTACCACACTCAAAGAAACCACTATCAACAACAAACGTCACTGTGTCCGCCGATGTAGTAATTGATGGTGTAGGTGTTGGAGTTGGGGTCGGTGTTGGAGTTGGTGTCGGTGTAACCGTATCTATTGTAATATTAGCCGTAAATCCACTACAAATATTTGCGGTAGGTGTTGGAGTCGGAGTTGGTGTGGGGGTTGGTGTTGGAGTTGGTGTGGGGGTTGGTGTTGTTATATCGCATTCCAATAAAACATCAAAGTCCAAAGATGAACATGGGTCTAAAGGTGGGGTTGGTGTTGAACAACTACCCGTGTACATTATTGTTTCATCTAAATCAGGACATAATGATGATGTTGGATTTGAACCAAAGAATAGACAACTACCACCTAAAGTTGCAGATAAACACCAAAATGTTCCATTATAATAAATAAATCCCGAGTTACCCGTACCTCCTGACCAATAAGGATAACTGTTATAACCACCTCTTATTTGGTAATTTCCACTATATCCGCTATAGGTCGAATTATTGATGTCAATACATAATGTACTTGAGCAGCAGTCTAAACAAGATGGGTCATTACAGGATGTGCCTGATGTTGCAGTTCCAGTGACTGTCGTCGATATTGTACTCGCGGTAACTCCTGTTACAACTTTATAACACCCATTTGGGATATTTGTATCTCCGCTAATAACATAAACTGTATTTGTTGCAGCCGTAACTGGAAAAGTCGTGGCACTAAACACAAAATTATAACAACAACTACTAAAAACTACATTTGCCATTCAGGTATTAACTTTATTATATAAATAATCAAAAGTTTATTTTATAAATCTAAATCTATGTCTTCAGGTTCATAATTGTAAAAATGTTTGTATAAATGAATAAAAGCAACGTCAGGCTGCTCTTCCATCGGTACACTCCAACCTGTTTTATCAAACCAGTTTCCTTGATTTTTACTATCGTATTGTGCCCAATCATTCCAAATACTACTTGTATAACCTGCGTGTTGCATGATAAATGATAAACTTGCATCAGACCATTCGATAGGTCTTGTATCTAATTGTTGTATTTTTTCCCAATCAATTTCATCTAATCGGTTGTAAGCATCAATAAATGCTTCTCTTCTAAAAATTGTTCCTCCACAACCACCATAACTTTGAAGTGAGCCTAATTGTGACCAATGGTTTCTCGATTCGTCTGTTACGTAGAATCTATCTTTTAAGTATTGGTATAATCCTTCAGTGTATGCAGGTCCATTTGCTCCCGCTATGTCATGCTTTGGTGGTTTTGTTATTTCCATTTTACACCATACATCATCTTCATAGTGTATCACCCATTCAACATCTTTTAGTGTTGTGGTACAAGCATCATAAATTCTTTTTAGCCACGCTAAATTACTTTCAAGACCAACAACAGGTCTACCTGAATGTCTTAAGTTTTGACCTAAAACATCTGTTCTTTTATAAACACAATTGAATTTTTCTGCAACTGGTTTTAATATATCCGAACCGTCTTCATATAACGCTACGGGTATACTTGGATAAATTTTTCGTAATTGTTCTAATGCTTTATAACAGGCAACTAATTTATAACCCGATTGATAAAATGCTCCTATATTCATAATAAATAATCTAGTCTTGTCGACCATTCTCCGTTTATGTCGTTAACCCAATAAACCCATTTTCTTGGTTTTTCGTAACTTTCAATTTTTACATTTAATTTTTCTTGATATGTTGTTAAATCATGTCTGTAAATAACATCTCCATTTTCATCTTCCACTCCAATATAAATAAACTTAAAGTTTTCGGTATATGGAATTTCTAATTCTAAGTCGTAAACTTCTTTTTGTTTTAAATACCACTCAGTTTCATCATTAATTGGCGGATTTTTACCTTTAATTGTACTCGGGTGTAACATTCTTTCTTTAAAGTTAATTCCAGCGTATAATTCATAATCGTGGTGGGTTCTTACTTCACCAAGACCATAAACACCTAAATCAATATTGTTATCTTCTTCTTGTAACATATGTCTCAATCTTCTTTTTGAGTCATTGTCCATTTCCCACCAAGGTTTTTCAACAACCCCTGTACTTAAATTTTCTGTATTAAAGTCGGTCCAATGTTTTGTTCTACCTTCTCTTGTATATTCATGCCATACAACGGTTTTATGTGGGTGGAATAAATCATAACCTAACGTAAATGAACGAATTGATAAACTTATTTCATCACCAGCAAAATAAATGTTTGGGTCATACTTATATTCTTCACAATGTTTTCCAATCGTAAAAAAGAAATGTCCGCTAACAAATCTTGCGGGAATTGGTTTATCTAAATTTTGCCAATTTTCAATTGTATGTGGCCTAAAAAGAATTGTTCCTCCGGGGGTGAAGTTTGATGCAACCATTTTATATGGTTCAACATTTAATAATTGATTATCACTTGGTCTATACATTCCTGCATATGATGTGATGATTGGTTTTTCTGAACCTGTTAATTTCATCATTTCAATTAACTCAGTATCCCAATCTTGTAAAAATCTATGATGTGAGTCTAATTGAAGTGTGTATTCTTCACCTTCCCATAATTTTTGAATTTCTGAACGAGCCCAACATAAACCTTTACTTTTTGACCAATGGTAATCTAAGATTTTGAATCTTGGGTCATTTGCAAATTCTTCCATTGATTCACTTTCATCTCGTTGCCAACAAATACCGAATGTTAAATTTTCGGGATGTTTTGCCTTTGAAATACAGTCTCTAATTGTCGGTAAAAGTTCGGGGTCTCTATAAGACGCAATTTGAACAAATATTTTCATAAGTTTTTTTCTTTATGATAAGTTATAACCATAAAAAAACAATACTTAACCTATTTGTTGGATAATCATTGAAGTGTTCAAATCAAATCTAATCTGTTCACCACTTAAAGCATTTGTACTATTAGTGGTTTTAATCTTAACATCAATCGTATTAGTTACCGTATAGATAAAATCTAAATAACCATTTGAAATGTTATTAGTACTGTTTGTCGATTGTATCATTTCAACAGTAGGACCCAATTGATTGTTTGAGCTATCGTAACAAGAAAATTGAATCGTGTATACTGCTGCCGCCTGCCAAGCAAGTTGAGCGGTAATTCTATATACACCAGGAGGTAAAGTCGCTCTACCTGTACTTGTGTTATAAGTAATTCCCTTTGATACTACTTGATTATTAAATATAATGTCGATATTGGCCCATGTACCACTTCCAATTGTTTGATTAGACGTTGCTCTTGTAACATACAAATATCTCCATGGTGCCAAATTAACACCGACAGAAGTATCTAAATCAGTAATATCTATATATGCCCCTCTAGCAGACCCACCTTGTTCAAATATACGATATTTATTTTGATAAACATCAATACTAACTCCTGTTCCCGAAATTGAGGTATTAGTAACAGGTTTACTTAATAACATTTCACCACCTTCATCTCCGGATTGATACAATAATCTTAATGTTGACCCATCATAGGTTAATCCTGATTGGGCATTTATTAACCCCGACCCATTTGAAGTTAATAACTGATTATTGGAGCCTGGCACTGTTGCCTTGATAACCCTATTATTTGAATCTAACCCTAAATATGATGTGGTTGTACCTGTAGTTGCAGAAAATATTGATATAGTATTTGTGTTAGCGGTAATGGTCGATAATGTAGTTGCAGAAATTGTGGTTGCTGTCATACCATTTGTATGAGTATTACCGCTAATTATAACAGAACTACCGGACATCATAACTAAATCCGCATTGTTTACTCTGAAGTTTATGTAGCTTGGTGGGAATGAATTGTTAGTTACAAACATATTAATACCGACAGGTACAGTTGAATTGTCTGAAATGCCTAATTGGATTTTTCTATCAGAGCTTACCTCGTCACCACCACTTGACGCAATAAATGGTCCTTCTTTGTTAACACCACCTGTGGATGTAATTAATAATTCTCCGGTTTTTTGATAGATAGACCCATAAACGTCTAAGTCGTAGAGAGGGGAGTTAGTCCCAATTCCCAACCTTTTATTTACATTATCCCAAGTAAATCCAGTAGTTTGACTTACAGTACTTGCCGAACTTTGGAATAATACTCCACCTGTAAATCCTGATTGAATCTGTGTTGAGTTAATAATTACCACATCGCTTGGTAAGTTTTGGTATGTTGTTGCAGATATTGTTGTTGCTGAAATGGTAGTTGCTGATAATGACCCGTTAGCACGGATAAATGATGTAACCCCACCAGATGAGTTTAGACCCTCAAGTAAACTTGATGTCGAATCTGGATTACCTGAACCATTTTTAATTGTTACAGCTCCTAATGTTGAATTGGTTAAAATTTCAGGTTCTGCTGAATTATTATATGCTTGTTGCAAGTTTGTCGTTGCACTACCTCCAGCTGCTCCTGTTGACTCACCAAATTTTGATGCTCTAAAAAATAATGCTTTAGAAGTATCACTTAAATCAGTAGCTGAACTTAATACAGATATAACACCAATTAAAATACCGTTAGTATTAAAGTTTGAAAATTCAACATATTGTTCGGTTGCAAGACCCGCAACTGCTTGTGCTAATGTTGAATATTCAGTTTGTCCGTATTGAACTCTGAACACACCATTTTGAACCAAATATATTCTTTGGTTTGTTGCTTTAGTCCCTGATAGTGTTGTTATAACACCCCCAACATCATATTTTGTAGGGTCAATTACCGTTACGTTAGTCGCAGTTCCACCCGTTTGTGTTCTATATTGAAAAGTACAAGGATTTGTTCCTGAAACGTATAATGAATCAGGATTTAATGTATCATTTGCAAAATTAATCCCTAATCCATGTAAATAACCTGCACTTGTATTAAAACTTAAATTGGTACCATTTGGAGATGCTGTTATTCCCCCATTTATCAAATTAATAGGTTCGAACATATCACGAAGTTGTGATAACGGTGATAAAACAAAATCAGGTTGAGAAAACGCATTAATGATTGATGTTTTATTTGCATGACCCAATTTACCTAAAGCAATGTTTTGTCTTCTTTCTTGGTCCGTTAAAGGAATATTTGATTGTACTATTGTTCCCCCACTTGTCACATAAATCCAAGTTTCAGTACTAGCGGTAACATATGTCGCGGTATATGTACCACCTGTATATGATAGATAATAAAGTTGTGGTGATAAAGGATTTGTTGTATCATCAACAATCCATCCTTTAACAGGTGCCACGGTAAATGTTGTTGGTGACGCAATAGTTAATCCTGTAAATTCAAATACGCCTGTTGATGAGTTTACTGTTGATATGTTATACCCTAAAGCAACCCATTCAGTTCCATTACTTGCTAATTGAATACTATTTGTTTCACCTAAAATCACAAATGGTTTACCATCAATAGTTTCACTACCGAACGGGTCCACAGTAACAGCACCTCCACCATTATTTTTAATTACGTATAATCTACCTTGTTGACCTACCGCAGTTGGTAATGATACGGTAAATGTACCGCCTGTTATATCAATCATGTAATCATCTGTGGTTGCAGTATAAGAACCATTAATAGTTACTTGTTTAAAAATAATACCACTTACCGATGTTATACCACTCGTATATGTAAGACCACTAACTGTTAATTGTGAACCATTATATGTTAAACCTGATTGTGCAATTGCACCTGTTGTTGTACCATCAGAAGTTAATACTCTTGTAAGTGATGGTGTTTGGATAGCATTGAATCCGACACCACTAGAACCTGATGAACCGCTAGTACCTGAAGAACCTGAAGTACCATTTGTTCCATTAATACCTGAAGAACCACTTGTGCCTGAAGAACCCGATGTTCCCGATATTCCACTTGAACCGGACGTTCCGTTAATGCCAGAAGAACCCGATGTCCCTGAACTACCATTAGTGCCGCTGGTTCCATTGGTTCCTGATGTTCCGTTAGTACCATCTACACCAGAAATACCTGATGTTCCGTTAGTTCCCGATGAACCAGAAGTTCCGCTTGAACCAGAAGTTCCGCTTGAACCAGAAGTTCCATTAATGCCAGAAGAGCCCGATGTTCCTGATAATCCACTTGAGCCGGAAGTTCCATTAATACCAGAAGAACCAGATGTTCCCGATATTCCACTTGAACCAGAAGAGCCAGATGTTCCTGATAATCCGCTTGAACCAGAAGTTCCATTAATGCCAGAAGAGCCCGATGTTCCTGATAATCCACTTGAGCCGGAAGTTCCATTAATACCAGAAGAACCAGATGTTCCCGATATTCCACTTGAACCAGAAGAGCCAGATGTTCCTGATAATCCGCTTGAGCCAGAAGAACCAGACGTACCATCAATACCTGAACTACCACTTGAACCAGAAGAGCCAGATGTTCCTGATAATCCGCTTGAGCCGGAAGTTCCATTAATACCAGAAGAACCAGATGTTCCCGATATTCCGCTTGAGCCAGAAGAACCAGACGTACCATCAATACCTGAACTACCACTAGTACCTGACGTTCCATTTGTACCCGACAATCCTGAACTTCCAGAAGTACCATTAGTTCCAACTCCACTAGTACCATTCGTACCTGAAGTTCCGTTTGCACCACTAGTACCATTTGTTCCTGAAGTTCCTGCAGTTCCTGCAGTACCCGTAGCACCGGTTAGAATACTTGCTAATTGGGCAATCGTTGCTTTATAAGATGACCCTGCAGCGTTTTGAGAGGTGTCACCAGTAATTACTATGTGAATTAAATCAGTAAGAGTTACACCCGTGGCTAGGGTTCTGTCGGTTAGTCTATTATAAGTTGGCATATCACTTTATAAATATTGTGGAAATAATTATTGGAAGACATTAATATTACCGTCCATAAAAATAAAAATATTAGTGTCTTGGAAGTTATATACTCCACATTCTAATAAATATAATTTCTCACATAAAGTACCGTCTAAAATTTTAAGATACACCGCAGGTGCATTAGGAAAAAAATTATCAGTATCTATCACAACTGAAGGTGGTATTGATGTCACTCCACTTACATAAAAACAAGCAGTGTTATTTGAATCACATATGTATATGTTATATGGACTACTTCCGCTTGTTATACCTGTAATTGTAATTAACATTTATATCCAAACTAAACTATCACCACTTTCTGTGGTTATTATGAGACCTGTCTCAGTTAATATAAAGAACGTATCGAATGGACAGTATACAAGTTTGAATGTCATACATCCAGTACTGTCAACAACTTTTATAAGTAATACTTGAGCAGTTGAAAAAAAAGCATTTAATGTAAATGTACCACCTGTTGGTCCCAACAAGAAGCAGTTATTCATATATTGGTCACATACATAAAACTGATAAGGAGGTGTTCCTCCCGTCTCCCCCGATATGATTAGTTGTGATGGCATTATGGGCAAGTTTGAATATTTGTTATCACACCTGAGGCATCAACTTGGATTACATATTTAGTATTATAATTACCTAATTCATCACTTGGAGCGGTAGGATAAGTAATTGCAATCCATTTGTTGTCTCCATTAACAAGGTTTGTACCTGTGTCACCAGAATAAACATTGGCTCCTACGTTTGGTGGAATACTAAATGTGTCGATTCTATATATCGTTTCATACGCTATATTATTACACGCATCCCCACTTGTAGTTGCTGAAATTACATTGTTTCCAATCCAAGGTCTACCTCCAAAAATAGGATTAGTGTACCTATATAATAATCTATTAGAACCACTAGCAGGATTTATGGTAGAACCGGATGAAGACGCAATTATTTCAAATAAAGCAACTTTTTGACCGAATGTTGACGATGTAGTGTTTGCACTTGTTACGAATGATAATGTTCCTGTACCTGAACCGTTAGTAGTAACGGTAAAAGTGTTTGCACTATATTCATCATATAATACTCCGTTGATTGATGAACCACCTGAAAATCTTATCAAATTAGGTAAAGTAAATCTTATTGTTAACGTTTCATTAGGTGCTCCTGCATAGTTCAAATTACCTGACTGTATTTGTGGTGTTGCCCATTGACCTCCACTTGAATCAACCCATGTTGTTGATGGAAATCTTGCGAGATACCCTGGAGTTGGTGTTGGCGTTGGTGTAGGAGTTGGTGTTGCCGTAGGTGTAGGTGTTGGTGTCGCAGTTGGCGTTGGCGTTGGTGTAGGAGTTGGTGTTGCCGTAGGTGTAGGTGTCGCAGTTGGCGTTGGCGTTGGCGTTGGTGTAGGCAATGGGCAACTCACATAAGTTGCTCCTGAAACTGCGAGATTTAAATAGTAACTAGTATTACCAGTTATTGTTGGTACAATTAATGGGTTAGATTTACCACAAAGTGAAGTATAATCACCGACACTCAATAATGGAATAAATCCAACACCAAAAGAAATATCATTATCTGAACTATTCGTTAATGCTATTTCAACATCAGTGCCAGGTAAGAATGTTAACCCACCAAAATTAGTATATGTTGGATGATTTGTTGTTGTTGTATTTTGCCATAAATTCCATGTTGAACCACTATCCACACTATATGATATATTGAAAGTACTTAATGTTGCAGTCTCATTTGTTATACTTAATTGAAGATTATAGTATACCGGTGTTGGCGTTGGCGTAGGTGTTGGGGTCGGAGTTGCGGTCGGCGTAGGAGTAGGCGTCGCAGTAGGTGTAGGTGTCGGCGTTGCGGTAGGTGTTGGTGTTGGTGTCGGCGTTGCGGTAGGTGTTGCGGTAGGTGTTGGTGTTGGTGTTGGCGTAGCCGTAGGTGTTGGTGTTGCGGTAGGTGTTGCAGTAGGTGTTGGCGTTGGGAATAAATAACCTGAACAAGTAACGTCATACACGATTTCTAAACCTAAACTAAAATCAGCATCCGCAAGTGGGTCGTAATCACCATCACAATCAGACGTAATAGTTAAAGTATTGTTCAATAAATCTATTTGATATGATTGTATTTCAGTTATACCTGAAAGTATTGATTCAATTGTTGATTGCCACAAAGTGTCTTGTGGAACATCATTAAGGGTTGTTGCTGTGTAGAATGTTTCAGTAAACGCACTACCATTAACTATTATTTCACAAGTAAAAATAGCAGAGTTGAATGTGCAATTAGTATAACCCGAAGTAATATCTAAATAACCTTCATTTAACATTTCCAACATACCTCTTTGGTTACCGCTTGTTGTTGTAAACGTATTTGCACAAAGATTAAATGTTTGGTAATTATTGATGAGGTTTCCAGTACAATTTAATGTGAAGTATTGTGTGTCGGTACATCCCGATGCATCTGTAATTGTAACATCATATAAACCAGATGAAAGGTTACTTATTGACGAACCAGTACTACCGTTTGACCATAAATAACTAAATGGTGGCTCACCGTCGTAAATTACAACTGAGGCACTTCCATTGTTACCATTTGTACAGTTTGTAGTATTTATTCCTGTTAATAAACTTCCACCACTACTAATAGTAAATCCTGTAGATACGGAACATCCGTCATTATCAGTTATTGTTATAGTATAAGAACCACTTGATAAATTATTATATGTTGTTGAAGTTAAAGTTGTATTTAGTATCTGATTACCATTACTCAAAACATAATTTAATGGTAATGTGTATCCCGTTGATAACAAAACATCAGCAGTCCCATTTGTTTGACCACAAGTTGAACCTGTGGTTGATACATTAATTTGAAACTTTTCGGTAGAACTTAAAGTAATAGTTTCTGTATATACACATTGTGTACCACTACCACTTATGGTTAGTAAGTATGTGTCGTTTTGAAGATTATTAAAACTATAAGATTGGTTTTGTGATGTATTTGTTTGAATTGTATTACCAGTTAACCCCGAAAGTGAGTACGTATAAAAAGCGTTCGCACCTGCAATACTAACATCAATTGAACCGTTAGTTATATTACAAGATGAATTTGTCACCGTAGTCCCAACCACACTAAATCCGTTTGGTGGTAGTAAATTTCCATTAACTACTATTTGACAGAAATTTGCGTCCCTAACTAAGACGTTGTAATTTCCTGATGGTAGACCAGATAATGTAAATGTATCTGATAGGGTATACCCAACTTGACTTGATGTTGCGGAGAAATATAGTGGTTGTGAACCTCCACTTATTGTAAATGTTAATGAACCATCTGATGAAAAACATGTAGGTTGGACCGCACTTAAAAATGACAGTCCTAATGGTGCTGCAACCCCAACGGTTTGCGACTTAGTTGTTTCACATCCTAAAGAATCTGTAACAGTACAAGAATAAATTCCTTGTGTTAATCCCGTAATAAGTTGTGTTGTTTCTCCGTTATTCCACAAATACGTATATGGTCCAGTTCCTGTAATACCTGTCACCGCTAATTTACCCCAGTTAGTTGTACAGTTTGACGTATCTACAACCCAAAAACCAAAATCGACTGATGTACTCGCACTTATTACCGCATTTTCAGTGTTAGCGCTAGCACCCCCATTATCAATAATAGTTGCATAATATATACCATCACCTAAACTATCATAATCGAATGGTAATGTATTTGTGGTATCGACGCTCTGTAAAACTCCGTCTTTATAAAATAGTATCGTATAAGGTGAACCTGTTGTGGTTCCTGTGACTTGTAAAAAACCGTTAGTGTCTCCACAAGTTGTTCCACTAGCGTTTATAATATTAGCCTCAAAACAAGGTGTAACCGCAACATTAATATATAATTCGTTATTTTGTAACCCTAATGTGTCATTGAGTCTAAATACGTAGGTACCTCCAGTTAATCCCGTAAATGTAATTTGACCAAATGATGTTTGAGCTGATATACTACCAGGTGTAATGTTATCAATCGTATAAGGAGGTGTACCACCAAAAGGTGAAAATATTACTGAACCTGTCGCTGCTGAACAAACACCCGACACTATAAAACTATACCCTAATGGTCCTTGATTACAGTTTTGGGTACAAGTTTGCCCTGTCGCGATATAAACACCGGAGGATGAACCAGTATAAGTTTCATCTAAACATATACTTTCACCTACTGATGCACCATATCTTGGTATACCACAACAATCAATATAACTATAAACACCATTCGTTAATCCTGAAACACAAGCCATTCTTTAATTAATTTTAACAAATTACATATCCACTTCCAGTGTCTTGTATGTTTATGTACAGAGCAAAGTTTGTACTTGGTATAGTATAAGTGTAGTAAGAAATTAATCCACAATAACCTGTATATATACCTGAGTTATTACCAAGTCCGAAAGTCACATTATTACCTGAAGTATTTAAAATACCAAATTCAAGTATATCTCCAGTAATAAATGAATTAAGGTATGTGTTATACAATTGAGTTGATGAAGGTTTGTTTCCTACAGTTTGGTTATTAATATATACCCAAGAACCACCATTTATTCTAAACACAAAACTAACATTATTAGGTGTTGAGGTAATTGGTGCACCAAAATTGAAAATTGCATTCACATACGATGGTGTTGCCGTAGGTGTAGGTGTAGGAGTTGGTGTAGGAGTTGGAGTTGGTGTTGCGGAAGATGGTGTACAATTTATATCAATATCTAAACCTATGTTTAATGATAAAGTACTATTTGTAAAATCATCATAACATGTTGAATTACTCACAATTAACGTATTACCAGCAAAATAATAGTTTAGCCCGTGTTGGTATAATTCTTCTAGTTCTGTATCTAATGCGTTTAATAATTGTGTTTGGGTTGGGTAATCATTTATACCATATCCTGTGTAGAATTGAGATTGTACTAACACTTGATTATCCAAACGGCAATCAACATACCAATTAGATACTATACTATTTAAATCGCACTGATTTTGTGTATATCCACTAGTGCTAAGTTGGGACGCCAATAGTGTCTGTAAAACATTTGCACCATCTAAAATCAAACTACACTGAAGAGTTTGGTCTATACAGTCGTAAGCGAATGGTTGTCCTGTGTATCTACAAGGAACACAATCAACAGGAATAAACTGACAACCTCTTTGTCTTCTCCAAACATATTTTTGTCTGTGGAAAATAGAGTTTTCCATTTTTTGACCTGTTAACCACAATGTTGTACCAGGAACTACTTGTTCTAACAATCTTTGCCAGTAATCACCAATACCCAAAGTAAAGTCAATCATTTTTTGGTAGGTGTATTCATTTGATGGAATACCTACCGTTTGTTGTGATTGCAAATATTTCCAATATATAGATTGTAAAGTTGGATACCCTCCTGTTTTACCATCAAATATTGTTTGTCTATTTCTCACATTGATAAAGTTGTTGTAGAAAGTTTGTGCAAACTCAAAGAATGTTTTTTCTTTTGGTTTTGGATTTATTATAGTCCAATCTATATCACCAGGATAAGGGTAAGGAGCGGTAAGTCCTGAATTAGGTATTGGGTAATTATATTTCACAGACATATCCCATACGTCGTATGTAATACCTTGTCCCATATTCATATATAACTCTATGTTTTTAGAGTTAATTACTAACTTATCGTCATTCACTGAATAATCAACACCGTTGAAATTTGAATTATTTTTACGTGTCCCTACTTGATTAACAGGCCAAGATTTTTGATTATCAGATACCCTTGTTAATGTGTATCCAACATTCATATCAGGGAACTTTCTAAGAGTATTCATATACTCTTGTCCAAAATTAAACGGAGCAACTTCTGTAATCAGATATGGATTCGAACCCGTGAATTGTGAATTTGCCACATCAACAGTTTCTACTGAACGGTGTTTTGGGCTTTTTTCAAACCAACCTGCTCCTTTTTGGAAGAAGTTGTCTTGTGTTTGTTGTGGACTTTTAGGATATCCATCTGAATCAACACCGTAGTCATCGAGTGTCGTATTAATAAATTTGATTACACCACTACTAGTGTATCCCGTATATGTTACACCTTGAATACTAAAAATATTACTGTTATCTAAACTAGGTGTTGTCTCAAATTTAGTACCTCCTGAAATCTGAGCATATTGTTGATTAAATTTGTTAACGTTGATTTTAGTATCAGCAACATAAATTATTTCGTTGAACTCGACTAACGCATCAGGTGCGCCTATAAATCTCATCACATATTCTAAGGATTGTCTTGTTCCTTTTGTTTTGAACATGTAAGCTGCGTTCAATATTAAATTTTTATAATATTGGTAATTAAGTTCTGTTGGTGTTGGTGTGTTTTTTTGTCCTTGATAAATCTGTTGTGGTGTTGGATTAAAAACTGATGTTAAAAACCCTTCATTTGTGATAGGTGAAATATTAGGATTAATACCTAATGTTTGCGCTAAGTTTGATAATAATTGAGATGGTATATCGTTTCCTACTTGGTAGTTAACTGAATTAACGTATGCTAAACTGTCTATAAACTTTTTAACCTCATCAAAACTTCTACCATAAATTTGTAAAACTTTTTCTATTTTTTGGTCCGTTGTATCAAATTCTTTGAATGCCCCCGTTATTAAAAATCTACTTATAAGATTTGTTTTATATTCATCTAACTTTTCAGCAATCAATTGAAGTTCATCCAAATATTTGTTGAATCTACTACTACTGATATCGAGGTTCCAAAATGTACTTAATGTCCAAGTTACTTTTCTATTATACAATGTTAATACACCATTATCATCATAATCAGGATAAGAAAATTTAGCAGTATATTTTGGTGAGGTATTTTGATTTAAAAGAAATTTTTCAACCTCATCAAATGCATCATTAAATATTTCTTGTGTCTTAGTGTTGTTAGGTTTTAATATAAGTGAAGCTGTTGTGGCGGTTAAACCACTAAAAGGATTTCCAAGTACAGTTAATGTAACATTTCCACCTGACATACTTATCGTCGGTGTAAAATCTGTCAATGGATATTCAACATCCAGTGTATCAAAATACAAAGCGTAGTTTTCAAACTCCGAAGTTAGTGCCCTAATAGGATGTATAGGGAATGGTTTTACCTCAATATTTCTTCTTGCATTTACAGAAAAATCAACTTCAAATGGATTTCTAAATAAAGCACTATTCATATCAAATGTTGTTTCGTCTTCAACACTGTCATATGTAATATTAAATGCCGTATCCCCAACAAATAATCCTGATTGATGTCGAGCCATTATTTCAATCGCAGCTGGAAAATTATTGATTATTTTAATCGCCGATGCGGACAATCTTTTAGCCAACGAACCATATAGAGAAAAACTCGTTACTTCCGATAAATCATAATTAGGATAAACCTTAAAGTTTTTTTCAATAATTCTTTTTGCCTGTTCAATGTTATCAATTTTAAGATTTTCTAAAGTATACCCTTCTGAAAAAACACCCGTATCAAATTTTCTATTTGATTTTTCATATATTGCAGATGTAAATTGAAAATTTCCTTGCGTTAAACCACCACCATCGGTAATTTGAACACCGACAATATTATCTGCGAAAGTATTGGTTCCAATAGGTGGGAAGAAAATTTTATTTGCCATTAAGTAATAATATTTGTAAAGTTTTTACTGAAATCTATGTTAGCTCCCCTATCTTGTCTAACTTCATAAAGTAGTTCATTAAAGTTATCCCTAACCTCAAACAAGTTGTATTGTTTGTAAATATTATTATTACTATCGTATAATGTGTAAATACCATCTTCCATACTCTTAGTTTGATTACCATAAAGAGCAATTGCCATTGTATCTAAATCGTAATCTGCCATTTGAATATCAATTGTTATCGGATTGAAGAATGTATTTGAAACGATAATATTTTGATTAGGTTGACCTATAAAAGGTGTTGACGTTGGTTTGTTTGTAGGTGATGATGATGGTGATAAAGTACAAAATACTAAATCGCTACCAGCATCAACATAGCGATATCTTATTGTTTTTTGTGATGAGTTTACTTGTTCGGTAACTACAGGTTCACAGAAAAAAGATGATGTAATAATTCTATAAAAATTAGGTATTTTACTTCCATCTTGGTTTAAGTATTCCACTCTAAACCCTACTAACCCTTGATTTGTGAATTTATTTCTGAATTGAGCAGGTACTTGGTTAATATCAATGATAATACCTTTAACATTAGGTAGTGCCGATAAAACACCACAATCTGTAATTGTAGTTCTTATTTCTGCAGGTTTTATATATAAAGTATAAATTCCCTTTTTATTAAATTCACTTGCCGGTAGTTTCAAATTATATAAACCACCAAGTACCTCAACACCTGTATTACCACCAGTATCTGCACTATGAAAGTATGGTGTTAATATACTTTGTGAATTTAACTTTTTAAGTAAAAAGTTATCTGTCACATCTCTACTTGGAGTATAGTGTAAAATTATATCAACGTCGGCTGGTGATACATCTGAGGGTCTTACAATACCATATGTTCCTAATGCCATTTTTTTATTTTATAAATAGTTTATCTGTATTTTTTATGCGTTATTAATTTTGAAGAACCCGTATCCATATTGTTCTAAATCACCTATATTGTCTACTTCACCTAATCTTTCCAAAACCTCAAACGCACTATATTTTCCTCTTTCAACATAAATGTCTGTCTGTATTTGTGGTGCCATTACAAAATCTAACAATTGTTCGTTTTTAGTAATAACAGAAACATTTAAATCACTTACCTTTAAACCATCACTATTCATAACATAAAAAGTTTTACCATCCGGTAAATCAAAGTATGTGATGTTCTCAATAGTATAACCTGTAATTTCGTTTTGTATAGAATCTATTTGTCCGTAAAATTGATTGTTTTTTGTAAAAACATAACCCACAGTAAAAGGGTCAGGTCCATATCTTTTTAAGTCTTGTATTTTAGATTTAGTATAACCTGATACGACAAATGGCACTGTTGTCCAGTTAGAAGATGCTTGATATGTCGCACTAATATTAGAATCAAGTGGAAAAATATAATCTGATGACACAGGTATATTAGTCCAATTCCCCCCTTGTGGTGTAAATACTATAGTACCATTAGGGTTTGGTACAAATGCCGGTAATAATGGTATGGTTATAGGTTTAGAAACCGTAGTCACCCCCCAAGGATTTGCGCCTGATAAAGTAATTACATAATTACCTGGATTGGTATAAACGTGATTTTGTTGTGAAGTTGTTAATATTTGAGATGTACTACCGTCACCCCAATCAACACTAAATGTTGTAAAATCTAGATAACTTTCTGTAAAGTCCCCCGATGTATTATAAAGGCTAACTGAAAATAAATTAGTAGTATCATCGCCTGAATATAAAAAATTTGTAACAATATCTTTTTGGTACATTAACCCATCAAACTCTGAATAATAACCTATATCATTATAAGTTTGTGTAAAAAAAACGGGTATTGTTAAACCTGTAAGTAGTGAGTCTCCATTTGTCCCTCCACTTAAAATTTCTGACATACCTGAATAAACTACGTAGTCTTGAGTAATCGCGGTAAATGGTGTTGATGAGGTTGGTATCCCATTTTGAGGCAAATTGTATATTGTAGAAGCCGTATAAACAGAAGCAAACAAATCACCATTTAATACTTCTGGTGATATTTTTATACTAAATTTTTCTGATTCCATTATGGGTTAATATATTCATACCAAGTTATAGCCTCTGAGGCTGTTTGACCGACCCCTACTCTTACAAGTCCAGGAGTTTCTCTATATACCTTATATTCATAACTACTATAATCAAAAGTTACTTTATAATAAAAGTATATTTCTTTATTAAAATTAAATTGATTTGGACCTACGAAGTTAGATTGGGGTTCGTTAATCATTCTAACGAACTGACCTTTTTTAGCATTAAAGAATTTACAAGACATAAAAAACTCAGTTTGTGAAATATAATCTTGATTCTTCAACCAATAAAAAAAGAAACCTTCTTTATCTTGCCCTGTATAATCTAAAATGTATTTTGGTTTTTTAACCATGACTGTAGTCGGATTAAGTGGTGGTCCTATTGTCCCTGTTTCTTTTTGACCTTGTTGTGTAGGTAAGATAACACTAAACAATATTTTTTGACTTTCATTAACTTTACTATCATAGAAATCTAATTTGAAGAATGAGCCCTTGAATGCGTTTGAGAAGTAATAAATCTCATTATTTGTAAATGTTGCATATTCATAGTCGTCTAACCAATCTGTTGCTGATGGTGGGTTTACAATAAAGTCCGTAGGTAAATTAGGATTAAAGAAATTAAAGGTATAATTTATCTCAGTTTTATCGGGGTCAGTGTCCCACGGAGCATGGGCAAATCTACCAATTTCAAAATCTTCAATACCATTCAAAACTTTTTGTACTGCAGTTTTTTCAAATTCTTCAACAGCTTGTTCTCTACCTTCCATATCAAAAGTAATCTCAATAGGAATATTGATTTCGGTATCGTTAGGATTAAGAGTAAATCTATAATAGTTATTATTCACAGTCGTCTACTAATAGGTCGTTTATGATTGTTGTTACAAATTCTTGTTTCTGTATTGGTTTCTGTAAAAACAAAACTGATTTGAACGGGTAATGAGCGCCATTTACAAAAGGGTAGTCCACACCTAAACCCTCTGAGTCTATAAATCCATATGAATAGATATCCCTCCAAAAGAATGTTTGTTCATATTCAGAGAACCAAGCATATGTTGGTATATTATCTGTATTGGTTGATGAACCAAATTCTAAATAATCGCTAAATACTCTAATAGGTATTGACGCATGTGGTTCATAGAGATACCCACTTGGTAAATTTATTGGTGAATTATCTAAGAAATATGAATTATTAAAAGAATATTTATGATACATCGGTGATAAAACGTACTCCTGTTGTTCAATAAAGTTATACTCACAAAAATCACCTTTTATAATATCACCATTACTTAAAAAATCATTATAATAAAAGTACTGACCACTACCTTGTGGTTGTTCGTATGAATTTAATGGAATAATATCTTTATTTGTTGTATTGAAATGGTCCCACCAACTATCAACAGTGTTCACTAAAATGTTAAATCCCCAACCAATGTCAATTGCCGTTTGATTATTATTAGCGTTTATCGCAGGTGGATTAAACCAACCCATATACCCTCTTTGGGTTGTGGTTAAAAATAATTCGGTTATTGGTTTTCCATTATTATCTTTATAACCATTTATAGATATATCTTTGTTTAGTGTGAAACTAAATGTTTTAGTACCTTCTTTAACTGAAATTCTTTGTGTGTTGTTTGGTGTTAAAGCTGAATATTCTAATTTTGTCTTAGTACTGAAAGGATTATTTTCAAAACCGGCTTGATTTATAACAAAGTCTTTGTGTTCTGCTATTACTTTATGTAATCTTACATAATAAATTGATTTAGTTTCACCACTATTTACAATGTTTGACACTCTTTTAAATGTACCATAAAATCCTGTTGTTGTTTGGTTTACTGGAAATTTCAGATTAAATATTGTAAATACAGTTTCTTCCGAACGATATGTACCATCACCAAGTGAAAAAACTTGATACAGTTTTTTACCTCCTAAACCACCCGGTACTAAAGGTATTTCTAACTCTACCCATTGTCCAACACTTAAATTATGTTTGGTTCCACAATAAAAGTACACAACATTTTTACCATCAACTTGTCCTGTATCAATTACAAATGGTATACCGTCAGAGGCTGTGAAGTTTACTGTAACTCCGTATTTTTCATTTGTATATGCCATTGGTTGTGTCGTATCACTACTAAAAGGGTAGGTTAAATTTAACATCCAATTATATGAACTAGCACTTTTTGTTATGAAGTTTCTGTGGCCTGTAATGGCACTATATCTAACAAAAGTAAATTCATCAAATTGAGGATACCCTTCCCAATCTACGTTAGACCCGGGTATTAAGTTCGATGTGGCATTTGCAATAGCATTAGTATAATAAAGTATATTTTTAAATGGTGTATATGAACAGGCACCTGATATTACGTTACGAAAAACATTTGTAATTTTACCTGAAATTCTAAACACATCACTTGTTTGTCTTTCTGTGTCAAATTGTTGGGCTAAATTAATAGTTAAAGACCTATCACCTTCAACCATAGTTCTCATGTCTCCAATAAGAGGCGGTTGAATCCAAATATCCTTGTCGGTGTTTCCGGCAAATTGTTTTGAACCTAAAACAATTAATATTTCATTTTCATTAGACATCTTGATTCAAAATATATTTTGTTATGTATCTGTTAATTGAACTTTTACCTTTATTTAATCCAAAATAAAAATGGTATGGTGCACCAACTAAGAAACTATTTGATTGCCCAGGAGGAAAAGTAATATCATTACCCGACGCGTTAGAATTATAAATAAACCCTTTTTGACCTGTGGTTAAATTGTTAAAATATTGTGAAAGTGAACTATATTTGAAACTTAGTCCTTGATATTTTTGTTTGTAAAAACCTCCACCTATCAAGTTTGTATTCCAATCATTTATATCTGAACCAAAAATAGTCGGTACTTGTTGTTGGTTTAGTTGCCACTGGTAGAATGGTACTTCTTGTGTGCCAGGATATCCAAATAAATTGGTGAGTTGTGGTGTAAATGTTGTAACTCCAGGTGATAATTCTACTCTGTTCTCGGTACTAGATGTAAAGAATACCCCTAAGGTTGCAGGTCCTGAGGTTGCAATATAAATGTCATTTACTCCATCGTATTCATCTTCACTAAATCCTTCAACACCATATTCAGAATTAATACTAAATAGTTGTGTTAAATCACCATCCAATCTATCGTCACTTCTTGAAAACATTTTATTGATTGATGCGTCACCTAAACCTAATAAAGCACCTAAGAAGTTTGTATTAATCAAACGAGATATTATAAATAACTGTAATAAATCTGACGTATCATTAAATGATGTAGATTTTAATGTATCTACCAAATATCCTTGAAGATTAGGGTTTGCACAAATTTCAAAAGAAAACTCGTCCCTTGGTCCTAAGTCCATGATTGTAGTTGGGAACATGATGTTTCTATCGTTTGCGCCTCCAAAATCAACAGGAACGGGTGTTGGATTTAAGTATGAACCTTGTTTTGGTATTTGTCCAACGAAATTTGTACCATTGTAAGGTGTTGAACGATAAAAGAACGAATTAGTTGAACCTGATGTATAATAAATTGGACCTTGTCCTGGTCTAACATTACTCTCGTATGTACCACAATACTTGTATTTTTTTGGTTGACCTAAAATTGATACTATTGTTTGTTTTTTAAACGAAAACATATATAGTGTTCCATTGACCCAATTATTTTGAAAAACGTGTGAGAAAATACCTCTACACGCACCAAACATCATTCTAAATCTTGCTTTCCACTCTGAGAAATTTTCTAAATCTTTAGTAATATTAGCCACGTATGGTTTTTGAATAAACTGGTAACACCCTGATTTAATTCTTACTGGGTCTTGATTTTGAGTACATGGTGATAAAACACTAAACGTATTAGTCGTTGTGTCAACTTGATAACAATCTAAAGGTACCATTCCTGCACAATCAAAAGTGGATAACACGCTGCTCGCAGTAGTTTGTGGCCCATCAGGGCCAAAGTCTTGAGCATTATTTGTGGTGTCAGTCGCAGTAACCGAAAATACAGTCGATGGTCCGCTACTGTTGTAGATATAGATAGCAAACTTATCATTTTGGTGGAGTAACATCGAGCGAGTACCAAATGTTTGTTGTACATCTGAAGTTGGTAATCTGTCTGACCTTAATAGTAATTTAGGGTTCGCCCCTGATGGTATGGTATAAGAAATTGAACCATAAACAGGACTATATAATCTACCGTTATAATTACTGAATGAGGTAATCGTGTTGTTACTAACACTGTTGCTTGATGCCATTAAAGCCCCACCTTCAACTCTTCCCTGATATGATGTCCCGTAGAATCTTATCTGTTGTGTTCCGTTTCCATTATCATCAATACCTAAACCACTTGCAGTGTATGTTGATAAAGGAAATCCACCATTTGCAGTAATGGTGTTAGTAGATTTATCTAAAGATGAATAATATCTAATATTATTAGATGTAACTGAACTAAATTGTGTACCTGTATTAAAATTGAATGTCTGATGGTATAGTTTTGATGTGGGATAAGTGACGTTGTGTGATTCAGGAGTTTTACTATCATACCACCAAGTACCAGAACCTGAGTTTGGTTGAATTGGTATATTCATATAGAATTGTCCTGAAACTTTTGGTCCTTGTCCAAAACTATAACCAAATAGTCTTGATAAATCATATTCGATATTTTGTGTATCGGTATAAGGGTCAACACCCCTTACTAAAAACACAATTTCTAAATTTTTCCAACTATCACCCATTATAGTAAGTGGGTTTATTACTTCATTTCTAAATTGTCCGTTATCTCCTGAACCTGAGTTATCTTCGTATGTTATTCTTTGTAATTTATTTAAAATATACTTTCTAATTATATTTGTAGTATCAAGTTGTGAGTTAGGGTTTGGTTGGTTGTTTAACTTAATTCCATTTGTCAGTAAATCCAAATTATTTAAAGTCATACCTGTAACCACTTGGAAATATTCTATACCCGTTTTATAAAGATATTCTTTTCCATCTGTGTTTCCTGTTATCTGTACTTGAACCGTTTGTGGGTTTCCATTTTGATTTATGTAAGTGATTTGTACTGTGGTTGATGCTTGTGTACTACCTGTAATTGAATTACTACCGAATTGGTTTGTAACCGATGCGCCAGTCATATTAATATCATTTATATTGTCAGGATTAGTAAAAGTAACCAAACTACCCGATGTCATTTGAGAAATAGTATTTTGGTCAACAATCAACATCATTATGTTATCATAAATTGGTGGGTTGTTAGTATTAATCGTTGTCTTAATGATATTTGGTGCTGTCGTATCAAAATATCTTATTCTAAGGTTTGCTAAATTAAAAGATTGAGATAACGTTACATCTCTATTTGGGAAGTACTTATCTTCGGAAAACTTAGTAACCACAGGCATTCCCACTTCAGGTGCTGTTGGGTATCCTGCCATACCGTATCTAATACCGAAACTATCTGCTTGATACTTCGTGTTTCTTTTGTTTTCACTACCCGAATAACTTTCAGGGTCTATAGTACAGAAATATGTTGGGTAACCTGATTGTATTATTTGGTCCCCATTTGAATCAAAGTTACAAAGATTGGTGTTTGGTGCACTAAGAAATAGTTGATTTGAGTTTGTGTCCGCTAGAATGGAACCACTAGTTCTACTGTTTACAGTATACTTACCTATTTTTGCCTGTTGATTACCTCCACCTCCAAAAATATTACCTTGGACATCGTCCATCTGTAAATCGTCCATATCACAAGGACACGCCTCACAATCAGGATATGACATCATCGGTAATGTTATTCCTTTAAACTTAAATTTAACCAACATGGGAGCAACTTTTACCGCAAATAAAACTGCGGCGGCAGCTAATATAACAGCAACTAAAGCATTAACCACAATTAAACCTACCGCTGGGAATGCCGCTGCGGCCGCGATAGCATATTGTACGGCTTGAAATATAAGATATGCTGGAAACATAATAGCAATAACCCACTTTAATATTGGCCATGCTAATGCTAAAACGTGAAGAACCGGTATTAACGCAACAAATACAGGTGTAAGGATAGTAATTAATAAATTGAATAAGAAAAATATGAAGTCAAAGTTTTTTACACCGTCATTTACAGGAAATCTATTTGTTGTTGTGGTACACCCTCTATCCGTAATTTCTTTGATACCTAAATGTCTACTTCTATTGAACCCCCATTTCCATCTGTCTAAAAAATTAGCAATCGTATAGACTTTATTATAGTTAAACTCATAGAATCTGTCTTCACAATTAATTGCTTCATTAATCATTTGTTGACCAATTGTTGTACTACTATCACCGTAATCATTCCAATCTAAACTAAATGCATAAGATTGAAGTTGTGCCGATGAACCCGCGGGTGGGTTACTTCCTGTCCATCCCCATTCTTTAATATTTGGAACTAAATAATCTGCCCTTAAAATATTATTTTCTAATCCATCTTCGTTTTGATATTGTATTCTAAAACGGTACTTTGCCTTTGTTGGTATACCGACAGATGGGTCATTAGATAAAATTTGCTCTCCGAACTCGTTTGTTGTAACATAATCCAAGTTCATCGGTACCTCAACTAACCATGTACCGTCGTCATCTATCACTTTACCACCCTCAGGTAAACTAAACTGCTCTAAAATAGGTCTACCATCAACATCATAGTTAATTGTTTGTCTAATGGCTAAAATGCTACCCGCACCTGTAACTAAATCACATAAATTACCTGAATCTTTTTTAGGTTTACAGTTAGTCTTCAAAAAGTCTTCGTCCGCGGTTGAAAATATAGAGCCCATAAAAACCGCGTGAGGTTTAATATCAATTCCAAATTCTCTTAAATCAAAGTCAGCTCTTGTTATACCAATATTACATATTTCATTTTCACCCCAAAAAGAAGTTACTTCAATATCTTGTTTGATATTAACTAATTGTGGTAATGAATCTAAATCTGTTGATGATTTAAATTGGTCTCCATCAAATTGTTCTGCAGTTGCAAGACCTGACCTAATTAAATCAGCAGGTCTTAATGAAAAACAACCTATGTTTGATAAATCTAAATCTAAAACTAAGGTTTGAATACCTAGCGGTGCTCCAATTATCATAAAGTCACCACTTTCATTTGTTTTTACAGTAAACTTATAATACTTTTCGTAAACTTCTAAAACTTCGGTTCTTGTTAGAACGTCTTCTCTATCAGGAAATGTACCTGTTGGTGTGTGTCCTCCGTATTCTTGTCTATATGGTAAAAGATTATAACGGTATCCATCTTCATTTTTAATATCAACCGATGTGTAAGGATAAAGTGTGGAAATCACAGGGTCATTTTCATCTATTGCGTCAAGTGGAACAAATATTGATACATTCGCATTTGGTACTCCGTACCCTCCATTGACTATGACTCTACCAGCCACAACTCCATAGTCTGCACAAAATCTCGTGTAGACATCTTCTTGTCTTAATTTTAAAGAAAGTATCTCTAAAAAGTCAAAATCTTGATTAATATTGACTCTAATATTTTTGTCCGTACCCGGTGCTGTTCTTATCCTATAACTTTTGGTCATTAGTCTTTTAAAAATAAATAGTTATTTTACCCATTTTAAAAGTAGGTAAGACACATAGGAAATAAATAATCTTATGAGAAATCTACAGTTGCTAAATTTTTAACAAATACTTTAATATCTTTGTTGTTAAATCTAACTTGGTAAACTTGCGTTGGCTCCGCATATATTGTATCATCAATCAGTTGTATTTCTCTTGTCTTAGGGTCAAGATATCTTTGTGAAGTTTCTGATGTTGAGTATTGTCCACCAACTTTGTTAAATACTTGTAAATTTGTAAGTGTGAGTACTCCGGCTGTGTTTTGTATTAATCTTCTTACTTCTGAAACATTAACATTCTGACCTAAATCTCTATTTTCAGGTGCCATGTAATTTGAGACTTGATTAATTATTTCAGTAATAACTTGACCTCGATTTACATTTGATTCTAATACTACATATATATCAAATGACAAATCAATAACTCTTGCAACATCTATTGAGATGTAGTCATTAATCATCCTATATTTAGAAAGATAAGTCGCAAGATTTGATTTTAAATTATTTGATACCGTTTGTGTAAGTTTACCACTTTGGTCGTATGATAAAATTTGAACTGTAATTTTATTATTATTTTCAGTGATTGCAACTTTAGCAGGTGCACCGAATCTACCTGGCATAGTATCAATAAGAGATTTATAGTCATTTACTGTTACCGCTCTTTTTTGGGCCGCAAAATTAAACGCCACCATGTTTCTTACTTCTTCAGTGGAAGGTGGATTTGAACCTCCAATTGCTGCCGTGACATTATTAACAGTCAATGAGTTAATAACGTTTGAATTTATACTATCCGATGGACCATTAACCGCAAAATCAATAGTACCAACTTGATTAATAACCCCAACCCCGACATTTGATGCTAAACCACCACCAGTTCTATACTGTACAAATATTGTTGTATTTGGTTGAACCGTTAGACCTAAACCTATGTTATTTTGATAATTTGCCAAATCTAATTTTATTCCATTTTTGGCAAAATTTGTTAATTGGTCATTTGGTGTTGTAGTACCAGCCCCAAATTGGACTTTCATAAACCCTTCAGGTGTATATTCGGTAACAAACCTCTTATCGGTTTTAATGTATTTTCCAACTTTTACACCAGCATTGTCTACGGGTTTCGTTGGGTCTTCTATAAAAACAGTATCTTCGGCTAGTGCGTCTACTTCATACCATCGATTAGTTGAGGTTGCAAATTCTGTGTAATTAGGTACGTTAGGATATCCTGTTCCGTCTTTTTGTATTATTGATGTAACACCTAAAACGTTTCTTTCAGGTAAGAAAAAATTAAAAAATGGTACAACATCTGTAGGGTTGATTACTCTTTTATATACTTTTGTTGTTCCATTTACTACTACCTCTCTTTTTGTAATAACGTAATTAATAATTTTGTTGTTAGAGTCAAAAGTCGGTATTTTAGTTCTATTAACTTCACCCTCTTGATTATATTGTGTTGAAAAATCTATATCGTATACTGTTTCGAATGTATTACCTCCTCCATTAAATTGTGAGCCAGCTCTTAAAACACCTAAATATCTAAAATCTTCAGCATCCCCAAAAGGTGGTACTGTTATAGAAATATCAACAACAGCAACTGAAGGTCTATATCCTGGTATTTTTAAACCATAAGTTCTTGCAATATTAAAAATAGAAGACTTTTGTTGAGCATATTGAAGTACCGTTTCTTGTATACTTCTATCGATGTGATAATGTAAATTGTCGGCCACCGCAGCATTCAAGTCCATTAGTACTGAAAAAACCGAAGCGTCGTTGAAGTTTTGAACAAGTTCAGGGTAGTACTGTTTTGTATAGTCTATTAAACTCTGTCTAATTGCCTCAAAATCCCTATCAGTATAATTAATTTTATTGTTTGCCATCTTATATGTTAATTATCACAAATTCTCTACTACCGAATGCTCTAGCGTCATTAGTGTAGTCAATTTTTATTTTTGCTGTGTATTCTGCGGTATTCGCACCAGGTATACGATAAATACTTGCTTGACCTAATAGTTCGTAATCTAATTGTCCCACAACATCACCTGATTCAGTATATGGTTCAACAGTAATACTGTTTATAGTAAGGTTTGGTATGTAAGTTGCAACCTGTTCTTCAATCTCTGCTCTAATTTCTTCAAACGTTGCACCATCAAGTGGTTCAAAAATAAACTCATATAAACGAGTACCAAAATCAGGTAGAAAATATCGTGAACCCCTTCTTGTTAATAATAAGTGTACAAGGTCTGTTCTGATTTCTTCATCAGTTGTTTCAGTCAGTTTTAAATAGTTTCCTTTTGAACTTTGTAAAAAGGGAAAATTTATACCATACGTAATGCCATTTGCCATATTACATAAATATAGTGTCGTGATATTTTCAATAAATAGTTATGAAATAAAAAATCCCGACATAGTGTCGGGATTAGTGTTGCAATTAGGATGAACATCCAAAACAATCAAAGTCACTATTTTCAGGTTTTGGTGGTAAGTTCATATCGCTATAACTTACAGTGGGAACTTCAACTTTAACTTTGGGTTGTTGTATTTTTGATACGTCAACTGCCAAGTGTTTAGCTCCTGTTGAAATAGCTTTGGTTCTTACATAATAACATAAAGTTTTCAAACCTCTTTCCCAAGAGTGGAAGTGAGATGATGTGATTTTAGATAAAGTTGGATTACCCATATAGATATTCATTGACTGTGATTGGTCGATGAATGGTGCTCTATCCGCAGCCATATCAATTAGTTGTTTTTGTGAAATCTCCCAAATTGTTTTATACTTAGGAATTAAGTGTTCAATTCTTTTTACTTTTTTCAAATAGTTCTTGTCTTCAGAGTCCAAGTAATTATTGAAGTTAATGTTTTGAATTGAACCTTCGTTAAGGATAATTTCATTTTTTAAATCTTCAGACCAAATACCAATTTTTTCAAAGTCATTGATAAGGTATTTGTTTACAATCATAATTTCTCCACCTACAACTCGTCTGTTAAAGATTGCTGAGTGTGCAGGTTCTGTCATTTCATATGAACCTGTGATTTTCGCTGAAGATGCTACCGGCATTTGAGCGGTAAATAATGAATTGCAAACACCATAATCAGAAACACTTTTCTTTAATTTGTTCCAATCCCACATTCCTGAAAGTTCTGTTTCATTAACATTCCACATATCAAATTGGAAAATACCTTTTGACATAGGTGACCCTTTGAATAAGTCATAAGGTTGGTACTTACCTTCCATGCATAACACATTACTTTCTGTAATTGCCGCGTAATAGATAGTTTCAAAAATATCTTTATTTAATTTTTTCGCTTCATCGGATGTAAAAGTGTAATCCATTAAATAGAAAACATCAGCCAAACCTTGCGTTCCAATAGCAATTGCTCTTTGCTCTAAACCACCTTTACGACCTTTTTCGGTTGAGTAGTTATTAATATCAATTACTTTGTTTAATGACCTTACAACTTTACGTGTTTCTTCATATAACAAGTTGAAATCAAACTCACCATCTTTTACAAAGTTTTTCAATACCATAGATGATAAAGTACAAATCGCAGTAGTCTTCTCATCAGTGTATTGGTAAATCTCATTACACAAGTTAGATTGTTTAATTACCCCAATATTTTGGTGGTTAGTTTTTCTATTCGCATTGTCTTTAGAACATAAATAAGGAACACCTGTTTCTACTTGTGATTCAACAATTTTAGTCCAAATGTCTTGAGCCTTAACTTTTTTACCGAGACCCATACTAACTGCCGTGTTATATACTTCTTCGTATTCTTCACCATAACATTCTTGTAATGCTTTCAATCCGGCTTTTTTAATATCATTAGGACAGAACAAATACCAATCAGCATTGTTTTTAACCGCCTTCATAAAATTATCAGGAATCCAAAGTGCCGTAAATAAATCACGTGCTCTTAGTTCTTCTGCACCTGTGTTCTTTTTGATGTCTAATAAATCAAAAATATCTTTGTGCCATGGTTCAAGATAGATAGCAGCACTACCAGGTCTACGCCCTTGTTGGTTAAAGAATCTAAGTGACTCATTAACAATTTTTAAGTATTTCAAAAGTCCACCAGCATATCCACCTGATGTTGAAATTCTACTTTCTTTACTACGGATGTTTGACATTGAAAGTCCAATACCTGCCGCGTCTGAAGAGAATGTTGAAATGTCTCTCAAAGTCCCTAACAAACCTTCTCTCGAATCTGAATCATTATAATGTAATACACAAGATGCTAATTGTGGAACTTTTGTACCGGAGTTAATCATGATAGGTGTTGCCTTAGAAATTAGTTGGTTTGATAAAGAAGTGTAATATTCTTTAGCTTGTTCTAAACTATCCGTAACCCACAACGCAACTCTCATATACATATGTTGTGGTCGTTCCACAACCTGTCCGTTTGGTCTTTTTAACAAATACATTTCTTGTAGAGACCTCCAAGCAAAATAATCAAAGTTATAATCATTTTCATGATTGATGATAGAGTCAATGTTTTCTTCACCATATTGATTTATCTTGTTCATTAGCTCTTCATGGATGATACCATCGCCATGTAATACTTTCATAGTATCACAAAAACTATCTGAAGTTTCTTTGTGGTAAGATGAAATGGCAACAGACGATGCAAGTCTTGAATAGTCGTGATGGCTACCAGTATATGCCGCGGCAATTTCATAAATCAACTTATCCAACTCCTTAGTGGTGACTTTGCCTTCTGTCGGTACAGAAGTAATAACTTTGATAAAAATCTCATCAGAGTTAACACTTAATCCTTTTGCGGAGCGCTTTACACGGTTGTAAATCTTTTGTGGATTAAACGCCACAAGGTCTCCATTTCTTTTAATTATTTTTAATGACATATTATAAATTTAAAAATCGTCTGTGAATGTTATAGTTTCGTTTAACTTTGCTTTTTGGTATTCCATCGTTCTTGATTCAAAGAAATTACCTTTAGTTTCAACCGCAATTTGTTCCATGAACTTGAATGGTTGCTCTACATTAAATTCTTTACTACATCCCATCTTAACCAACAACCCGTCAACAACGAACTCCAAATATTGTTTCATTAAGTTTGAGTTCATACCAATTAGTGATACAGGAAGTGATTCAGTGATGAATTCTTTTTCAATTTCTAAAGCTGAAAGTAAGATTTCTTTAATTCTTTTTTCAGATGGTCTTTCCTCCAAATGATTATTTAATAAGTGAATTGCAAAATCACAGTGTAAGTTTTCATCTTTAAAGATAAGTGAATTCGCGTTACACAAACCTTGCATAATACCTCTTGATTTCATCCAGAAAATAGAACAGAATGAACCAGAAAAGAAGATACCTTCAACAGCAGCAAACGCAACTAATCTTTCTGCAAATGACGCCTTTTCAATCCATTCTAACGCCCATTTAGCTTTCTTTTGAACCGCAGGTAATCTGTCAATTGCATTGAAACACTCGTCCTTTTCTTTAGCATTAGAGATATAGGTATCAATCAATAATGAATACATTAATGAGTGAATGTTTTCCATCGCTAATTGGAACCCGTAGAAAAACTTAGCCTCAGGATATTGAACTTCACGGTAGAAGTTTTCAGCTAAGTTTTCATTTACAATACCATCTGAAGCTGCGAAAAACGACAATACGTTCTTAATAAAGAATTTTTCATTGTCTGTTAAATTTTCCCAATCTCTGATGTCATTTGTTAAATCGACTTCTTCTGCCGTCCAAAATGCGGCTTGGTGTTGTTTGTAAAATTCCCATATATCATTGTGTTCAATAGGGAAGATGACGAACCTACCAGGATTTTCTGTTAATATTTTTTCCATAGTTTTAAATTAATTTAAGATTGTTGTTCTTTTTGCTTTTTCTTTTCTAAAAGCTCTTTGATTCTACTTCTGTTTCTTTCTTCTTTCTGTTCTTCCAAACCTAAGAAAGTAACACTTTGTTCAGTATCTATTTCAAGCATTGCATTGTCGAATTTACAATTCTCAAACACAATACCGTCTTTACCGATTCTTGATTTTGTAATCGCTATTGTTGCCAAGTTCATTTCTTTTTGTTGTAATGATTTAGCAACCGTAATAATTACGTGACCAACTTGAGCCTTTTTAATAGACCCACCCATTTGGTCTGTCGTAACAACATCTGATGATATTGAATTACGATTTCCTTGTGTTGCCGTCCAACCAGCAATATCCAATTCGTGACACATCGCCTCAAATGCTCTCATAACCGAACCCTCACTTTTCCACTCATCTCCCAACATTTTATCAGGTACAACACAATCGATGTAGTCCAAGATAATCATATCAACTCTATTACCCTCAGCAATCATTTTTCTAACCTGATTTTTAATCTGGTTCATAGTGACCGTATCAGATGGTAACTTTTTCATTATCAATTTATTTTTTCTTGTAGATTGGATGTGTTTTACTTTTTCAAGAACATCTTCTCTATTTTCTGTTAAATCGTCAGGGTGCATTCCAGTCCAAAGTGTAATATGTTTTCTTTGGATAATTTTTGGGTTGTCTTCAAAAAATATTTGTAAAACATTATAACCCAAGTTGAATGCATGGTTTGCAATTTTTGTAGTAAATGTAGACTTACCAACTCCTGTAGGTGCTAATATAACACCAATTTCTCCCTTTGCCAAACCTCCACGAAGAAGATTATCAATACCAGGGATTCCAATTGGAATTGGGTGTCTATAGTCGTCATCTAAAACCTCTTCAAGGTTAAAGAAAACGTCGGTTGTTCCTTTATCAACTTCACCAACCTGTAAGGCTCCTCTTACCATCTCCTCTAAGTGGTCATAACTTTCAAAATCACCCTTATCAATAATTGATTGAGCTTTAGTCATAACCTTCTGTAATTCTTGTTGTTTACAGAATTTTAATGACTTCTCTTGAACAAATGATGACCCTTCATCAGATACATCTTTTACTTGTTGTAATGTATCCAAAACACTCTTCTGAGCCATTGGAGACGAGATTTCTGACTTTGTAAGTTGTTCTAAGGTATCAAATGTAGGAGTATGTTCGTATTTTGAATAATACTCCTTAATCATTTGACAGATAATACGAAAATATTGGTTATCAAAGTAATGTGGGTCAATAACTTCAAGAATCGAATTTGAGAAATCCTTATATAAAATGATGTTGTTTAATAACTGTATTTGAAAGGTATTCCCTAAGTATCCGAAGCTTTTTTTGTCTGACATATTCTATGATTTTTTTCTTTTTGTATATGATAAATATGATTAAACTAACGAATAGTTTAAGTAATTGTAAGATAAATTTTTAGCTGAAAAAATGTCAGTAAGCTCTCTTAATATGTTTTTTATGGATGGTCGTACATCCAGCGTATATCTTACCTTTGGTGGGTACAATTTACCGTCAATCACATAGTGACAAATTGTCTCATTTCCGACTCTTAAAATAATGTTAAATGTTTCAGGTCCATCAGTATTTGATGTTTCAAGAACCGATTGGTCCTCTTCAATTTGGAATCTATTTTCCAACATATAAACAGCACATTTGTTTCTAAGTTGTGTTTGCAAATCTTGTCTTAAACCGAACATATAGTTCATAAGTTCAACACTCCCTTTTGTTTTTGGGTTGTACCCTTTAACGTTGAAGAATCTTTGAACTACAAAGTTGTTGTTCAATGTGATAAGAAATTCAACTTTGGTTACGTCGTTTTGTTCTTTCATAATTTTTAATTTTTGTTTTTGAATTTTGACTTTTCTTTTCTTGTTAACTTTAAAAATGGTTTTAAAAAATAAATCCAACCGTCATCTTGTTTTGGTAGGTACTTAAATAAACCGTCTTCCATCATCATACGAATTAGATTTTTATATCCCCTACCATCAGGGTCCAACGATTCAGAATAATATGCATCAACTAAATCTTTACCTTCTTGATTTATCAGTGGTTCATCTAAATCAATTAGTTTTTTGTTTATTACATAATATTCATCACCAAATACTCCCTCTTTTGTCTTGCCCGATAAAAGGTTTTGTAATGATTTATTGTCCTTATTTTCTTTAAGAAGTTCCTCACCTTTTGTTAAAATATCGGGTATTTCCACTACTCTTTCAAGTAGTTCAGGGAAAAACTTAAATAGTGTCTTTTCACCTAAATAAAAAATACCATCAATATTATCGGACGAATCTCCCGTGAGGATTTTAATAGTTTTGACATTAAAGTGGGGAACTTCAAAATCACTCATTTTGATTGTGTCCCCCATCTTATAATATCTTTTTGTGGATGGTGAATAGATAGATACCTTTTCAGAAATTAATTGTGTTAGGTCTCTATCACTTGAGAATATAGTTTTATTCTCATCTTCAGAAATTTTACAGTAGTAAGCAATTAAATCATCAGCCTCTGAATGTTCAACTTCAACTTGTCTAACAAACATCTCTTCAAGATATTGTTTAACTCGTTGCTTCTGACTTTCATAAGAAGCTTGTTTAAACTCATTAGAGTCGTCCTTACGATTTAATTTATACTTAGGGTAGATAATCCTTCTTTGAGATGAATTCGTATCACTGTCCCAAAATACAACAACTTTGTTATAGTTGTTTTCTTCTAAGAACTTTCTTAAAGTATTCAAAAAGTGCCAAATAGCACCGATATGTTGTCCGTTGTGAAAGTAATCTTTCACCCCATGAAAACCAATTTTAATCAAATTGTTTCCATCAACCAATAAGGTTTTTGTCACTTTTTTTGTTTTTAATTGTTACTACTCTACTTCTTCTTTTTCTGCTTTCAAATCGAAGTCACCATCAACTCCGATTATTTCCTTCCAGTACTCGGCATATTCTTTTTTGTATTGTTCGATTGATGCCTTTTCTTCGGAAGCTTCTTTTCCTGGTAAGAAACCGTGTGGTGTCACGATAATCTTCCCATCTTCGAAACCAAGTCCGTTAATGTGGTTTTTCATAACCGATACCTTTGTTCTTGATGCAAACTTCACAGTCCTCTTATCTTTAGTTGCGGTAATTTTCGTAGTACCAGCACCTTTTTGATTTCCAAATAAGAATACTAATGAAGAGTTCAACCAAATAGCTTCACCACCTTTTGCTTTGATTTTAGGTTGTCCAAATGGATTATCAGGTAATTCAACCCAAGGTTGGTTAACGATGATTAAGGTGTTTTCGTATTTAGAGTCAGCTTTACGTGAACCTGAAATACGTTGGTTAATACCCATACCAATCTTGTCTGCCAAAACACTTGCGTTGTGTTGTTTACCTCCTTTACCTTCGTAAGTCATTTTACAAGGAACAGAACCAACTGAGTCCCACATAATACACAATGAATAATCTAAATCACCCTTTTCTTGAGCGTCTAATAAATCATTGATGTAATCTGTGATTTGTTCAATATAATCAAAGTTATTATTGAATATATAAAAACCGTCCCACTCTAATTCTCCTGTTTCTGTATCAACAACTTCTTCACATTCAAAACCCATTAATTTTGCGTGGTCAAACGACCATTTTTGTTCAGTGATGATGAATACAGGTAAAATACCTTTCTTCTGAGCATCAACCGCAGTTTTAACTAATGCTGTAGTCTTACCTGTATCTGAATGTCCTAAGAACATATTGATGTGTCCCATCGCAGGACCAGGTAAACCAACCGCATCCAAAAACGGCGCACCAAGGTCAAAGAATCTTTGTGGTTTATACTTTGCCGATGTGGAAAATTTCTTTTTAAGTGAACTAAAGTCGTTCTTTTTAATAGCCATTATAGTTCGTAAATTTTAAAATTTGTTATAGTTTCCAACTTATCTTTAGCATCTGTAAGTTGTCCAACTAAATTATCCATCTCTTCTGTGTGTTGTGGATGTTCACCAATCCCAACAGGGTTTGTGAAATAAACATAAAGTCTTGCTTCAGCATCAGCAATTTCTGCTTCATATTTTTTAACTAATGCTTCTTTTAATTTTTCTGCAATCACTGGTTTCATTTTGTGTTTTTAATTTTGTTTATAAAAAAAGCATGGATACAATATGTTTAAAAGTATCCATGCTTAATTAAATTTAGAATGGCAAATCTTCTGCTGGTTCTTCGTTCGCTTGTGGGTCAACAGGAGTTGGTGTTTCTTGTTTTGCCCCTCCAAGTGAAATTTCAGCTTCTTCACCGTAAACATATTTTTTAAGTTCAGATGACCACATTGGTGTTTCGCCAACCGCAACTGCTTCTAAATATTCTACGGGTTTTTTTGAATACACATCATTCCATGTAAGTTCATCTTGGAGCCATCCTTCCATGATTTCTTTATCCTCGTGTAAAGGTTGAGGGTCATCATACATGATTGTTTGAATAACGGTATACTCTTTTCCTTGTGGTGTTTTTGCTTTTGTAAGCTCGATGATTAAGTCACGACCTTTCTCGGCGTCAGTTACATCACCTTTAGCTTTCCAAATAGGAAGAATTTTATCTAACACACCTTCTTGTTTGTAGTTGTGTTTGAATCGCCAGAATTTAACACCATCTTGTTCGTTGTCGCGGTCAATTACTTTTACGATGTAAAATAAACGTGAACGGTATTGTGATGCCAATTCTTTGTCTTCTTTCTTACCTGTTGAAATAAGTTCATTATAAACTTCAGTCAAAGGTGAACGTTCGTTGTCATTTTTTTCAGGGTCATACAACTTAACCCATTGTCCGTTTACTTGGATTTCGTGATACCATACTTCAACAAATGGTGAAGAACCATCTTTTGTAGGTAAGATACGAATACGTCGTGATGCGGATTTTTCATTCTTCTGAAGGATTGCTGAAAAATACTTCTTCAATCTGTCTTCTTGTGAAATGTTTGATTTTTGTGAACCCGTAGTTGTTGAGTTCTTTTCGTACTGCGCAAGTACTGAATCTAATACTGAATTTGCCATAAATAAATTTTTAATTATTACTCTTTTATCTACAACAAATATAGGTGAATATTTAAGTTTGTCAAATAAAAAAGGGGACTTATGCCCCCCTTTATAATGATTCTTTATCCTATTATTTTTTACATGTTTGGATTCTCGTCGTCATATATATTAAATGTTTTTTTTACCTCATTTGGAGAAAAGTTCTCAACCTCGTCTGATGTTAATACATATTCATTTTTTCCTGTTTTCTCCATCTCTTCTTCTTTATCTTGAAAGAAATCTGTCAGTTTTTGATTGTAAGGATAAGAATCTAAAGAACGTAACATTAGTTTCTCTTCAGGTGTTTTTTCTCTGTACTTATCAAATTTAGCTTCTAAGTCATTTATCTTACTCATGATTTGGTCCATGTTTTCTAATTTTGATGCCAAATCATCAATTTTTGAAAACATATCATTCATGAACTCATCTTGTTTTGCCTGAATTTCTTGTTGTGATGTTACAAGGTCAGTGATATCAATTTCTTCAGTTTCCTCATCCTCAGGTTTTTCAGCATCAACCTCTTCTACATCCGGGTCGTTTTCCACATCTACAGGTTCAGGAACTTCAGTTGGAGCAGCTCCTGCATCTGCTGCCGGTGCTTCAGGAGCTGGTGCGGCAGCATCAGGTGCCGGTGGTGCATCACCTTCAATAGGTGCTTCTGGTGCCGGTGGCACACCACCTTCAGGTTCTGTAGGTGCTTCAGGTTGCTCTTTTAAGATATATGAATTAATTTGGTTGAATCTTTTTAATTCTTCCAATATTTTTTTTTCTACGTTCATTTTACTATACATTTATCCGTTTAATAATGTTTTAACACCTTGTGGAGTCTCAACCTTTAATGTTCTGTTTGTTCTCATAGTATTATCCACTCTTTCGATTAGACCATCTTTCATTCTGATTGTATAACAATCACCCGTATCTAAATCACAAACTTCTTGATAACCATTACCCGCGTCTCTTTGGGTAACTCTCGTATCTTTTTTTAAATAATCATCTAATAATGCTTTCATACTCATAACATTTTTATTATATAAATATATCTATCTATGGGTTTTGTTTAAAATACTTATAACTTCGGGCAAATTCTTCAACCCAATTGTTATATGTGTCTAATTTATTTTGATTTGTAAAATCTTGTATAGTAGTATCTTTTATCTGTTGAGCGTTTAATGGGGGTTGTGGTGGTACCGCAGTTGGGTTACCAAATGCTTTTTGAGTTAACCAAGAAGCATATACTAACTGAAATAAAGCCTTTCCATATTGTTTGTTTTCGTCGGCGTCAGGATTTAATGTTTTTAACTGTGGTACTAAATTTATAACCTGAGTCATGTATGAAATCATGAACTTTATAGACTCTGTTAAATTATTAAACTTAACTAAAGGGGTTGGTGTATTTGCAATATTTATACAAGATTGTTTTAAAATCAAACTAGGAAGATTACCTTTATAATTTATTATTGTATTAATTCCGAATGGGTTGTTATTGATGCAATTTGTAATACCGTTATTCATTGTGGTTCCTGGAACAACTCCTTTAGTCAATCCATAAATTAAAGCTCGTAAAGATGTGTCACTTGTTTCTTGTTTTATTACAGGTATGATATCTGTATCTGTGAACGTGCTCTGTACAAGTGTTTCAAATGGTACTGAAGGATATTGTGTAATTGTTTCACAATTATTTTCAGGGCTAGCTAAATTAACAGGTACTGGATTTTGTGTGACTGGTTCATTTTCAGTTGTTGGTTTTTCTTTATCCTTTGCTGCCAACTCTTTAATCTTAGTTATTACTATTTGATTTACAGACGCCAATAAATTATCCACTTTTGGTAATGCATATTTTGGTATGCGAGTACCTTTAAATTCGGTATTAAATCCGCCAGTATTAATATTATGGTTCACTTCAGTTATCCAATATGGACCATAAAACATAGGGACGTGTCTTAGTACAAAATACATTGTAGGTTGTATCATGACATTTCCCATACTACTTACACCACAACTATATGACCTAGATTTATATATACTATAAAGCGATGCGGATTGTTGTGCCACTTTATCACCAGCAACAGAACTACCCATGTCAGCATAAACTTTGAATGACTCTGATGTGTTTTTCATTTCTGACATATCTAGACTCAAGCTTTTGAATATGTTTTGATTTCTTATACCAAAATCAACCGCAAATCCAACAACACGATTACTCAACGAATAGTTTGTTTTTGGGTCCGAAACTCTAAGTGGGTTATCCGACATTCTCAAGTCAAAACTATCATCACCAAAACGATTGAAAGTGTTCTCTTTTGGTTTAGGGTATTCTGAAGGGTTTCCAACATATAAACACAAAAATTTGGGACTTGAGTTTGTATAGTCAACTTCTAAATACGTACCAAATAATGAATTACCAATTTCAACATCTTTCAATGGTTGACCATCTTTTACCGCTCTTTGTATACCATAAAAATTAATATAAGCAGGCATTGCCATAAAAATAAAATAATTTTCTTCCAAAATTCTACTTATTACACTCATTAAACTTTGGTCTTGTTTTGACTTAAGGTCTAACGCATTTACAACTTTTTGTACGTCTAATACAAATGAATTACCTAAATCACTATTTGCCCTATCCATAAATAAAAAGTCCTCAAACAAAGTATTGTTTTTTAAATCAGAGCCAGCAATCCATTTATCGTTAAATCCTTTCAATGTATTATATAAAGCTAATTTTGTAGTGTCACCGTTAAGCGCAGTAGTAGGTAAATCAACCGTTACATCAATATTATTTAAAATTTTATTTAGGTTGGAAAAAGTTTCTGTAACCATTTTGTCCTGTAAACTTCTTCTATCCTCTAAAAAATTATTTATATATGTCGTGAATTTAGTTTTGTCATAAGTAGGGTCAAGTCTTTTTTGTTCACCATAAAGTCTTACTAATGGATATAAAGTAATAATATTTTGTTCATTAAATGCAATTGAATTATCAATGAAGAAATCAGTTAAGAAAGATTTTTGTGTATTTTGTAATGGTTGTGCCTGTTGGGGTACTGTTGTTTGTTGTGGTATTGTGTTTTGTAAACCAGGTAGGGTTGAAACATTCGCAGATAATATAATTTCATTTGGGGAATTAGGGGTGTATTCTACCGTCATAACATAATTACCACCTACATTATTATCAACTCTAAATACTCTCGCGTAGTTTGTGTCAACACCCCCAAACCCTTCACGATATATACTAGTACCGATTGGTGGGTTTATTGGGTCGGTTCCCGGTGGATAAAATCTTATATTTTCAATCTTGTTAGCATCAAAATTAGGGTCACCTATAATTCTAAACACCTGATATGTACCGTCTGTTTTTTCAATGTTAATATAATCACCATCACCAGGTACGTCAGGTAATATTGTTGCCGAATCTCCAATAAATTGTAATTGTATTGGGTCTAGTAAAGGTGATTGTTGGCAATTTAATTGTGTTTGATAAAATGACATACAGTAACTTGCCGGTGTTGTTCCTACCGCATTTGTCTGTGGGTAATTGTCATCATTCTCCAAATTATATGTGGTTGTTGTCGCACTATCAGGTACCTTTCTTGCACAGAATTTTTTTGTTTGTGATGTGTTATCAACAACCTCTAAGAACCATACGTCATTATTATAGTAATTAAATGATGTTGTGCTTGTGTTATCATTTGGGTCAATTATATTAAAATACGTACCACTACATAAATCTTGGAACGTTCTATAATTTTGTCCCGCAACGGGTGGTGTATATGGTGTAGGTGGATTATTTTGTGCGATAGGTACGGATGGTAACACCGGTTGTACTTGTGTTTGAAACTCTAACCCAGGTATTGTAGTATATCCTAAATATTTTCTGAACGCATCCCAAGCAGAAGGGTTTTGAGTTATACTTTGTAATAAAGTAGTTGCTGTTCCGTCACCGGGTAACGTACCTTTCACATAAGGTTCAAATTTATACTTGTCTTGTACTTGTAAGTTTGAAATAGTACTAAATGAATCAAATAATTTTCTATCAAAGTTTGTTGGGTTTGCAATTTTTAATACGCAATCAAAATTTAAAAATTTATTTAATGATGTATATAAATTTGAAATTTGTAATTTTCCTAATTCTATTCCATCTTCGTTTTGATTCACACTATTAAATAAACTACTATCAAAATCAAAAATGTTTTTAATCTGATATCGTAATAATTTAACGTCTGAATTTGTTAAACCGTTAGTGTCTATATAATTAGGTGTAATATTTTCCTCATTCAATTTTAATTCACTCGCCAATGGTTTAAAATTACAGAAAGTTAAAAACTTTTCTTCCATTTTATCCAATAAATCAACATCAAACAAATTGAATATTTCGTCTATTTTTGAGTAAGTTAAATCATTACTAACAATATTAAAATCGTTTTGAAGTGGTGCATTATTTTTAATAACTTTAAGATATTCGGTCGGTAATGGTTTTTTAATTAAATCGTTGTTATAATATCCAAAATTAGAAATACCCCATAATGACCTAACAGTACCGTTGAAAACTGAGGAGTTGTTATATATTTCTTCGGTAATTTTATTCGTTTGATTGAAACATTCAAAAATTGATTGGTCGAATGGTATACCTCCCATTGATGGGTATAGTCTTATTGTGTCTGGTTGCGACTGAACCGCAGTGTTTTCAATTAATCTATATGTAAAATAGTTTTTCTTTAAGAACTCTCTGAATCCATTATTTGGGTCAAATCCTGTACCATACATTGTGGTAGACTCACTATTGAAACCAATTTTCAAACCTTTATTATATACATCCGCAAAATCACTTGTTGTATAACCCGTTAATAAATCTTCTTCATTCAAATAATATTCTAATGAATTTACAACTTTAGGGTAAAACCCAACATCGAACGTATTTCTTAATATGAATGAGTTTTGTGGATTTTGATAAAATTGAGCACCTTGTAGTGTGATATTTTGAGGATTACCACTATAGTCTAATATTGTGTATGTGGTTGTACTATCACCTGTTGTTGGCGCATAAGCAACATTAAAATCAAAATTTTTCCAACAATCGTCTAATATATCTACATTATCTTCTATGTATTTTTTATATCTATGCCATATTGAACCGTACTTTAATACCCAAGCATAAGGTACTTGATGTATTGCTGAAAATTTATTAAATGTTGCAGCTAAATAATCTAAATCCGTTAATACATTATCTGTTATGTCTTTTATTTTTTCTTTGGTTGTTATCAGTGGTAATGAGTTCAAATACAAATAACCTAAACCTACAAATGGGTTTTCTTGATTATTTTTTTGTTTTGTCACCCCATCGATGAGAGCATTAACAAAATATGGTGTGTTTAATAATGATGTTGTTTGAATAAAAGTTCCGATATTTCCACTATAACTTGTTCCATAGTTAATATATGATTCAGTTAAATATAAATCTTTGTCTTGTCTTGTTTCAAAAAAGTTTTTAAGAGATAATCTTGAATTGATTTTTTCAGTTGACCCTACTTCTGTTAAATATGCTTGTGTGTTACTTTGAAATACCGTGTTATTTGTGAATAATTTTAAATTAGGGTATTTTTCAGTTTCATTAATTCTAGCGATAGTCTTTTTATCATCTAAATAAATGTAACTTCTTGTGGTATTATTATAATCTTCAAACGCACCTATATTACTTCCGTTTGCCATATTTTCTTGTAACCATGTTAAATCAGTAAATGGATACGTATCTAACGTATTTTTTTTGGATGTCCCACTATCCTCTAAAAATTCTTTCATATTGGTTGCCAATGGTAGGTCAGCAGAAACTTTCACAGACCTATCGGATAATGTGTCGATTGAATAAATTTCATTGACGTTTTGTAGTAAGTTTTTAATATATTCTGTGTTGAATATATCTCGTATGTACGTTTGCCAGCTTTGTCCTTTACCATTGTTTGATATTGTTTTCATATAATCAATCAATTTGTCTAATGAATTGAATTTTAAATTCTTTAAATTTTGATTGATTGTAATATCCTCAGGAGCAACTAAACCTATATTAGAACTTTCAATATCTCCATAAAATTTATCTATCTGTTTTTTTTGTGATAAATCAAGTGGTAAGTTTCCATAGTGAGAACTAATATAACTTCTTTCAAATATTTCATAAAATGTTTTAATAGCATTCAAATCTTGATATGGTGCTGTTTTGAATGGGAACTCTAAAGCATTACAAGAAACATATTTAGTTACATCTGTTGGGTTGTCATATGAGTAATTAGAAGTTGGTTTTTCTTTTTCTAATGAAGCCTTTATGTATGCCTCAACAAAACCAACTTCGGGCCAAACTCTATAATCATAAGCCTTTGTCTGTCTTATGTACTTCGCGTCTCCAGGATATTGTATTGTATATAAATCACTACCATTTTCTTGTTTTTCTAATGTAAAATATAAAGGCCAAGGATATACAACATTATCATCATTTAATTCCGTACTTGACTTTTGTATACTTTTCACAGCATCAACTGAAAAGTTTTTTTCTGCTGGTATTACCGCTAATAACCTGTCCTTATCAGTTCTTACATTCCATGCTTCTTCATGGTTATCTTCCATCAATCTATAAAAAGCATCGGCACCTGCAATTATTATCGCAAAAATGTTTCTAATCGTTGGTTTAAATCCTAATCCACCTTCACTTGGGTTTTTTAATTGTAAACTTGCATAATATTTTGTTAACGTATCCTCAATAACTTTTTGTTTTGCCTCTAAACTTTTTTGCATTTCGTCAATCTTATCTAAATAAGAATTTTTGACGTATATGCCGTCAGCAACAATTTTGTTCCCAAAAACAAAATAATCAGGCGTGTCATTTATGATTTGGCCTTTTTCATCTCTTACTTGTGTTGTAAGTTGAGCATTTCTTGCTTCGTTTTCAATAAATTTTTTATATTCATCAGGATTTTCTGCTTCTAAATTTCTACTATACCTTGATAAGTATGTATTTAACACATCGGCCCTATTGTTTTGCCAAGCATTAAAATCTAATTTTTTTATTACATCTTTTTTATTTTTAGTTAAAATAGTAATTTGGTCTTTTGTTTCTCCTTTTTCACCAAAAGTTGCATTGTCTTTCAATTGTTTTGTATAATCAATTATATTTTTGTCTATAAATGTTTTGTAATCTTCTCTAGACTGTAACGCAACTTCTTTTTTGAAAGGGTAATATATTTCTTCACCGACAACATAAAAACTTGTTCTATCAAGAAAATTATTAATAGAATAATCATAAACTTTTTTTCTTAAATTAATCAAAGTATCCGCAAACAACTTCAAATCGTTTAACTTAGTAAAATCTGCCTGAGTTTCTAAATTTTTTTTCAATTTAGATTCAAAGTTTTCCACTCTCAAAACAAAATCCTCTATCGAGAGCATCGGAAAGTTGTCAGGTATTAAACCTTTTCTCATATAGGTTTTGTAAACCTCTTCTAATTTTTGTCTACCCTTATATGTATTGAAGACGTTCTTATTACCTGTGCTTGCTTGTGTTACGGTAATTTGGGTATTATACATTTTTGGTGCGTTTACCGCGTAAGATAAAGGCGTATCAAAAAGAAGTGCAGTGAATTTACCAATTAGTTTGAGTGAAATATTATAATTACCTGTGTCCGCATCAAAACTTGCGTTGAATGACATTAATGATAATCTATATTTGACAGCTTTACCATAATAACCTTTCAACGTCAAATAAAATAATGGATAAGGAAAATTAAAAAATGCAGAATATAATGAATTTTCTCCTTGTTCAAATAAAGACCTTCCTTGTATATCGACTAATTGTATATTTACTTCAGGAACACCCGTTCCCTTAATATTAACTCTTATTTCTTTTATACCTAATAATTGTGTATCTTCAGGGTTGGAAACGGAACGTTTAAAAGATTGTCTACCTTCAAAGTTCACAACTCTTTCACTTGATTGATTAGCTCCGTTGAAAGTTCTTGTGCCTTCTCCCGTCAATTGGTCTGACCAACTTGTATCAAATTGTGTCTTACCTTTTGGTTTCATGAAATTAATTTTCAACGCGTCGTCACCCGCAAACATTGTTGCGATACTTGTTGTATTAATAACCGGTGAGTCAAAATTATCACCAATAGCTAACTTAGTTCTTGGGATTATAAATGTTTCTAAATTGGCATAATAAACTAAATCTTCATGGTCAACAAGGCGTTCTTGTTTTGTACCGTCGGGAGAAAAAACTTCGTTTGGGTTAACAACAACAATGTTATCATAATCGGTCTCAATAAAGATTTTTTTATTTTGTTTTAATCTAACGGCCATAATAGAATATGTGAGTATCTAAAGCAGCTTTATAATCTTGTAATGCCGCAGTTAATGGAAAAGGAATAATTAATATTGTACCATCAGGTATGTTTTGTTCAAGTCCACCATATAAAGAATTTGCTGCCAATATTAACCAACCAAAATATGGTGTTCCATATTTTTCAAAACTTATTTTATCTAACCTACTTCTTCCTTGTCTATACAAATATTGCTGGTCTGTAACTCTACCAGGTATAGATAAAAACGGAACAACAGTTTGTTGTCCGTTAATCAAAAAATCTTTATATCTATTGTAGTAATCCATTATTGAAAACTTTTTTGTAAATTAAATTTGTCCCACGTCGCATTTGTTGACGAGTAAATTGCAGATAAATTATCAGTATAAGGTGCTTGTGCTGTTACTTGGGATTCATACCACATTATTCTTTCTTTATCTAAATTATAGGGTTTATAATTTGTAAATGTAGAATTAAAATACGTTGTTCTGAAATCTGCAATTTTTTTATCGACAACAGTTTTAGAAGCTTTGTATGAATCTCTAAGTCCTGTATTCGGTTGATTTAGATTTTCATCTAAGAATTTCAACCAAGCAATTTCATCATCTTGATTTAAATTTGGTATTGCTTTATCTATCAAATCTATTGCAAACTTATCAGAATCATCTATTATGTCTTTACCAAATAAAATAAAGAATACAGTTTCTTGTGGTAAAAAGTTTTGATTGGATATATAAGTATTTTGAGTAAAATCGTCTCTGTATACATCCTCACCTGTTGGTATTAAACTGAAATCTTGTAACTTTTGATAAAAATCATTTATGTTATTTTTCACCAAATAAGAATCTTCAACAAGTTCTTGTAATGTATTGTTCACACCAGATAGGGTTGGTTGTGTTATCTGTGTTGTTCCTGAAAGATTATAGATAACTACTGAATTATTTTTCTTTATGAACCCATCATGGGCATCTGAAACATAATTTATTTTGTCAATTGAACTTATTAATGGGTATTGTATATTATTAATTTCATTTGCATAATTTTCTAAATCATTCAACATTTGTTCTTTTTTAGCATCTATTTGATTTTTTAATTCTTTTTTAACTTTTCTCACTTGAACGTTTGATAAGTTTTGATTTGCTAATCCTGAAAGAAGTGGACAAACGTCTCCATTATCAACATCTTCCTTCGCTTTAGTTGCAATACTTTCAATTTTAGTTTGAACGTCATAAGAGTACCCAAATATGTTTGCAGTATTTGTTATATTTCCACCTAAATAATTAAAATTACCTTCTATATATTTTCTATCTTTTGTGAACACCTGTAGTCCACCAATCAAATAATTTTCATTTATTTTTTCTAAAGTAGAAAGTGTTTTTTCAGTATATTCTTTTGTTAAATTTGCCAACCCACTCATTACATCTTTATACTTGATGGTACCTGAAGTAATAGATGTGTTTAAATCAATTGTATTAGTTATTATTGTCCCAATCGTAACTCCTCCGTCATTAACTACCGGTCTTGGTGCTTCCGTATTGACAACATTTAAGTCATCTTTTACTTGTGAAAGTATTTGAGCATCATAAACTTCTAAATTAAGTTGTTCTGTTGATTCGGCTCTTTCGTCATACATTTCAGTATTAGCATAATAGTTAAATGATAATGCATTTTGTAATTGAGCGACAGGACCTGCCAAACCATGAGCACCTATAAAATTGAATGATACATTCACAGTTGCAATCATTGGTTGAACTCCGATACCTTCAGGATTTAAATCAAATCTACCATCATCATATTTAAAAGTTATTTGGTCAATAACAATTTTTGTATGGAAAAAATCACCTATTCTTAAAATACAAACTGGAGGTGCACCAAAAGCACTGTTCGTCGCATCATTAAATAATAATGTTTGTTGACCGCTATCTGACTGAGATACAGTAGGTATCGTGTCTCCAGGTCTCATACATTGTTGTAAGAACACTAATCTAGCATTAAGTCCTTCTGGCGTTATTGAATGGAATGCAGGTTGGAAGTATTTTATTTTTGATTTAATACCATCATAAACCATTGGTTCATTTTGTTTGATGTATTCAAAATAATTACATTCAGTTAAAAGTTTTCTTGCTAATCTTTTTGTTAAATCTTTTCTTTTTTGTAGTGTTTGTGTTTGTACGTCTTGTTGTCTCGTATTTGGTGTATTTGTATAAGGTTGTGAAATTGGGTCTTGGGTAACAAAAGGGTTAGTTGTGTCATTTGGTTGTGGTACACCACCATCAACACCGGGTTGTGGATTCGGTGCAATCACTAAGAAATCTTGACCTGATAATTCTTGACCAGTTTGTGACGAATCACCACCATTAGTTAATGGAACAGTTGAATTTTGTGATTGGTTTTCGTTTTGTGATTGGTTATATATAGGTTTGATATTACTAATTTTAGTTCTACGACAAGCCATTGCGTTTATTGACACAACACCTTCTTGTTTCGATGATTTAAAACCTTTAGAACATACAACAAATCTATATGGTTTGTCTTCCAGTGTGGGACTTTCCCCAACGGACGTTTGATTAATTTTCAATTTACCTTGTTGGTTATAATTTTGTAAAGTTGTTTGATTTGGTGACTTTTGTTTTAATATCCACTTCAAAACTGCATCATTTCTTCTTTTAGATAAATTTAGATTATATTCAGGGTCGGTAACAGCGGATGCACTAGCCTCTAAATCAAATTCAACGGTTCCCCCGTCATCTAATATTTTACCTAGTTTTGGTATGAAACTTTTGGCTTCATTAAATTCTTTAGTTATATAATCGAAAAAAATACCTATTTCCTCTTTTCTTGTATCTACATAATTCCTTAGATATTCTATTTTAGCCGCATTACTATCATCAAGTCCTAAAATGAAACTAGTTTTATCTGCTTTAGTACTATCATCGTATGAAAATATTTTATTCAAAGCAGCACTATAGGTATCAGGTTTTCCATCATTTAAATAATTGTTTTTTGAAGCAATATATAAATCGTACCAATGTTCAAAATCTTGAGTAACAGTGGTACCGTATCTATTTCCTGTTCCGTCAGGAAAGTTGTTATCAAAATAAAAACCAATATCCGGAAATTGAATATTTAATGGTGGTTCGGTTGCTGTAGGTGTTGGTGTAGGTGTTGGTCCTGGAGTTGGTCCAGGTGTTGTTTGAACACAATTTTGTCCTGTTGGTGTTATAGTATTTGTAGGGTCAGGTGTTGAGTAATTATAAGCATTACTTCTTATTGCACATATTTCTCCACTCGCGTTTGGTGCTAAACCTGTTAGTGTTATTACATCTCCTGAACAACCCGTATACGTTAAATCGGTGGTAACACCAATTTGGTATTTTAAAACAACACATGGTGATGGTGTAGGTGTAGGTTCTATTTCACTATCAATATCAATTTCTTGTTCAGGTATAGAATAACTGTTTTCTTGTACTACAGTGACAACATCTTCCGTAGTTAATATTTGAGTTTCAAAAATATCATTAGGAGTAAACATTGGGAATTTACTAACTAAGTCCCATAAATCGTACTTAGTACATCCCGCAAAGAATGAATCAATAATTTGTGTTATTTCTCCATTGTTTCCAACATTTTCTAATTCTTTATCAACTAATACATTAAGGATTGATGGATGGTCAACAATAATTTTAAAAGAAACGTTACCCTTTCTTGATGTGTTAGTGTAAGTATAAATCGGTTCAGTTCTACCTAAAAAATTGTTGTCAGTCCATTGTGTACTAACACTTTCATCAAAACTTAAATCATATGGTGGGAACCACATAATTCTACCTCCATTTGGTCCCTTTTCACAAGCCGGTAAATCATCATAAGTAAAACCCTTTTTATTTGATGTTCTCCATGCCAAGTTTTCTAAAGATAGCATGTATTTTTTTACTTTACCATCTTTTATACTATATCCGTCAGTTGGTGCAATATTTAAATTGTAAGTGTTGTCTAATACTGAATTAGTATAACCTCTTATATTACCATCTGTTTTTTGTAACTCGTCATAAGTGTAGTATGGTCTGTCTTTTGTGAATACTCTACAATACTCAAGACCTGTTGGTGTTGCGCTACTATCAGGTTTAGAGTTTTGGGTTGTATATCTTACAACTCTTGAACCTTTTGTTAATTCTTGATATCCGTCGTTAAATACTTTTGATACTTGGTTAATTGCGGTTCCAACATGTTCTAAAGGTTGTGAACTTCGTTGCCCTGCATCTACAAGTTTTTGTGTTACATCTAATAAAGAACCTGGTGTGAAATCTAAATTAGTAGACTTAGTTGAATCAAAACCTACTAAATTACCAAAAGTAAATTCACTATTGTCTTCGAATTGCTCTCCACCTCTACCTTGTAATTTACCTTGTAGTGGTTTGTTATCCTCTTTCGGACTCTTACTACCAATCCAAGTTACGCCACCGAAGATACCAGCACCAATCCATTTAACACCATCTTTATTAGCTCCCGCACTATATAAGTTTCTACTATTTAAACCAAATTGTGTTTCATTTAATTGTTCTCCTTCATATAACTTACCCATATTAGAGTAAGAAAGCACAGGTCCCATTGATGAGGTTTTACCATCTTTTGCATATGGTAGTTCGGGTGCGGGGGACATTAATTCTGTCAAATGATTTTTTCTATCACCAAGGTAGAACACACCTTTAGGTGCGAGTAAATTATTACCTATTTTATAATCGGGTCTGTACTGATTATATTTTAATTGGTCATAAAGTAATTTACGTGTTGGTACTGATGTAAATTCAACAAATAATTCAGATGAAGATTGATTTGCGGGTTGTAGAGCACTAAATAAAGAACCTAAAGCCCCACCTATTAATGATAATGGGTTTTCAAAAGGTCCATTACCTATTCGTTCAGGATAATCAAAATACTCACCAGGAATATAAGAATAGGGTGAATAAAGACCACCTAATTTAGCGGCAAAGTTAATACCTTGACCAAATAGAAAATCAGGAGTTGTAATATTATAAACTCTCGATACAATAGGAATATTACCTGTTAATAAACCAATAGCATCGAAAGGGTCGGTATTTGGTTGAGCAGATATTTCTCCAGTATCGGGATTAACATTAGAATTGAATATATTTACTTGTCCTAATGTTTGTTGAAATAACTCAAGCGCAACTCTATGTTTAAATTCTTTATTTAATTGTTTTGCGCCAATATTTGCTAAGTCAGAGTCTTGTGATAAACTACCATCAGAACCCGATGGGTCATCATTTAATAATATACTATATGGTGTGTAGGTAGATGGTAAAAATATAAACGTATTATCTGAATTAGCATATGGTAACTGTAACGCCTCTTGTTGAAGGGTTTTGAAATCTGTCGGGTCATATTCACCATCACCCGTAGCATATCTGTTTGATAGGTATGCTTCAGTTTCTTTAATTCCTCCAACAAGTTCTAAAAGAGAGCCATCCGAATCAGTAACGTCGTAATTACCTTGTGGTATTACTAAATTTTTTTGTTTTCTGTACGGTTCAACTTCAGTTTCACTTTGTCCCTGTTCAGGGCCCCATTGATTTTGTAAGAAATTAGGTTTTCTAACGTCTTCACCTACAATTTGTAATTCACTATCTACAGTATCAGGAAACCCATATTCACCTTCATTTGAGTTGGTTTGTAGGTTATTATTTATTGATACTTCGGTTGTTGGTAAATTTTCAGGACCATATTGATTTATAGCAATTAATGCAGGTCTATCCGTTTCTCCTTTTATTTCTAATGGACTATCTACAGTATCAGGAAAACCATACTCACCTTCGTTAGCATTAGTTTGTAAATTATTATTAATCGAAACTTCGACATTAGAAGGGTTTTCAGGTCCGTATTGATTATTTGTAATAAGAATAGGTCGGTCGGCATTTGCGGTAGTTTCTAAATTACTACCAATCGTATCTTGTACCGTATATTCACCTTCACCAACAGTATTAATAACTTTATCATTATTAATGTACCAAGCAGTTGAGCCGAAGTCTGATAAACCATTTTCAGGTCTATAAACATTTTTTATTATAATTTGTTTTTCAGTATTGTTACCAATAATCTCTAAATCACTTTCTATAGTGTCAGGATATCCATATTCACCTTCATTTGATTTATAATTTAAATTAATATTGATTGGTACGATGTCTCCATATTCTCCAGTACTTGTTTGTGGACCATACTGATTTATAGGTAAAAGAATTTGTTCTTGTTGGTTACCTATTTGTTCAACACTTGGGGAGTCAATGGGTGTTAGGTCATTAATATTAAATTCAGAAGAACCTGGTTTACCGTCATTTGAAAAAGCACTATCTACTTTGTATGGTGGAAGGTTTCTCACCAATAGTTTTTTTCTAAAATTTTCGCTCGAATTAAATGATAGTGGACTCTCCATTCAGTCTTTTTATGATAAATAGATTGTTTTAGATTTTTTTAGGATAATACGCCTTGTTGTCTTTTATATTCGTTCATTTTATAAAGTACGGTATCCATAATTTGTTTTTGAACTTCAGGAGAATTAAACATTTTGTTCAATTGTCCTGGGTCACCAGCAATAGACCCATTTAAATTAATGTTAATATCTATATTACCTCCAATACTCCCACCACCTTTATTAAGTGCGTCTGTTAAGTTAGTTCCGAAAGCAACCTCATCACCAACTATTCCTTTATATATCGTGTCTTTAGCCATTATTTGTGGGGCACCTCCAGGTTTAAATAACATATCATTACCGGTAACGGTAGGTACCGGTTCAATTGGTTTTTTGATAGTTTTTTTTACTTCCTCTTGTACATCCATCATTCTATTCACTGCATTTTCAGAAATTAATGGGTCTGGTAATTCACCTGCTGCGGTTGTTTCAAATTTCGCAGTATCTCTAGCGGTTTTTTCAAGAGTATTTGCTGTTGTTTCAGCTCCGTTTGTTATGGCTTTACCAAGTTTTTCGTTTGCGGTTTCAATATTTTTCAAAAAAGTAGCCCTATCTTGAACACCCATTTGTGTTAATATAGCACTTTTAATAATGTTTACATCTTTTGCCTGATTTTCAGTAATAGTTAAGTTATTTATCGCAATATCTTTTTCGTCTTTACCAGCCTTCTGCATATAATCATTTAATGCTTGTTGGGCTTCAGCACTACCTAAATTAGCTTCTTCAATTTCACCATAACCAGGTATATCAATCGTTACTTTACCGTCAGGCCCAATTTCAGTAAGTCCCGTTACTAAATTCAATTCATCCTCATCCAAATCCGCAAAACCAAATCTATCTTTCAAAAAGTTTGCCTTTGCAGCCTCTCTTCCAACTTCCATTACCTCATCCAAAGATTTACCCATTAACGCTGCTTGTTCTCTTAATCTATACATGTCAGCAACTGAAGTATCAAATTTTCCTGTTTCACTATTAAATTTAAAGGCAGATGCACTTGATTTTATAATTTCATCTTGCAACCCTTTCATGTCTGATTGTGCCATTCTCATTAATTGAAAAGGGTCCGCTAATTTACCTACAGCACCACCTAACATTTGAAATGATGCTGCAGTTTCCATAGCACCTTCAGGGTCTAATATTTTTGATTGTAATGCACTTGCACCAATTTTTTCAATAGATGTTCTTAAAAGTGTAGCTTGTTTTACCATGTCAGTTAAACCTTTTACACTATTACCGAAACCAAAACCATTTAATGATTTCATATTGGCGTTGACATCAGTTAAAAACTTTTTTGAATCAATCCCCACTTTTCTAGCTTCAACGGCTAAATCATGCATTTTTTCTGTTGCTTGCAACTGTGTTCCACCAAATCTAGTAAGTTCACCAACCATTTTACCAACTTCACCAGCACCCATACCTGTTGCCTGTGAAAGAGCAACCATATTTTCAATAGTTTGCAAAGAAGGGTCTACCATTCTTTGCATACTTTCAGCAAGTCCTTGGACTGTTCCAGTGATATCTTTAAACTCGGCACCTATTTTGACGGTGTTTTTGTATGACTCAATTAATTTACTCGCAAATTTAGAGCTGTCCATAACAACACCACCCATAGACCTTTGTAAGGTCTTAGAACTATCAGCAATACTTATTGCGGTTTTTTCTATATTTTTGTAAGCTGTAAATGCATCCGATGCACTGAGTGCTGCTATATTTGCTTTAATAGCACCCTTTAAGGCCTCAATTTGCTCGGCTATTGATTTGGCAGCACCTCCTTCTAGTTGTGGGTCATTAAAAAACATAATAATTTTTTTAAATAAATATTTTAGGATTATGTTTTATTTGATTCAGATATTAGCTTATCCAAAAAGTACTTTCTTTCGAATGTTGGCATTTTAAGTAAATCCAAGTATGAAAAGTTTGCAAATTTTATTAAATAATAAAATTCATCCATTAAAATTTTTTTATATTGTGAAGAAAGGGCGAAAAAATTCAACCCCAAAACCAACCATTACGTTGACTTTTTCTCCTGACGGGGCTGTAACTGTTTTTATTAAATCAAGTTGTGGTTCACACTCAGATAAAAATCTTCTTAAAAATTTGGAGTCGGCAATTGGCATGTTTGAAATCATTTTTGCAATCTCACCCTTATCCGTTGACCCGTTTAGTTCTACTATCTGACTCTCTAATTTTTTTGTAACTATTGGTGCAATCATTCCTGAAGGGTAATTATTACTAATCGATTCAATTTCATTACTTTCTTTTATACTTAGTAATTTACATTTAACTTTATTTTTTGATTTTGGTAACTCAACGCTAAACAAACCATCTGTACCCATTTCATGTTTAGGTTTTATGTAATTTACCTCATCCACAATAAGTTTGACTTCAAATTTATTGTCCGTTTTTGGGTCAGTTATAAGATAATCATATTCAGGTCCGAAGGCAGTATTTCTTAAAAATATTAATATAGCTTGGACATCAACTTCTAATAATTGACCCACATCAAAACCTGGCTCATAAATTTTATTTTTAAGTAGAGTCATAATCAACCCGTCTTTTGGTGTATTTTGAGACATTAAAATATTTTCATCCGTAGCAGTAAGATACCCCACTTTTAAAGATTCTTTTTTTGGTCTATAAGTATGTCCACCACTTGGTAATTTTACCATATCATGTGGAAGGTTGAAATCCATTTGTCCGTATTGTGTGCTTTGGTCCATAATTTTTTTCTTTAAAAATAACTTGACTTTAGTTTATGTAAATAAAAAATCCCACCTAAAATAGATGGGATTGAATAATATTTTATTTTGTTTTTAGTATACCAAGATACATCTATCAGGTCTTAATGTTGCTTTTACAGTAATCAAACCATCTTCACTATATCCTAATGTGTCGAAGTCAACATTTGTTAAAAAACATCCTTGTAAAATCCATTTTTCAACTGCCACACCTGTTGGGTCTAACATTTCAAGGTCAACGTCTTTTTTGTAACCTGCAGCATAACCCATACGACCTGTTACTGATTCAGCGTGTAAACGAACCCACTCCATAAGAGCTTGTGATGCTGAAGGACCAATTGGGTCACGGAATGTAACGTCTATTGTTCCCCATTTAAAATTACCTGCAACATAAGTTTCAGTGTTCAAAAACGGGATAGCTACTGGATTAATCTCCACCTTTGGTCTTGAAGAACTTTCAACATACCAAGAGTTAATCCCCAAAGAAGAGGGGAACGTTATAATAAACCTATTTTTTCTTTTAGGTTCATATTGAAAGGGCATTTTCATTAACAAATCAGCCATGTCTATCTATTTTTTTGTTTCTTTTATTTTTATTATAAATATATCCAACTAAATTTTTTTCTATTTACTTTGTTATTTTTAAAAATTATCGTTGCATTATAAGTATTTCTAGATTTCCTTTTTTTCTCCTCCTTTAGTTAAATAAGTTTTTACTAGTTTTTCAGTATCTTCATCATCTAAAAATTCTTTCATCTTATCTATATTTCTAGGGTCATCGTCAGAAAAACCAATAATAGGAAGTATTTCATTGTTTTCTACATCATTTTTGAAGAATGCTTTTTCACCTATTTCTTGAGCCATATCTTTACAATAAGAAATAAACTCCCTCATTGCTTTTATTTTCCCTTCTTCAGGGTTAGTCGCAGACCCCTCACCGAAAGACACGGGATAAAATCTACAAAGGTCCAAATACTCACGTAATTCTTTTGGTGTCAAAGCTTTTGCCTTTTTTTCACCGGTGACTTCATTACCGATATTTCTATATCTATAAAGGTTTTCTGCTAGTGTTCTACTATTTAGACCATTCTTGTTAGCCATTATAAGATTATAAACACCTTCTTTTAAAGTATTCGGGTTGTGACCTCTTGCTGTGATGATTGCAAATATAGACCCACCATTGATACACTCAACAAAATCATTCCAAGATGGACCAACAGATGCCACCATTGCATCTAATACGAATCTCTTATCGCCTTTAACTCCAAAATTTCTAAATGGGTCTGGTGCAAAATCAACAACAGTAGTACCTTTATAACTAAATGGTTCTTTACCAATTTGGTGTCTGTGTTCTGCAAAGTCCTCTGTAGACATCGGAACCTCATCGTCGTTTTCACTTAAAACAATGATTGACGTAGGCATAAACATTATATTATCATCCCAATCAAAAGCATAATACTTTGTATCAGGATTACCTTCTTCCGTAAAACCTTCGTTAAGTTTGTTTTTTACAAATTCTCTTACGTACTTATTGATATTCATTATTTTTTAAGTTTTTCTAAAAGTCTTTCTAATTGTGCTTCAGTAATTACAATATTTTGTTTTTTTTCTGAAAACGTTTTTTTACCTTCAGTTTTATAACCTAAAGATTCTTTGATTAATTTTTTTTCTATTTTCATAGTTTTATGTATTAAATAATTTATGGGGGATATTTCTACCCCCCACTCATTTTATTTTTTTAGATATCGTCGAAAGACGCTCCTGTTGGTGTGATGACAAACTCGATGTCAATGTATTCTAACGCTCTTGTTGGTTTCAAGAAGATTTTACCTGTTAATGTATTTGAATCTAAATCTTCAGGTGTGTTAGATACTTGAACTCTAAAGTCAATCAAACCTCTATCTCTTCTAATTTGGTCTAAGATTGGGTTAACTGAATCCAAGAAGTCTTGTCTTACTTTATTATCGTTTTGTTCGAACAATAATCTTACGGCTACTGCTGAAATCAATTTACGAGCTTGTAGTAACAATCTTCTTACGTTGATTCTGTCAAGTGCAGATTCTCTGATTTGAAGAGTTTTGTTACCCCAAATTACAGTGCCCACATCAGAGAAAGTAGCGATTGGGTTGATTCTACCTTTATATAAAGTATCTCTATCGTCTTGTGTTAACTTACGTCTTGCTCTAATTGCGTTTACTAAACCTCTTGTGTAACCCGCTGATGCGAACCAAGGGAATGCGATGTTATCAGTCAATGCTAAGTTTCTTACAACCTCAGAAGTTGCAGGAATATAGATTTGAGTGTTATTAACAGTATCTCTTGTCAAAATCCAAGGGTAATATGTTGCAGTATAGTTAGAGTCGATACCTGTGTTCTCTAAATTATCTACCGCCTCCTGAGGGTAAATCAAACCTTCCGTTACATCTTGATAAGATGGTAAGAACATATTGAAGTCAGGGGTTGTAGTAATGTAGATTGAATCTGCTCTATCTGTTTCAATCATATCAATTGATTCTTCCACTAAGTTTGAGTTATTAACATAATCAATACCCGGTGTTGCAAACACGTTGATGTTTGTAGATTCAGGATTTGCAAATGTTGATTGTCCCCATTTGTAAGCGTAGTAGTCAGTATTCGCCCAAGTTTCTTGGTTAGGTCCTGAAATTTGTTTGAATGCTCCCCATCCTGATGCGGTAGGGTAAGTTACTGAACTTGCTGCCCCGTATTTAAATCCTGTTTGACCTAATGCGAATGTATCAGTGTTAGTTCTTGATTCTCTATAAATGTCCCAACCATCAAAACCTCCGTAAGCCATTACTGTATACTTACGTGTGTTTAATCTGTAATAAGGATTATCGGTATCAACTGGTTCAGAATTAAATGACCCAACACCCACTTCAAATGCCGATTGACCTGAAGTTGCATATGAGTTAGCGATAGTCACAACTGTTGCACCACTATCCATGTGGAACCCTTTAGTTAAGTAACCCCAAGCTGGTCCCGTAGTGTCTGTAGCCAAACTGTTTGGTAATTGTTTTCCTTTATATTGGAAGAAGTCGTAATCAAAACCACTAATATTAGAAATACCTAAGTAAGCTCTTCTTGGATTTTCCCCACTTGATATAACAGGGTTGTCTCCACCACTTGTCGAACCAAAAGGTGGGTTGTAAATTGTTTCACCCGCTGAATAGTATTTAGTTTTGTAAGGAACAAATGGTGGTGTTGCGTTTGCATATTCTCTCATTACATATCCTTCAAAACCACAAGGTAATGCATCAATCGGAGCTTCATCACTCATCTCTAACATTACATATTTAGATTTTACTTGGTATTCACCGTTTGACGTACCAATTTTATTTGCTACGTAGTTATTATTAGTTGGGTCTAATGAACAGTTCGTAAAACTTTCTAATACTCTAACATTTTGGTCATTGTCAAAATAATCTCTTACAAATACATCGAATGTTCCATTATTAAATGAAATATTACCAATAGATAATTTTACGTATGTATTAGCAGAGTTACCATCAGAGATTAGAACAAATTTAAATAATTTGAAAACTTTACTACCACGAAGTTCAGAAACTAAGAAAGGTGTCTCAGGTGTTTGGTATTGTTCTAAGTAGAAACCGATACTATCAGCATTACCTGACCTTGCACCTGGCAATTCAACTAAGTCACAATATAAACCTCTAATTTGACCTGCTCTATAACCTGTTTGTAATAATGCCGAATAAGTCTCTTCAACAAATAAAGGAACTTCATTTCTTGCTTTACCAAAGTTAGATGCTCCAAATACATTTCTTAAATAGTTTTTGTTTGTACTTAACATCGATGTTTCAAAACTAAAGTTATCACCATCATAAGTAACACCCGAAATTTGGAATGTTGAATATGGATTTTTAGTTACCGCCGAGTATGCACCTGTACAAATCATAGCAACATCTGTAGTTCCCGTAACTTCATAGAATGGTCCAGCATTAGTTGAAGTATATGTTGAAATACCTCTTGACCTTAATGTTGCAACAACCAAATCATCATAAGTTGTATATGGTGCTCCTGAATAAGATGTAGTAAAGAATGCAACAGTTCCTGAATATACACCCGTTGTTGGTGTTGTAGAAATACCTGAAAGTGCAGCACCCATACTTTGTCCGAAATATGTATTTACATCATTTGAGCCTTGGTAGTAATTAAATAATCCATAATACCATGGGTCATTAGTTGATGCTGAAAAATTATTAGAAGCTTGGTTTACATTTGGAACTCCGAACATTTCGGTAGAACCTGTAATAGTATTCAATGAAGTAACACCTGTAGTACTTGTCAAAGTCGATGCACTTGATGAACCCCACAAAATTGCAGTACTACCTGATGTTGAGGAACTTGTAGCAAACAAATACATTTGATTTGTTAAATAAGTTGTTAAATCTTCAGCAATTGAAGAAGTAGCTCCATTAAACTCAGTGTAAGAGTTATAAAAATTTCCATTTACGTTAATTGACGATGGGACTGATGTGTATGTTACAGTTCCACCAGTTGTTCCTGTGAATGTTACTGCAACAGGACCAGTTGTTCCTGTTACTTGTATTGTGGATGGGTCAACATTACCAATGGTTACGATAGACCATGACGGACCTGCATCATATCCTGATAAACCTAAAACTCTCGTTACAAATAGTTGGTTTGATTGTGATAGGTAAGATTTAGAGATATAAGCCAATTCGTATTTTGGTATTTGTGTATTAACAAATTTTTCAGGACTTGTTCCTCCAAAATAAGTTTGGAACTCGTCAAAATTTGTTATAAAGATTGGTTCAAAAGCCGGTCCTTGTAGTGTTTCACCTACAACACCTAAAGTGGTTACACCCACACTTTGAGCCACAAACGTTAAGTCTCTTTCCGATGTGTACACACCAGGAGAAACAAAAACCTTATTTGATGATGCCATGTTAATAAAAGTATTTTAAATTTATTTTTTATATATAAATACATCGTCAAATAACAAAAAACTTTACATTCTTATAATATTTATTAGGGAGTAAGAATAAATTCTGCCTTTTTTCTACCTGCTATGAAAAAACCCGTTAAGAAAATAAAAAACCTAAAAATTGATGCAGAAATACACAATCAGTTAAAAAAATACTGTGATAAAAACGGATTAAAAATTTACAAGTTTTTGGAAAAGTTAATTATGGAAAATTGTAAAGAAACTAAAGATATCTACGGTGAATAATCAAACTAAATAAGATACTGTTTTAATTTTACTTTCAGCTAATAAGTTTGCCTTTGTTACAGTAATTAAAAATGTATCTCCGTCATTAATTTGAATTGTGGTTAAATCAGTTCCCACATAATTTGAATTGATGAACACATCATAAGAACTTACGTTTTCTAATTCGGTCACTTTTAAGTCAACCGTATATCTAAAAACTTCAGATAATTGGTTATTACCTGCGACAAATAATAAATCTAAATCAAAGTTATCGGGTCTTGATGGTTCTAATTTCACTCTTCTTGACGTATTTCTTGTTTCAGTTTCAAATAAAGAAACTTGTCTAGTAACTGCAGGTGATACCTTGAATTCTGCCTCATCAATTAGAAGACCTTTCATTATAAAAGTATAGTTTGCAATATAATATTTTCTTTTTTCTAATTCTTTAACTGACTCATCAGCAACACCTTCCATAATAATTGGGATATAGTGACCTTTGATTTGGGTGTATGCCTGTTTTGATGTGAACGTTTGCATAACAATTTTATTAAACTCATTAAGTTCACGCATTCTATTACAGAATAACTTTACATTATATGTAATGTCAACAGGTATTGGTTGAGGTATTGTATAAACATCTGCACCCTTTCTTTGACCATCCCAAGTTGGAACGGTATAATAAAAGAATTGTCTTCTGTTAGGTATGTTAGCAGCTCCCCCTTGAAAAGTTCCGTACTTAACCTCAGGGGTTCTTACTGTTGCAATAAATGGTAGTGAGATGTTCTTATCTAAATCTTGAAAGTTCCATGTCTCTGTGAATTGAGACCAGTTCTGAGTCGTTATAATTTTATCTACAGTAGGTACAGGTTTTTCAGTTACCACTAATTTTAATTGTTCTTTTACAAAATCTAACATACCTAAATCTAAGTCGGCATGTAAAACCCCTTTTGGTAAAAAAGTTCCGTGGTCAGTGATATCATCCAACATTTGTTGTCTTCTTTCACGACCAACCTTTTCAGGTATCAATGGTAAATTTTTTTTAACTTTTGATGGTAATGCCATTATTATATTCCTCTAAATTCATTATCTGTAACAGGTGATGCTACTATGGAACGATAGAAAGGTTTGTAACCGCCATAGGTGTGTTTATTATCACTTAACACACGACCATCATTTACAACAGTATAGTATCTTACTCGGTCTTCTGTTTCGTAATACCCAATATAATCACCAAAGTTAATTTCAATTTGTAATTCATCAAGTTGTTTTTGGTAAACACCAACCTTCAAATTACCTGGCTCGGACTGAGATAATCTAGATGCCCCATAATCGACATTAGAAGGTGCCTCAATCTGTACATACCCTTTAAATTCAACAGGTGGTAAAAATTGTATTCCATCTTCTAAAGTTTCACCATAAACATCATCATTCACCGTTCTTTGTCTATCAACACGATATAAAACAAGAGTGAAATTCATATCACCCCCAAGCCATTCATCACCCATAGAAATTTCTAAATTGAAGTCTTCTTCGGCAAAAAACTTATTTAATCTTGTTATTGGAACTCTACTATCCGCCATACCTATAAATACTTTAATTGATTTTTTATGGTTGTTTCTTATATTTTATTATATTATGGAAGATTTTGTGCAAAAAACACCCGAATCGAAAGCTCTTTTGATATTAGATGATTATGAAGGGTCAAATAACTATATCCTTAATTTAAAACACAAAAAACAAAATAGTAAGTCTTTTGTACCTACAAGACCTCAAGCAGATTACATCAATAATTATCACACATTACAACCAAAAGTTGCAAAAAAATGGGTCAAATTAGATTCATATTTTGGTAAAAAACTGATGGAAGATAAAATGTATACCAAAGAACCTTCAGAAATTTATGTTGAAAAGTTGTTGGTTGAAAAGGATAAGGCTTATCATATTTGGGGTAAAATCTTTTCAGGTGAGACTTTACATGACTTTTGGATGCCAAAATCGGCATTACTAAAAGACAATGAAGTAAAAAACATTTCAATTGATTACGACAAATATACCCATAGACCACCTATGGAACATCAAAAAGAAGCAATCGAAAAACTTGTAAGAAACAAAAAGTTTATCTTGGCAGATGATATGGGACTTGGTAAAACAACATCTACAATCATTGCTGCTTTAGAAACAGGTGCTAAAAAAGTTTTAATCGTGTGTCCTGCGTCTTTAAAAATAAATTGGCAGAGGGAGATTGCAAATTATTCAGATAGAACCGTATATATTGCAGAAGGTAAGAAATTTTCAGATGAACATGATTTTGTTATTGTGAACTATGATATCTTAAAAAATTTCCACGACACTAAAGAAAAGGAAAAATCAGAAATAATGAAGATTAATTTTGATTTAGTTATTATGGATGAAGCTCACATGATTTCTAATCCACAAGCACAAAGAACAAAAATTGCCAACGACATTGCAAGTAAATCAAATAGAGTTTGGTTGTTATCAGGAACACCTATGACATCGCGACCTATGAATTATTATAATTTATTAAACCTTGTTGATAGTCCTGTAGCAATGAATTGGATGGCTTATGCTAAAAGATATTGTAACGGATTCCAATTTAGTGTTGGAAAAAGAAAAGTATGGAATGTTACGGGAGCATCTAATCTAGAAGAATTAAGAGAAAGAACCTCAACACACATCTTAAGAAGGTTAAAAGAAGACGTTTTAGATTTACCTGAAAAAATTATCACTCCTGTATATTTGAGACTCAAATCAAAAGATTACGAAGAGTTAATGGGTGAGTATTTCAATTGGTACGACCAAAATCCTGAAGAGTCTTCATCACTTACAATTCAGTTTTCAAAATTGATGAAAGTTAGAAAAGTTATTGCACAAGAAAAAATTAATAACACAATTGAGTTAGCTGAAAACATTATAGAACAAGGTAAAAAGGTTATTATATTTACAAACTTTACCGACACACTAAATCAAATCTATAACCACTTTGGTAAGTCAGCTGTTTATTTGGATGGTAGTTGTTCTAAGTTCCACAGACAAAATGCCGTTGATGAGTTTCAAACAAATGATAAAATCAAAGTATTTGTCGGAAACTTGAAAGCTGCTGGTGTTGGTATTACTTTAACCTCAGCAGAAGCCGTAATCATGAATGATTTATCTTTTGTACCTGCAGAACATTCACAAGCAGAAGACAGGTCTCACCGTATTGGACAAAAAAATTCAACATCAGTATATTACCCCCTATTTGAAAATAGTATTGAAGGCGCAATTTACGACATCTTAAATAGAAAGAAAAAAATCATATCAACGGTAATGGGTGATGATACATTTGACGAAGCGTCGATAATTGAAGAAATGTTAAATATGATTTCTAAAAACCGATGATATTTATATATCATGGACGTAAATGTTGAATATATTGGAATTGAGCCAAGTAAAGAGGATAAAGTTTTAATCAATGATTTTATTTCACAACTTAAAAAAAATTACCCATTAGAGGATAATTTGGATATTGTATTCCAAAATAAAAGAACCGGCGAAATGACTACAGGTTCGAGAACCGATAAAAACAAACTTAAAATTTTAGTAAAAGATAGATTGAATCGTGATGTGTTAAGAACATTGGCTCATGAATGGTCACATGAATACCAACGAACCGTTTTGAAAAGAAAAAAAGGAAAAGATATTGGTGGAAAAAACGAAGATGAAGCAAGTTCACAGGCGTCTCAAGAAATTAAAAAGTTTGAAAAAAATAATAAGGATATGGAAAAAATTATCTATAAATCTTTTTCAGAGCAAATTGAAAAAATTGAAACATTATTAGAAATTGAATCTTCAAAAAAAGAATTATTAATTACCGAAATTAAAAAAGTAAGTGTTGATAAACTTCCATATGACTATAACTCTTTAGAAAAATTTATTGATGGTGAAACAATGAATACCCACTACAACAAACATTACAAGGGTTATGTTGAAAAACTAAATGTTGAATTAGAAAAAATTAAAGGTAAGGATTTAGATTTAGAAGAAATCGTAGAAAAGATTTCAAAATTTAATAATGTTGTTAAAAACAATGGTGGTGGTGCTTTTAATCACGCTTTGTTTTGGAAGATGTTATCGCCAAAAAAACAAGAAGTATCGGACCCAATACTTTCTAAAATAAAAAAAGATTTTGGTTCGTTTGAAAAATTCAAGGAGCAATTTAGTGAAGAAGCTAAAACTAAATTTGGTTCAGGGTGGGCTTGGTTAATTTTAACAAAAAATAATAGATTAAAAATTGTTACAACTTCTAATCAAGATAATCCTTTAATGAATACCGAAAAAGAAAATGGTTACCCATTACTTGGTTTAGATTTATGGGAACACGCGTACTACTTAAAATATAAAAATAAACGAGACGAATACATTAAAAACTTTTGGAAAGTTGTGAATTGGGGGTTTGTAAACGACCAATATACAACACAAATTAAAAAGAAGTCTGTTTAGATTTATTTTGGTAGGATATTTATATAAAAAAATCTATGTCAACTACAGTTATTATCAACGAACCAGAAAGAAGTAAACTTTACAAAAGAATACGTAATCTTTTGGGTGCACCTTTACGTTCAGTGGAACTTGAAGACGAAATGTTGGATTCTCTTTTAGAATTATCTATCGAAGATTATGAACAACATGTACAAGATTGGTTAATTGAGTCACAGTGGACTTCAGTTTATGGTCTTAACTTAGATGAACAATCCATCACGAGAGCTTTATCAACAAGAAGTATGGATTGGGAAACTCAATACACTTATGCTTACTCTAAAATTGTTGGTTTACAAGCCGGTGGCGATTGGGTCTTGAAGAAAGATTACATTGATTTAGTACCAAATCAACAAATTTATGAAATACCGGCAGGTAGGGAACTTAATGAACTTCTTTGGTTTTCACGTTCAGAATTGGACGCAGCATACTTCGACCCATTCATGGGTGGTTTTGGAGGATTTGGTGGTATTGGTTTAGGTGGTGGTGCCGGATTTTCACAATTAGGTACAACAGGTAATTATTTTATTACACCAGCATTCGATATTCTTTTAAGAATGTCTGATATCAATATCAAAAGAAGAATTATTACTGGAGAATTAACTTACCGAGTAACAGCACTTCCGGAAGGTAAAAAAGCAATTCATCTTTATAATGTACCGGGTGGTAAGTTTGATTTTGGTAACATGAAACATAATGACTACAGGGTATGGTATTGGTACTATGATACTTTTGACAGAGAAGATTGTTTAGCAAATAATCCTGATGTAGTCAGACTACCTTCAGACATTCCTTTAGAAAGATTAAGATGGGATAAGTTAAATTCACCCGCACAAATTTGGGTAAGAAGATGGTTTACCGCGTACTGTAAAGAAACATTAGCAAGAGTGAGAGGTAAGTTTAGTGGTAATCTTAAAACTCCTGATTCCGAATTAACTATGGACTATTCATCATTAGCAACGGAAGCGAAAGATGAGAAAACAATGCTATGGGAAGAATTAAAAACTCGTTTAGAAAGATTACGTCCTGAAAAAATGATGGAACAAAAGGCTTTACAAGCAGAGAACTTGAACAAATTATTAAAGTTCAGGGCATTCCAAAGTCCATATACCGTAATTTAATATTTATGTCAGTATTTAGGTCAATACCATCTAAAAGAATTATAAATGGTCACGAAATCGTAACTTCTGATGTTGCTGTCGTAACAAACAAATATTATTCAACAAATGGTGAATCAGCAATAGTAATAAAAGATATTGATGTCTGCGATTTATTTTTAGATTCAAAAACAACAGACCACGTTGTAATTAAAGCATTAACAAAAGTAAATGTGACCGCAGACTCACCAATAGATGAGGAGTTTGATATTATAGAATTAGATAAAGGAGCTTGTGTTGAATATAGAAAAATAGGAGATTATTGGTATATTTTATCTTCTGATGGATTGAAGAACTCTTAGTCGAAACTAAGAGCCATCAAATCACCATCAACATCAAATTCGTAATACTCGTCAGCATCCACTTTCTTTTGTTGTTGAACATATTGTTCCATTAGAACTCTGTTATTTTCAACCCACTCAGTGTCGACTAAATCTACAGTTCCATCCAAATACATATAATAAGGGTCAATACCTACATTTTTCCAAAACGTTAGTTCGGTATCTGATAATGTTAATACTTCTTCTAATGTATCTTGGTGAGCTTCTTTCATAGGATAACCACGAACTAATTCGGTTTGGGTTTTAGTGAATATAGGTCTATCTTTTGGGTTTTCAATTAAAATGTCTTCTCTAATTTCAGGTTTATAAACAACAAGTAATGGTTCAATTCTTTTGTTAAATGCCGCCAAATATCTTGGAACATTATACTCACCCAATAAATCTGGATTCATTTCTATATCACGTTCATCAATCAAATAACAATTTAAAACTAATTCATCTTTTTTCTTTTGAACGTCCCCATGAGATTTCTTTTCACCATTATTAACATAGAAGATTGTATCACCAAGACCAGGGTTTTTACCTTCTTTAATCAAAAGTTCCATGTGAGCCTGACGAGACATCATATTACCGGACTTAGTGGTTTTAGTAATGTGAACTTTGTAATCATCAATTGATTGTTTAACACGAGCTTTGTTTGCGATTTTAGCCAAAGGAATTTGTCTGTTATAAAGTTTGTCTACATATTCGTAGTAGAAGTCCAAAAATTCTCCACCCTTACCATCTAATAACATTCGAAGACCTGTGTCCAAAAACTCGGCAACATACGTTTGAAGTTTTTTAGATTTAATTGTATTACCCGTTAGTTTTACTTTACCCTTGTCTGTGAGAAGTGCGTAGTTTTTACGAGCCACGTTTATTGTTGAAGGCCAAACACCATCAATGTCTAATCCCATCTCACCTCGTAAGAATAAGTCGTTGTATTCTGCAACATCCGCTTCAGCCCCAACATATTCTTTACCCTCTTTAACAAGACCGTTCAAACCTTTACCAATATACTTATATGTCTCCCTATCTTGTGGCGTTTCAAAGTTCACACCGTCCGTGTCCATTACAAGTGGAACGTAACCTCTTTTCATAAAAAACATAATCATTTGACGAAGGTATTGTCTACCAGTACAAGTAATCTGTTCACCCATATCAATATCACCCCACGGAAATACTTGTGGTGCTGATAATGAACCAAAGAATGCGTTGATAAAAATTTTAATTGGTAATTGCTTTCGGTCATAAGAAATTGCAAGTTTCGGGTCAATAGACTTATATTCACTCGCTAAGTTCTTGTATTTAATACGAGTATCACGGAAATACTTTAACATGCTCTTCATCGCTCCCGTTACATCACAAGCGGGGAACACATCGTGAACCAACTGAATAGATGGGTATAGTGATGAGTAGTCAAGTTTTAATACGTTTTTAGAGAACCCAACCTGAACCAAACGAGAAAGACCTCCTGTAAACTTTCTTTTCTCTAATTTTCTTGGTAAAGCTAAGTTATGTTTATATGACCACGCGGACATAATCATTTTCCATAACGTTGCGGTTCCCATTGTTGAAAGTCGTTCATAGGTTGTTGGTACAAGTTTCGACAACAAGAAGTTCGCTTGGTTAAACTGCTCATCGACAACCATCGTTTCATAAAGGTCATCGTCCAAGTAGTCTTCAATAATTTTTGAACCTGTAACTAATTTATAAACATCATCTCTTCTTTTACATACCTCATCTATTTTTGAATCAAATCCAACTTTTTTATATGCTCCGTTTTCTTTGTTCATCCAATATTCAAGGTTATCAAAATAAATTTTACCAATCTTATCTCCTTCAACATAAACACGATTTGGTTTTTCTGCTTCAATAAATTTGGTGATATACTTCAAAGACCAACTCTTAATGTCTGAGTTGATTGCTTGCGCTCTACGAACAGCGTGTGCAATATCCACAATGTTATACCCCCACATCTGTGTCTGAACGTATGGTTCCATTTCGTTTGCCAACTTTAAGATACCATCTTTTTGTTTCAGTGTATAATCAGGATGCAAGGTCTTACAGATTTTTTTTATATTAACTTTTAATATTTCAGCTCTTTTCAAAATAAATGGAAAGTCAAAGAAAGCTGAGTTGTAACCACCAATCAAAGATGGTTTCAACTCATCAATAGTCTTAAAGAAGTCGACAATCATTTGTCGTTCTTCATCTTCATTTTGTGCTGATAATAATTTTAGAAAACCACGATTGTCTTTCATCCCTATCAAGAATATTTTACTTGTTTTGGGGTCAAGACCTGTGGTCTCGATATCGAATACAAACCTGTGGATTTCATCGTATTCATCAAAACCTTTGAATAGTCTTTTACTTTTTTGAATTAAGTATTGTTCTACGGGTGATAATATTTGAATTGAATCTGTGTTATCTCTACCCCATGGGTCTAATCCACCACCTTTAAAGAAGTTTACAAGGTTAGAATATGACTTGGTTGTTTTAACCAAATACTTTAATCCGTTTTCTAAACGTTCATCACCGTGAGTTTCAAGTTTTTCTATGATGATACCATTTTCACTCATCGCACGTTTTTGTGCGTGTTTATCGTTCTTGTAAAAGTTTTTTCCTTTCAAGTCACCAACCCAAGCAAATGGAATAAATGTGTCGGGGCGTAATAATTTACCCTTAACAGGGTCTTGTATTACCTTATAAATTTTAGATGATTTGTAATCGTATTCGAGTGATACGATATATTTTTCTTCGTCTTCGCCTAATAGGAAGCGTTCAATTTCTTCTTGTGGAACCATATTTTATATTTTTTAGTTTTGGGTTATTGTTCTCACGAACTAAGTCGTGGTTTCCCTTCTTCAATAAATATAAAAATGAGTTGTCTTAATGTCAAATAATGTTGATGTAAAGATTTTCTCTAATCGGTGAAATAAGTTCCCCACTTTCCAAAACTACTAAAAATTGACCTAAAAATCTTCCTTTCTTGTTAGTATCTTTTGCACCCCACTTATAGTAAATGTAATATTCCCACGGTGAATCTGGATTTCTTTTGTCTTTAGCAACAATATATGCTTGTTTCATACTAACTTTAGGAATACCAGTTTCTTCACTAATCATAGAAAACCTTAAAGTAGCATTATCTATCAATGAGTAAAAATTTTCACCAGCATCTGTTCTACCATCAAAAACTACATCCATTTTGACTATAGGTAAAGTTGTATTTTGTTTTATAAAAAATTCCATTTTTTTAATTTTAACATGAAGCACATCCTGCGTAAGTACCAGAACCAAAGTTGTTTATTAAATTCAATGTGTTACTTCCATCCCAAGTTAGAGTTGGAGTGGTTGGAGTATCAAAATATTGACCTGTAATTGTCCAACAATCACCCAATGTGTCCCTTACTGTGTAGGTATACCAAGTTGAGAACGCCCCTTCAGTAACCGGTAGATATGCCAATGGTAATAACATAGATTGTGTTGGTTGATTAGTATTACTACAACTTGCTAACGCCGCTAAAAATTGACCAGAAGGTGTTGGAGTTGGAGTTGGTGTGACCGTAGGTGTTGGAGTGGCAGTTGGGGTTGGAGTTGGAGTTGGTGTTACCGTCGGTGTAGGTGATGGTGTTGGGGTAGGTAAACTTGGGGTTAAACAATTTGGACACCAGTAATCAAAAAGATTAAACCTATCTTTTAAAATTCTAAAATTATGTTGTACTTGTGAACTATTAAAAGCTTCTGTGTACATTCTAAATTGGGATAGTCCTCCCATAAAAGTTCCACCGAAATTTTGTTCCATTAAAATTTGTGTACTTAAACCGCTGAATGTAGTTGCAGATAAAATTTCATCAGGGAATAACTCGGGGTCCTGAGTATAAGGTCCCGTTGTCGCTGAAGTTGCAGAAAATATTAAATGGTCGTGTAAACCTTGAGACCCACCGCCCCACGATATGTTGAATGGAACTCCAAGTTGTTTTTCTTTTTCACAATTCAATTCTCTCGGAATTATCTCTTCAAAGTTTTCAATAACCATAAAATAATATCCGTTGATATAAATTTTTAATCTACCTAATCTATACCAAGCATCATCAAACCATTTTCTATCGAAAACAACACGATATACTTTATCTTCTTTTGTTCCACCTGAATGCGTTTCAGGTGGCATTATTAAATTGTAAGATGTATTATTCAATATAGATTGGTAAGTTACTTCTCTTATATCTCCCAACCCACCTAAATTTAATAAATCACATTCTTCTATTGTTGTGTACCTTTCAAAAACCGCAGTAACCATTACCCATCTGTCCTCTAAAATTTGTTCACAAACATAATCACATATATCATAAATTGGCGGACTACAAACCTCGGTTATAGTATATCCTGTTTGAAATGTTAAACCTGTTGTTGAACAACTACCAGTTGTTACACAATCACCAGTAATAATAATACTTTTAACACAAATTCTTGGGTCTGCGGCGCATCCACTAAACCTAATTGATAACGCATTCGATAATACATCAAATTTGGGGTCCAAAGGTTCTACAGGTATTTGTTCAGTACATGCGCCACATCCACACCCAATGTTATGATAAGCTGTTGTTGCACTTACAGGATAAAGTTTAACACAATTCGCATTTGTAAATCCCGATTGATTACAAGTACAACTACTTAAACTTGTAAGTCCAGACGTTACTCTAGTATATCCACTATCACTTATAGGACTACCACTTGCAAAATGATAATATTTATTTTCAGCTCTAGTGCCAAAATAAAAGAACGTTCCTGCATTTTGAGGGTAACGAGTGTTCAGGTATTCTTCGGTCGATGTGTTAATAGAATATTCATCAGTAATTCTTGGCTTAATTACCGTCTCCATAGTCCAACCTTTATTTAATCTTTCAGGAAAGACTTCATAATCATACCCAAATAATTTATAAAATCCTTGGTAAAATCCTCCGTATAGTTCTTGATAGTAACCTATTGATGGTGCCGTTTTAGACACTATATTATACATTGCTGTTTTTGGTCTACCTGAAAATACAGTATTAGGTGGTGTGGTGTAACCGGTAACCATATGTAATTTCATTCTTCTATCATAATAGTGCGGATGAAACTTATAATCGTCTCTGACACCCATAGTATAATAAAGAGTTTGACCTGTCATTCCAGTATACAATCCGTTATCTGTGGCAACTAAGCCAATATCACAAGTTCCTGTGAAAGCAGATATACAATCTAAATCTAAATTATTCGGATTATAATAATTTTTAGATACTAAAGTAGCTCCCGTATAAAATACATCAAAAGACATAGAAAGTTGAGGACAAGAACCAGTATCATTCAAATCTAAACGTATTGGTAATCTTGTTCCGTCATTTGCCGCAATGATGTCTGTTGAGAACACAACCTCTTCGTCGTAATCCCTTTCATCCGCAGCCAATGTCAAATCAAAATATTGCCTTGAATTTAAAAAACTTTTGTACTTTGGATAATAATATGTATTTAAATTTTGAGTTGGCATACTTTTTTATGATAAATACTTTGTTTGAAGTATTTATAGGTAAAAAGCTCAATGAAGACATATAAATACTCTACAGAAGAAAGGGCAGAAAGAGTTGCAAAAACTTTGGGCTGTGTCGGCTCTCACTATCACAACGAAGATGGTGAAAGAAAATACATGCCTTGTAAGTCCCACGAAATATTTTTAAAAAAATTAAAATCTTCTGAAGATGAACCTAAGGAACAGGAAGTAACTGAGCTTGTTGATGACGATGGAACATGGTTATCATCTGACATTCCTATTCTTTCACCTGCTAATAATGGTCTTGGTACTAAAACAACTGACCAAATCGTACCAGCGGCAAGAAACCCAAGAGACCCATTGTTACGTGGATGGTACGGATACTATGGTGAGGGGTATGTTAAAGAAGAAAATATGATTAAAGCATTTGGGTATAAGGATACTATGAATATGGACGCTAAAGAAACTTTGGATTATTTCAAAGATGAGTTAGAAATGGATGATGAGTCGGCAGAAAAAAGAGTGGAAGATGAATTTGGTAAAAGTCCTGAAAGAGATGAAAAATCACCATATAAAAATAAAAAAGGTTTTGTTGGTAGACCAATTCTGAAAGAAAAAGAAATAGGTGAAGATGTCGTTATAGATAAAAACTCTGAAGAAAATACGGAAAAAAGAAAATTAAAAGATTTAATCAATCCTCTTTTATTAAGAAACATTAAATCAATTAAAAAATTGGCTAAAGAGCACGGAATATCAGCCAAAGAATTAATTCAAATGTTAAAAGATGAATAAAAATTTATACGATAGAATTGCAATAATACCCGATAGTTTGGTTAAACACTTAGAAGACTCTTTTAATTCTGTAGGTGGAAATCAAAACACTGAGGGTTTTAATAGAAATCAACAATTACGTCAAGGTAGACAAGCAACATATCAACAGATAAAAAGAATAAAAAGTTGGTTCGACAACTATGGTGGTAGAAAAGAAGACGCCCCGTTTATCCTTAATGGTGGTGATAGAATGAAAACATGGTGTGATGAGGTTTTAAGAGTTTGGAGAGAAAATGATAAAGGAGGTAAAAAAATAAAAATGGATGCTGGTATGCAGAACCAATTTATTGATGGCCACCAAAAAGACCAAATGATATCTAACCCATTAGATAGTCACTCAAAAACTAATAGTGACATTGATGTTAGAGTTGAACAAGAAATAAGATTAATGAATAAACTATACCAAAAAATATTATAATGGCAGTCCAATCAGATAAAATGGATTTTTCGCAACCTGATAATCAATTAAGTAAAATTGCGGAAGAACAAAGAAAAAAGTTATTTCCAAGAAATGATTTTAATCCTGCAGACCAATATTCATCAGTACACCCAGATGCAATCGCAGATGGTGATAAAATTGGTAGGGGTACTGGTGGCGAATTAGATGTATATAATCAAGCTGCGGGTACGTCTACAGACATCGCAGAAAGAAAAGACGATTTAAAAATAAATAAATTTTCACCAAATAACCCATATTACACAGTATCGTGAAGTTATTAAATAATCTTTCTAGTTTAATTTTAGAAGCGGCAAATTTAGATGTTGTTCAAGATAGTATTAGAAATAAAAAAGTGATTACTATCAACTACGACGGTAGAGAGTATGGTAGAGGATTCCGTGAGATTGAACCTGTTTGTGTTGGGTACTCGAAAAAAGGTGAATTAGTATTACGAGCATGGGAAAGACAGGGGGCGTCTCATTCTAAGGTTACAAGAGATAACCCTATACCAGGATGGAGATTTTTTAAATTAGTTAAAATATTGACTTATCAACCACAAGGTGATAATTTTTATGAAATGAGACCTGATTACAATCCGGATGGTGATAAACTTATGTCAAGCGTTATTTTAAACGCAAATTTTGATAACACAGAAAACTTAGCTTAATATGTCAGATTTAATGCAAAAATTAGCAATTTCAAAAAAAATTATGGATGCCCATAATGGAATAAATAGAGGAACTGCTACCCCATCAACACCGATGGTTGAAAATTATGAGGTGCCAAACGCATCATATAATATTCCTCAAGAATATGTAGGTGAAGTCACACAACAAGGGCAAAACTTTGACCCGTCACAACCTTTAGATGAAAGTAGAATTAAAAATTCAAAACTACCTGATGAAATTAAAAGATTAATGATTGAGCAACCAATAGTACAACCAAGTTCTATGAACGGTGGTTCAGTAATTAGTAATGATATAATTGAGGGGGCTCAAAGATTAATGGGTATGAACCCAAATACTACGGTAACTCAACCTGAACCATCAAAAAATTTAACAACAAAACAACCAACTTCTAACTTTAATATGAATGAAATGAAGTCAATGATTAGAGACGTTGTTAGAGACACAGTAAGAGATGTTATAAGGGAAGAACTTAAAGACGCTGGTATGTTGGTAGAATCTACATCAAAATCTAATGATACAATTCAATTTAAAGTAGGTAATCATTTGTTTGTTGGTAAAGTTACCACAGTAAAAAAACTAAAATAATTTCATTGTAAATTGATATTAATCCACTCTCAAAAGGGGTGGATTTTTTGTTTTATTTAAATTATCTTTTATGTAAAAAAAATATTTATGAGTAAAATAAAAGTTTTAGTACTACCATCTGACAAAACAGGAGTGGGTAAATTTAGAAGTGTGGACCCACACGTTATGTTACAAAATAACCACTCAGATGAATTTCATGTCGATATTGATTATGAACCAAAGATAAATGATTTAAATTATTGGAAACAATACGACATAGTTCATTTTCATAGGACTATCGCTCACGAGTACGATAATTCAGTTAATCTAATCAAAAAACTTAACTCCCTTGGTGTTGTTACTATCATGGACTTAGACGACTATTGGTTACCGACAAAAGAACATCCTGTACATCAAATGGTAATTCAAACTAATCTCCATAAAAAAATAATAGAGAACCTTAAAGTTGCTCAACACATAACAACTACTACTTCAGTATTTGCAACAGAAATTTCAAAATACAATAAAAGTGTTTTTGTTTTACCTAACGCAATTAACCCAAAAGAATCTCAATTTAATGCAAAAACCGAGCCGTCAGATAGATTAAGATTTGGTTGGTTAGGTGGTTCTTCACACTTACACGACTTGAAACTTTTAGATGGTACAATGAATAAATTAACCCCATTGAAGGATAAATTTAGTATGTATCTTTGTGGATTTGATATTCGTGGAACCGTAACCGAAATAAATCAACAAACAGGTGAACAAAAACAAAGACAAATCAAACCTGAAGAAACTGTTTGGGCTCGTTATGAGGAAATATTCACGGACAACTATAAACTTGTTGATGAAAATCATAAAGATTATTTAATGAAGTTTACAGAAGAAGAGTATAAATCAAACACTTCAACATTCTATAATCGTGTTTGGACAAAACCAGTAACAAGTTATGCTAACAACTACAAATGGTTTGACGTATCTTTAGCACCAATCAAAAATCATGTATTCAATAGAGTTAAATCACAACTTAAAGTAATTGAGGCAGGATTTTATAAAAAGGCAATTATAGCATCTAATGTCGGTCCTTATACTATTGATTTGAAACACGCACTTAATAAAGGTGAATTTACAGATGGTAATGCGTTACTTGTAGATGAAGCAAGAAATCATAGTGATTGGTCAAAGTATATGAAAAAGTTAATTGATAACCCTAACTTCGCATATGATTTAGGTCAAAAATTATATGAAACAGTAAAAGATACTTACGACTTAAATGTTGTCACAAAAAATAGAGCAGAATTATATAAATCCTTAGTAAAATGATAAACATACCTATTAACAAAATTTTATTTTTAGATATAGAAACTGTTGGTCTATGTAAAGACTGGAGTTCTTGTCAAGAAAGTCATCCTAAAATTGCAGAACAATTTGTTAAATATTTCGATTGGTTCCTAAAAAGATTTCCAGAGGATAATGTTGAAACAAATGGTCTCGAAGAAGAAATGCAAAAAATGAATGATGTTTATGCAAAACGAACTGCTTTAGTTCCTGAGTTTGCGAAAATAGTTTGTGTGTCTATGGCATTTGTTTTAGAAAATGGTGAAATTAAAAAACAAACGTTTTCTAACGATGACGAACACAAGTTGTTATTAGAGGTTAGAGACCTTTTGAATAGATGTCATAAATTGGATTTTTATCTTTGTGGTCATAACCTTAAAAACTTTGACATCCCTATGTTGGCAAAACGAATGATTATCAATGGAATTATGCCCTCAAAGATTCTCCCCTCATATGATACTAAACCTTGGGAAGTAAAGGCAATCGACACGAAAGAGATTTGGCAGTATGGTGCATACACCGCGATTGGTTCATTAGATTTAATGTGCACTTGTTTAGATATCCCTACACCTAAAGACGGACCAATTAATGGTGGAATGGTTCATGAAGCATATTGGAACCATAATAGACTACAGGAAATAGCAGAATACTGTGAAAAAGATGTAGATGTATTAATAAACGCAATTTTACAATTAAAATCTCTTAAATAACATGTTTAAAGGAATAAAAGAAATAAGAGAACAACTCAAAACAATTAAAGACTTACAATCTCACTTAGGTGAGATTGATATGAACAATCCTGAAGAGTTTTTAAAAAAAATGGGTCTAAGTACCGATGATTTAAATAAACACTTTGAGTCGATGAATGATGAGTATTCAACACAAATAACTAAAGCAACTCTTAAGTTTGTTAATACTTCAGATAATGTTAATCCAAGTTATGTATATCCGTCAGATTCAGGTTTTGATTTAAGAGCAGCCGAAGAAGTTGTTATTGGTGCAAATTCAAGAGCACTCATACCAACAGGGATAAGATTAGATATTGCAGATTCATATGAAGTGCAAATCAGGTCCAAGAGCGGTCTAGCATTAAATCAAGGATTATTCGTTTTAAACTCACCAGGTACAATTGATAGTGGATATCAAGGGGAAATAAAAGTTATTCTTTTTAACACCACAAACCAATCTATAAAAATAGAAAAAGGTCAGAAAGTTGCTCAAGCGGTTCTTTGTCCTGTTTTAAATGGTAATTGGGTGGATTTAGTTGAGGTTAAAGATATTGAATCAAAAGATAGAAATGATAACGGATTTGGTTCAACAGGAATATCATGATTACAATAGGATTTTCAACAAGAAAAATTGACGATAGTTTTGTGGAACTATTGAAGAAAACGTGCGGCGTACCAAACCCACAAATAATCCCAATAGAAAATGAGGGTAAGTATTCACTACCTGAAGCTTATAATATGATTTTAGAACAAGCGACAAATGACATTGTTGTGTTGTGTCACGATGATATCTATTTCGATAGTAAGAATTGGGGTAGTAAAATATTAAAACATTTCAAAAGAAGTCCTGAGTACGGAATTTTAGGTCTTGCTGGTTCAACACAACTACCTGAGTCTGCAAAATGGTGGGAAGACTTTTCAAAAATGAAAGGTATTGTTAATCATGAACACGAAGGTAAAAAATGGGAATCAAAATATTCTGCAAGTTTAGGTAACCAAATCGAAGACGTGGTTTTAGTCGATGGTCTTTTCATTGTTTTAAATAAGAAAAATATTAAACAAACTTTTAATGAAGAAATAAAAGGTTTTCACTTTTATGATGTGGATTTTTCATTTAGAAACTTTATTGAAGATGTAAAAATTGGAATTATCTACGATGTTAGAGTAACTCACAAATCAATAGGTCAAACAAATGACGAATGGGAACAAAACAGAATTAAATTTGCAGAAAAACACAAAGAACTTCTTCCCGTTAAAATTAAAAGAAATCTCACATTAGAGTCACCAATTAAAGTATTACTATCATCACTATTCTTTAAAACTTTTACTGGCTCAGAGATGTATGTTTATGAACTTGCAAGGGGTCTTAAAAAATTAAATTGTGATATTACGGTTCTTTCAGATATTGATGGTCCGTTATCTACATTAGCAAATCAACAGGGAATTAAAACTTTACCATTCTCTAACCCACCTGGTTATAAATTAGGTGATGGAAAATGGGGAATGAACACACCGCAAGGTTTTGTTCAAAGCCAACCTAATATGTTGTACAAGATGTCAGACGTAAATTTTGATATCATTCACGTACAACATAATCCAATATCACAAAGAGTATGTGATATGTATCCAAACACCCCAAAAATTTCAACAATACATTCAGAGGTGATTGAATTAGAAAATCCGTTTATTCACGACTCAATTAAAAAGTATATTTGTATACGACCTGAAATTCAAAAACATGTTGTTGATAATTTTAACATAGATGAAACTAACACAGATGTAATATATAATCCAATCGACACAAATAGATTTAATAACGTGAATACAAAAACATATCCATATGTTTTATTTGTTGGTACTATTGATTATTTGAGAGAAAAAACAATTCGAGATTTGGTTGAGTATTCAAAATCTATCGGTAAAGAGTTGTGGTTAGTTGGTGAAAACAAATCAAATTACTTACCTGAACTATTAAATAGTTCACACGTTAAACATTTCCAAGCAACTAATAAAGTTGAGGAGTACGTTAAAAACTGTACGGAAACTGCAGGTATTTTACTTGGTAGAACTACGATAGAAGGGTGGTTATGTGGCAAACCAGGATGGATTTATCAAGTAGACGATAAAGGTGATATTCTTAGTAAAGAAAGACATGAAGTACCTTCAGATGTAGAAAAGTTCAACTCAATCGAAGTTGCAAAAAAAATAAAAGAAGAATATATTAAAATTTTAAACCGATGAAACTAATAGTTTTAACTACCACATATAATTGTGAGAATTTTGTTGAGAGGTCCTTAGCAACAATTATGACTCAAACTTATAAAAATTTTAAATGTTATATCACTGATGATTTATCAACAGATGGAACGGTTGAAAAAATAAAGAATTTTATTAAAGGTGATGATAGATTTGTTTTAATTGAAAATAAAACTAAAATGTTTCAACCGGGAAATTATGACCAAGTAATAAGAGGTGAGTTTGATATTGAAGATAACGACATTTGTGTTGAGGTTGATGGTGACGATTGGTTACCGGATTCAAAAACATTCCAAAGAGTTGTTGATACATATAATTCAGATGATGTATGGTTAGCGAATGGTAGTTTTAGATATCATGATGGTAGACCTGGGTTTGCAAGGCCATATACAAGTTTTGATAATATTAGAAACGAAACTTTTACATTAACTCATCTAAGAACTTGGAGAGTATTTTTGTGGAGAAAAATTAATCAGGAAGATTTAAAAGATGAATATGGAAATTATTGGGGGGTTGCTGGCGATTTATCGTTTATGTACCCAATGGCTGAAATGAGTGGTATTGAACATTATAGATTTATGAATGACATAAATTACATTTATAATGAAAGTAATCCATTAAATGACCATAAGGTTAATTTACCTAAAGTTCAAACAATTACTCAAAAAATCAGAACATTTAAACCATACGAAAAATTGATATTATGAAACAAAAAATAAAAATTGCAGATAATACTTTTTCACACTCTATTTTAGGTTATTGTTCTGACTTTCAAAAGTCAGAAAATTTTGAGTGGGAAAGAACCCAACCAAATAATACTGAAAATTTAGTTATTACTGATAATTTTTTAACATCAAATTTACCACCATCTAAAAATAAAATCGCTTGGTTGATTGAGCCTGTTTGTGTTGCACCTCAACATTACGATTACGTTAGAAATAATCTAATGAAGTTTGATTACATTTTAACACATGAAAAAACATTATTAGATTTAGATTACAATACAAAATTCATTCCTTTTGGGTGTTGTTGGATACCGAAAGAAGAACAAAAAGTTTACGATAAAAGTAAAAACATTTCAGTCATTTCATCTAATAAAACATTCACTGACGGGCATAGATTAAGACACGAAGTAATTCAAAAGTTTGGTGATAAAATGGATGTGTTCGGTAGAAGTTATAACCCTATTAATTTTAAAATTGATGGTCTTAAAGATTATCGTTTTTCAGTTGTTATTGAAAATTGTAAAAGAGATTATTGGTTTACAGAAAAACTAATTGATTGTTTTGCAACAGGAACGATTCCTATATATTGGGGGTGTCCTTCTATTGGTGATTTTTTCAATACTGACGGTATGTTAATATTTGATAATATGGATGAGTTAGAAACAATTTTAAACGACTGTAATGAAGATTTTTATAACTCAAAATTAGATGTTATTAGAGAAAACTTTGATAAGTGTAAAAACTTTTTACTACCTGACGAACATGTGTATAAATTCATAAAAGAAAACTTATAATATGGTTTCTTGTTATTTAATGGGTGGTCTTGGGAACTATCTTTTTCAAATCGCAACAGCATATTCTAAATCTTTAGATTTGGGTGAAAAATTTGTTATCAACCCAAATAATGTCCAAGTAGTCCATAAACCAATTGACGTTTACATGGACAATATTTTGAAAAATTTAATATTAGATGGTAATTTTGTTACGAGTCAAATATATAATGAACCACATTTTCACTATTCACCCATACCTGATTTTATGTTACCAACATCACTTCACGGATATTTTCAATCTGAAAAATATTTCAAACACAACAGAAATAAAATTTTAGATTTTTTTTATTGTGATGAAGTTGTTAATAACATACGTGAAAAATATAAAGAAGTATTACATGAAAACACTTGTTCTATACATGTAAGAAGAGGTGATTATTTAAATCTATTAGACCACCACCCAACACAAAGTTTAGAATATTATAAAGAAGCAATATCTATAGTTGGTTCTGATAAAACTTTTTTTATTTTCTCAGATGATATTAGGTGGTGTAAAGAAAATTTTAACTTTTTAGATAATGTTATATATTGTGAAAATAATAAAGATTACGAAGATTTAATTTTGATGTCTTTATGTTATAATAATATTATAGCGAATTCGTCATTTTCATGGTGGGGGGCTTGGTTAAATAAGAATGAAAATAAAATAGTGATAGGACCAAAAAAATGGTTTGGACCCGCTAAAAAAAATATAGATACAAGTGACGTGTATTTTAATAAATTGATAAAAATTTGAAAAATGGGAAATCCAACTTGGAATGATGTAATGAAATTTGAATTAAAAAAAGATTCTGTAATTTTTGACGTTGGTGGGTATATGGGTGATTTTGCTCAAATTTGTATTGACAGATACGAAAATCCAAAAATATATATATTTGAACCTGTGTTATCATTCTATGAAAAGATAGTACATAGATATAAAAATAATGAAAATATAAAAGTTTATAATTTTGGTTTGTCAGATATCACAAGAGATGAATATATAAGCACAAATGGTGATGCATCATCAATATATTCACAAAACGACAGAACTGAAAAAATAAAACTTAAATCTATAAAAGAATTTTTATTCGAGGAGCAAATTTTTCAAGTAGATTTAATAAAAATTAATATTGAAGGGGAAGAGTATAGATTATTAGAATATCTGTCATCAATACCTGAATTAAATGTCTTTGAAAATTATTTGGTACAATTTCACGGGTTTGTCGACGGATATGTTGAAAAACGAAATTCAATTTTGGAAAAGGTATCAGTATATTATGATACTATTTTTAATTACGAATTTATTTTTGAAGGGTGGACGCAGAAAAAAATACAAAAAATAAATTGTTTTGGTGATAGTCATATTAGTATTTTTTCTAATAAAGAAAGTTTATTTAATATGAATGAATTAATTGTATATGATTCTTATCATACCTATAGGTTCGGACCTTATTTAGCATACAACTTAATTAACAAACCAAATGTATATGAAATAATTAATAATGTATCTTATGATGAAAATATTCTTATTTGTTTTGGTGAAATAGATTGTAGAGCTCAAGTAAAAAAAAATATGGACGAACAAAACAAAGATTATATTGAATTAATAGATGAAATTATTGATAGGTATTTTCAATTTATTGACAATTTATATAATAAAAATATAATTTTATTTTCGGTAACACCGGAATTAAAAGAAGAGCCGTTTATATTCTATTATAGAGAAAATCCAGAAGCGTTTGATAAACCAAGAGGTACATATAGCGAAAGAAGAAAATTTAAAGAATATTTTAATCAAAGAGTTAAGGAAGAGTGTTCAAAAAAAGGTTACAAATTTTTAAGTATATATGATTACTTAGTTGATGGAGACACGACTAAAGAAATATATTATGTAGATGATATACATTTAAAACCTAAAAACGTTTTATACCTAATCAATAGAGAAATGATTAAAAATAATTTAATAGAATCACCATTCAAATGATACAATATAATTTTGAGCAAATTAAAAACAAACATCTAAATAAAACTGCATTTATATGTGGTTTAGGTCCGTCCTTATCAGAGACTATAGAATACATTACAAAAAATAGAGACGAAATAATTTTAATATGTTGTAATGATATTGATATTAACACAAATTTAAAACCCGATTATTGGGTGTTTGCAAATTCATTGCAAACATTTCCATTTATGTTAGAAAGATTTAAAAAATATGAGGGTACAACAATAGTACATTCGGATTCAGTTGACTCAACCCCAAGAGAATGGATAGAAAAAAACTCCTCAGGATTAAATTATATTGGGTACGACCAAAGACATTTTAATAATTCTAAATGTAATAATTGCCCTAATGGATGTAAAAATTTTATAGATGGTAGATTAACAATACAAGAAGAATTACAAAAATTTACAAATTATGATTTAAGATATAGTACGGGTGATACAGTTGCAATACATATGTTAGCGTTATCAATATTACTTGGTTGTAATAAAATTTTTATATCCGGTGTAGATTTAGATTATAAAAAAGGTTATTATAATTCATATATGAGACCTCATTCAGTGATTGAATTTGATGTCTGTATAAATAATATTTTAAATGATTTTAAAATTATAAATGATAGTGTAAAAAATCTTGGTATTGAGATAATAAACACCAGCGAAGATTCAATTCTTAAAACTATATTCAAAACTGAAAAAATATGAGTTCAATATTTAATCCAAATTACGTACAAACAACATATAAAGAGAATAAAACAGACTATCCAAAAAAGTTAGTTAACTATATTATAAAAAAATATAATATAAAAAAGGGTGATAAAATTTTAGATATTGGTTGTGGAGACGGTGTGTTAACTAAGTGTTTCATTGAGTGTGGTATAGACGCATATGGAATAGATATTTCTGACTCAGCTAAAGAAAATATACCATCAAAAAAGTTTAAGTCATATAATTTAAATGAGAAAAAATACCCATTTAAAGATGAAAAATTTGATTTTATTTTTTCAAAATCTGTTGTCGAACATCTACATAATCCAGATATTTTATTAGATGAATCTTATAGAATGTTAAAAAAAGGGGGAGTATTAATATGTATGGCGCCAAGCTGGAAACATTCATATAAAGAAGCATTTTATATTGACCATACTCACGTTACCCCTTTTACACGATACTCATTAGAAACCGCCTGTGAATTATCAGGATTTGTCTCTGAATGTGATTATTTGTATCAGTTACCATTAACATGGAAATATCCATTTTTAAACATTTTTAGGTATATAATTCAAAAATTACCTTTACCTTACTCACCTTTTGAAAAAGTATTATGGGGTAAAAAAACAAACAAAATAATTAGATTCTCAAAAGAGGCAATGTTAATTTGTAAAGCGGAAAAAAAATGATAGCTTTAATTTTAGCTCGAGGAGGTAGTAAAGGAATACCCAAAAAAAATATAAAAAAATTATTAGGTAAACCTTTAATTGAATATGTTATCACTTCGGCAAAAGAATCAAAAAAAATTACGGATATATACGTTTCTTCCGACGACGAAGAAATTATTGAGATATCAAAAAAATTAGGATGTAAAATAATTATAAGACCTTCTGAATTGTCAACTGACACATCGTTAGATATCGATTCTTTCAGACATTTTTGTAAGGAATTAAACTATACTGAACCAATTATACATTTACGAGCAACAACACCTTTGATTAATCATTCAGTTATAGACGATGCTATTGAAGTATTTTTAAAGAATAAATCATTAATCACAAGTCTTAGGTCCGCCCACGAAACTTCAGAATCTGTTTACAAATTTTATAAACAAGACGGGATATATTGGAGTCCTATTGTAGAGGGTATGGATACTAACTTACCTAGACAAAGTTATCCCAAAACGTATTCACCAAATGGATATATAGATATAGTAAATCCTGAAGTGTTTATGAATTCAGACAATTTTTACGGTGATAAAATTTATTCTTTTATTACTGATAAAACTTATGAAATTGACACTATCGAGGATTTTAATTATATTGAGTTTATCTTAAATAAAAAAAATGCATAAGTTTCAGTTAACTCCATTTAACTGTGATGTTGTAAAAACTCGTTATCGAAACATCATCACACCAATACCTTCACCACAATCATTACAATATTTAAATGATTGCATCAAATATGAGCCCGATTCAATGAACGACCAATTACCCGTTGTGTGGGATTCGGCATCGAACTATTCAATTTATGATATTTCAGGTAATAAATGGATTGATTTTACATCATCAATTTTTGTTGCAAATGTAGGTCACTCAAACCCAAAAGTAAAAGACGCAATTATATCCACAACTAATAAAAATTTATTAAACGCATATTATTACCCAACAAAAGAGAGGTCTGAATTTTCTAAATTGTTGGTAGAATCCACTCCTGAAAATTTTGACAAGGTGTTATTTTTATCAACAGGTTCTGAAGCGGTTGAGTGTGCAATCAAAATGTCAATTAAACATTCTGGTAAAAATAAAATTATTTCATTTAATAATGGGTATCATGGTAAAACCATGGGTTCAGCTATGGCGGGTGGAAAATTTAAATCACAAGAATGGATACCTGTTAAAACATATGTCACACATTTACCTTACCCCGACACCATTACATTAGAAAACGAAAAATTAACACCACAAGAACTATTTGAGAAATACTTTAAAGGTTTAAATCCTTCTGAATATTCCGCAGTAATCATGGAACCATACCAAGGATGGTCTGCTGAATTCGCATCAAAAGATTATGTTAAATTATTAAGAAAATGGTGTGATGAAAATAAAGTTTTGTTAATTATAGACGAAATACAATCAGGTTTTGGTAGAACTGGTAAATTATTTGCATATGAACATTTTGAAATTGTTCCAGATATAATTGTTTGTGCTAAAGGTATTTCATCTTCGTTACCATTATCTTGTGTCATAACTAATAATGGAATTATTAATAATGACATGTCTTACAATAGTACGCATGGTGGTAATCCTGTTGCGGTTGCAGCATCAAACGCTTCTGTTAAATATCTTTTAGATAATGACTTAGTTAATGAGTCTTATAGGAAGGGAGAAATAATGAGAATGGAATTGTTAAAATGGAAAACAGAAATGCCTGATTATGTAAAAAAAATAAACTGCGAAGGGTTATTATCTGGTGTGTTCATAAAATCACCAAATGGAAATGATATTGATTTTGTTGATATGATTATAGAAGTGGCTATGAGAAAAGGTTTATTATCGATTAGGACTCAATCAGGAACCTTAAAAATAGGTCCACCATTAACAATCGATGATGATGCATTAATTGAAGGTATTGGAGTATTAAAAGAAAGTTTGATAGAATGTTTAGACATGTTGGTATAGTCGTAAACGACTTAGATAAAATGTTATGGTTTTACCGTGATTTAATTGGTTTAGAAATACTTTACGATAAAATAGAAGAAGGTCGATTTTTAAATCATATTCTTAATTCTGATAATGAATCTCCAAGAATAATTAAACTGGGGGTTGATAACAAAACAATAGTTGAATTACTTTATTTTGGGAGTTGTGATGTAAATAAAAAAAGTCTTTTAGAAAATGGTTACACTCACTTTGCATTGACTATAAAAGATGTTAATTTTCTTTACAATAAGTTTATTGATAATAATTTATCTGTCATCAATACCCCAACTATTTCTGATGAAAAAACAGTTAAAGTTTTTTTTGGTATGGACCCAGAAAATAATATTATAGAATTTGTTGAGTTATTATGAAAGTAGGAATTCTTCAGGGTCGTCTTAGTGAACCCGTCAATAAAAAAATGCAAGAGTTTCCATCTAATTGGAAGACAGAATTTAACGTTTTAAATCACATTGAATTATGTGGTATTGAATGGTTAATAACTCCAAATGATAACTCAAATAATCCATTATTTAATGAACCTAATTTACCTACTAACATCTTATCAGTTTGTGTAGATACTATGGTTAATAATTCATTTTACAAAGATGAATTTATGAATGAAAATTTAGTACCAGTTTTAGATAAAATGGTAGAACTAAAATTAAATAAAATTGTAATACCCCTTTTAGAAGATAGTTCAGTAGAAAATGAATATATCAGATATGAATTTTTAAAAAACATAATCCCAATATCTGAAAAATACCCATCGATTAATTTCTGTTTTGAATTTGAATGTGATAAAGAAATTGTGATGGATGTCGTCAATAATAAAAACAATTTTTTTATTACCTACGACACCGGTAATTTCACCTCAACATATAAAGAAAAAATAGACCATAAAGAATTGATACATTACTTTGGGTCAAAAATAAAAAATGTACATTTTAAAGATAGAACCTTTAATGGAGAAACAAAACATTTTGGGTTGGGTGATACTGATTTTAAAATTATAATTGATTCATTAAAAAATATTAATTACACTGATAACATCATATTGCAACTTGCAAGAGATGTAGATGGTGATGAAATAAATTACATAAAAAATACATACCAAAAAATCAAAACATTATTATGAGAAACTTATTTGATTTAGATGGTAAGGTTGCTTTGATTACAGGTGCTGGTGGATTATTAGGTCCAAAACACGCTGAAGCTCTTTTAGAATATGGAGCTAAAGTAATTCTTACCGATGTAGACATGGATATGTTAACTAAGAAACACAAAGAGCTTTCTTCAATTTATGGAGAAGAAAATGTGTTTATGGAATACATGAATGTCACAGATAAAAATAGTGTGGATGAGGTATCAAACAAATATGAAAGAATTGATATCCTTATTAACAATGCTGCTAAAGACCCAAAAGTTACAAAGGACGATAAAAGTTTAACACCTGAAACAAGATTTGAGGTTATGACTGAATCATATTTTAAAGAAGGTATTGATGCAATTATAAACGGAACTTTTATTACTTCACAAGTTATTTGTAATAAAATGTTAGAAACAGGTGGTGGTGTAGTACTAAACATTTCATCCGACTTAGGTGTAATTGCTCCTGACCAAAGAATATACAGAGATGAAACAAAATCTGAAAACGAACAGAATGTAAAACCAATTACGTATTCTGCAGCCAAGTGGGCAGTAATTGGTATGACCAAATATCTTTCTACATATTTCGCTAAAAATAATATTAGAGTAAATTGTTTAAGTCCGACAGGAGTTTATAATGACCATCCTGTTGATTTTGTAACGAAGTTATCTAATATTATACCGATGGGTAGAATGGCTCATATTGATGAATATAAAGGTGCGATTGTGTTTATGTGTTCTGACGCAAGTTCATATATGACAGGTTCGAATGTCGTTATAGACGGAGGTAAAACAGTATGGTAGAAATGGTTATAAAAAATATTCAGGAGTCAATTAGATTGAAGACTGAATTATTGAATAATGAAGAAATTATAAACAACTCAAATAAGATTGCAGAAAAAATCATCGAGTGTTATAAAAACGGTAATAAGGTATATTTTTGTGGTAATGGTGGTAGTTTTGCAGACGCACAACACCTTTCAGCAGAATTAAGTGGTCGTTTCTATTTTGATAGAGACCCGTTAGAGGTGGTTTTATTAGCGTCTAATGTTTCTTACTTAACTGCGGTAGGAAATGATTATTCATACTCAGATATCTTTTCACGAGAAATTAAATCATCAATAAAAGAAGGTGACATTCTAATTTGTTTTTCAACATCAGGTAAATCAAAAAATGTTATTAAAGCTATTGAAGTTGCCAAAAACAAAGGTGCTATTGTTGTATCTTTTATTGGTAATGATGGTGGAGAAATGAAAGACATATCAGATTACAATCTAATCATACCTTCAAATAACACAGCAAGAATACAAGAATGTCACACACTACTTGGGCATACAATTTTAGAAATAGTAGAAAATAAAATGTTTAAATAAAAAAAATGAAGAATGGTATAGTTTTAGCAACTAATGACGAATATTTTTTAGGTTTAGTTGCAACGTTAAACTCTTTAAAAATATCAAACCCTAATGTCGGTGTTTGTGTTTTTGATACTGGTATAAGTGCAGAAAATTTAAATAAACTAAAAGAAAAAAATATAAAAGTTGTTGATTTAAAATTTGTAAATGAATTACTATCAGGTAAAGTTAGATTTTGGCAAGGTGGGTTTATGAAGGATTTTTCTTGTTTTGCACAACTTTTTTCTTGGATGTCGGGATTTGAAAATATTTTATCATTAGAAGTGGATACATTAGTTTTATCTGACCTTTCAGAATATTTTGAAAAATTAGACACAAATGAATTTGTTGGCTCAATGGATGACGGTGTTGCTAATTTTTTAGAACCTAAATGGATATGGCCATTTAGAAATCAAATTACATTTGATGGTGCGGAAAGACACGAATACTTAACTAAATTAAGAAGCCTCACCTTGAATAAAGATGAGAGAATTAATCACGGACGTATGGATGTAATTGTGAATGAATTAGGGTTAGAAAATGTTGATGATTATTTAAGTATGAATGGCGGTGTTTTTGCAGCAAAAAGTGATATGTTTAAAAAAATGTCAGATTCTTTTGATGAGTTAATTCCTTTTGGCCATTCTTTTGAATTTCTCGCACAATCATACATTAATTTATTTTTAGTTAAAAATAAAATTAAATTTTATAATATGGGGTCCCAATGGAATTTAAGTGGGTTAAATGACTTAGGAGGTTATTTAGGTGATGGTGAATTATCTGACACCACCTTTTTAAATTTAACGGAAGTATCACCTTTAACGGGAACACGTCGTTCTGAAGTGAGAATTAAAGACAACCAACTTTTCATTAACGATGATAAAATACACATTATACACTATACAGGTCATAATAAACCATGGAAATTATCAAAAGAACTTAATAAGATTGTAGATTTATGGTATTCCTATTATAATAATGGTGATATTATATGAAATATGATTATTTAATTGTCGGCAGTGGTTTATTTGGTGCGGTATTCGCGCATGAGATGACTAAATCGGGTAAAAAATGTTTAGTTATTGAAAAAAGAAAACACATAGGTGGTAATTGTTATAGCGAAAAAAAAGATAATATAAACGTTCATATATATGGTTCACACATTTTTCACACTAATGATTTAACTATTTGGAATTGGATAAATCAATTTACTGAATTTAATAACTACCAGCACAGACCTAAAGTTAGTTATTTAGATAAAATATATTCTTTCCCGATTAATTTACTAACACTATGTCAAGTGTGGGGTGTAACAAGCCCTGAAATGGCTAAAGAAAAATTAAATTCAGTTGTTTCTAAAAATTTACAAGATGAAAATTTCGAGACTTTTGCACTTTCACAAATAGGTAAAGAAATATATGAAATTTTTATTAAAGGATACACAAAAAAACAGTGGGGTAGAGACCCTAAAGATTTACCATCGGCAATTCTCAAAAGAATACCCATAAGAACTAATTTCAATGACAATTATTTTTCAGACAAATATCAAGGTATACCTGTAGATGGATATACAAAAATATTTGAAAGAATATTTGATGGTATTGATGTAATGACCGATGTTGATTTTTTTGATAACAAAGATTACTATTACTCAATAGCGGATAAAATTGTTTTCACAGGTAAAATAGATGAATTTTTTGATTATAAATACGGTAAATTAGAGTATAGGTCATTAGATTTTGTTCATGAAAAAGTAGATTTGGAAGACTTCCAAGGTTGTGCTGTCATGAACTACACACATGAAGAAGTACCGTATACAAGAATTACCGAACATAAACACTTCGAAAATTCAAAGTCAGATGTTACATGGATTACTAAAGAATATTCAAAAACTTACACTGAAAACGATATACCATATTATCCAATAAATGATAAAAAAAACAATGAAGTTTATCAAAAGTATGCAAAGTTAGCAGAAACACTACCTAATGTAATATTCGGAGGTAGATTGGCAGAATACAAATACTATGATATGCATCAGATTATCGGTTCAGCACTAAAAAAAGTAAAAGTTGAACTTTCAAATAAAAAATAAAAAATATTAAAAAATGAAAAAGACTTATGTGATTGCAGAAATCGGAATCAACCATAATGGTGACCTTGATTTGGCGAAAGAATTAATAGTTATGGCAAAAACTTATGAATGTGATGCTGTTAAATTTCAAAAAAGAGATATCGAGTCGGTATACACTAAAGAAGAATTGGACGCACAAAGAGAATCCCCATGGGGAACAACTAATCGTGAACAAAAGATGGGATTAGAGTTTAGTATTGAACAATATAAAGATTTAGAAAAATTCTCAAACGCATTAGGTTTAGATTTTATTGTTTCTTGTTGGGATACAAAAAGTGTCGATTTAATTGAATCAAACTTAAATGTGAAATATCATAAAGTAGCTTCAGCTTTATTAACAGATAAAACATTTTTGGAAAAATTAAATTCAACAGGTAAACCAATCATCGTTTCTACTGGTATGTCTACAGAAAGAGAAGTTGATTCCGCAATCAATATTTTAAATAATGTGGAATATGTTTTAGCATGTACAAGTACATACCCAACAAAAGACGAAGAAATTAATTTAAATTACATCAAAACTTTGAAGGAAAAATACCCACAATATAAAATTGGGTTTTCTAATCACGCAAGTGGGATGATTCCTTGTTTTGGGGCTGTTGCATTAGGTTCAGAATGTATTGAATTTCACATTACAAAAGACAGAACAATGTATGGTTCAGACCAAGCTGCGTCTATTGAAAACGTTGGGGAGTTAATGTCTGGAATTCGTAAAATGGAAACGGTTTTAGGTGACGGTGTCAAAGTTGTTTATGAAACTGAAAAACCAATAGCTAAAAAACTTAGAAAAGTTAATAATATCTAAAATAAAAATGTCTAAGGTATTAATTTATATTACACAACCTGAAGAATGGAATCAATTATTACCATTTAATTCTTTTATAAATGAATCTAAAACTGACGGTTCTAAAGTTATCGGAATAACACAGTATAATGGTTATATTGTGTTATCATCAGTTGATGAAATTATTACCGTAAAAAATGGAGATTTTTTTTCATACCCATCTGTATTAGATAGTGCATCACGAGAAAATGACCTTTTTTTAGAAAAATGTATTAATTACTGTACTGAAAAATATGGTATTGATAATATTGAAATCCGTAGTTGGCAAAAAACAGAATATGATGACGGTGTTGTTGATGTATTTTCTCCAAGAAACACATACACCACTTCTTTAGATTATGCTAAAAAATTCTTTGATAATGGTTTGACCATAAAACCAACTGAAAAAGTTTTTAAATCGATTAAAAAAAAATACGGTCATCTTTTTACAGATAAAACCTTTATATTAATTACTAGAAATTTTAAAAATAAATCGACTGAACATAACACTTTATCGTCATTACCCCATTTAGAAAAATTATTAAATAAATTAATATCAAACGGATATAATATCATTAATATAGGATTTCCACCACAATCTTATAATATTACTGAAAACTATTTGGAAATTGATGAGTCATTAACTCAGGATGAACTAATATCATTATTTTATTTATCAAGGGGGGTTTTAACCGCAGCCGATGCGGGAGGGTTTATTACTCACTATGGTAGTAACGTAGATTTCTATGTTTTGAATGAAGAGTGGTCTGTGACAAATACAGAAATAAATGTTAGTTTAATTGATTCTAAAAAAACAAATTTAACTTTTAAATTGGTTGGGTTAAGTGATGATGAAATTTTAGATATTATAATTAAAAATAACAGACCTCAAACATTAGAATTTTCAGAACCAAAAAAAATTACAATTATATGATTTATTGTTTTGATTTAGATGGTACTTTATGTACTAACACATATGGTGATTACGAAAAGGCAGAACCCTTTCACCAAAGAATAAAAAAATTAAATGATTTATATCACGATGGTAATCATATAATAATAGACACAGCAAGAGGGGCAACAACAGGAATTGATTGGTTTAATTTAACAAAAAATCAATTGGAAACTTGGGGGGTAAAATACCATGATTTATATGTTGGTAGAAAATTACACTACGATTTAATCGTAGATGACAAAGCAATAAACGATTTAGTTTTTTTTAAAAATGAACAGTAAAATATTAGTAACGGGCGGTTCAGGATTAGTTGGGAAATATTTAAAAAAGATATTACCAGAAGCAATTTATATATCATCTAATGATTATGATTTAACAACGGAAGAAGGTGTTAAACGAATGTTTTTAAAACATAAACCTAATATAGTAGTTCATTTAGCAGCAAGGGTTGGTGGTATAATTGATAATATTAACCATCCTGCCGAATATTTTACACAGAATGTTTTAATGAATACACTACTAATCGAATACTCAAGAATTTTCAAAGTAAAAAAATTCATAGGTATTTTAAGTACTTGTATATACCCTGATGTTGCAAGAAAATACCCAATGGATGAAACCATGTTACATGAGGGACCACCAACTATAACCAATTTCTCTTATGGTTATTCTAAACGTTCAATGGGAGCACAAATAGATGCATATAATCTTCAGTATAATTTAAATTATCAATATTTAATTCCTTGTAACTTATATGGTATTGAAGATAAGGACGACGAAAATAAAAGTCATTTTTTAACATCATTAATTAAAAAAATTAATTACGCTAAAAATAACAATTCAGGTGAGATTACTCTTTTTGGTGATGGGACACCTCTAAGACAATTCATGTATGCTGGTGATTTTGCAGAAATAATTAAACAGACAATTGAAAAAGATGTAACTGAAAGCTTCAATGTTGCAACTGAAGAAAACCTTTCAATTAAACAAATGGCTGAAATTGCTTTAGATGTGACCGATAGTAAAAATATAAAAATTGAATGGGACACAACAAAACCAAACGGTCAATTTAGAAAAGACGTTTCAATAGATAAATTTAAAAATTTGTTTCCAAATTTTGAATTCACACCTTTGAGTGAAGGTATAAAATTAGTATATAATTCATATTATGATAAAGTTAGTTAAAGACACAATTGATAAAAATGACATCAATAAATTAATAGAATGGTTAAACCAAGATGAAATACCAAGACTTACAAAAGGAGATTTAACATGGGAATTAGAATCAAAATGGGCTAAAAAAATAGGTACGAAATATTCTGTCTATGTTAATTCCGGGTCGTCAGCAATTATTTTAGCGTTAGCATCATTATTACACACCGGTAAATTAAAAAATAACAAAGTTGTTGTTCCTGGATTAAGTTGGGCTACCGATGTTAGTTCCCCAATGTTATTAGGTATGGAACCAATACTTTGTGACTCTAACTTAGAAGACCTTTCTTGTGATTTAGAACATTTAGAAGAGTTGTTTAAAACAAATGACCCATCTTGTATGATTTTAGTTTCACCATTAGGTTTAGTTCCTAATATGGAAAAAGTAATTTCACTGTGTGAAAAATACAATGTAATTCTATTGGAAGATGTTTGCGAAAGTATGGGGTCAAAATATCAAGGAAAGTATTTAGGTTCTTTTGGTTTTGCATCATTTTTTTCGATGTATTTTGGACATCACTTAAGCACAATTGAAGGTGGGTTCATAAATACAAACGATGAGGATTTTTATTATTCATTATTAATGATGAGAAGTCACGGTTGGGATAGGGATTTACCTACACACATACAAGAAAAATTAAGAAAAGAAAATAATGTAAATGAGTTTGACTCTTTATATACTTTTTATTTACCGGGTTTTAATTTAAGAGCAACAGATTTACAAGCATTTATTGGTTTAATGGCAATTGATAAATTAGACGGGTATAGTGAAAAAAGAAATGAAAATTTCAAAAAATATAAATCACTAATTGGTGATAATAAAATTATGGTTGGTGAAAACAAAGGTGATTTTGTATCGAACTTTGCATACCCAATTATTAATGAAAGAAGAAATGAAATAGTTAATAAACTATTAGAAAAAAATATTGAGGTTAGACCTTTAATTGCTGGAGACATGTCTAAAAAACCGATGTGGGTAAAAAAATACGGACCTGTTGAATTAAAAAATTGTGAATTAATAAACAAGTTTGGGTTCTACATACCAAACCATCAAGGATTGACTTTTGATGAAATCCAAACTATTGTATCAATAATTAACGAATGAAAAAAGTAGCACTAATAACAGGAATAAACGGACAGGATGGTTCGTATCTTGCAGAATTTCTTTTAGAAAAAGGATATGAAGTTCACGGAACATTAAAGAGAAATTCAGTATCGGAAAATCAAACAAGTAGATTAGATGACGTATTCGATAAATTACATTTACACTATGCGGATTTAACTGATTTATCTTCACTTACAAGAGTAATACAAGAAGTTAAACCAATTGAAATTTATAATTTGGCCGCACAATCACATGTAAGAATATCTTTTGACCAACCAATCTACACCGCAAATGTAACGGGTCTTGGAACTCTTAATTTATTGGAGGCGGTAAAACTATTAAATAAAGATATTAAAATTTACCAAGCATCGTCATCTGAAATGTTTGGAAATACTATCGATGAAGATGGGTTTCAAAGAGAAACAACACCGATGAATCCAGTATCGCCTTATGGATGTGCTAAGGTATTTTCATACAACATTTGTCGAAACTATCGCAATTCATATGGTATGAAAATATGGAATGGTATTTTGTTTAACCACGAGTCACCAAGAAGAGGGACAAACTTTGTAACAAATAAAGTTGTTAAAGCAGCAGTTAGAATTAGTTTAGGTTTACAAGAAAAATTAAATATTGGTAATTTAGATGCAACAAGAGATTGGGGACATGCTAAAGATTATGTCGAAGCAATGTGGTTGATGCTACAATCAGATAAACCTGAAGACTACGTTTGTTCTACAGGAATATCACATTCGGTACAAGACTTATGTAGTTACGTATTTAGTTCATTAGGATTAGATTATAGTGAATACATAGTAATTGATGAGAAACATTTCAGACCTGAAGAGTTATATAATTTAAAAGGAGATTCATCAAAATTGAGAGATGGATTAAATTGGAATCCAAAATATACTTTTGAATCTATGTTAGATGAGATGATTGAGTATTGGATGGATTACTATAAAAATAAATAAATAATTAAATGACAAGAAAAAAAATAACTCAACCAGAAGAACCAGTAATACCTAAAACAATCACAAAAAAGGATTACATAAATTCAGTTATTAAAAGAAAACAAAAAAATAAATTCTTATCAGACAATCAAAAAGAGTATTATGACATATTGATGTCTAATCAAATCACAATATGTTCAGGTCCCGCAGGTGTTGGTAAAAGTTTTATTTCCATGAGAGCGGCGGTTGACCTACTAATGGACCCTAATAATTCTTATGAAAAACTAATCATCGTTAGACCAGCAGTTGAAGCTGAAGAAAAACTGGGTTCGTTACCAGGTAACTTGGAAGAAAAATTAGACCCTTACATTTTTCCTTCATATTACCTATTAAATAAAATTATAGGTAAAGAGGCGAGAGAAAAACTTAAAGAAGCTGAAATAATTGAGGTATTTGCTTTAGCCTATATGAGAGGTATGAATATCGACAATTCCATTCTAATTTTTGAAGAAGCTCAAAACGCAACTCCAAATCAAATGAAATTACTATTGACAAGGATAGGGTTTAATAGTAAGTTCTTTATATCAGGAGATTTAGAACAAACTGACCGTTATAAAGACAAAAAACAATCAGGTCTTTATGATGCTTTACAAAGGTTCAAAAATATAAATGATGTGGGTGTGTATGATTTTAGAAACGCTAAAAACGTAAGAAACCCATTAATCAGTAAAATATTAGAAAAATACGATGAAGAGAATAGGGATTGAAGTTAATGGTGTTTTAAGGGATACATTTGGCAAGTTTAGACAATTATATGAAAAACATATGATTGAAAATTATGAGTCTGAAAATTCAAATCAAACATTTACCATGGATATGTCTGGTAACACATCAATTGATAAGGTTGAGGACGAATTTATTTATGAAATTATCGAACCTATCAATACATTTGAATTAAAAAACCATTTTAAATTCAAATCTGATGAGGAATTATATGATTTTATGTTTGAAGATTTCCCTATGCAATTGTTTGGTCATGCAGGTTCTACTGAAACTTTTACATTTAATGATTTAAATGATTTTTATTTAAACAATCGTGACAAATATGAGATTTATGTTGTATCTGATGAAATTGGTAAATCAAAACCGGCGACTTTATTTTTCTTATCTAAATTTGGATGTTTAATAGAAAATATTAAATTCTATTCAAACTCAACTTTAGATAATATGTGGGATACTATAGATATCTTATTAACTGCAAATCCTAATATATTAACTAAGGTACCACAACATAAAACTACAATCCAATATCTCACTGACTATAACGTAAGTATTGAGTGTGATTATAAAATAGAAAAGTTGGGAGACTTTGATGAAATAATAAAAAAATTAGAGAATGATACAACTTTGGGGTGAGAATTACTACTTTGATGTGGACGAATTAGAAACACAAGTAAGTATAAATAGTTCAAAAATTGCGGTACCATCTGGCGACACTGAAAATGAACAAATTAGCGTAACAAGATATGAAACATTTAAGTTATTAATGGAAATTGTCCTATCGGAAAGAGAAGGTGTGGATGAAAATTTGGGTATTCATAGTACTAAAGATTTATCAATACCATTCAAAATTTCTTTTAATACTTTATTATTAAATAAAATAATCAAAAAATTTTAAAAAATGGATTTAGAAAAAATAAAAAAGATTGAGGGTTCAGTTAATAACCTTAAAGAAAAAACGGCTAGAATTTATTTTTTAGTACAAGATACAAAAGGTAACCCAAAGGCTAGTATTAAATATATCTATGATATGGCACTAACCTTAAAAAATTCAGGATATAATCCAATTATAATTCACGAAACAACAGATTATGAAGGTGTTTCTTCGTGGTTGAATGAAAAATATATGGAGTTACCACATCAGTCTATCGACGGTCAAAACTTATCTATTTCACCTGAAGATATGATTGTATTACCGGAACTTTATGGTCACGTTATGGAACAAATTAAAAACTTACCTTGTGGTAAAATAGTTTTATGTCAGGCATATGACCATATGTTGGAAACTTTAGCTCCGGGTGTTACATGGCCTCAATTAGGATTTTATAAAGCAATAACTACTTCTGAAAAACAAAAAGAATATATTTCAGAAGTAATGAAAAATGTAAGTATTGATGTTTTAGAACCTTATATTGATGAGGTTTTTTCTAAAAAAGAAAAACCATCTAAACCTATTATTTCAATTCATACAAGAGACCAAAGGGACACTGCAAAAATTATTAAAACGTTCTATTTGAAATATCCACAATATAGATGGATTACTTTTAGAGATATGAGAGGTATTTCTATCAGTGATTTTTCTAAATTCTTAAAGGAGTCATTTTTAAGTGTATGGGTTGATAATGAGTCATCATTTGGTACCTACCCATTGGAATCAATGGTAAGCGGAACACCAGTTATTGCAAAAGTACCTAATATGGTACCTGAATGGATGAATGAAGAGAATGGTGTTTGGACTAATCAATTTAACGAAATTGTTGACGTTGTTGCAAATTTCATTCAAAATTGGTTGGAAGATAATATTTCAGAAACACTTTATGAGAATATGTCTACAACATCATCAAACTATCAAAACAAAAATAAATTCGAGTCAAAAGTATTGGAACTTTTTGAAGAATTCTTTACCTCAAGACTTAACGCATTCCAAGAACAATTGGATAAACTAAATGTAACAGAAGAAAGTAAATAACATGGAAAATAATCTAAACGTATCAGTAATAATCCCAATTAATTCATCTAAACAAAGGGATTTTGAAACATTTTATGAAAGAGCAATTAAGTCTGTTCAAATTCAACATACAAGTCCTTTAGAAGTTATCGTAGTACATTCTGATGAGGATGGTTTAAAAGAAGTATTAAATAAATTTGATTACAGTGGTCTAACTGTAAATTTTGTAGAAAATAAAGGTAAGACAGATTTTAGTACTCAAGTTAACTTAGGTGTTGAGAATTCAAATGGTGAATATATTTCAATTTTAGAATTTGATGATGAGTATTCTACTATTTGGTTTAAAAATGTAAAAAGATTTATCGAGTCTTACCCTGAAGTTGATGCATTTTTACCACTAGTTGTTGATACTGATGAAAAGGGTATGTTTGTTGGTTTTACAAATGAGGCGACATTTGCTGCGAGTTTAAATTCAGAAATAGGTTATTTAACAAATGACGTATTAATGAACTACCAAAACTTTCAAACAAGTGGAATGGTAATTAAAAAATCAACTTACTCTGACAATGGTGGATTTAAATCTTCGTTCAAATTAACATTTGTTTATGAGTTTTTGTTAAGACTAACTTACAATTCAGCTCAGATTATGACAATCCCTAGAATTGGGTATAAGCACATGAATTTTAGAGAGGGTTCCATCTTTTGGAGTTATAAAAATGGTCAAAATTCAATTACTGATGATGAAGTTTCTTTTTGGATTGAATCAGCAAAAAAAGAACATTTCTTCACCATGGATAGAAATATAAAATATGAACCACAAGAAAACTAATGACTATATCGTCTGCAACTATAACAGAAGTTACATACGAAGAGAAAAAGACGGAAAAAAAAGTAAAAAATAATAATTACTTTGATGTACGTGAAGAAGAGGCGGTTAAAGCATATATAATAGCAGAAACTAAATACGAAAAAGAAATTATATATAATGAATTTCTAAGGGAACCTCTTGATAAGATGATTGAATCAATCATAAGAAGGTATAAGTTATACAGAAAAGATATGGATTATAACGATATCCATACGGACACCCACTCTTTTTTGATGACAAAAGTGGATAAGTTTAAGCCAGCTAAAAACAAGAAGGCTTATTCTTATTTTGGTACTATTTGTAAAAACTATTTGATGGGTCAGATATTAAAAGACCAAAAGGAAATGAATCGTAAAATTTCCTATGAAGATATATCTAGTGCATTAGAAAATAGACCCGATATGGTTTATTATTTGGAGTTTGAAAAAATAGATGCCGAGAAAATAATTGACAAATTTTTAGTTGATTTAAAGTTATATGTTGGTAACACAGAATTACAAGATAATGAAAGTAAATTAGGTTACGCACTTATAGAACTTTTTGATGACTATGGTAATATTTTTATTGGGAACGATAATAATAAGTTTAACAAAAATATAGTATTACTAACATTAAGAGAAATGACGAATCTTAATACAAAAGAAATAAGAACTTACTTAAAAAAGTACAAAACTCTTTATTTGGAAACTTTAAAAAAAATACATAATCAATAGACAAATATTTATTGATATGAATAGAGCAAGAAAAAAAGAAATAAGTTTAAACAAAGATTCTGTATTAGGTTTAATGCAAGAAATATATAATGAATTAGTCGAGCAAAGGTCTACGGCAATTCGTATACAAAATAAAATGTTGGCACTTTTGAAAGATGCGGAAGACATGACAGTAATAGGTCCCGTTATTAAAGAACAACAAAAAATTATTAATGATACTATTGAAAAAAAATTGAGTCTGTCTAAATTACAGTCTAGTATTTGGGAGAAATCAAATAATAGTAAAGAAGAATCGTTCAGTTTATCTGATATGGATGAAGATACTCTACAATCTTTAATACAAAAAGATGTAGATAATAGTAAAGGTCAAAATTATCAACTATAATGGGTCTTGATTTATCAAATGATTACAAAAAGGCTAGTGATAAAATTAGCGCTTATCAGACCACAAAAGAGTCTAAAAAAAATAATGCAATAAAACAAAAAGAAAAAGCACAATCCTCTGTTGATAAGAAAAAAAGTGATGTTGTAAAACAAATCAGTGAGCTTGAAAAATCAGGTACAACATTCAGTAACAAGATAAAGAACGATGTTAAAAGTGAAATAAAGGGGCAATTAGAACAACTTTTAGAATTACTTAAACAAACTTTCCCACCGTCAGAAAATAAAGCAATAGATACTGTAAGACGAGTATTTTTAGAGGCTGCTCAAAATACTAAAGGAAAAGTTAAAAGTATTTTAGTGGATGAAATTATTGGGACTATAGGTTGTTCAGAAGAACAATCGTATGAAGATAAAGTTAATCAGGAGTTGTATATTAAGGTAAGTCAGATTGACTTATTTAAACGTTTAATTTATTCACCCGATGACGAAGTTGCTAAATATTATTATGAAAAAGATGACACACCTGTAGGTACCGTTCCATATAGTATGAATAGAGAGTTATACTCAAGATTACAAAATTTAGGTCAATCTTATCAAACTCAATTTGGTTCAAGTTATGTTGGAGCGTCAGGTCAAGAACTTTTTGATATAGAGTACGTTCAATTTTATCCTGCGGTCAACCCAACTAATTTTGGAGATTACTACAAAATCACTTTAAAGCCACAACTTAACAATACCGCAACAGTTTCTAATTTTTTATTTGACTATTATGATAGTCTTGAAGTATTGGGTATTAATTCGATTTTTACGGAATTACTTAACATAATTTTCGGGTCGTTTGATTTTGATTTAAAATTATCGACTGACAAATTAAGAGAACAAAGAAAATTTGATTTAATAATAAAAAGAATTACAGGTATTTGTTCAGACCCAACAAAAACAATAGATACTGGTGGTAATGCGAAATTAAATGATTTGGACCTAATTGACGATAATTTTTTCGAAATATCAAATCAAGAATTAAGAAACATCGAGAATCAAATTAATAACGTTTCAAATGGGGTTGTTGAATTTGAATCGTGTGAGGGTGTGAAACTACCAATCAATAGTGGTGCAATGCTTAGTGCGTTAGACGAAGTTATTACAGAAAACAACCCATCAGGACAAATTGATTTAATTGAGTCTGCATTGGATGACATGTCAAAAAATCCGGAATGGTCAAACTTAGTTCCTGGAATTGGTATTGATTTGAATATAAAAGGTGATATTGATTTTAAAGTAATTACCGAAATGGCTAAAATTATATATAGAAGTGTTTTATCACCAAAAACAATGTTAGGTTTTTTAATTATGGTAAAGGCTATTAATAGTAACCTATCCCAAACATTAGATGATGCTTACGATGATTTAACTCAATTTATGAAAACGTTTAGAAAGTTTAATGTAAATTTTATTAGAAGAATTTATGCGTTATTTGTTGAGGAACTTTTTAAAATAGTTAAAAGGGACATTAAGAAGTTGGTTGAGGGTATTATTTCTGATATAGTAAAAGAGGCTAAAAACAAACAACTTCAAATGTATTCTTCAATTTTATACGCATTACTAATAGTAGGTCAAGCGTTTATTGACTTTAGAAATTGTAAGAGTGTTATTGATGAAATTTTAAAACTGTTAAATTTAGGTCTCACACAATTAAACTTAGGATTACCTATGTTTGCATTGGCCGCATCTAAATTACTTGGTGGTGTATCTGATACAAGGGCATTTGCAAATGTGATTGAGAATTTACAAAAATCGGGATTACCAACAGGAGACGCACCAGATGGTTCACCAAACAGGATGAATCAAGCTTTCGAAGGTATAATAAAAGGTATGAACCAAGAGCAGGCAGAAAATGGAAAAACTGAAGTATTTATCCCACCACTAAAGGTTGTTGTTACTCCTCTTGGTGCGGGTATTACTAAACCAACAAAAGGATATGGTAAATCGTATTAAAATGGAATTAGAAGAAATAAAAAACATAATTAACGACTATAAAAATAAACCAAATAAAAGTTTGGTTACTGCTATGGATTTTTTAAAAGAAGATTTTGAAAAAACCAAAGAATTATTAATAAAATTAACACATCATTTAGATACCACTGAAAAGGAGTATAATAAAATTTATGATGAATATAAAAAGAGACTGAATGAATAACTATATTGACGGTCAACAGATTTTTTTTGGTACATGTTTATCAAGTGATGACCCACTTATGTTAGGTCGTATTAGGGTTGAGCCTGAAAATATTAATCAGGCTGCGTTAGAAAAATCTATACCTAATTTTGACCCTAATTCAAATGACCCGAATAAAAATGGACCGTGGTCTGATTCAGACCCGTATATTTATTTACCTCTTCTACCTTATTTTGTAAATCAAGTACCAAAAAAAGGAGAAAAAGTAATGTTATTTTATTATAACACTAACACAAAAACAGATAGAAATAGGTTCTACATGATTAGTACCTTTTCTTCTCCAACTACCATAAAATTTGAAGATGGTACATCTTCACAAACAAGGTTAAACTCAGGTTACGGTAATTCAACAAAAAGACTACCACCGATTAAAAATCAAGACGGTACTTTCAAAAATGCCAAAAATAAAGGGGTATTCCCCGAACCTGTTGACATATCCTTAAATGGTAGAGATAGTGCTGATATTGTTATCAAGGAAAGTGAACTTTTATTAAGAGCCGGAAAACATAAAAACTTTTCAACAGGACAACTTCCAGATGAAGAACCAAAGAGAGCATTTTTACAACTTTCTAAATATAACACAGATACAAGTTTTGGTGATGTAAAAAGTAGAGAGAAACTAGTACAAAATAAAAAACCAATCAAATACTTGGTGGAGTATGATGTTATAAACCCTGAAAACCAGTTTTCAGCATTTACCGCGGTTATTTATATTTACCAACTTAGAACTGAAAAACTAGCAGCGAAAACTTTAACAGGTAACTTTAATCCAACAACAATTTTAGATACGACAGGTAGTACCGATGGAGTTAAGTTGATAAAAATGGTTAACCTACCAATCGGTTTAAATTTTGAAAACTTATCACTTCAAATAAATCAAACACTAAAAGGTATTATTACAAATCCTTCTTTATCATTACTTTCACCGAATCTTCAAAAAAACGAACAATACCCATTCTACTATAGACCAACAAAAAAAGTTTATGATTTGGCAACTAACCCTAATAGTAGTCAATTAATCGCTTCGTCTAATATGGTTAAATTGATGTCATTGGTTAAGATTTCTAACACTGACATACAATCAGGTTATGGTTTAGTTTTAGATTCAAAACTATCACCTAATATCCCATATGAAATTGAAAAATCCGTATATGTTTCATCCTCAGCTAAAATAACAGATAATTCTGCAGCATTATTAGGAGGAACAAGATTGTATTTACTTTCAAACGAAACTGAAATACCAGGTAAAAACAAAATCAATTTTGGCGGTTCTGTTTATGGAATAGAAAAAGAACAAATAGATAATGAGATTGAACCTAATACATCTTCTATGGTTAGAGGTGAAGAGTTATTGGAGTTATTACAACTTATTGTGAATTTTTGTTTAACCCACGTTCACGAATACCCTCTTTTACCTCCATCATCACAAACAATAACAAATATTAAAAAGGAAGATTTGACATTTGCTATGTTAAATGCTTATCAAAAAGTTTTGAATAGTAATATTCGGCTTAACTAAGTATTTATATATAAAAAACAAATGTCAATTTATAGGTCTTATTTTGATAAGTCGAATACTCTCATTTATAATTCGTACACCAATACGGCAAGAAATCCTATTGTCGAATTATTCTATGGGTTTGTAAATAACAAACCTAACCCAATCGGTTTCAGTAGATATATTTTTGATATTGATTTATCAGGTCTTACCGAAAACTTCAATAATAAAATAATTTCAACGGGATGTAGTAGAAATATTACACATACTCTTCGTATGACTAACACATCATTTTTTGATAATGAATTATTAAATGATAAAACAAGTCAAGGTAGAAGAAGAGCAACTTCTTTTGATTTACAACTTTTAAGAATACCAAGATATTCAGGAACAACAGGGGCAATTCAAAATTGGGATAGTGGTGTTGGGTATGATTATTATGATTTTGGTATAACTAATTTAAATGATAGAGCATTTTCAACAAGACCTTCAAATTGGTACGAATCAACTACAATATCAGGTTGGTCAAATCCTGGAATTTACAACAATACTAACTCATTGACTGGCCTCACAGGTTTAAACTATTCGGCACTTACTGTTGTTGACACCCAACACTTTGAGTTTGGTAATGAAAATATTGAGTTTGACATGTCTCATGAAATAAATTCAATACTTACGGGAGGTACGGTGGCACCTGCAGGGTGGGTAATATCTTTTTTACCACAAGTAGAAAACATTTCAGGTATGACCGAAAATTACTCGGTAGGGTTCTTTTCACCACATACACAAACATTCTATGAACCATTTTTAGAAACAAATTATAATGATTTTATTGATGATGATAGAAATACTTTTTATGCCGGTAACGTAAATGAGTTATATCTATACGTTTATGAAAACGGTAATGCGGTTAATTTGGATTCTAACCCCACTGTAAACATCTTAGATAGTAATGAGGATGTCGTACAAGGGTTTAGTAATTTAAGTACGTGTCAAGTAACAAAAGGGGTGTATAAAGTAATTGTTAGTGGATTAACCGGCACAACTATTCCATGTTTATATTATGACTTATGGAGTGGACTATCTATAAATTCAACAACAATTACAAATGTTCAAAACGAGTTTGTACTTTTAACCAAAAATGGTAACTACCAAATTGGCTCAACCACAAGTAGTCCAAAAATTTATGGTTTCTCATTTGATGGTATTAAACAAAACGAACAAATTCTTAATACAGACATTAGAAAAGTTAATCTTACAATTAAACAAGCATACTCCTCAAATAAAATTTTAAATAACATTGAAGCTTATTATAGAGTATATGTTAAAGAAGGTGGTAATACAGAAGTACAAGTACAAGATTGGACAAGGGTTAATAAAACTCCCGATTCGTATTACTTTATTTTCAACACCACAGACAAAATACCAAACGAGTATTTTATTGATATAAAAGTTGTATCCGATAGAAATATAGATACTTATAAAAGAGAACTTCAGTTCCAAATTGTTAATAAAAAATAATTATGAAAAATTTAGATTACATTATAAATAAAGTCATTAGAGAGACTATTGAAGATAAACCTTCAAGACAAGAACAAGAGTCTTCAAGATATATGTTCTTTTCAAATTTAGAACAGATGAGAAGACAGTGTGATTTATTATTAGATTTGGACCACTCTATGATTGAAGAAATTTTAGAGAATGGTCACGATTGGGCTCAAGACCATATTGCTGAAGCAAAGAATAACATGGACCAAGTATTCGATTTTTTAATGAACGAATCTAAAAAAGACGGTATGGAACTTTCTATGAATATCGATGACAAAAATATGGTAATGGGTGAAGGTAGAAAAAAAACAGGTACTAAATTATGTGCTCGTGGTAAGGCAGCAGCTAAAGCGAAATATGATGTTTATCCTTCAGCATATGCTAATGGATATGCTATACAAGTGTGTAAAGGTAAAATTAAAGGTTTAGACGGACAAAAAAGATGTTCAGGAACTTATTGTTAAAGCGAACTTAAAATATTTTTTATAATTTTTTCTAAGGACTCATTTTGGGTCCTTTTCTTTTTTGGTTTGTATGAAGTCATTACAGGTTTTTGACCTTTTCCTGTTTGAGTATCTTTTTTCTCAGCATTTCTTTTCTGTGCACAAGCAGCTTTTTTAGCAGAATCACTCATTTTTCCAGCGACACCTGCTGCTCTACATTTTGGGTATGCTCCTTTTGACGTATCAGGTCTACCACATGGTGGGTGCTTCCCATCTACTTTCCTACAAATGTTAACCCATGGTCCTTTTGGTTGTTTCGAACCCTTTGGTTTTTTCTTTGTACCAAACCAAACGGCTAAATCTTCATTAAGATTAATTTTATCTAACTCTATCCATTCTTTTATTGGTACCATGTTTTTATTTTTATCTGGAAATTGATTTATAGGGTTACCTTCGGTATCACTAAACGTCGCATTTGGATGGTTTTTTATAAAATTATATATTTTATCAGCAATTCTTTCTTCTTTTTTTCTTTGTTTGTTACTTCGTTCCATTTTACCATCATAGGAGTCGTAGGCCAAATCAGGACTTTTGTAATTTGACACGGGTTCGGTGAATGGGCTTAAAATATTTTTTTTAAAGTATCTTTCACCGGGCATTAAAGGTGCAATATAACTACCTCTAGAACCACCGGAGGATGTAGCTTCGTTTATTTTTTTTCCCATGACTATAAATATCTATAAAATAAAAAAGGTCAGATTTCTCTGACCTTTTCTTATTCTGTTTTTAATTGATTATCTCAATTCTCTCAAGTCAAATGTTCTAACTCCATCAACTGTGATACGTCCGTAGAAACGGTTGTTAACCATTTTCTTAGCGTATCTTGTCATGATACCTTTGATAGGTGTGAAGTTGAATGGGTTATACATTGTAGGTGTTAATTGTAGAGGAACATATGGTGCGTAAACGTAACCAGTATCTAACAATGAAGAACCTTTGTGTCCCAACAATACTGTGTTCGGTGGGAAGTAAGGGTCACGGTAAACTTGGTAACGACCAGCTAATGTACCAACTCTTTCAATACCCATGTTGTATTGGTCTTGCTCAGGAGACGCGTTAGATACGTGGAAGTATTCTAAATCGTCAAAGATAGCGGAAATCTCAGAAGATACAACAATCCAGTTAGCTCCACCTCTTAATGTAGATTTGTGGATTTGTGCTGAAATTTGGTTAATTGCTGTAATCAATGTTTGATTCCAATCTTTTTGAGTGTATTGAGTTAAAGGGTTAGAAGAAGTACCTCTTTTCCATCCGTTGTAGTCCCAACGTAAGTTCCAAGCTGCACCTTTACGTAAGTCACGTAAAATTTCACGGTCGATTTCTGCTGCTACTTGCTCAGATAATAAAGCTGTTAATTCAGCTTCAGCATCGATGTTATGGAATGCAGAAACGTCTTGTGCCAATTCAGGAGACCATTGTGCTCTTAATTTTCTTTCAGTTACAGAAACAGTTACTGATTCTAAGTCGAAAGAAACCTCACCAATTTTGTCTTCGAATTCTAATTCTTCGTATACTCTATAAGAACATGAAAATTGTCCTCCTGCCGCAGCGGCAAATGTAGTTGTTAAACCTGAGTAACCATCAATTGAGTTAGCTCCGATTGCACATGGTACTTGTAAATCAACTTCTAAGTAGATGAAACCTGCTGCATCACAGATATTGTCATAAGAACCACCATTTCCCTTGTAACTACCACTGTAGAAAGTTGTAGCTTGTTGTGAACCGTATTGAACGATACCTTTACCATATTTTTGAGTAACTACACGGAAAAGTAAGTCTGAAGTACCCGCTCCTGAGAATGCTCTTTCAGGTGAACCTACACCAGTTAATGCGTTAACTTGTAAATCAGATAAGAAAGCTTCATTATCCATTTCTTGACCTTCAGGTCCGATTAATTTACCGGCACCCGCACTAGAGAAACCTGAAAGAATTAAAAGAACTTTTCTGTATTCGCCCGCAGCATATGCTGACTCAACTAATTGACCGCTGCTCCAAGCAACAGTTACAGCATTTGTAGTTATAGCCGAGAATCTACCTTTAGAATAGTCAAATAATCCTGGAGGGTCTAATGTTGGTTCAGAACCTTCGTAAAATCTATCGTAAAGGTTTTTATCCGTTGAATTATAACCTTGACCAATGTTACTGTTAGGTGTGTTAGGACCTCCAATTGGTGGGTAGTGTAACTGACCGTCAGTTGCGTTAGGGTATTGGTAGCTTTGGATTTTAGGTACAAAGTAGAACAATTTACCGATAGGTAAGTTCATTGCTTGTACAGATACTAAATCGTTAGCCAACAATTTAGAGAATACACGTCTTACGATAGGGAAAACTACAGTTTCGAAAGAACCTGAGCTATCCGTAGAAGCCGCTTCGTTGATTAGGTGAGAAGCTTGGTTTTCATATAACTGTGCCATGTTCTCTTTGATGTGTCCTTTAAGACCGTCTAGGAATCCTAATTTATCCCATTTGTTGATTGTATCTTCTTTGATAACTTTAAGGTGTTTTAACCCGATGTTACCAACAAGACCTGATTCTAATAATGCTCCCATTTTATTTTTTTTAATTTGAGTTTATTTATTGTTTATTTATTTAATTTTTCCCATCAAATCTTTCATTCTTAAGAATTGTGGATTTTCATAAGTTTTACTTTCAATCAAATTAGATGCTGAACCATTTGAAGGAGTGTTAACAAGTTTTCTTTGAACTGATTCAGTTACAACTTCATTACTTTTACTTACTCCGTCTAATTCAGATTTAATTGCTTTGTAAAGTGATTTAGATTCTTTGATAGTTTCAACATTATCAAATCTTCTAAGTATGTTTATTTTTTCTTGTTTTGTTGTTGAGTGTTCAGTGAACAATCTAGTAGAATAAGCCAAGTTTGAGTTGAATACTGCTACTTCATTTAATTTATTTCTAAAGAAGTCTAAAGCTTTTTTGTATTCTTCGTTTTTCTCTCTTAATAAATTAAGTTCTTTTTCAACAGATTCTTTTCTTAATTGACTTGGTGCTGCAACTCGGTCTCTTTGTGCTCTTCTCATGTAAGTCATAGTTCTTGATGCTTCTGTAGTTTCACCAGGTAATTCGTCTACCATAGCGTCACCTTCCATACAATCACCTTCCATACAATCTCCTTCCATGTAGTCTCCTTTCATGTAATCGCCTTCCATGTAGTCAGATTCGGTTTTCATGTCATCAATCATTTCTTCATCCATCCATCCTTCTTCCATGTAATCTTCTTCCATGTAGTTTTCAGTAACACCATGTTTGATTTTACCGTAGTTGAATTTAGGACCTTTTCCTTTTTTCTCTGATTTAATACCATCTTCCATATCTTCATCGAAACCTTTGTTGTTAACAGATGATTTAGATAAACCATTTTTCATTTTTCCGAAGCCCATACCAACAGGTTTCATAGACTCACTAACTTCCAATTCGTAAATTGTTTCGTCAATTTCTTCGTCTATTTCTTCCTCCATATAATCTTCTTCCATTTCGTGTTTACCCATTTTTTCATCCTCTTCGAAGACTAATTCATAAATCACACTCTCATTCATATCTTCCATAGGTTCTTCCATTGGCATTTCTGAATCATCACCTAAATCAATAAAGTATTCAGTGTCGGTGTTGTTGTCAGTAAGGTGTATTTTATTATCGTCTCTAACAACGATAATTCCATCTTCATCACCCATAGCCTTAAACACTTTCAATACTTCATCAGGTTTTGCCCCTGTCATATCAAGGGGAGGTAATTCGTCTTCATTATCAGTATCAACATCGGTATCCATCATAGTGATATCAAATTCACCACCTTCAGGATTAACCTCAGCATCAACGTCTGTTGTCTCTTCACTATCATCTGCAACTTCTGTGTCAGTTTCCACACCTACCACTTCTTCGGTGTCATCTTCTTCTTGCTCGTGTAAAGACGATTTTGATTTTGTGCCAAATAATGACTCCTTTACTAATTCACTGATTTCTTCCTTCATTGTAGAAGCAAGTATTCCTTTTGCGTTTTCGCTTATAGCTTCCTCGATTGACTTTATTTGTAGTAAAGTTTTCTCGACTAAATTTTCGTTTTTTTCCAAACTCATTTTTTTAATGCAATGCGTTATGCGTTTATTTTACTAAATAAATATATCGTTATTCAAAAAAGTTCTTATTTATCCACCTTTACAAGAAAAAAATTAAAAGCATAAAAAAAGGGACCATAAGTCCCTTCTTAAAAAATTTGTTAAAAAACTATTCGATAACTTCGTCAATTTTACTTTCAACAATTGCTGTAATTCTCCAATCCATTGAATAAGTTTCGTAAACTTTCGTTACCTTTGCTTCGACATCTGTCGGTGAAAACCCTCTCACAAGTTTTTCTTCTCTCATTTTTTTAACTTTACCTGTGTTATCATCAACCATATCAGTTGTGATTTTTGCTACAAAATACTTTTCGTCCATAATAAATTTTTTTACTTTCCTAAATAGTCGGACAATCTTTTCATTAAGTCAACAGATTTTTCTAATCCACCTCCAACACTAACTAAAGTATTATCATGTTCTGATAATTTTTCTTCATATCTTGGTCTATCTTCTTTATTCAAGTAAAGATATGCTCCAGGTGTGGACGGTGAAGATACAAGGTCAAAACAAATTAATTCGAAATCGTCTTGAACTTCGTTTTGGTCACCCTTTTTAACTAATGAACCAACACCGCGAGAAGATACCCCCATAGTAACTCCTTGTCTCATCATGTTAGCTGCAACATCACCCTTAGATGATACTATACCTCTTTCATGAAAACCTGGCGTAGTTAATAATTTAATCTTACCCATTAATACGTTACCTTCCCACCACATCTCTGTGATAAGGTGAGATACTCTATCAAGGTCAATTAAAGAAGATTCAGGGTGATTTAATTCTGAAATGGACATACCACGTTTAATAGCGTCTTGATATTTTTCAGATTCTCTTCTTAATATCTTTTCAGGATATACTCTTCCGTTTCTATTTGGAACCCCCCACTTTTGAAGAGTTGCATAAAATTCAAATGGTTTAGAATGTTCTAATTGTCCGTAAGATTCACGTATAATACTTTGATTACGTGGTTCGTTAGGGTTAATAATCCCTGCATCCCACTCAACTAATATACCTTTACCTGTATCGCTAGGTCCTAAAATTTTCATAAGTTCTTTTAGAGATAAATATTAGCTTTCTTTGAATTCTTCAGATTTTGTCTTACTAAGAGTAAAATGTTTATTATTTTTTAAATCGTCAGTATAAACACAAGAAACTATTTTTTTAATTTTGTCTTTTAATATTGGGGATTTAAAGTCGTGTGTGTTGTTATGAACAAATAATGTTATTTCAATATTCATAAAACTTTTTTTATTTTTTTGTATCCCACTTGTCCTTAAATCTAAATCTACAATTTGTTTTCTTTCGAATGTTTGGGTATCTACTACTTCTAATAATGTATGTTGTATTTGTCTTTTTATTTCACCAACTAATCGGTTCCAATTTTCATCTATACTCAATGGTTCAATCCAAGTCTGTAGTACCACATAAATGGATTTTAAATTTTTTGAATCTACTGTACCGTAGAGACATTTTGCATCATCAAAAATGTTTAATTTTGATGTTTTTCCTTTTTTCATTAATCATAACTTTCAGGTTTATTTTTTTTAAATGTAAGTCTAAAAATAAAAAATGTCAAAATTGACTTTTTTCCGTATATTTATATTATAAAGTAAAAAAAATATGATTATAATTAAAGTAAAAAATGCGTCTTCAATTGAACAGGCTTTGAAACAATATAAATTTAAAGTTTATAAGACAAAGCAAACTGAACAATTACGAGATAGACAAGAGTTTACAAAGAATTCTGTTAAAAGGAGAAGTGAGAAAAAAAGAGCGCAATATATTCAAAAACTTAAAAATCAACTTTCTTGATTTTCATTTGGTTTCTCAAACTTTTTTTCTTTTTGTATTTGATATATAATGTATCCCGAAACTCCGAACTGAACTGTTGCCCACATGACTAAATCTGTCATGGTTAAATTTGGGTACTTTTTAAGTAAGAAAAATATCATACCCCACTCGGCTATTATAAAAGCAATTCCTGATTCTATTCTCTTCTTAGAAAAGAAAGATGGTTTCTCTGAATAGATTCTGATTATTTCAGTAATACCTTTTTTTATGTTACCCCAACCAAAAAAGTATTTTTTACTCATAGTCCTTGGTGTAATTTTCTCAACTTATATAAATCGTAGTGAGTACATTTTGAATCTGAAATTTTTGTAATTGTTTGACCAATCATAGTTTTAATTTCATCTTCTTTTGATTCGTTTAATGAACCTTTTAAATTAGTTATTACAGACTCTTTAAGTGTGTTAAATTCTTTTTCTAACTCCTCTTTAGATAATGATGAAATCGATGTGATTTCTTTTTTGTCTGATTCACTTAGATTAGCTAGTTCATTTTTTAAATTGTCTTCGGCAACTTTAACCATAGTTGATAATGGTAAGTTAACTGATTCTTTAATTTCTTTTTTTACACCTTCAGAAATTAAGTTAGATATAATTTGTTTTTTAGATTCTAATACTGTCTCTAAGTTTTTAATTGAGTTATTATAAATGATTGTATCAATATTCTTATAATTGTTTTCAGTATTACTATTGTAAGATGAAACCCACTCAGATAACTTAGATATTTTAGTCTTATTGTTATCAATTAAAATTTGACAATACTCGATTGATTCATTTACATAGTCTGTTGCGATATCCTTATCCATTCCTTTTTTTGATGATAAGTCATCATAAATGAAGAAAATTTCACTCAAGTCTCTATTCTCTAAAATATTAGATTTGAATTCCTTCATAAATTGATTAAATCTATTTTTACCAAATAAATCAATACTTGTTTTTTCTATATTAGTTTTTAATTGTCCAAATTTGTTCATCTTTTTTTATTATAAATATTATCTGTCTAACAAATCTTTCAGTTTATCATCTATTTCTACTAATGAATTTCTTGCTTTACCTAAATTCATAAAATCATTTTGACCAAATAAATGTTCTTCAAGTAGTAAATTTAGGTCATCTTTATTGAATGATTCAGGTGCCAACTCAGCCCCTCCAGCCTCAGGTGCTGGTGACTCTCCTCCCATCGGTGGTGCTCCACCCATATCAGGCGCTCCACCCATATCAGGTGCTCCTGTATCACCACCTTCAGCAGGTTTTTCACTATCTTTCTTACCGTATAGTTTATCTATTGTATCAAATAAACCTGTATTAGTGATTACCTCAGCGGTTTTTGCTAATTCAGCTGCAACCGCTCTTTCTACTCTCTGTTGTTGGATGTCTAATCTGATTTCTTCGTCAGAGAATCCTAAAATGTGTTTCTTAGCCCAAGAAGCGGATACAGGCGCAACACTATTTGCAATCTCAGCAACAGCATCTTTATAAAGAAGAATCTTTTCTTTCCAAACCTCAATACCTAATAAATCGGATTGTTTAGATGGGTTAGTCAACCCTAAAGTAAAGTTTGTTAATTCATCTTCAAAACCTAATAAGAAAAGATGGATGATTGCTATTTTATTTAATTCTGCAATCATAGATTTTTGAATTCTATTGATTGTTCTTGCAAATCTAATATCTAACAACGATAAGTTTTTACCATCACCAACAGCTTCTTCAAAACCTAAATAAGCCTTAGGTATTCTTAATGCCGTTACAAGTTTCTTTTGGATATATTCAATATCTGCAATCTCTGCCAAGTTTGTTCCACCCGGTAAAGTTTCTATTGGATTTGTTGCCGCTTGGTCACGAACAGGTATAAAATAATCTTGGTCTACCGCAAGTTGGTTATATCTCATATCCACATTACCTGTTGACGGGTCTGCGATTTGGTCTCTTTTAAATTTATTAGCAACTCTTTGTACGTAAGCATCAACGTCTTTATCATCCATATTACCAACAAACACCTTGAACACTCTTCTTTCAGGTGCTCTTGATACACGATATATTAACATTGCATCCTCAGATAATAAAAGTTGTTTCCAAATACGTCTTGCTTTTTCTAACATTGATGTACCATAAGGTAGTTTTCTATCATCACCTAAAATTCTAAAGTGAGCTACTTCCCAAGTGTTAAATTCCATATTCTTTTCTTTCCAAGTAAACTTCAATGCATCGTTTTCCATTTCTTGAGAATACTTATCCGGTTGGAACCTCATCCCTTTTTCCAATCTTTCGATTTGAATATTAGGTAATTGTTGACAACCAACAATTCCTTTCTCAGGGTCTAGTTTTAAATACACAAAATTATCACCAAACTTACAAGTGTTTCTTGTCCACATTGGTAAGTTGGTATTAATGTCTAATCTATTATTGAAAAGGTCAGCCAATACTGATTTTATTCTTTTTGATTCAGAATAAATCTGTAACATATATCCATCTTTATCGGGTGTTGTAGATTCTTCACCATAGATATCCAACGCTGCAGAAATCTCAGGAGTATACTCCATAGACTCATAATCATAATATGATGCCATACGAGTTGGTTCATAATAAACCGCTTGAGTATACAAGTTACTTTCAACTTTTTGCCACTGTTTACCAATATACATGGTTTGTTGGGCTTGTAGTTTTTCCTTTTCAAACTCAGACTTATCTGTGGTTTTTAATAGTTCTTTTTTATCAAACTTGAAAACCGGCGTTTGTTGGTCTAAAGTAGCGTTAGGTCCAAAAACCTTACCCAACCTTTGCCATACCGTATATTTTTGTTCTGCCATAATTTTTTTATTTAAATAATAAGTTCATCCGTGTTAAATTAAACTCTTTTGTTACTGAATAACCATAAATACTTTTCATAATCATTCTTTGTTGATTGATACCCACCCATTCTGTATTGGTTATATATGTCAACAGGTAACCCCGGATTAAAATTTTGTGAAGAATCTCTGAAATCACGTTTTTCTGTTGTCCAAGACTCAATCATCGCCTTTGCTTGTTCTGTTGCTTTCTCTAATTTAGCGAATGACGATTCACCAACATAAATTGCCATGGCCATAGCCATAATTAAATCATCATGTTGACCTTTTTGGTGGTCAGGTCTACCATTCACGTATACAAACGTATTAAGTTCATTAAATAACCTCTGAGACCTTATAATAAACCCAAATCTTAAAGCCTCTTCAAACGCCTGAACAATTAAAACTCTTTTCGAATTAAAATTAATACCAGGTATTTTATCATTCTGTTTTGGGTCCCATTTCCATTTATCGGCAGGATTTATTCCATCAACATAAAGATTTTTATAACCAAGTTCTTGTAATTTACGGGAAGTAGCAACCCCCATACCACCAGTAATATCGGTAACGATAAATGCGTTATACATAGTTGCCCATTTGAAAGCAATTTCTGCAACCACATCAGGCGGGACTTTTCCAATATATTCTAACACTTGTTCTCTATCATCAAAATCAATAATAGTAAAAGTTGTAAAGTCTTCACTATCACCACGAGAAACGTCAATACCCATAATGTACTTGTGACCTGCAATTGGTTCTTTCCACTGCCACAAAGCACCACCCATAAATTTATTTTCAGGTTCTTTTATAAAATTTTCTTTGATTTTTTTCATGGTTTCAGGTGGAATTACGTTATCCCCTGAACCTAAAAAGTTACACTCTAACTCTTGTGAAATTTTACGTTTATCAAACTTTAATTTTTTTGACATGGCTTCAAACCACGACGAATAAGGTTTATAACCCTTTTCTATTTTTTGTTTTATTTCTTCAAAATCTCTATCCGCAACTTTAATCTCAGAATAGTCTAATACAATATCCTCATCTCTATAATCACCCCTATTTAACATATAGTGAATTATATCTTCTACTTTAACAAGTTTTAAGTCTTTAGAATAACGAGGGTCACGAAACCAATACATTTCTGTAATTCTAAAGTCATTCATACCTTTAACAGCCTGACTATAGATTGAATAATAGATTGGGTCGAATCCGTTTGGTGTTGAAATCACGATTACTTTACCTCCCGTTGAAAGGGACGCCATACAAGCAGACCAGAAATCTTCATCTGCATCAATATATGCTGCCTCATCAAAAATAAGAATAGTAGGGGTATAACCACGAAGTGCATCTTTTGATGTTGCCACAGCTTTAACCTCACAACCATTAGTTAACTTAAAGTGTCTTGCTGCATTTTTCTCAGGAGAAAACCCAACACCTAACCAACTTGGCCATTGTTCTACAAACGCACGAACTTTATTCGCCATTTCCACGGCAGTATCAAGTTTGTTTGCAATAATTAGGATTTTTTCTGGTTTTGATTTTTTAGCAAATACCAATCGTTTTGATGCCCATGCAGATGTTACTGTTGATACACCGGCCTGACGATACTTAAGTGCGATATTTTCTTCACAAGTATCATAATCCTTAACCAAAGTTACTTGGTCATTAAATAATTCTAACGGTACGTATTTGGATTGTGTGTTATCGTAGGTTTGTAAATATGTTCTTAGTGCATATGGTGTATCATGAGCACATTTAGCATATTCTAATAGTATTTGTTCTTTTGAAAGAGACATTCATTATTTGTTTCTTCTAATATAATTTAGTAATTCACCTTTTGTAGTGTGAGGAGGTAAATGATTTTCAATAATTCTTAAGATACTTTCCTCTAATTTTTCTACTTCCTCTTTTTCATCAACTGTTTTAGGTAAACCTTTATGTTTTGTTGAAGCAAAATCCTCAAGTTCTTTTTTTGTCATTTCTTTTGCCATTTTTTGAACTTGTTTAGAAACTTTTGATTTAGGAGTATCACCTCTTTTAACTGAAAGTGCTAAACCCATAATTTTTTGTTGTTGTTTTGAAACTGCCTTTTCTGAAATGTAACCTTCACCCATCCCATCAGGACCTTGTATTTGAATTGGGTCTTGGTCGTCCTCACCTTTATCCACATTTGTAACATCTACTTCCTCTTCTTCACCAATTTCACCTTCTGTTGGTGTTGTGGTGATAACAGTTTTACCGGCTTCATTTGATACGGTTGCACCACCCAAAGCCGTCTTTGCACCTGTGGGTAATTCGATTACTTTAGATGTGACTGTTTTTTCAATAGGTTTAGGTTGTTCTGAAACAATTTTATTAAATAAAACAGATAATTGTTTTTCGTTAAGTCCTTCTAAAGTTGTCATCGAAAACCCTTCGTGTAAAAGTTTTGCTATTTTATTATTCATATGTCTCATCACTAACTAAATTTTTTTCCCATTTTAATACGATGTCCTTCTCGTATAATTTATTTTCTACAATTTCAATACTTTCACCATATTGAAATACTAATCTTTTCCCTTCATAATTATCAGGTTTTTCCCAACCCAAAGCAATTACACCGTCAACAGAATCGTACATTCCAAAAAAATCTGAATTTTGTATCAATTCTAACTCAACCTCAGAATTTTTTAATACACCAACTTTTTTTATAAATTCAACGTAAGGTGGTGTTGGTTTTCCATTTGCTGTTTCACTATCCCACTCATCACCGTGTACGTCATCAATATCTGAAAATATAAATTCATAAATGTTATCTCCCCTAAAATTGGGTCCTAATTCATTTATAAAAACTAAATTCATATAGTTCTACCGTTTGGTGTAAGTTTAACTTCTCTATTATTAATATTAAAAACTAAATTATTTTTATTAGTTCTACCTATTAGAGTTGAGTTATCGTATTGTTCCAAAAGAACTAACCCAGCCTTCATTTGTGTTTCATTAACTGATAAATTTTTTAATTCTTGTTTTTGTGAAATTCTATTAATTTTATTTTTTAAAAAGTCCATTTTACTTTTTACCTCTAAAATCGGAGCTTCCTCTTCTTTAAAATCAAAATAACCTGATAAAACTTTCTCAACTTGAGACTCACCAAAAATTGAATCCATTACAGTTTGATACCCTTCTTTAGTTTCGGGTTCGATTGGCATTTCGTCAGTTGGCATTTCGTCAGTTGGCATTTCGTCAGTTGGCATTTCGTCAGTTGGCATTTCTTCACCCCCCATATCAAACTCTCCCATATCAAAGTCTAAATCACCTTCACCTTCTTTACCATACTCATCAAACCCTTCAATTTTATCTACGATGTCTTCTCTATCGTCGTCATCTAACTTACTTAAATTAATAGCTGACACTATTGAATTAATTACGTATTTAATATCTTGTGAATCAAGTCCCTTATCTTTATCAAACATTCTTAATTTTTGACTTAATTTACCTGTAAGTTTTTGGATTAATTTTAAATTACTTGGTCCGCCTTCTTCATCATCACCTTCTACATCGGTTTCATTATCTAACATAGGTGCGTCTCCAGGTGCCATTGGCATTTCTGGTTCTTCTGGTGTTTCCTCTCCACCCATGTCGAGACCCATTCCCATATCAGTATCTCCACCCATTTCAGGTGTTGGGGCTGACATGTCATCGGCAGGTGCTACGGGAGACGGTACTTCTGGAGCCGGTGCTTCGGAAGCTGGTGCTTCAGGAGCCGGAGTCGCCATATCAGGTGCGGGAGCTTCAGGAGCAGGTGTGTCCTTTTTAGCTGTTTTCAGTACGAATTTTTTTTTTACCTCAGGTTGTTCACCAATAAGTGGAATTTCATTATCATTACCAGTTATTCTATTTGTTTCAGCAACAATTAAATTTAATTTTTTCATCGCTTCTGAATATGAACGATAATATTTTCTATTTTTCATAGGGTCCGAATAATCCATGTTAGACTCATTGACACCTGTTTTAATAATATACCCTTGTCTTTCTTTTACAATACCATAAAAGTTACCATCAGATAATTGAATGGTATAATTTGTTGTTGACAAATTATTTAATTCAGTTTTTGGGGTTTCTTTATAAGTTGCGATTTCCATAATCCTTCTCAACTTATCCACTCCTTCTAATTTTTCACTACCAATTGGTCTTAAATCTGCCATTTTAATATTATTTTTTAATTGTTTAATCCATTAAAGCCACCTAATGTTACAGCATTACATTGTAAATTAGTACTATCATTAGTCTGAGTACCGTAATCCGGTTTTGGGGTAGTAAATGTAACTACGGTTCCAAGTGTATCACCTGAACCAGGAACATAACCTTTTACTACCGTAGTATAATATGAAGTACACGCTGTTGTTGGCATAATTTTTTTCTATATAAATATATCGTTAATTGATAATTTTCAATTATTCGCCAATTTCTTGTTCTAATGATAATTTTTTATCAGTAATTTTGTTTTTGAAATCTTCTAATTTGGATATATAACCATTTCTTCTTAAGAATTTAAATACCAAATTTTCATAAGAAAACTCTCCTTCTTTTTTAAGCCCACAGGTTCTATATTTTCTTAATTTTTCTCTATATTTTGAAACTAATTTTATTGCGTCGTTTAAATCTTCCTCTTCAGCATTTTCTAAAACACCGTCAATAATTCTCATCCATTGATTAGCCTTTTCTTTAATAATCTTCTTATCAATTTTGAAGTTTTCTTTTTCAGGGGACCTTAACCATTTGTTATATAACACAGAGTATGAACCAGCACTAGTTTCTTTTTCATTTAAATCCTGTATGAACATTTCAACTTCATACCCTTTAATTTTTATGTCGTGCTTCGCATTAAATACGGTTTTTTTCAAATGAAATAATTCTCTATATAAATCAGCGTTTTCGCCAGCATCATTAAAATCATAAAGAATATGAACATCAAAGTCTGAAAAATCAGACCAATTATAACCCGTTAATGAACCAATAAGAATGATGTCGTGAACATATATATCAATGTCGATATAATCTAAAAATATTTCACTTACTTTAAGAAGTCTTTCTTTGATTTCGGGTTTAAGTTTATAAAACTGTGCCTCAGGGTCTCCCATGTGTTTTTCATTCGGTAGATACCAAATGTCGGGATTTAATTCGTCTTGAAGATATAAACTATTAATGATTTTACTATCACTTTCCATACCTATAAATACATAGGTTATTCTGTTTCTTCCACTTTTTTGTATTTGTATTGTCTTGCAATCTCTGTATTAAAGAATTTTCCTTGTGATTCTGCAAGTCTGAATTGTGCGTAAATTTTGTGTGGAACTTCTTCATATTCATACATAATACCATTTTTAAATGTTGCGATTAGCATATTTGTTTCACTATCATATTCAGTCTTAACTAAATTAGAAGACTCAATTTCACAAATAATTTTTGTGCCAACTATATCAGTTCTTGTTATTGCCATAATTTTTTATTTAAAAAATAATGATTGGTAAAATAGTTGTAAACAAAAAATCCACCCGAAGGTGGATTCTTGTTATTTGAGAGCCTTTATTTTATCTCGATATTCAATCGCCTTTTCAAAATCTTGTTTTTTAATACATTCATCTAATTTAGTTTGTAACTCCGAAATCTTTTCTTTGTTTTTTTCTAAACTCTTAATTTGGTCTCTTAACTTAACGGCTTCCTCAAAATTTTGTTCTTCAACAGCAACATCTAATTTATTTTTTAATTCATCTAATTCATCTGTTGGTTGAAACCCTTTTGACATGTATGTGTATGAATATTTTCCATCAGGTGATTTATAGGTTTTGTAATTCCAACTCTTGTCGTTAAAAAAATCTGACCTCATAGAAAACATTTTATCAAACATTTCATCAAATTCTCTCCAGTTAATCATAGTATTATTTCATTTTATAAGTTTATTTTTGTATTTTTACACTAAATATGTGCCACTACTAAATATATGACAAAATGTCAGTAAAGTCAAATTTATATATGACATTATGACAAAAACCTAAAAATAATTGATTATTCAGTTTATATAAGTTAAATTTGATAAAAAACTAAAATATGATTGACTCAGCAGACGGAAACGAAAAACCAAAAAACAAAACACAAGATAGCTCATCAAAAACACCTGTTTTAGATAACTTTTCTCGTGATTTAATCAAAGCCGCAGAAGAAGGTAAATTAGACCCTGTAATTGGTAGGGAAGATGAGATTAATAGGATTGCTCAAATCCTTTCTCGTAGAAAGAAAAATAACCCAATTATAATTGGTGAACCAGGTTGTGGTAAAACCGCAATTGTGGAAGGATTAGCTAAGAAAATCTTTGAGGGTGATTGTCCACAAAATTTGGCGGGTAAAAGAATAGTTTCTTTAGATATGACATCTGTAGTTGCTGGTACAAAATATCGTGGTCAATTTGAAGAACGAATGAAAGTAATTATGGAGGAGTTATATGACCATCCTGACATTATTGTTTTTATTGATGAAATTCATACTATGATTGGTGCGGGTAATTCATCAGGTTCTATGGACGCATCCAACATCTTCAAACCAGCATTATCCCGTGGAGAATTACAATGTATTGGTGCAACCACATTGGAGGAGTATCGTAAAAATATTGAAAAGGACGGAGCATTAGAAAGACGTTTTCAAAAGGTAATTGTAGACCCTTCAACTAAAGAAGAAACTTTACAAATCCTACAGAACTCAAAAGACCGTTATGAAAACCACCACAAAGTAAGTTATAGTGATGATATACTAAAACTATGTGTTGAATTGGCAGATAGATATATTACAGACCGTGAGTTTCCTGATAAAGCGTTTGATATTATTGATGAGGTTGGTGCACGTTCACAGGTAGAAATTAAATTACCTGAAATTATTGAGGAACTTAAAAAAGAGGCTGCTAAAATCAAAGAGGAAAAATTAGACGTAATCAACAAACAAAAATATGAGGAAGCCGCAAATCTTCGTGATAAAGAAAGAAAGGTTTTAGCTGAACTTGAAAACGAAAAACGAAAGTTTGAAGAAAATAGAGATTTATACCGTCGTGAGGTAACTGAAGACGTTGTTTATGATGTAGTTTCTTTGATGACAAAAATTCCAATCAATAAGATTACTACAGATGAGACTTCACAACTTATTACATTAAAAGATACGTTATCGACAAGGGTAATCGGTCAGGACGATGCTGTGGCAAAAATTGCAAGAGCAATTCAAAGAAACCGCGTCGGTCTTAATGACCCCAAAAAACCAATCTTTAGTGGATTGTTGATTGGTAATTCAGGCGTTGGTAAAACTGAGTTGGCAAAACAATTGGCAAAACACATGTTCAATAGTGAGGACGCACTTATCAGATTAGACATGAGTGAGTTTTCTGACAAAATTTCAACATCAAAATTAACAGGAACGTCACCAGGTTATGTTGGTTATGAAGAAGGTTCACCTTTCTTAAACAAAATAAAAAACAAACCTTACTCTGTAATTTTATTAGATGAGATTGAAAAAGCACACCCTGAAATCTTTAATGTATTTTTACAAATGTTAGATGAAGGTATGTTGACTGATGGTCATGGAAGAAAAATTAATTTCAAAAATTGTATCATTTTAATGACATCAAACGTAGGTACAAAAGTAGTTCAGGATTTTGGTACAGGAGTTGGGTTTTCAACATCAACAAAAACCGAAAGAAAAGACGAGGAAATTAAATCTTTGTTAGAAAAAGAATTGTTCAAAAAGTTTGCACCTGAATTCATCAACCGTTTTGATGACATCGTATACTTCAAAGATTTAAACCAAGATGATTTATTAAAGATTGTTGATTTAGAGTTAAATAAATTCTATGAAAGAATTGAAAAATTAGAATACACAGTTGAGGTTGATGGTACTTTGAAAAAACATTTAACTGAGGTTGGTACTGATACAAGATTTGGGGCACGTATTCTAAAAAGAACGGTTCAGAAGTGGGTGGATGATGCAATCACAGAAAAAATTTTAACTGATAATCCTGAAAAAGGTTCTAAATTTATTTTAACGTATAACGAAAAGGAAAAGAAAACTGACGTTAAAATAAAAAAACCAACAAAAAGAAAGAAATAATTTTTTATATATGGAGTTTTGTATTATATTTGTAAAAACAAAATCAATATGAAACTCCTATTTTTATTTTTATTCTTTTCGTTTTTTACTTTTGGTCAATCAATTAACGATTTAATTATCCAAAAAGTAAACAAATACCGTGTCCAAAATAAATTAGTACCATATAAAGTTAACGAAAAGGCCAAACCTTTGAATGAACAGCAATTATCTTATATGTCATCAACTAATACCGTACCTCTTGACCATAGCCAAAAAATAAAAACATCTTACCCTAAAACATTTAATAATTTTGATGAAAGGGTAAATTACGTTAATAGAACAGGTTTTAATTTTTTTGGTGAAAATTTATACGGGGCGGTATATCAAGGAACTGTAGAACAAGTTGCATCTGAAATATTTAATGCTTGGGTTAATTCACCATCACATAATAAACTACTTTTAGACCCATATTTCACAGGTATTTTCGTTAATTACGTTATTGATGATGAATTTATTATTGGTAGTAATGTTTATACAGGAGACAACTATATTTTTTGTGTACTAACCGTATGTCAATAAAAAAACCCACCTTGTGAGTGGGTTTTTTTATTTTAATTATTTATTGAAGTTGATATATGTAACTTTTTAAAGTTTCACCGTATTCAGGAAATGCTTTAATAACATTATTCATACTTCTTAATAAATCTTGTTTATCTATTCTATCTGTAGGATTAGCACCATTAGCAAGAACTCTGGCTAACTCTTTAACCTGAGCATCTAATGTTGTTTTATCAGTAATGGTATATCCATCACTATCAGTAGTTCTTAAAAACCTAGGTGTATCCATCAATTTTTTTAGGTCAATATTTGCTTGTTCTATTTTTGCTTTTGCTTCTGCCGCTCTTTTTTGTGCATCAGCCACATTAGCATCAGAAACAGGATTTGGTGCTGTTACTTTCGTAGTAGCCGCAGCAACTTGAGGTTGTGGAGTTTCTTTAGGACATAAAAACTCATAGGCATCTTTTGTTTTATTTTTGGGGTTCGCACAAAAAGTTTTTTTATAATTATTATAAAAAGTGTAAATGTTTTGACAAGCATTTTTTAACTGTGTCTTATAATCACCCTTTAGTTGAAGTGTTACTAAGTTATTATCACCGTCCGTAAAATCACCTGCTCTATTACCTGGTACATTCCAATCTTCCTTTTTTGAATAAACCGACGGTGTACAATGGTAATAGTATTGTTTTCTATTACCATCCTCATCATAATAATCAATACCAATATAACTCATACCCCCGTCAACTAAATCTTGTTCTCTCGGCACTGCGTTAATTGTTCCCGGGTCACCTGCCTCTTCTTTAACTAATGATTTACCCATTGCGTTATAGTGCATACCAAGTATTCTTGATTTTTCTGATTCTGTCATTAAAAATTTTTTCATAAAAATTTGATATATTTTTTTATTTTATTATATAAATATATTACCTTTGTAAAAAAAAACAAAATAATGGACCTAAATAAATTTAAAGAACTCCTTTCAGTACCGTCAAAAACATATCAAGAGGAGGATATGGTGGAATACCTTTGTGATGAACTTGAGGGTATTGAGGGGGTGTCTTTTTATCGTGATGAGATGATGAACATCTATGCAACAAAGGGTACACTTGAAGAAGGTGAATTCTATCCGATGTTTATTGCACACACAGATACGGTTCACTCTAAAATAGATAAGATTGTTGTCGAAGAAGAAAAATTGAAACGACCACACACTTTTGGTAAAACTTTTGACGACACTCTTGTTGACGTATTAAAGGCTTACGATACAGAGGGAAACCCAACAGGTATTGGTGGTGACGACAAATGTGGTATTTTTATTTGTTTAGAATTACTTAAACAATTAGACAAAGTAAAAATCGGTTTATTTGTATCAGAAGAAACAGGTTGTCATGGTTCATCAAAATGTGATGTAAACTTCTTACAAGATGTTGGGTATATTACTCAATACGATGCGCCAGGTAATCACTTAATTACCGAGATTTGCTCGGGAGTTCGTTTATTTGAACGTGATAGTGAATTCTTTGAAAAAACATTAGAAGTTATTACTGAAAGTTTTGGTAATGAAATGTTAATTCAATCTCACCCTTATACTGACATCTCACAATTAAAGAAAAAAATTGACGTTTCTTGTATCAATATGTCTTGTGGTTACTATAATATGCACTCAGCACAAGAGTTCATTTCAATCGAAGATGTGAAATGTGCAATTGAAGCTGGAAAAAATATGGTAAAAGTTTTGGGATTAAAAAAATATGAGTATCTTTACAAACCAATAGTATACACACAAAAAACAATTATGAATTCATTTGTAGAAGAATTAGACAAAGACGTAGACGTATTCGGTTTCCAAGACGAGACTTTCCACCGTTTAGAAACTATCGACGTTTATGAAGAAAAAGATGGTATCACATTAAGTGATGCTTATGATGACGGATTTTTATTTATTCCCGATGAGGATTTAGTAAGTCTTTATGAAATTATTAAAGAAAGATTGATTAAAATGTATTAATCAATATAAGGAACAATTGGTGGTGTTACCAACATGTTCAAGATGCGACGTAATGGGGAGGAGCCCTTTTTAAATGGTTCACCCCATTTGTCGGTTTTACGTAAACCATAATTAACCATTAAAGTGTCTTTATCAACATCAAATACTCTAATTTCATAACCTCCTGGAATTTTTTTATTTGTATTAAATCCTATTTTTTCATTTAGTGTGTTTAAAATTTGAAAGTATTTTTTCATTTTTTCTTCTCCGCCTTCTTCAACCATATCGTCTAACTCTTCCATTAAACTTTCTAACACCCTAACACATCTTTTATTAAATTGTTCATAAAACACATCTCTGTTCCAAGCTTCGTATTGAATTTCATAATATTCTGGAGCATGTTTTGTAACTTCTTTTTCTATTGCTTTAAACATTATGTCCATCAAACAATCTTCAGGAGTTCCGTATCTTACAAATAACATAATAGCATCACCCCAACTTAAATGATATTTCCAATAACAATTTTTTGATTGATTTTCAATATTGATAACGGATAAAGAATTACAATATATATCATCAAGATAACTTGGAACTTCAGCATCTGTTGCCATATCATTCGCATTTGCATATGCATCTATTAAATCATCCTTTGCCCTTTTACTTACAGATTCAATAAAATCATTTATTTTATCTGTTTCTTTATCACCTTTCCATCGAACTTGGTTATCAATAACCTCAAAGGAATTTAATAAGTGTGGTTGATATTTTTTTAATATATCATATAAAAGTTTTAATGGTTCACCTTTTATTGATTCAATTGTATACCCTTCATCCCAATCTTCACTTGCTCTATCCCAAGTATCCCATTCCCATTGACCTCTACTCATAGCATCAAGATATCCTGCTTCATACCAAGCATCTGAACCTTCTTCACCGTAAGTTTCTTTGAAAAAAAATCTTAGATATTCTTCTAATCCATCATGAAAAGTAAAAGTGATACCGTCATAACCTACTTCATAATAGTCTGAATAATCAGTACCATCACACCCATCAAAATGAGTTTCATACGGGTCAATCTTTCTTTTATTAAGTGCAAGAATTTTTTCGTAGTCGGTTAATTCCTTCTCTTCTTCTTCCTCAAAAATATTTAATATTTTTTTCATGTATTTATAAATATATTGTTTAATACAAATCTTTGTATTATATTTGTAAAAGAGTTCTTTGAAAGTATTGGGGGTGTTTTTGGATTTGACAGGTATTGGCTGAGGAATAAGGGCACGTAGGGACTGAGTTAATCTCTTTAAAAACTGATTCGATTTTTATACGGCAACGTACTTGATAACCTTTCAGTGGTTGGTTTAATTGCAACTGAGCAAGTTACTGTAGCTTAATATAAGCACGGAAACGGGGGGTCGGTCAGACATATAACCTAGCAACAGAAGTCGCAGATGAGTTGGTTTTTACTCTAAAAGAAAACAAAAAGGGTGTGGTTCCCCTAAAGAACTACCACCGTTGCTGAGCGGTGTGAGAACTTAGATATTTCGGAAGGTATGAAAAACCTTGACCTAAACGTGTAGTCCTTATCTGACAGGATAGACTGGACGAGGGTTCGAGTCCCTCCACCTCCACCATTTAATCCCATCATTTTATTATGATGGGATTTTTTAAAAATATTTTCAATACCTTTTGGCAAATCAAAAAAAGGTCTTATCTTTGTAGTGTAATCATTCACCAATCTTAAAAACATAAAAACTATGAAAAACCTCATCTTAATTTTTTCACTTCTAATTGTTTTCGTTTCTAATGCACAGAGCAAATACTCATTGGCAAATTACCCAATGAAGTCTGACATTTGGATGGGTAAAATGTATGAGGGTTCAGTATATATTGGACCAAAAGACGGGACTTCTTTTGACTACAATGAAGCTTTTTTAAAGAAAGTTGATATGAAAATTGTTCAATCATACCTACAACAGTCTTTTGATGAGTTCAGAAAGTCTTACGGTCTCTCACCAGTAAAGTTGGATGTAAACCTTACAAAATTATGTGTGGTTGATGCTAAAAACATGAATCAATTTAAACCTAAATTCACAAATGATGATAAATCAGCTAAACAATTTTGGGATAAAATTCCTGTACTTTGTTTTAGTAAAGTTGATACTAAAAAATTAGATATTAATAAAGTAATTGCAGATTCTTTCTTTGATTACTGTGTTGGTATGGAGGATGCGATGTCTATTCTTTTAGATAAAACAACAAAGAAATATGGTTTAGGTATGTCTTACGATAAACAAGATTACGGTTTTTACATTGTAATTAAAAACAAATAAAAAAGGGGAGTGAAAACTCCCCTTTTTTATTATAATATATCTTTAATTATGAGATGCTAGCACAAAGACCTGTTTCAAGTAAGAAATCTTCGAATGCCATCATTGAAGTACTCATTGAGTTATCAAAAAATTCTACAACTTTTCCTGTAGATGGGTCCTTAGCAGTCAATTTACCACTATTACAACCAAAATAACCTTTAACTGGAATCACTCTTCCTGCATTTTTTTGGTCGAAGCTTCCATCATATGCCGGTTTGCTAGAATACTTTAATAATGCATCAAACTCAACAACGTTCGGATTACCTGCCAATTTATTAGCCATACCACCAACTTTAGAGCTGATTTTCAAGTGTAAGGACTCATCACCTGTAACGGTAAAATCTTTTGTAATTTTTTTTGGACTTGCTGCGGTTGCTGCAGTAGCATCTTCAGCAATAACTCTTCTTACGATACGAGCTAAATCAGATTCTGTTAATCTTACAATTCTTTTCATAATTTTTTTAATTATTTTAATTTTTTTATTATCTTTGTTTTATAAATATATCGTAATACAAAAAAAAATCATGCAAACGTTCCTTCCATACACAGATTTTAGAAAATCATTAGAAAGTTTAGACAACAAACGTCTTGGTAAACAGCGTGTGGAGGCATATCAAATCATATCTGCAATCACAGGTCGTACCCGTAAAGATGGTAAACCATATAAGGGTTGGTTAAATCACCCTTGTTCTGTTATGTGGAAAGACTATGTAAATGCTCTTAAACAATACTACAACGATAGTATTGATGTGTGGGTTGAACGTGGTTTCAAAAACACAATGGTTCACGAACATATTGAAGGTGAGTTTGTTTTACCTCATTGGTTAGGTACCGAAGAATTTCACTCTTCTCATAGAGCAAATCTTTTACGTAAAGATTCTGAGTATTATTCAAAACACGGTTGGACTGAAAACCCTAATGACCCATACGTATGGATGGATAATAAAGGTTTATGGTATAAACAAATGGTTGGTAGTAAAGAAAGAGTGTTTTTTAAACCTGATGTTCTACAATTGTGTAGTTAAGTATGTCACCATACGTTTCAATCCAATTTAAACAATCTTCATAAGTTGAATCTGAAAACACTACGTTTCCTGTTGGAATTTCTATTACGTCATAAGTTACCATAGTTAGTAAAATCTAAGAGTTAATGTTTGTGTAGCAGCACCAACAGTACTTCCAATACCACCCCAGTTTGCGTTATTAATCCAAGGCCTTAAAGCTGCAGTACTACTACCCGCACATAAAGCAACGTTTGCAAATTCAACGGCTCCGTTTAAAGCACCCCCAGCTCTACAAGCACAACACCCAACGTTCCAAGTAACACCACTTATTGTTGTTACAAAACTAATGCCCGTTGTGCCCGTTCTAAGGGCATTTGCAAGTTGTTGTACTTTGACTGAATCCGTTATTCCGGTATACCCTGGTTGTCCGTTTGAACTGAAGAAATCAAATTTGGTATAAGTGCCCGTTAACTGACCTCTGAATGTTGTCCATGCTGTTTCTATTGTTGAACCTGGAGCAGTACCTGAAGTAAATGTTTGAGAGAATGTGACCGCACTACCTGCAGGTGTTGGTGTAGGAGTTGGTGTTGGAGTTGCGGTTGGCGTTGGTGTAGGTGTCGGAGTAGGTGTTGCAGTTGGAGTTGGTGTAGGAGTTGTATAATTCCATGAAGACCAATATCCATTACCGCTCAACCAAAGATACGCCTCATTACCTGTTGTAAAATTTTGATTAATTGAAATAATTTTTGATATTTCAATATATGACCCTTCAGTACGAGCTGTCGACCTAAAAAACCCAATTGATGCAAATGAACCATCAGGAACAGGTTGATTTCCGTCTGATACCGGAATTGCTATAACATAACCTAAATCTTCGTCAGGACCATTAAACCATCTTGGATTTCCTGTTACACCAGAAGTTGGTGTGCCAACAGCAACACTACCAAATTGTAATGTTCCACTTATCTGTGAACCAGGATTATATGCGAATGGTCTTGATGTTGGCATTATATCATTGGGTTAGGGTCAGTCCATTCTGAAGTTGCTAGAATTGTTAATATTTCTTCATATGTATATGGTCCTTCTTTTGTTGTTAAATTACTAACACAAGTTGGTATCGTACCATCCCATTTTACAAATGTTTTTGTTTGATTAACTGATTTTCTAACGGTTTCTGCAGATGTTTCTAACACAGTATTAAAATCAATTTGATTTAACTCACTAACGTTAAAAATCATAAATCTTCTGTTGTCGTATTCTTGTAAATCTGCCATAATATTTTATTTATAATTATAATCCAAATCTGGATTTTTGTGCGTTATAGTTTTGTAAAACCTCAGTACTGGTCAAAGCTCTATTATAAACTTGCACAACGGCTATATTACCTTTAAACCTTTGTGAGTTTTCAGAACCACTCCAAGCACCAATAGAAAATGTGGTACTATCAAGTGCGGATGATGTCACTGTATTACTGGTTGTGTTTGCAATACCATTTCCATATAATATATGAGTTGTACCACTTCTAATAGATACTAAATAATTCCATTGGCCGTCAGTAAGGTTTAGAAAAATTCCATATGGAAAACTTGTTTCTTTTATACCCCCACCCCAACTATTTGGTGTTGTATCGTTTCTACCTAACCAAAAACCATTAGTATATGATTTATCTACTAGTCTACCATATTGGGGAGTACCATTATCCTTGAACCAAATACCTATGGTAAAATCTCCTAAGGTTGGTCCATATGTCGTATTAACTTCATCATCCACGGAATCAAAAACAATACTACCTCCATTTGAACTATTAAAAGTTGGTCCGTTTACCAAATCCCCATTATAACCACCATAAGATAAATCATACCAAGTCGTACCTGATGATGTATATGACGGTGTAAAACCTGCATCTACATTTAACACCAAACCGTTTGTGACTATCCCTTCATAATCTCTATTAACACAAACATAATTTGATTGTGTTGCGTACCAATTCAAACATTGTGTCGCAGTACTAAAGTTTTGACCCGATACTCCGTTTGTGTATGTAATAAGTGCTGAGTCATTAACCGCAGTATGGAAACTAAGTTTTGAAGTCTGAGCGGCATTATATGAGTAAATTGTATACCCACCTGAAGGTGGAGTAACACCATTATAATACGTGGTGGCACTCGATGGTCCTTTACCGACATCACCAACACCAAAAAAGATATTTCCTTTTTTTAATGATAGGGTGTCGCCTGTTGTTGAATATTTAATTGCGTTTGGCATTATAATCCGAATCTTGCTTTTTGTGCGTTATAGTTTTGTAGAATTTCGGTAGATGATAAAAATCTATTATAAATTCTAACAATACCCAAATCACCATCTATTAAATTGGTCGATGAAACGGCATCATCCCACCTTC
>Ga0315901_10000047_pt1 | contig 164219 bp, 124 predicted proteins | sample LakEriMetagenome_10_FD_203761 | JGI IMG/M metagenome (GOLD analysis project Ga0315901, IMG submission 203761) | Freshwater fungal communities from buoy surface, Lake Erie, Ohio, United States - Buoy 2 MA116 | ecosystem: Environmental > Aquatic > Freshwater > Lake | place: USA: Lake Erie, Ohio... | reverse complement strand
CGTGAAGCCCATGCTCGATTCGTTAAATCCACGAGAGGCTACTAACTGGAGAGCCGTATGCGGGAAAACCGCCTGTACGGTTCGGTGGGGGGTTGGGGGCTTAGCTAGCCCCCCGCCTACCCAATCCAACAAAGCGTTGACCGAGGCCAAGAGCAAGTACCGAGAGATATCCAAAAATCGCGCAAAGCAGTTGCAGGACTTCAGTGAAACGAGCCCAACCATTCGCAAAATCGATGCGGAGCTGGCTAGCCAAGAGTCCGTGGTGCGAAAGGCCTTGCAGCTTCGGGATCAAGCCGATCATCAGATGTTTATCGAGTTGGATTAGCAGCTAGCAACCAAGCGTGCCGGCCGCAAGGATCTTATTGAAAATGTCGGTCGTTTACCTACTTCCGCACCGGTTGTTGAAATAGACAAACAGATCGCCATACTCCTTGCAACGCAGGCGAAAGCGTTATGGGTTGCAGTCATGGGTTTGTCGAAGAGTTCGGAATGGAAGCAGGAATACGGGGCTGGAGATCGATATCCTGCGTATTACATTTCGCACGATGAAGCTACGGAGTTTGCTCGGAAATTGAATCAGTTGTTGGAGGCCGAGGGTGTGATCCTGGGTTATGAGGTTCGATTGCCTACCGAAGCGCAGTGGGAATATGCCGTACGGGCTGGTAGCACTACGGCCTATTGCTTCGGCGACGATGAGAAGAAATTGGGTGATTACGCTTGGTTCGACAAAAATTCAGGCAACAAAAACCATCCGGTAGGAACAAAGAAACCAAACGCTTGGGGGATCCACGACGGTCATGGATCGGTATGGGAGTGGTGTTCTGACTGGTACGATAGCAAGTACTCAAAGGGACCAGTTACCGATCCTGTCGGACCATCAACGAGCTCGTCGCCTTCGATCAACGCCTCGACTACCGCACGATCTCGGTTGTGGAGAACGCGATCGCCGAGGCAAACTTCGGATTGGTCGGGATAAAACAGCATGTTGGCACAAATGGTGTTATATGGTTCAGTCTATCGCTCGAAAACATGGTGCCGATCTGGGCGAACAAGATGCGATTCTTTTGGAGTCACGATGCGCATTCCATTTTCTTCGGCCGGCCATTGGTCTTTCCAGGTCGACGCCATAGTTCGCTTTCGCGACGTTTGACCAGCGTCCATCGCAAGCTGGATTGCCGATCGCTCGTCGTAGTTAAATCGCTCGGGCCAAGCGACCACGGCTCCCTCATCCATCTCGTCACGATTGTCAGCGCAGAACGCAGTGGCTAGTTCGATATGCCACCACGCTCACACCAACCTCGGCAAGTCAATTGTCGAAATGACGAGCGCTGATCCCTATGCCCGCGAAAGTCCGTGCCCGTGTCACAGCGTTTACTTCTTTTCCTTGAACAGCAACTCATTTGCGGCGAAGTCGTCGGTGCCTTCCTTATCTTTCGTCATGAAGAACCCAACTGGCGTTCGCGTGGTGAGGCCGACGATGTGCCACACGTCCTTTTCCTTCGGGTCAGGCACCATCACAAGGGTCCGGCCAACACTGTCCTTTGGAATGTCCTTTGGAATCAGGGCGGCAATCGCCTCGGCCACTGGCTTCGCGACCGGCGCGAGCTTCACCCTAGCGCCGTAGAGGGCGGTACGGTCTTCTTCGTTGTAAGAGGCGTAAATCACTCCCTGCTCTTTCTCAGAAGTCTTCTCCGCTTTCATTGTCGCCTCGAATTCCTTTTCCCCCAGCCCCGCGACCAGAACTCGTTGCCGGCGGAAGAACTCGACGAACTTCTCGTCGCGGTCGGACACCACGACGATGTCCTTGCTCGGATTCGTCAGCGTGAAGTACATGGGTTTCTTCTCGGTCGGCTTCGGATCGTCGGCAGCAATGACGGCCGTGCGATCGGGCGGAGCCTTCGCGAAGCCCCCGCTGGCATACGCAACCCCGGCTCCCAGCCCGGCCAGCTCCATGACGACACCCGCGAACCAAACGACGGGCGCGAGCACAGTCGCCACCAAGAAGAGCCACATATTCTTTCGCTTCATCATCTCTGCACCCGAACTATTGAAATCGATCATCCCACCGAAGGCGTTGTTTCGGGATTGGCATTCACCGATTCCATGCATCCGTGTGTTTAATGATGGAACTTCAGGTTCTCGCTTCGGAAGTCGCACGATTCTTCGGCCTGACACCATTTGGCGGCGACGCAGTTCGTCACCGATGCGATGAATATAGTTTCCCTGCTGGGCTGCAAGCTGATATCGAATCTCACGAGCTTCCTGAGTTATTGGGTTATGTGTCATCGGTTAATCCCAAACGTTCGTCTGGTGTACAAATCGTTGGTGGTTCAAAACCCGCGTTTCTGCAGACGCTCTCGATTCGCTTGCTAAGGGTTGCGTTTGCGATGTGCTTGAAGTTCCATGTCAGGAGGTATGTTGCCCCATTGGTCGCTGCAATGCAAGTGTGAAAAGCATCTCGCGGTTCCGTTTCTGGAATCGCTTTCGCAGCAATCAAAGCGGCTGCTAGCTGATCCGTCTCCGAAGTCGCATCCAACAAAGGTAGGGCCTGGATTAGTTCAAGCCTTTCTCGAGCAGTCGACGTCGCACCCGCTCCACTTTCATCGATAACCAACTGAGAAATGTACAGTTCGTACTGACCGGCGCATTACTCCCACCACTAGCGAGTCAATTGTTGCCGTGAGGCGACAATCGGATCTGATAGCAGTCTACCCGTGAGATGACCGTCTATGGTTGTTTCAATGTTTAGCGTTTCCATGCATTTGTTCTAGCATCACGAGTCTCCGAGAATACCCACCTGAGCTCAATTCTGTCCGAGGTTGATTCAGGTGTCAAATTTTAGCGTTTCTTAGCGCTAAATTGAGCTAACTCCTGACAGGGAAACTTACCACCTAGTTCGAATCCTACCACCTCTGCTGCAAAACCACCTGTTTTCCTAGGAAGAATTAGGGTTCTGAGGTGACTCTGGCGACTCACAAGACGACTCTCCAGGTACCAAGGCAGCGCACTAGGGTTGTTGATTCATCGGGGGCAGCACCTGCAAGCATGCACGTGCATGGACGTGCAGGAAAGCCAAACCAATTGGCCAGAAATGCGAAAAACCTAAACAGCCAAGAGAGTGGAAAGTAGAAAGTAGAGCGGTCCTGCGGACAGGACAGGAACCGAACTTTTCGATGTTTTCCCAATGACTTTGGCGTGTCCGAGAGGCACTGATTAACGTTGGCTTACGCGGACAACAAGTCTGTTACCGTGGCGAGTTTGAGTGAATACCTTGACTTTAAGGGATCAGAACGCGACTATAAATCAATCCGAAGTGCGGAGATTGCTTGAATCAACTAAGTTCTGACTCCACATGCTACCTAAGGATGCTTTGCGATGAATGTAGAACAAACCATCCTGGAGATTGCCACGCTGCCGATCGATGTTCGCTTACGGTTAGTGTCTGCCATCTGGGACACATTACCACAGGATGCTGATCTGACGCCAAGTGCCCTTCAACAAGCCGAACTATATCGCAGACTCTCCGAGCATCGCGAGGATCCTGGTTCAGCGATTTCCCATGAGGAGATCATGCGACGTGTGAAGAGTCGCCGGTAATGTGGAGGCTTGTTGTACGCCCGCAGGTCGAAGAAGACCTAGTGGAAGCATCTCTTTGGTACGACACCAAGCAAATCGGCTTGGGAGATCAATTCCTGGCTGAATAAGTTGCAGCGATTTATCGTATCTTGGAAAACCCATGGCTGTTCTCGATAGCCGTCAATGGTCTCCGCCCCTGCTTGATCAAACGATTCTCCTACATCATTCATTTTGTGGTAGAAGACGATCAGATCATCGTGATCGCTGTGATGAATGCTGCAAGGGACGATGCAAGTTTCATGCATCGTCTTCCCTAAACGGGTTCGGACATTCTCTGAAACGCTGTCGCTTCGTTGGGAGGACATTGATTGGGAGATGAATCGGATGAGCATCCCGGAGCCGAAGGTCGAGCATCACGAAGGCCGTGGCATTCGCAGTTGCCCGATCTTTCCCGGAGCTTCGACCGATCCTCGACGAAGCCTTCGAGATCTTCGTTCACAAGAGCGAATACGTGGTCGCCGCACCGCAGTATCGAGCGGCAGCCAATACAGCAATGGGTTGGAAGAACTCGAATCTACGAACAAAATTGAGAATTGAGAATTGAAATCGATGCTGTACGGCGTGTTCTAAGTAATTATCAATTCTCAATTATTAATTCTCAATTCCTTCACCAGGGCAGACGGCGCGGCGAAGGTGATGGTGGAGTGACTGGATCTACTCTTGCTTGACGACCGCCAAGCGATTCTTGGCGACCAAGCAGACTTCGCGGCGGTTGTGTGCGAGCTGACGGACTTGGACGTCGCCATAACCCCACGATGCGACGCGCTGGATGTACTGGGGAATAAGTGCCGCAGTGTCCCAATCCGGCAGCTTGATCGTCAGCACCAACGCACGCAACTTGGTCGTTGGATACAGGACAATGTCCTCGACCGTATCGAGCGTGTACTTGGGTGCAACATTCGCATCGCACACCAAAATGCGAAAAGGTCGAAAGAGTTTGCGTTTGACTTGCAACGATCGGCTCTGCCAATGCGTGAAGTTCGGATGCTTGAGCATCCGCTCGTCCATCTCTGCAGGATCAATTCCCGTGACGATCGCTCCTTGATCGACGAGCCATTGGCAAGCACCACCGGGGCTCGAACCGATCTCGACAACCTTCTCACCGGGTTGAATCTGAAGATTCGCCCAAGCGAATGCTTCGGCAATCTTCAGATACGCGCGAGACAATACCACATCTGGGACCGGGAACTCGGGAATACCTCCTGGCCAGTAATCGTAAGTGTGCTGCGAGGTCTTGGTCGCCACCCACCATCGTCCAGGTTCGTCGATGATGATTTCCAAGATGCGCTCGGACTTCGTGATCGGTAGTTGAGGTTCATTGGCTGCTTCTTGCGAATCAAACGCGGGCCGGTTGGCAATCACGGGCCGTGGAGTGATCCCCATCGGTTCGGTCGCTAGCACCTTTTGAAATTCTTGAGCCACTAGCCAAGCCAGCGGAGTCCCGCCGGGCTCGAATCCATTCCAACCCGGATCGGCTAAATCCCTTTGCCAAACATGGCAAACCTGCCAGTCAAGCGGTTGAATCATCTCGAGGATCTTTTGGAGCATGGAAGCCGACTCGGTCCCTTCGACTTTCCCAACGACCACTCCTCGCGAACGGATTAAAGGATGTTCGGGCAAGGCTCGGGACCAAAACGGGACGGCCAATTGGCTCTTGAGGGTCAGAAATCCTCGCGAAGAGTAGGCGAGTCGGAACGGTCCGACCGGTTCGCACAGGGCCTCTTTGAGAACGCTGGCTGCACCGTGCTGGCAGGCCACATATAAGAAAGACTGCTTGGATTCAGGCAAAGTCATGTTGGGATCAATGTTTTCTATGGTAAAAAAGAATTCGCAGTTGCCTGACAAGTTCTGGAAAAAGGAGCTTTCGTCGGGATCCGGTTGTGGACGTTTAGGGGTGTTATCGTCTATAAATTAGCTTAATAACAAGATCGGTGGTTTAGGAAGTTTCGACTAGGTCTGTTTTGAAACCTGAGCATTTGGTAGTAGATCATTTTTGAAAGAGAGTAACCTCGGAACCTGTATGGCAAAAAACGAAGAAGCATTTGAAGTGGAGGGGACTGTTACGGCAGCACTGGCGAACACACGGTTCAAGGTGCAGTTGGAGACTGGAACCGAGGTTCTGGCCCACGTTGCCGGCAAGATTCGCAAGAACTTCATTCGGATTGTTCCAGGGGACAAGGTTCGAGTCGAGCTTTCACCTTATGATCTGACCAAGGGTCGCATTGTATTTCGCGAACGCTAACTTCCAAGAAATCCTATCGGCCATCGAATGCTAGGAAGCCTGCAGGAATCGCAGTGCTGATTTCCTGAGTTTAACTGAATTGCTTTTGACTTTGATTTTTTAAGGAGCAGTGGTCTATGAGATTTCGACGGTTGGCAGTAGCGGGATTGTCCGCTGCGAGTTTCGTATCTTCGGGCGCTTTGATTTGTCTACCGACTCAGAGCGTCTATGGCCAGGACACCAAAGTCCTCGAGGTTCCTGGATTTGAGACTGCTAGTTCCGAAGGTACTGATGTAGTTACCTTGGCTATCGCTCCCTTGGATCGTCTACTGCCCGACATTACTCACGTAATGCGAATCTCGGGAGCCGGTGCACAAAGCGGACTAATCACCGGTGCAGTCAATGGTTACACCAGTGGTCTGGATCGATCCCGTCCCATCGGCGGCTTTGTCAAGCTCAGCAGCGCCGGCCTACCGATGGGTGTGCTCGCACTACCGATCAGTGACCTCGATGAATTCCTCGGCGGTCTGGAACTCTTCGGCGAAGCCGAAGATTTGGGAGAAGGCCTCTACAGCATGAACTTGGGCCCGAACACATTGTTCGCTCAATACAAAGACAATTGGCTCTTTGTTTCCACCGCAGAAGACGCTCTCGAAGGAGCTCCAGAAAACCCAGGTGCTCGCATCGATAAGATGGCCGCACAGAACGATCTGATGTTCGAAGTCAACGTTCAAAACATTCCAGACGATTTGCTCGATCTGGTCACAAGCCAAATGCGAACCGGCTTTGAACAAGCTATGGAAGCTCAATCGGGCGACCTGAGCGATGCGGAAATCGAAGCCAATCGAGTGCAAGGCGAGCAAGCGATGAAGTCGCTCGAAGAAGCCATCACCGGAACCGATCGATTCATTTTCGGCCTTGGAATCCACCCCAAGGAAAAGAACCTGACGATCGACTTTGGAGCTCAGATGGTCGATGGATCGAAGATGGCCAAGCAGCTCAATTCGATGAAGACGTTGGCATCAAAACTCTCCGGGCATATCACCGGCTCGAGCGCCATCAGCGCCAAGACCATGAGCTTGATTGCTCCCGAGGATGCCGCTCAAATGCAAGCCAGTGTCGACCAAGCCAAGAAGGCCATCTACACTCAAATCGAAGATCAGATCAACAACCCAGCCGTATCCTCGAAGGTCAAAGAGTACCTCGATCGGCTCATTAAGATCCTCACGGATTCCAGTGCAGAAGGTTCCGTCGAAGCATCAGTCAACGTGACGACAGATCCTGCTCTCAATGCGATCGCCGTGTTCTCCTTGGCTGATGGAGCAAAGGTCGAAGCATTGGCTCAAGACCTAGCCAACGAAGCCACCAATGCTGGGGCTCCGGTGACCGTCAAACTCATGTCGGGTAAGCACCAAGGCGCGAACTTGCACAACATCACGGTTCCATTGCCTTACAATGCCGACGACAAGCTTCGTAAGATCATGGGTGACGACGTCAAGATTGCCATCGCTACGGCTCCTAAGTCGGTTTATCTCTCCGTTGGAAAGAATGCAGAGAGCTCTCTGAAGACAGCTTTGGATGCCAATGCCAGCGGAAAGGGCAACCCAGGTGTACCAACAACAGTCCGAGTAAGCCTTTCGAAGATCCTGAATTTCGTTCAGGGGATCGATTCGAACCCTGTGGTCGATGGAATGCTCTCGTCGCTCAACGGTGGCGATGACATGATCATGTTCGACAGCCAAATCATCGATCGTGGTGGCGTCAACCGAATCACCATCCAAGACGGGGTCATCAAGGCCGCCGCCGGTGGTGTTCGAGCTGGCATGGCCGGTCAAGGTGGCTTCTAAGCCAACCTAGGGACTTGCGAAAGTTACAACGTTGAAATCAAAATGAACCGGTGGCACCCCCGCCGGTTCGTTTTTTAAATCCTGATTAGTTCAAACGAATTCATGATGGTTTGGGAGACTCTGTGAAGCTCATTATTGCGATCGTCCAACCCAATCGGCTAGAACAGATCAAAGAGGCGCTGAGCCAAGTCGAGGTCTTTCGATTGACGGTTGTCGATTGCTTGGGCTATGCCCGACAAAAAGGAGAGCAAAACGCCCAAAGAAACGACGATGGATCGATCCAGTTACTGCGCAAGTTGCAGCTTCAGATCGCTGTCAACGAGGAGTTTGTCGAGCCGACGGTTCAAGCGATCCTCAAAGGGGCCAAATCCGAGCCGGATGGTCGCATCGGGGACGGTAAAATATTTGTATTGCCCCTCGAAGAGTGCGTCCGAATCCGCACCTCGGAACGCGGTCCCGAAGCGATCTAGAACCTCAAGCCATATTCACACATAGCGATCCGAGATGACAGACCAACCCCTGATCGAACTCAACGATGTCGCCAAGGTGTATAAGCTCGAGGAGGTCGAGGTTCGGGCTCTCGATGGCGTCGACTTGGTCATGCAACGCGGCGAGTATTCGGCTCTCATTGGCCCGAGCGGATCAGGCAAATCGACCTTGATGAACACCTTGGGCTGTTTGGATCGGCCGACACGAGGAAGTTATAAGCTCGCTGGGATCGAAGTGGTCAACATGGCCGCCGATGTGCGAGCTCGCATCCGCAACAAACAGATTGGATTCGTTTTTCAAAACTTCAATTTGCTTGCAAGAACCAGCGCCTTGGAGAACGTTGAGCTCCCGATGCTCTATGGCCAAGGCCTTAGCAGTCGTGAGCGTAAAGACCGCGCCAAAGAGCTACTTAGTCTTGTTGGACTCGGGGATCGGCTCGATCACCATCCAGGCCAACTCTCTGGAGGTCAGCAACAACGCGTGGCCATCGCTCGGGCGCTTTCGACTCAGCCATCGATTCTGATGGGAGATGAACCTACAGGAAACCTCGATTCGCGCACGAGCCGAGAAGTGATCGAGCTGTTCAAACAGCTCAACGAGACACGCAAGCTTACGGTGATTCTCGTGACGCACGATTTGGGAGTGGCACGCAATGCCAAGCGGAACATTGTTTTAAGAGACGGCAAGATCATCGCCGACACGTTCGATCATCAGCAAGCCGCCGACGCCCTCAAAGCATCTTCGGAAATGTAGTCGCCACCCGTGGTTGCTTTGCCCGTAGCCATCAATGGGGTCAACTCGGTCAATCCTGTCCGCTGTCAATCCAGTCAATCTCGTCAATACCGTCAATAAAGTCAAATACACGCCGCCGTCAGGCGGCGTGGCCTCACATCAAGCCTTGCGCTTCTGCCACTTGCCATAAGGCACAGCGATCAGCGCTGTTCCGAAGATCAAACTTGCAGTGCGATCAGGTAACCTAAAATCATTCCGATAACCAAAGCCGGTGGCAATACGATAGCGATTGTCATACCGATGAGCATTGCTTTGGAAGTCTGTCCGACAGAGACACTTGATTCCAGAGAGGTTTGCAACTGAGGGGGTGGCGGAGCCGACAATGGGACTGGATGGCGATTGATGCTGTTAGTGCCTGATGTGAAGGAAGTGTCCTGCATCGATTCATCAGGGGTGTTGATGCGTGCGCTAAGAGAGCGAGTGCTGCCCGGATCGCTCCCTAACCCTGGATCGAGCATTGGGGGGGGAGGTGCGAGCCATGGGCCTCGGGTGATCGTTGTTTGTGCGATGGGAACATCGGACGTGACCCATGCTTCGAGCCGAGCGGCGACTTCTGCCATCGTTTGGATCCGTTTGCGAGGGTCCTTTTCCATCATGTCGGCGATGATATCGACGAACTCCTCGCTCAGATCAGGATTGAAACCCTTTGGATGCAGTGGCGTTGCTTCCAGGTGCCTTCGAATCTTGGATGCCGTATCGCCTCCGGGAAAGGGTGCTTTGCCGGTGACGGCATAGTAGAGCGTGCAGCCAAGCGAATAGACATCGCTGGCTGCGTTGACGAGCAGAGGGGTTTGGTATTGTTCTGGAGAAATGAAGTCGGGAGTGCCGACGATTTTTCCAGCTCGAGGGTCATCCACCAAGTCTGCTGCAAATCCCGCAAGTCCCACATCGGAAACTTTGGCGATCGACTCAGGTGTCACTAAAATGTTTGCGGGTTTGACATCCCTATGGATCAATCCTTCGCCGTGCGCATAGGCCAGCCCGAGTGCTGCTTGCATGATGATCCCTGCAGCGACTTCTTGGGAAAGGGACTTGCGGGTCTTGACGAGTTTGCGCAAATCCATGCCCGGGACGTATTCAGTCACAAGGTAGTGAACCGAGCCGTCTTGCCCTGCATCATGTGCCCGAACCAAGTAAGGGCAGTCGAGTTTGGCTTGCATTCGGATCTCGCGTTTAAAACCTGCTAAGGTTTCATCGGTGACCCGATTCAGTGGCAGAACTTTCACGGCGCATTCGCGACCCATGACCTCATGGACTGCCTTAAAGACCTGGCCCATCCCCCCTTGTCCGATGAAATCCGTGATCACGTAAGGACCAAGTCGAAACTTGGTCTGGCCATTTGCTAACTGGGAGGCTTGGTACTCGGTAATAGCTCGTTGTTCGAGCAAGATGCTACGAAGTATCTTGTCCTCGTCGACCGGCTCACCTTTGGCTTGGGCAGACAAGATCTGATGCTTTTGCAACCTCAGATAATATTCCCACTGTTGCGGGCTAACCAACCCGCTTGCGAGTACCGTTTTTTGGAAATTGCTGGACATATGCCTAAGGATACACCAAAAGAGTATCATAGTCGCCTGTTGACGGTGCGAAAAAATCCTATGCTTTGAGTAACAAAAGATGGATCTTCAAATTTCCAGCCACGTTGCGATCGTCACTGGTGGTGCCAGTGGAATCGGTTTGGCTACGGCCCAACGGTTTGCTGCCGAGGGAACCCATGTAGCCATCTGGGATCTGGATCCGAATGTTCAGCAGCGGGCCCAAGAGATTCATGCCCGATACGGCGTCGAGACACTAGGGATTCGAGTCGATGTCAGCAGCGAATCATCGATCTCTCAGGCCCTTTTGCAGACGCAGGAGAATTTTGATTCGATCGACCATTTGGTGCACAGTGCGGCGATCGGATCGAGCAAGTTTGGGTTTCCGTTTACGAATCTTACGCTAGCCGATTGGGAAAGAACGTTGGACGTCAACATTATGGGGATGGTTCGCGTTGCGACGGCCCTGAGTCCGATGCTGATCGCATCGAGATTTGGCACGTGCGTGTTCGTTGGATCGGTGGCAGGCCAGATCGGATCGCAGACCGATCCGCCTTATAGTGCCAGCAAGGCGGCGATGATCAACTTTGCCCAGTGCATGGCCAAAGATATGGCGGTGCATCAAGTACGCGTCAACACAGTGTGTCCGGGGATGGTTCAAACGAATTTGAATCGATCGGTGTGGCAAGCTTGGCATGATCGCACTGAACCCGCCGAGCGCCTCGACTATGAGGCTTGGGCAGAGCGCAAGATCCAGCAACTGATCCCGCTTGGCAAGTGGCAAACTCCGGACGATCTTGCCGCGATGATCGTTTTCCTTTCGTCCCCAATGGCCGGATCGGTCACAGGCCAGACCATCAACGTCGACGGCGGCTATGTCATGCATTGGTAACGAGCGAGCTAAGACGCACTATGCGGTAGTGGATCTTGCTAAAGATCCTGGCGCTCGAGCAGACCTCGGAATACACCCAGCGCGATCTATCCAATGATTGTCGCTCGAAAGAGTACCCGTAGTTAACCAGTGTTCCTCTATTTAGCTCTTCGGAATATTGACGGTGGTTTCAAGTGCAGGGATCTTTAGCAAGATCCACTACTTCAGGTTGAAAAAGGTAGTGGATCTTGCTAAAGATCCTGGCGCTCGAGCAGACCTCGAAATACACCCAGCGCGATCTATCCAATGATTGTCGCTCGAAAGAGTACCCGTAGCTAACCAGTGTTCCTCTATTTAGCTCTTCGGAATATTGACGGTGGTTTCAAGTGCAGGGATCTTTAGCAAGATCCACTACTTCAGGTTGAAAAGGTAGTGGATCTTGCTAAAGATCCCAGGGCAATGCACTAGTGGATCTTGCTAAAGATCCCAGGGCGGCGCTACGCTCTGCCCTAGGCTATCACCTTAGACCCCGATCGTGGGGCCTCCGAAGGTTTACTCACAATAATTCCATCACTCAACTTCTTGAATCGTGAAGCTTCTGTTTCATCTTGAGGTGATCCTCCAGCGTTTTGCTTCTACCGCGACGCTTGAACTGGGCGTAATAGGAATAGAGCTTGCGTAACTTGTTGTTCGATAAGATCACGCGCGTGGCTTTGGTGATCTCTCGATCGGTGATCAAGTGATAACTAGGATTGAGCATGAGGTAGCTACAACCCAGCCGCTCTGCCAACATCGCAAGCGTTCGTGCTTGGTAGAAGCTGATGTGTTGCCCACTTGCGAAAGAGTAATACCACCAATCCCGCGGTGGCACGGTCTGCGAAAAAACCAATGTTGAGAACACGATCGTGCGGCAACCATAAGCCGCAAAGATCTCCGTCAAAAATTCCATCGGGTCTTCGATGTGCTCAAGCACCTCAAAAGCAAACATCGCATCGGCCTTGAAACCTCCCCGAGGCTCGAACGTCTTTGCAAAAAGATTCTGGCAGTACTTGTCGGTCGTGTAGCAATCAAACCCCTTGTCCCTCATCAGTCGTGCCAACAATCCATATCCGCCAGCGACATCCAGGAACGTTCCATTCTTGATCCCCAAGCACTCGATGACAGCTTCGAGCAATTGGCTGTTTCTAATATTCCGGGCTACAAGTCCCGTATCGGTATCAGCGATCGCCTCTTGATAGGCTTCCTCCAACCAATACGCCGGCTCGGTCTTAAGCATGCCACTGTCTTGGCAATAGAAGTACCGGACCTTGTGCTTTCCCAAGACCGTCTCAGAAAAAACGTACTCCATCGGATTGTTGGAGATCGGGCAAGTGATCTGATTTTCCTGTGCCATCGGTGCTCCCTAGACGACTCGGTTAGTGATGACTGTGTTTCTCAACGAAATCTCTTACCGACTCGCAAATCCAGCTTATTTGCTGGTCTTCGAGTTCCGGGTAACTCGGCAGATTGATCCCTCGACTCGATACATCGTCGGAGACCGGCATCCGCCGAAAGCCCCCGCTATACATGGGCATCGAGTGCAATGGATAAAAGACAGGGCGGGTTTCAATTCCAAGTTCCAGTAATGCCTCGCGCAGTGGATCTCGCATGGATGCCTTGGGCAACAGTCCGCACACCATCCAATGCGAATGGGTCATCTGGGGCACCTCGGATTGAAACTCGAGCATCCCACCCAATTCGTATCGATACAGTTCAGCGATCTTTCGCTTACGCTCGAGGGTCTCGGTCAATCGCTGCATCTGCGCGCAACCGATCGCCGCGCACAAATTGGTCATTCGATAGTTGTATCCGATGATGTCATGCCAGTACTCGCGAAACTTCGCTAAGCCTTGGCCTTTCAAATGCTCGACGCGTTCGGCCAGTGTTGGGTTGGTTGTGACGACCATCCCACCCTCTCCGGTCGTAATAGTTTTGTTTCCATAGAAACTGAAACTTGATATGTCTCCGAAACCACCAACATGCTTGCCAGCGATCTTCGAGCCAATCGCCTCTGCGCAGTCTTCGACGACCAGCAAATCATGGCGTTTGGCTATCTCCATCAAGCCTTCCATGTCGCAAGGCAATCCATACAAATGCACAGCCATGATGGCTCGTGTTCGATTGGTGATGACCCGCTCGACATCCTTTAGGGAAATGTTCCATGTCCCAGGCTCGCAGTCGACGAACACGGGCCGGGCACCGGTATAACTGACGCAGTTGGCAGAAGCGACATAGGTCAGCGTCGGTACAATGACCTCGTCTTGCGGACCGATCCCAAGAGCCATCAAGGCTGCGTGCAAGGCTGTCGTTCCATTCGAAAGGCTCAGCGCATGGGGAATCCCGAGGTACTTGCTAAACTCCTGTTCGAACTGCGGAATAAACCTCCCTTTGGATGAAATCCACTCTTCATCCAAACAAGCGAGCACGTACTGTTTTTCCAAGTCCGTGATGGTGGGCTTGTAAACCGGTATCTTGATCTTTCCGACTCCCATGACTTGTTTCACCTTTAAGACGCTTTGTTCATCGCGCTTTGTTCTCAGGACACTTCGGGCCGTTCCAGGGTCGAGCGCCATAGCTCTTCGACCAAGGGTCCAACATTGATCTGGCGCAAGGCACCCATTCGCAATTGACTATTGTAGATGCCTTGTTGCCGATATTCGCGATCGATTGCCATCTTGAACATCAAATCGGCCATTTGCTGGATATTCCTGGGGTCAAACACGAATCGAGGGTCTCCAATCGTCGAGGGGAGTGAGGTGGTCGAAGCGCAAAGAACCGGGGCTTGTAATTGCATCGCTTCGATCAAAGGGAAACTCCCCGCTTCGTACAACGAGGGAACCACGACACTCAGCGCGTTTCGATAGAGCCATTTGAGTTCCTCTTGGGGAACCACCCCTAGAAAGTGAATCCGAGAGCCTGCGCTACAGCGATCGATTCGTTTCTTGATTTCCGGATAAAACTCGTTCTTGACACCCGTGCATACCAAGCTCAATGTCTCGGAGCTTTGCTGACAAACGCGTTCGAAGGCATCGATGAGCCCGAGATGGTTCTTATGACGCCAAGTTTGGGCAGGGTATAAGTAATAACGACCTAGATCGCGATGCTTCGCTGCAAACTCGATCGAATCTGTACTACACGCATCGGCAAACCCACACTCAGAGTACGGCACAGGGATCACCACGACGCGAGGTTCCGGCAACCCAAAGTACTTCAGCAAATCCTCTTTGACGTGATCAAAAGAAACCACAACGCGACTGGCTTGCGAGATTGCTCCCCAATACAAATCCGCCCGTTGAAGACGCGTCTCGGGAGAAAAGAACTCGGGAAAATGAAGCTCCTGAACATCATGCATCGTAACGATGAATGGGCAGCGAAATGTCGCTCGAGGTGGAACTTGGAAAGGAAAGTGCAACAAGTCGTAATGCAGATCGCAATGAATCCGAGACAACCAACGTCGATAAGGCCCGAGCTTTCCTCCGACCCTTGGGTGGGTCAAGTGATACAGACTGTCCGACACATGGAACATCAACTTGCGAATCGTCCCATTGGGTTTGACGTTTCGAATCGGAAATCCAACATCCTGGCATACCTCTTTTCCGCCGATGACCGTCACTTGCATCCCAGCGAAACGATGCTGCCCTAAAGCCCGAAGCAGTCGGTCGGCATAGGGACCTACCCCTCCGAGAGCAACATCGATCCCGCCTCGGTAATAACCTATCTGCTTCAATGCTATCCTCTAAAAATTAGGTTCTTGAGGAACTATCGTGGGTGGCTACGCGTACTCGAAGCGGTCTAGTATAGCAATTCAGCCCATTCGTCGGCAGATTACCGCGAACCGCTTCGATCAACCATCGAGTACGGGTGCAGGGCAACAACTTTGATCTTGCTGAAAATTCCAATAAAAAACCAGTAAATCTTCTTACCTAGTGAACTTCGTCGCGGGTGATCTTTGCGAATTGGCAGGCTCGCTACTTTTCGAACTCCCTAGGGTGGACTAAATTGAAGGGACTTATGGAACACTTTTTCCCCTGTTCCAATTAGGAATCCGACTTAGGACAAGCGACCAGCGTCGCGATCAACGTATCGATCACTGCAGATTCCTTCTCCGTTACCCCAAAGGCCGACCCATGCTTATGCGTCGGATCTAGTTCGCAATCCATCATGGCCTCAATGAAGCTGTTTAAGGATCCCACACTTTGGCCGAGAATTCGTCAAGCGACCGGTACGGTCTATGGCGATATCGGCACCTCCGTGCTGTACACCATCATGGAGATCACCCGAGAAACGATACTGCTCAAGCAACACGCAACTGGCAATCACTCGGCTTCGGATATGGTTGCCGAAGGTGGTAAGCTGCTTACCGAAAGCGAGCTCCTTGGTAGCCTGAGTCTTGTTTTTTGGGCTCTGATTTTTTTAACCATCAAGTATGACTTGATCGTCATGCGAGCCGATCATCGAGGCGAAGGTGGAACCTTTGCGTTGCTGAGTTTGCTCAAGGGATACACCGGCAAGATTTTTGCGGGTGGCCTGATCAGTTTTCTGGTCGTCTGTGCCGCCGGGTTGCTCGCGGCCGATGGAATCATCACACCTCCGGTAAGTATGCTCGGTGCGTTTGAACCTCTGGGGGTACCGATCTCAGTGATGCTGACGTTGGTTTGTCTGGTGATTCTCTTCAAGATGCAGTGGCGAGGAACCAGCAAAGTCGGTGGTGCCTTCGGGTGGTTTATGATCGCGATCTGGTTCCCATGGATCGCTCTTAAAGGCTTGCCCTGGGTGGTGGCTCATCCAGAGGTTTTCAAAGCGATCAATCCGTATTATGCGGTGACGTTTTTGGCAAGCTTCCCTTCGATTGGTGCGCTGGTCATCTTGGGTGTGGTCGTTTTGGCGATCACGGGGGGTGAGGCCAAGTATGCCGACATCGGACACTTTTCTCGTAGCAGTGAATCGCAAGCGCGTGGCGATTGCGGTATCGAACCGGCGTTATCGGGTCGACTTCCTGTGATGTACTCTTGGTTCATGATCGTTCTTCCCTGCTTGATCCTTTGCTATGCAGGCCAGATCGCCTACATGCTCGATCGAGGTGTCCCTGCTGGGGCAAATACCTTTTATGCACTGACTCCAAAAGTTGGGGACCCAACCATCGATCGCATCATCTGGGTAGTCGATATCAGCATTTCGGCGGTCGCAGCGATCATCGCCTCGCAAGCCTTGATCACAGGCATGTTCAGTATTGTCAAGCAAGCCACGGTGGCGGGGTTCGTTCCGAGATTCCGCGTCTTTCACACTGATGAGCATGGAGAAGGACAGGTCTACATTCCCGCAGTCAATTGGGCTCTGTTTGCAGGTTGTGTGGCAGTGACATTGATGTTCAAGACCTCGACGAATCTGACGGCCGCTTATGGTGTGGCCGTCACAGGTTCGATGGCCATCACGTCGATCATTATTTCCTACATCGCCTTTTATCGATGGAAGTGGAACATCCTCTGGGTTCTTTTGGTTTTTGTGCCGTTCATGGTCATCGACTTTGCATTCTTTGGTGCCAACTTGCTCAAACTCGGCAGCGGCGGGTACTTCCCAGTGCTTATTGCGACGGGTCTGATCCTGGTGATGCTCACATGGCAGTGGGGCCGAAAATCTCTCGCTACGGCTTTCTATGATTTTGGGGTTCGCGAAGGCAAACGCATCGAATGGCTCGTGTCGCTTCGTGATATGCTCGATGAGCTAGAGATCACGATCAAGGAGAACCTTCCGGCGGCTCGATCGCTCATCCAAGGTCGCCGACGATTGGTCGAGAGCGATCGAGCTGCGGTGTTCTTATGTTCGAGACCTATCGACTCGACCGATGACTATGTTCCGGTCGTCATGCGGATCTTTCTTAAGAAATACGGTGTGCTGCCATCGCAAGTGGTTCTCATGCACATCAATCAAACAACCTTGGCTCGCTACCCAGCAGCCGACCGCTATCAGGTGGTCAAGCTCGGCAACGATATTCATTCACTTGTTGCAAGTTATGGCTACATGGAGCAACCCGACATTCGCCGAGCGTTGAAAGATATCCAAGCCGCCGGATTATTGCCGATCGCTGCCGAGCGTTGGATCATCGAAGTCGGCGAGGAAGACATCATCTCCGCGAGTGATCTGGGGCCTGTTCAACGATTGCGAGTGTGGCTCTTTAGTTGGATTCTGCGACTCTCGACACCCGCCCACAAGTACTTGGGTTTGGTCTACGATGCGGCGGTATCCAAGGAGGTCATCCCGGTGGTCTTCAATCGCGATCGCGCTCGGATCAATCTTCCAGAGCTGGAACTTATCCAGAATCCTCCCTCCAAGTAACATCCATGCCGTCACTTCGGTCTATTCTCCGAAAGACATTGCATCGATGCGTGCATCGTTTCGGATTCCGCTTGGTACGTACCAAGCCATTCGAGCGAGCGCTTCGGAATTGGGAACTCGATCATCAACCGTTCTATTTCGTTCAAGTCGGAGCCCATAACGGGATCACTTCGGATCCCTTCCATCGGTTTCTGATCGAGAACCTGGCCTGGGAATCGATCTTGATCGAACCCCAAAGTCCTTGCGTCAGTACCCTCCGTTCGATCTATGCCGATCGAGAGAATATTCGTATCGAGCATGCAGCCATTGGATCTGCAGGTTCTGTCGATAAGACGTTGACTCTCTATAAAGTTTCTGATGCGGCGGTTGGATTGCCTCACTGGGCAAATCAGTTGGCTTCGGCCCGTCTTGAGGTGCTCGCGAGTCACAAAGACCGCATACCTGAGATCGAGCGTTGGATCGAGACCCAAGAAGTCCCGTGCATGGGGTTAGCCCAAATCGTTGCTAAGCACGGATTTCCAAGAGTGGATCTGCTGGCCACCGACACCGAAGGGTTCGACTTCGAGGTCGTCAAGCAGATCGATGATTTACCTAGCTTGCCGCAATTCGTTTATTACGAGCACATGCACCTAAGCCAACAGGAGTATTCCGAGAGTTTGCGATTTTTGCACGACCGCAACTATCGAACGGATAACTTCGGAAACGGCGATACGTTCGCGCAGTTGCAATAGATCTTTGAGCGAGTCAAAACTAAATCTGTGTTTTGCTGGTGCGCCCAAGTGGACTCAGGAGCAGTGCTGGCAGGAGCACTAGATCACCGAGGATCGAACTACTCATCATGGCGATCATCAATGTTGCAAACTGGCGTGTGGGATTGAATTCCGCGAGCAAGAACGGCAACATCGAACAGCAGCTGATGAGCATCGTATGAATCATGGCCTTGCCACAATTCGAGAACGAATCTGCGATCGCTTGCTCGCGGCTATCTCCAAGCTCGAGTCGGTGCGTGTACCAATTGACAAAGTGAAGCGTGTCGTTGACTGCGATCCCCATCGCAACACTTGCGGTGAGGATACCGGCAATATCGATCGAGTAACCGAGCCAAGCCATCATCCCAAAGACGAGTGTTTCGGGCAGGATGTTAGGGACCATGATCAAAAGACCTGCTCGGATTCCCCTGGCAATGAGCATCATCACCGGTGTAATCAGCAGGAAAGCGGTCGTGAAGCTCGATCCCAGATCATCCAAAAGAGCCAGTTGCGTATCGTGCATGACTGGAGATAAACCGGTATAGATCGTTTTGAAAGCTTGTTGCTCTCTCTCGATAGGTTCGACGCTTTGTCGGACCCGATCGGTCAGTTCACCGTAATTGAGTTTTGACAACGCCGAGACTTTGGCTGTGATTCGCCATGCGACCGACTCGGAGTCTTGCGCGACGAGTCCTCGCTGGACTAGTTGATCGAATTGCTTGGCGATTTCGGTTCGCATCACCGCCCGCTTCGATACATCGCGAATACGACCTCCGCTGGGTATTTTGGGTAGGAAGGTTACAGCGCTTGCTACGCCACCGATATCGGGATTAGACTTGAGTTCCTGGGTCACGCGGTCAACCCAAACGAGCTGATCGTAAGGTTCCAATTCGGTGGGCTTGCTAAACTGCAAAAGGATTTCGACCGAAGCGATCGGGCCAAGATGCTCTTCGATCCAAGCCATCGATTCTCTTGTGGGGCTGTTCTTGGGGAACATATCATCGAATTTCGTCGACGACTTCAGATGCCATAGCCCATAGAAGCTGATCGCAAGGAGACTAAAGCCTAGAATGCAAATCTTCCCATAGTGGGATTTGACCCAAGCGGCATAGGCACTGGCCCATGGGCTTACTGGGGGCGAAGAGTCGTGCGAGCCCAAGCGTTCCTCTTGGTTGTGATCCCTCAACGCGGATTGACTTGCAAGATACCTCGTGCGGCATAGCCAGTCGGACAATTTCGGAAACGCCAGGAACAGAACAACGGCTGCGAGGCACAAACAACTCGCCGAATAAAGACCAAAGGTTCGCACCGGAGAAAGCTGACTCGTTGCCAGCGCGATCATCCCCAAGGAGGTTGTCAGTGTTGCAAGGACGCTGGGTTTGAGTCCCAGCAAGATTGCGCGGGCACCGAGATGATCGCGATGCGAATAGGACACATCGCCGTAGTAGTTCATGAAATGGACTGCCGCCGATAAGGTAAGCATAAACACCAATGTCGGTAGGACGATAAGTACGGCGCTGAACTCACCACCGGTAAGAGCAACGACGGCTACTGCTATGAGTTGTCCGATACCTCCAATGAGCAACACCGTCAGAGCACCTCGGACACTTCTCAAGCACAACCAAGCAAGCAACACTCCCATAAGGCTCGATGGAAGCACCAAACGTTTGAGGCTTTTTTCGGCAGCCTCATCCACCGCGAAACCTTCGTAGATGCTACCGACCATTTGCAGGGGTTCACGTCCCAAGCCCTCGATTTGATCGGCAGCACTTCGAACCAGTTCGATCGATTGTTTCTGCTGGGCGATTCCTTCGGAGTTGAAGCGGACGAAGACGGCTGCGGTACCGTCTTTTCCAAGAAACGATCCTTCGAGCCTTGCTCGTGCATTGGCTGGACTTAGGCTAAGAGGTGGTTCGACAAGGCTCTTGAAAATGTCGGTCGATGTCTGAATGGAATCGATCAAGGGTTGGGGTCTATCTGAGATTGGCACGGAGTCCAATTCACGAATCTTCTTGGCGAGCTCCTCGAGGCGATGGTCGCTCATCGCGCAGGAGTCCCACGAGATCACGAGGTACTGATCGGATCCAAATCGATTCGTAAACCACTCGTACTGAGTCCGTTCGATCCGTCCTTCGGGTAGCCAAGCATGGGCGGAGGCCGATCCGATCTTGATCTTTGAGGCTCCCCACAGAATTAGGGGCAAGAGAATCGCCAGGAGGACAAGGAATCGAAACGAGTATCGCTCCAGTAGCTTAGCGCGGGAGACTTGCTGTGGAAGCGACACTTATGGATTCCCGCATTCGCGATAGGATTAGGGCGATCGACGACGAGGGCTCAATCGCTCGAAGAGCCCCTTCTTTGGGGCAGGCACGACGGTTGGTTCATGATTTGGGGTATCGACACGGTTCTGTTGCGATGAGCTAACCATTTCGAGATCTGCCAGCTCCCCTAGATACTTCTTACGCACCTGAGGATCACGGCGCACAGCATCTGGTTTGCCTTCACAAAAGACAGTTCCATCGTCGATAACATAACAGCGATCAACACTTCTGAGAATCTCTTGGGCATCGTGATCGGTGATCAAAACCGAAATACCAGCCGCTTGCAACTGGTGGATGATCGGTCGCATCGATTGTTTGGTAATTGGATCGACACCGGCGTAAGGTTCATCGAGCATGATGATTTTTGGGTTGGAGACCAGGCAGCGGGCGATTTCCAGCCGTCGGCGTTCGCCTCCCGAGAGGGTCGATGCCATGGAATCGCGGATGTGGGTGATGTTGAGCAATTCGAGCAGTTCATCGGTTCTTTTGCGGCGATCACGCCAAGAGTAACCGAGCATTTCCAAGATCGCGGAGATGTTTTGTTCGACGTTGAGTTTTTTGAAAACGCTGGGTTCCTGAGCCAGATATCCCATACCTCCGTCACGTGCCCTGAGAAACATCGGCCAGTTCGTGACATCCTCTTGCCCGAGATAGACCTTACCACTATCGGGCTGGACAAGCCCGCAGGTCATTCGAAACGAGGTTGACTTACCTGCTCCGTTTGGGCCAAGGAGTCCTACGATCTCGCCGGTGCCTACACGAAAGGAGACGTCTTTGACGACCTTTCGACGACCGTAGGTTTTCTCTAGTTTTTCGACACGTAGAACATCCATGTTCTTGTAGGTTCCTTGCTTAACGGATCAAGCCAAAGCGTTCAAAATTCGGGATGAAAGGGATTCTGCCGTAGTACCAATAGTGAGGCCAAAAGACCATCACAGCCCGACCGATCATCAAGCGTCCGGGTTGGCCGTGCGACGCCCAGAGTCGAGCGTCCGAGGAAGCTTGGGTGTTGTCTCCCATAGGAAAGTAATCGTCGGGTCCGAGTTGATATTCGTTTCCATCGAAGGAATAGTTTTCGGGCGTATTGCCGATGGCGGTGCGATAAGGGTCTTTGGTATCGCGAATATTCACAGGTTGGTCGTATCTGGACGATACGATACCGCCGAAAGCGGCGTTGGTGTAGAAGATATCGCGAAAGACCCTAGCCCTTTGGATCGTTGCACTGCCACCTCGAATACCGAAACCAACGGGTGCCGCATCGAGTGGATTCTCCGGTGTGGTCATAGGCACATGGCGGTAGTCTGGGACGACCGAGCGAATGGAATAGCCGCCATCGATTCCCCAAGCGATCAGGCGCCCATCGATCCACAAACGGAGTGCATCGTCGACATTGGCAAAACGAAGGGTGTGGGTCGAACCAGATCGAACTGGAGTCGTAGCCTGTAGCTTATCGACCAATCCGTTGTTGGATTCGAATACCGAGATTGGATTGCCTTGATACATTGCGATTGCTGTCGCGTTGCCGTTGTTAAGGTCGATTTGGCAGAGGAACTCGACCCCACCTTCGACGAGCAAGAGTTCGATCGATTCGGTTCCCTTGGTTGTCGATAGTTCGCATTCGCTGGCAAGATCGCCGACCCATCGGGCACCATCGATCGATAGTCGATCATCTCGACCCGACGGGGTACGAAATGTTTTTTCGTTGTAAGCAGTAAGGTCTGAAATGAAATGAAAGTTGTCTTGGGGGTTTTGCTTTGTGTTATTGCGATCCGCGATGCGTTGGCTAAATCGGATCATGGAAGCATCGTTTTTAGGGACATCTTTGACCGAAGCGGTCCAATCGTACTTTGAGGCACGGTTGCCACTGTTGGGTTTGATGCTCGTTTGCCACTTGGGGTTCGCTTGACCAGATGCATCTTGCCAGTAGTCCAAGAGAATGCCTTCTGCGATCGATTTGGAAATGTGTTTGGTATCTGCAACGTCTTGGAGAGTGGCAAGGACGACAGAGGGGGGTTTGCGAGCGATTCGGAATCCATCGGTTTCGATCGTAGAGAGTCCGTCGGGATCTTTGGGGTTCTTGATGTAAATATCGCCATGTTGAATTTTGATCGTCTCGCCGGGCAGGCCGACACATCGCTTGATGTAGTTCTGTCTTGCGGTTTCAATGAATTTGAAAACGATGACTTGCCAACGTTTGGGGGAACCTAGAGCGTAAGCCAATTTACTCACGAGGATTCGATCACCGGAGAAGGTCACGTGGTTATTGTCTTTTTCGGGTTCGACGTTTTGACGTTTTCGGCATAGAGGACAGATCGTTTCGATGACTTGGACGCCAAGACGCAAGCCCGTTGAGTTGTCGAATTCTTCGCTTGCACCACTTTGGTATTGGTATCCACATTCTTGGCACTGAATATCTTTATGGGCACCCATGAGTGTTGGTGCCATGGAGCCCGTGGGGATGATAAACGCGTCGGCCACAAAGGACTTAAATAGCAGAGCCAGGATGAAAGCGACGGCTAAGCTTTCGAGGGTTTCGCGAAAGACCTGTGGTGGAGGGTTATCCGAGGTGGATTCTGGGACCGAAGCGGAAGCAGATTTGGAATAGGAGGTAGACGAAGCCATCTTCGGTGGGTTACCCAGAGGTTGAAAAATTGGGGTGTTGGTCGATTGGAGGATTATAGTTTCTTGGCCGGATGCAAACAGCGCCGAAAGCTGGGAAATCGGCTTTAGCTTAGGATTGATCCAATACGTAGATGATTTCTCCGAAATCATCTACGAGCGCCTGAGTGTGGCCCAATACAACAAATCAAGCCGATCCTTTGGGTGCCAGGCACCCGTGTCAGCGGCTCGGCGCACCTATTTCAGGGTGCCAGGCACCTATTTCAGCGGCTCTTTAGATTTGCTAGCGATTCAAGCTATGCGGAGACAGACCCTGGGTTTTGGTGGAGAGCGTAGATGATTTCTCCGAAATCATCTACGAGCGCCTGAGTGCGGCCCAATACGACCAATCAAGCCGATCCTTTGGGTGCCAGGCACCTATTTCAGCGGCTCTTTAGATTTGCTAGCGATTCAAGCTATGTGGGGACAGACCCTGGGTTTTGGTAGAGAGCGTAGATGATTTCTCCGAAATCATCTACGAGCGCCTGAGTGTGGCCCAATACAACGAAACGAGCCAACCCCTGGGCGCCAGGCACCCCGTGGCAAATCACTTGGTCAACGGCCATAGTCACCATAGCCAAGGGCATCGCCTCCGCGAAATGCTATTTCTTCAAACCAACACATACCACTTCTTTGTCGTCTCGCATGTATCCATAGCCGTTGGAAATCGTAATTGCTTGGCGATTCTTCTCCACTAGCGAAACGCGACTGAGCTCTTGCATCCCATTGGCATCGGCCCGAGCGATCACCAACTCGCCCTCGATCGTCGTTATCCAAAACTTACCGTCGGCATACACCATGTTCCCTTTTCCAAAACGACTCTTCTGCCATAGTGCTTTGCCGGTCTTGGCCTCAATGCACGAAAAATGGGTCACTGGCCCAGCAGCCCCCACATTATCAAAGCCATACAAGTAATCGCCCAAAACGATCGATGTTTGCCACTCGTTACGCATCACACTCTTGGCATCCAGCGATTTCCATCGCTCGGAAACGCTGTAAGTGCCATTGTCCTTCTTGATGTCCAGAAGGACCGAACCGTGGTTCTCTCCCGATGAAATGAACACTCCTCCATCGATCGAGACCGGATTGGCGGTATTGCAACCATAATCGGTTTCAAACGGATAGCTCCAAAGTAACTTGCCACTATCAGGATCAATCCCCATGACAGCCGTACCGCTAAAACTGACAACTTGCTTTGCTCCCTCAATATCCATCAGCACCGGTGAAGAGTAACCTGCATGCCCAGAACCACTCTTCCAAATCAGCTTGCCATCGTCGGTCCCGACGGCGACCACAGCAGCATCGTCAGAGCCTGTTTGCACGATCACTCGATCGTCGATCACCAATGGCGAGCAGGACATTCCATATTCAGACGGTTTGACCGATAACTCTTGCATCAGATCCTTGCGCCATCGTTGCTTGCCCGTATCAAGCTCCACAGCCATGAGGGTCCCCTCGCCGGAATACGCATAGACACGATTCCCCGAGATCGAAGGTGTCGACCTGGGACCATCACCCATGGGGTTTTTGTAAGCCGGCCCCATTTCGGCCTTCCATCGAACTTTACCCGAAGCAGTCTCAAGTGCCACAAGCCATTGCTTGCCCTCGGCGTTCCAGCTGGTTACTGCAACGTCGTTTTGCACAACGATCGCCGACATGCCCACACCACCTGGCACCCGCCAGCGGACGGCCGGTCCATCGGCTCCAAAGGAATCGATAAGCCCAGTCTCGGCCGACTTGCCGTTTCTGCTTTTCCCAAGAAACTCAGGCCATTCGTCGGCTTGGGCTGCGGCGCTACAAGACACATAAGCTACCGCGACAATCGCTAGCCTAAAGAGCTTTGTGAGTTTCAACGAATTCCCTTTCATCACTGCTTGGCAGTTGTCAAGTTTGGATCGATCGAGATCCTCACCGATTCATCGCCAAGGATGTCTCGATTGACCCCAACAAAGACCCATTGCTCCCCTTCGCCCATCGATAGCTTGACACTCTTGCCATCGACAGGAACCGGTTTTCCATTGGCCCATAGAGCAATAGCTCCCTTGGGTGCATTGCCAAAATCGAGTACCACATCACCAGCCCGAGTGATGTTTAACTTAGTTCGCAAGAATGTATGGTTCGGAACTCCTGGATGGGGGCGGAAGCTTGCCAGCGACCTCATCGGAACACCTCCGGATACCAAAGCAGGATGGAGTTGCCACGTGAAGTTCGATTGATCCCCTTTGATCGAGTCGAAACTGGTTCGATTGAAAAGCACGTGAGCTTTCTCGGTCCAGAGCAACGTTTCCCATTGCCTTATGGCACCATCATTAGCGACGAGCATCTTGCCATCGATCTTTCCGATCTCGGTGATGAACCGCAACAAATGGATCGCTTCTTCTTGGGTCAGTGAATCCAGAAGTCCATCGGGCATGAGCGATCGGGATTCTTTGATCTCTTGGATGTCGCCTTTATCGATGGTGACCTCTTTGCCGTCGGCAAGTCGCAACACGACTTCGTCGTCCGACTCGCGAACGGGTATACCGGCCAACACTTCGTCACTGTCGGTGCGAACGAGTTTGGCGTTGTAACCTTCTTTGACTTTCGCTGCTGGGTTGAGCAACGACTCGAGTAGATAGTCCGCCGGTGCTTGGGCTCCGATACTGGTCAAATCGGGTCCCACCAATCCTCCAACCCCGCCGATCTTATGGCACTGAATGCACTGGAGTTCATTGCGTCTATAGATCGATTCGCCTTGGACCGGATCGCCTTGAGTTGTCGCGAGTTCGAGCCACTTGTTTTTAAGTTCGTCGTTGAGAATCCATCGGTTCTCTTGCAACTTGCCTGCTCGATCGATGGCTTGGATCAGATCCCCTGGAGCGTTCATCTTGCGCAATGCCGACTTGAGTTGTCGGGCTGCTGAAGCATCGATCGAGACACCTTCCAGGGCACTGAGCATGTTCTGAGCCCCATCTTTGCGACCAAGGAAACCGGCAGCGGCATTACTGATGGCTTCGGCTCGCAAGGGGTCTTTGGCCAAGCGTGCGACGAGGGCCTTTGCTGCGGCACCGAAATTCGAATCGGCTTGCCGTTCCATCGCAGCGATCGCAACATCGATGTTCTGATCTTGAGTCAATTGGTTAATGAGTTCTTTCGCTGGATCATCGCCGAGGCTTGCAAGGCTGCGAATCGCTGCGATGCGAACCGTCGAGGAACTACCGGCGTCTTGGCTGACGGCTTCGATGCGAGGTCTTGCACCCCCGATGCGCCATGGTCCGAGACTGCGGAGAGCTGCAAGCCCCAGATCCATCGGTGCCAAGGCCTCGTTGTTTTTGTCCTTGGCAATCGCTTGCTCGGCCAACTTGCTCAGTGCTTCAATCGTGCTTGGCTGGATTGTCAAGGCTTCTTTGCGACGCTGTGAAGCATCCAGAACAGCTTGGAGCAATTGTCCTCGGAGAGCCTCATCGGGAAGGACGGTTGGTGAAACGGGATCGATGAGCCGATCGATGAGTTTTGCTTGTTGGGCTCCATTTCCCAACTCGGCGACCAAGATAGCCATGGTCGATCTGGCCGCCTGTGCATTGGAAGGAGCATCGCTTGTGAGTTTCTCATCGAGCATGGTCAATACCGCATCGATGGTGCTGGGATCTTCGACAGCTTTTAAGGCAAATGCGATTGCCGACGGATCATTTCCAAAGCGGAACTTGCCGGATCGGAACTCCGGAAGCCAGACGCTGGAAAGATCTCGCATCGTCTGCCAAAGTGCAAAATCCAAGAATCGATCCATCGGCTTGTGCAGCGCCAAGCATGCGGCTTGTGCCGACTCGACGCTTGGAAGTTGCGAGAGCAATCGAATCGCTTCGAGCCTTACGCGAGGATGCTCGTCCTGGACAAGATTCTTTCCAAGGGCGGTCCATTGTCCGATTTGAGAAGGATCGAGCGATCCGAATTGGCTGGTTTTGACCCATCGAATTTGGTTGGCGATTTGGTGGGTGTAGGCGGCCCTGAGCCGTCCGTCTTGAGATTGGATTAGTGCCTTCTGAAGGGTTAGGTCAAAATTGCCCAGGCCTTCGAGTACCCAAGAGAGTTCCAGTTGTTCTAGTCCACGGGCAGGATCCTTAGCGACTTGCTGAAGATAGGCATCGACGCTGGACTTTGCTTGGCCTGAGGTTCGAACTTGCCGTCGCAAAGCTTGTCCTGCAAAAAGCCTAACAAGATCTGCATCATCGCCGAGTCGCTGAAGATTTTTTTCAATCGGATCCTTGGCTGTAATCGGCTGATTCTCAACAGGCTTTTGATCTTTGTGGGTTAATCGCCATATCCGTCCATGGGTGCGATCGCGGCGTGGATCTCGGAAATCGACTTCGCCGTGTTGGATGATCGGGTTGTACCAGTCGGCAATATACAGCGCACCATCGAGACCTTGTTTCGCATCGATAGGACGGAAAGCCACGTGAGGGGTTTTAATCAGTTCGGCTTGCTGAACCGATTCGTAACCGGATCGATCTTCGGAGACTTTAAAGCGGCAGACGCGGTGTGCTCTGAAGTCGTTGGTAACCATCGAGCCGCGGATTGATTCGGGCCAGTGGTTGCCTGATAGGATTTCAAGTCCGCAGTGTTTGGGGCTACCAGGATTTAAACCACTCAGGATGCGTTTGGCTCCGACGGCTGTGACAAAGACGCTCCCTTCGAAGGTGTAATTGATCCCTTCTCCGTAGGCACCGTCTGTAGCGAACATTTGACCATAGCGATCAAAGTGGACGCCCCAAGGATTGACGAAACCTCGAACGACGATCTCAAGTCGCTTGGTTTCTGGATGGAATCGCCAAATGCCACCACCGTTGAGTCGTTCGACCCCCCATGGGGTTTCGATATGGGAGTGGATGTAGATCGATTGGTTCATGTAGATCCACCCATCGTGTCCCCAACGTAGCGAGTGGAGAAGGTGGTGGGTGTCTTCGGTGCCGAATCCAGCTAGAACGACTTTCTTTTCGTCGGCAACGAGGTCACCATCGGTGTCTCGCAGATACAGGAGCTGATCGCTGTTGACGACATAGGCGCTTGCCGTGTCGCTGTCGTTGGCAGGAAGAACGCCTGTTGGGATCAGGAGTCCATCGGCAAAGACGATCGTGCGGTCGGTTTTGCCATCCTTATCGGAGTCTTCCAGGATCAAGATTTTGTCATTGGATGGTTCACCTGGTTTGATCTGGGGGTAGGTTTCGCTCGAAGCGATCCAGAGTCGACCGTGGTTGTCGAAGTTCATGTGGATCGGCTTGGCCATCGCCGGATCCCCTGCGAAGAGTTCAGCTTTCCAGCCATCGTCGACGACGAAAGTCGATTTTTCAACTTCGGGATCTGGTACCGGGATGTCCTTGAGTTCACGCTGGGCAAGAACCGGAGATTGAGTCAGGCAAAGCGACTGGATCAGGCACAGAGAGAGCCAAGCGGCTTTGGTCGATCGGCGAGTAAGAACGTTGAGGATCGTCATGGAATCGATTTCAAAACGGGTAGATCAAAAGCAGGAACCTTAGCGGGCTGTAAATGAATCGAGCAATCGTTTATTGTAACCAAACTAAAGTTCGATTGAGGTTATAATCGACCGGTCGAAACAATTCGAGGGATAAATTTTCCCTGGTTGATTTCCTAGTACAACTTGAGTCATCGGTGCGAAATCCATGAGCGAAGACATCTACTGTGGTTTTGACTTGGGTGGAACCAAGATGCTGTGCGTCTTGATGGATCACAAAAGAAAGGTTTTGCATCGGGAGCGCAAGAAAACCAAAGCTGCCGATGGGGGCCAGGCGGGAATCGTTCGCGTGATCGACTTGATCCGCGAAACGCTGGTCAATGCCAACATCGAACCCGAGCGTATCAGCAGCATCGGCATCGGATGTCCAGGTCCGGTCGATATGGAAAAAGGAATCGTCCACTTGGCAGTGAATTTGAAGTGGAAGAACGTTCCGCTTGCCAAACATATCGAAGAGGCGTTTGGTCGACCGACGTCCCTGCTCAATGACGTCGATGCAGGAGTGTATGGCGAGTACCTCTGCGGCGCAGCCAAGGGAGCTTATAGCGTCGCTGGGATCTTTCCCGGGACAGGGATCGGTGGGGGATTTGTCTACAATGGACAGATCCTACGAGGCAAGTCCCATACTGGTATGGAGATAGGTCACACCAAAATCACATCGAGCGAGCAGACCAGCGGAACCAAGATAGGTGGTACGCTCGAGAGCGAGGCCAGTCGATTGGCGATCGCCGCTCAATGTGCCAAACTGGCCTATCGCAACGAGGCTCCGGTGCTATCAAAGCTCGCAGGCACCGATTTGGCGGAAATTCGCTCAAAGGTGTTGGCCGCATCGGTCAAGGGAGGAGACGAACAAGTCGAGCAGGTGGTCCGGCGCGCGGCAAGAACGATTGGCTATGCTGCAGTCAATTTGATTCACATGCTCACCCCCGAGGTGATCATCCTCGGTGGAGGTTTGGTCGAAGCGCTGAGTCAGTTGTATCTTGAAGAGGTCAAAAAAGTAGTCTCTGAGAATGTGCTTGAGTGCTACGAGGATATCTGCAAGATCAAACTTGCTGACTTAGGCGATGACGCTGGAGCAATGGGTGCTGGTCTTTGGGCTGCAGGTCGCTACGGACTTCCTTTATCCGAGAATCACTAACCCGGATCCATGTGGGCTTCATACGTGATCCAACTCCCATCTCGGATCGATTCAGGCGGGTAGAGAACCACCAAGTCCCCCTGTTCCAATCCCGACCGAAGTTGTGTCTGAGTCCGACTCGATAATCCAATATCCACCTCAGTCCGCTTGACACAATGGCCACCCCAAGAGGACTTGATGATTTTATAGACGTACCACTTTCCTTGCGTTGATTCCAAAGATGTTGTCGGTACTGTCAGCACATTAAGGTCGCTTTTGTCAATCTGAATACTCGCATCGACACGAAACCCATCGCCTAGTTCCTTTCGGCTCTCCCACGGCTGATCCAAATCAATAAGGACGTTCACCCGCCGTTCTTCGACCCCGAGCGCAGAGATCTTTAGGAATGCCGAAGGCTCGACAAGTCGAACGCGTCCGCCGAGTGTTCTGGTACCTCCCCAGCCCCGAATTTCGACCTTCGCTCCAGGCTTGATCAATACAGCGGCTGTCGATAGCACATCCACAAGCACTTCCATTTGACTTGGATCCCCGAGTTCAAGAATCGGAGTTCCAGCAACAACAAAACCGGCATCCTCACGCATGACCCTCAAGACAACACCATCGATTGGAGCGCCGATGAGCATCGGTTCACCCCCTGGTGATTCTCTGGCCTTAAGCACCGCTTGGGCAACTCCCAGCTCATGCTCGGCAATCGACCTCATGAAATCGGCTGCTCGCAATTCTGCCTTGGCAATCCGATAGCGATGCTCGATGGTATCGAACTCCGACTGGGAAACCGAATTGGATTTAATCAGTTCACTAGCCCGCTTGAACTCGTGCTCGGAGAGTTCAAGCGTCTCGAGTGCGACACTCTTGAGTTGATCGGCACGCAGGATCGATGCTTGCGCAGCCTTGACTCGCTCTTCGCTTTCGAGTTTTGTACGAGGGTCTAGCAGATCCGAATCGGTGGGTTGCAAGGTGACCAAAGGGTCACCATTGAGTCTGACTCGATCGCCTGGATGCACTTGCAGGCGAACCATTTTTCCACTGATCGGAGCGATGATCGCAAATCGCTCACGAACCCGGGTGATCCCGTCATCATCGATATTGATTTCGACACTGCCGGGTTTGACGGTGGCAACCTCGACCGGGATTCGCGCAGGTCGCAACCCAAGACCTACCAGCACAGCCAAAGAGGCTGTTGCCAGCAGTATCGTCCACCAATGGCTCCGACGATCTTTGAACTTGTTCACTCTCTTACCTTCAAAACCGAAATCAAATCCAAACGTTTGGTCATGCGCAGTACCATCCATCCACAAAAAACCGTAGATGCAATCATCACCCATATCGCATAGAGAATCGTATGCACATCGGCGATGAACGGGAATCGATGGCTTTCGCTATCCAAGGCTCGAACCAGTCCGTAAGCAAACAGGTATCCCAGGGGAACTCCAACAGGAATCGCTAAAACCATCGTCCAAAACAACTCCAAAAGCATCACGCGATTGATCTCTGCCTGACGATACCCCAAGACTCGCAGCGTGGCCAGATCCCGTGCCCGTTCGCTAAAGGTGATCAAAGCCGAATTGTAGGCTACACCAAGGGTGATCAAGGTTGCGAAGATCGCGTTGACTAGCCGCATCCAGCCGGTACTCTTGGAAATCATTTCCCGAAAATTCGCCAGAGCCGCACTCTTGTCGGTAACTCCGGAAATCGCCGGAGTCTCTTTGATCAAACGATACACTTGCTGCTTGTGCTCAGGATCGATCGCTAGAAACATTCCGCTGATTCGAGGGCCTTCGAGCATCAGTTCATGGAGATAGTCCTTGGGCAAAAACGCAGCAGGACCTGTATAGTTGGGGTAGATACGCTGAACCTCTAACTCGATCGAACGGTTTTGACCTTCGAGCAAATCGACCTGAACCTTGTCCCCCACATGGAGATTTAGCTTTTGTGCCAGTTTGCCGGTGATGGTCAGTCCACTGTGCTCGGGAAATGCAATCGCTCGGTCGTGCTCATCGAGCACGCGAAACAGTTGCGTCTGTGGCTCGAGCCCCAAAATAGCCAAACGGTCGCTCATGGATCCGCTTTTGATTCGGATTGGAACCGAGCGAAAGGTTTCGACTCTGCGGACACCCGGCCACTGCTGAACTTCGTAGAAGCACTCTTGAGAGCGCGGGTCGTAAAACGACAACTGCAAGTCCTGTCGCTGAGAGCGAGCGAACTGATGATCCAATACGTAATCGATCGTCTTTTCCATGAAGGAGCTTAAGATCAACAGCGACACTCCCAAACCCATCCCCAAGATCGAAAAGAAAGTCAGCCAGGGATTGCCCAACATTCGGATCATCACCATTCGTCCGATCGGCCTAAGGCGTCCAAAAATTGGAATGTGCGTAAGTTCTTTGTCCGGTGCATTTGGATTGCTTCCCGATCGCATGGCAACAGCAGGAGGCAATCTTATGGCCCGCAAGACTCCGCTGATGGCTCCTAGGAACGCTACCAAGACACCCAATGATACGGCTAGCATCCACTCCCATCCAAAGCGAACAACCACCATTTCTGGAAATCTAAAGAACATCCGATAGATCTCCGAAAGCCACGATGCGAGCCAAAGCCCGCAGCCGATACCTGATACGACACCCATCGCCACCCACACCAAAACCACTCGCAGGTAGTGCAGTCCGATTTGCGTTGTCGAGTAACCAAATGCCCTGAGGGTTGCTATCTGCTGGGTTTGCTGGACGATCATGCGCGAAAAGACCATGTGAACCAAAAACGCAGAGACACTCAGGAAGATTGTGGGACTCAGTAAAGCCATCGTCCGAAGCTCGCGCATCTCGTCGCGTACTCGGGCATGCGACTGCTGATCGTCTCGATCGTAAGCTCCGATGCTGCCGTAGGGTTCAAGGATCGCGTCGATTTGGCTTTTGATGTTTTCGATGTTAGCTTCGTGCCCTAAACGGATCACAACCTGATTGAACGCACCTTCCATGTTGAACGCCGCAGCGAGCTTCTCCCTGGGAGCCCACAGAATTCCATACAAACGGTTGTTAGGAAGGAGCATTCCTGGCTGCACGACATAGATGGAATCTGGAGAAAGTCCGATCCCCACGACGATCAACTCTTCGCGTTTACCTTCAAGGTTGGCAGCGATGCGATCGCCCAGCCGTAGTTGGTGGGCTTCGGCAAATAGCTCGCTGACGACCACCTCGGTCTGCTCGGCCATAACCGGCAGTCTTCCCTGTCGCACATACAATCCGTTGATTTCCAAGTGCGGCTCTGGTTCGATCGAGACCAAGCGTGCCGAGGCTGGTTGAAGCATCTCGGGGAAATCCAGCAATACATGTTTTTCCACCCGGCCCGAAGCTCGCTGGATCCCAGGTATTTGCTGAATCCGGGTGAGCAATTCCTCGGGGGCTCGCACCAACGGTGCCCATAGATGCGCAAAGGAGTACTTGGTGTAATAACGATCTTGGCTAGCCTCGAGCGACCGCATGGTAGTCATCGACATGATCAACGTCGCAATGCCGCAAGTCAAAAGGACCACAATTGCCAGTCCCTGTTTCCAGTGGCTACCGAGTTCCCAGAGCAAGAGTCTCCAGATCGCACGCATCGGCGGTTCGCTTTCCTTTCTAGCTCACCAAACCAGTTGGCTTGCAGAGGCCACCTGCGGATTGACTTTGATACTGGCTATTTGACCATCAGACAGATAGACGACGCGGTTTGCCATCGATGCGATCGCAGCGTTGTGGGTGATGACCACGACGAGAGTTCCGATTTCACGATTGATTTTGGCGATTGCCTCCAGGACGACCGCTCCGGTTTTGACATCCAACGCACCGGTAGGTTCGTCGCACAACAGAACATCGGGGCGTTTGCTGATCGCTCTTGCGATCGCCACGCGTTGCTGCTCGCCTCCCGATAGCTGAGCTGGATAAAAGGTTTGCCTATTTCCCAATCCCACCAACTCCAAAGCTTCTTCGGGTGACATCGGATCCTCGGCGATGTCGGTCACCAATCGGACATTCTCCAAGGCCGTCAGTCCGGCGACGAGGTTGTAGAATTGGAACACGAACCCGACATGCTCTCGACGGTATTGTGTCAATTGCGCTTCACTCGCACCGGTCAGTTCGTGATCTTCGAATCGAACTGAACCTGAACTCGGAACATCGAGCCCACCGAGTATATTGAGCAACGTGGACTTGCCGCTCCCTGAAGCGCCCAGGATGACAACAAACTCACCTTCGTAGAGTTCAAGATCAACTCCCCTCAAGGCATGAACAAGCACGTCGCCCATAGGATAGGTCTTGGTCAATTGCAGAGCTTGAAAAACCGATCGCTGTATACCGCTCATTCTTGGCATGATAGCCAAGCGATCCTATAACACCAACGGAGCGTGGAAGGTTTTTCGAAAGATCCCGAGGGTACAATCACAATTCGGCTTGATTCGGCTTGCCAAGAGAGCACACCCTCGATCACTTCGATCCTGAGTTCATAACAAGCTTGCGATTTATTCATCGCAAATTTCGCATTCAAGCTTCGGTCGATTTGATCGAGAGTGACCATGCGAACATGCTCGCTCTCTTGGGGCAGGACTTTGTAAGTGCTTCCCAAGAAGGATGCCGGAGGTTGCTGCCTGCAGGCGTAGTCGAGTTCGAGAGCGACTTGGTCTTGGCTTTGCAACGGCACCCATTGAGCCGCCAGTGACCAATGGCCATGTCCGCACATGCCAACCCCAAGCGCGACATCGCGATAAGAGCCAGTCCCGATAGGTTCAACGACTAACTGCTGGATGGGAGGATCCGATGGCCATGGTGCCTGGGGGTCTTGCAAATCTGCCTTCAGTAGCGTGATCCAGTCTTGATCGAATCGAAAGAGCAACTGGTGATCGAAGCGATCGAGGGATTTGTCGAAGCGTACAGCGGCATTTGTGGATCGAAGCTCGATACGCGATGAGGCTTCTGCTGTCATTGAAGCCAGAGTGATTGTTCGGGAACTAGCGTCTCGGGTACAAGTGGGATGTCTGTGCCGGTGACGATTCCCATCATGAATCGATTTGCTGCCTGGAGCATGTCGACTTCGAGGGATCCTTCGAACTCAGGATCCTCGTTTCCATGATTTGGGGAACTGGTCTTATCGAAAGGTGCCGGTGTTGGAGACTCGAATCGCATTAAGCGATAATTCAGGCCGCCGCGATGTGCGGTCTTCATCATGGTGATGATCTGATCTACGCCAAAAACCTTGGAGTCCGATGATTGCATGGCCAACACTGGCAGACCCCGAGCTTGCTTCCATAATGCCAACGCTCGCTTGTTGGATGGGAAGGGGCCGTTGCAAGCGACCACACCGGCAATCTGATGAGGGTTACGAAGCCCCACCCATTGAGCAAGCGTCGCACCTTTTCCAAACCCACCAAGGAAAATACGATTCGTATCGATCGACATCGAGCTGGCAATCTGGTCGATCGCGTGAAAAATGCACTCTTCATTCAGTGCGTAATCGGTCAAGTTGCTACCCCATCGGAACACTTGCTCGGAGCGAGTCGATAAACGATTGCCGCGCAGAGCAACACCTACATAGTTTCGCAAACTCAGCGAATGCATCACATGATCCAGCTCGTACTCGCTGCTGTGGTCGGAGTGAAGCCAAACAAAAAGCGGATAGTCATAGGCGCTTTCATAATGCTCAGGCACAAACAATCGATGCGGGAAACAGATCGATGGCCCAGTGTCGGCGATGCCAACTCCTTCGGAGTCGCGGTGCCGTTGGACAACTTGCGGATCTTCAACCAAACCGCTCACGGGTGATGTTGGCAAGCCTGCAGACAGAAAGCTGTGCAATCGGCTCATGGAGAAGTTCCTTGAAAGAAAAGAGTTTCTCGGAGGATGCAAGTCGACATCCTGCTTATTGCGTTTTTTAGGATAGCGACCCTTGGTGAGTCAATCCCGTCAAATGGGCAGCAGGCAAACTTCAACGGAAGTTTGCCGAACAACAAATAGCTAGCAAATGCAACGCGATAAGCTAGGGGATTGGTAACGGCAAAAAGAGCTCTTTAGGCCTTCAAGAGTGTTTCCATCGAGGCGACGAGCGACTTGACTGCATCGACGCTCTTTTGGAAGGCGGCTTGTTCGGAACTGTTCAGCGACAGTTCGATGATCTTCTCAACACCATTGCTTCCGAGGATCACAGGCACACCGACGTAGTAGCCACCGACACCGTATTCCTTGTCGCACAGAGCAGCCACGGGGATCAATCGTTTCTTGTCGCGGACGATCGCCTCGACCATCTGAGCCGTAGCAGCAGCGGGAGCATAGTAGGCCGAACCGGTCTTGAGCAACGAGACGATTTCGGCTCCACCATCGCGGGTACGTTGGACGATTTCGGCCATGCGAGCATCTGGGATCAGTTGCGAGACGGGGATGCCGCCGACGCTCGTACAGCTAGCGATGGGAACCATCGTATCACCGTGTCCGCCCATGAGCATCGCAGAGACATCTTCGACACTCACCCCAAGTTCCATGGCGATAAAGGCGCGGAAGCGAGCCGTATCGAGCACACCGGCTTGGCCGATGACTCGATGCGATGGGAATCCAAGAACTTGGAAGGCTCTTTGAACCATTGCATCGAGGGGGTTGCTCACGACGATGACCACTGCATTTGGGCTGGTGGTTTTGACTTGCTGTGCAACGCTCGTAACGATTTTGGCGTTGGTGCTCAGCAGGTCGTCGCGGCTCATTCCTGGTTTGCGAGCGATCCCTGCGGTGATGACGACCACATCGCTGTTGGCAGTATCGGCGTAATCGTTCGTTCCGCTCAGGGCGCTATCGTAACCCATGATCGGTGAAGCTTGCATCAAGTCGAGCGCTTTGCCTTTGGGCATATTTTCGGTTTGCGGAACATCTAAGAGAACAACATCTCCGAGTTCGGCGGCTGCACACCAATGGGCGCAAGTGGCACCGACGTTACCGGCTCCGATGATACTGATTTTTGCTCGACGCATGATGGGACTACCTTTTGAAGAATTCAGTGCTTAGGTTCGATGAAATTTGGTATAAGATAAAGATTCGGATCGGATCCGAAAGTCGAAGTATCTCCAAGGTTAGCGACCCGTCAAGAACCCGTATCTTGACGGGATGACGCACCGAGCTGAGCTTATGGGAATTCCAAGGCAAATACGGACAAGCCCAAACCAACGTCAGAGAATTTTTGAATGTTTTGGTCCCAAAACACAATCCGCATCGGCCCCTACCGACGGGGCTTTCACCTGATCACGGGCCAAGTCCTCGAAGCGATCCCGGAAATCGAAAACATCCAAGTCGGCTTACTGAGTGTCTTTCTCCAGCACACTTCGGCCAGCTTAACGATCAACGAGAACGCGGATCCTGATGTACGCGTCGATATGGAAACCGCCTTCAATCGGATCGTTCCCGAAAACCAATCCTTCGTACACACGATCGAGGGGCCCGATGATATGCCCGCGCACGTGAAAAGCTCGATGCTCGGAGCCAGTCTTGTTATCCCGATCACCAGCGGATCGCTGGCGCTGGGGACCTGGCAAGGCATCTACCTATGCGAGCACCGAAATTCGGCGACTCCTCGAACACTGATCCTTACGCTTCAAGGTAAAACACAAAGCTAATAGAAAGTTCAACCATGAGTCTCTTAACGCAGCAAGCACCTCGGATGATGGCGGGCATTCCAACACTCAATGCGGGACTATACCGAAGCATTCGTTTTTTGGTGGGTGATCCGGTCGTTTATCTGCAGGTTCCTCAAGCCGATGGGAGCCTTCGTTCGACACTGATCTGCCGAGACATCGAAATGGGTAGAGCCAAGCTCAATGCGGCCGTTGACGATGTGGCTTGCCCCGCAGACTTTACACCTGCAGAAGGCCTTTCGGGGGATCGCGAGACGGCCACGGCGCAGTCGGCTGCTGAGATGCTCAGGCGCTCGGGTTTTCGAAGTGTCATCGTCGATCGATCCTTGCCAATGATCTATGCGGAAATGCTCAAACGAGCTGGCGTTGGTATTGAGTGCGATACCCAATGGGGCGTGATGGAACGCAGGCGCAAGGATGCTCGTGAGATCGAGATGATTCGCGACGCACAGCGCATCACCGAGGAAGTCATGGAGCTTGCTTGCTCGACAATCGCCAGAGCATCCGTTGATTCCAAGGGTATCTTGGTTCACGATGGTGCCCCACTGACCAGCGAGCGCATGCGCACGATGATCGACGTTTGGCTCTTGCAGCGCGATTGCTCGAACCCCGGTGCGATTGTCGCTTGTGGACCCATAGGGGCTGACTGTCACGATCATGGGCATGGTCCCCTTTACACGGCTCAGCCTGTGATCGTCGATATCTTTCCTAGGGTCAAATCGAATCTCTACAACGGGGATTGCACTCGGACGGTCGTTCATGGCACGGTCAGCTTGGAGCTGACTCGAATGCACCAAGCGGTTGTGGCGGCCAAGCATGCGGCGACGCAGGCGGTGCGTGCTGGGATTACCGGAGAGCAAGTCCACCAGGCGACCATTCGAGCCATCGAGGGTGCGGGGTATCACATGGGTCTGCCGACAGCCGATGCTGCTGATTCTTACACGAGCATGACCCATGGCACGGGCCATGGACTGGGGCTAGAGGTACACGAGCCACCGCTATTGGCCGTCGGCGGTCCGGAGCTTGTTGTTGGAGATGTTGTCACGATCGAGCCAGGCCTTTACTGCAAGGCCCTCGGAGGGATCCGGGTCGAGGACATGGTCGTCGTGACGGAAGAAGGTTGCGAGAATCTCAATCGTTTGCATGAAGGATTGTGCTGGAAATAGCCTCATTTAGCTCCTTCTGGGCGAACTCTGGCAAGCTCTTGGGGTCTAGTTTGCTAGTCCCTTTGTTTTGTCGCTTTCATAGTAGACAAGATAAGCCCAGTCAACGCAGGAGCGATGATGACCACTGCAACGATTCGAAAAAGAACTTCCATTACCGAGCCGGTTTTGGTTTTGAACCGAAATTGGCAACCGATCAACGTAGCGACCGTTGCGCGTGCGCTGGTGATGCTGTGGAATGAGTCGGCCAAGATTGTCGACCCGGTTGATTTTCAGTTGTATGACTGGAGTGACTGGAGTCGATTGGTACCCGATCGCGACGAACCGTTCATCCAGGCCGTAAGGCAGCGGATTCGTATTCCAGAGGTGATCGCCTTGAGTCACTTCGATGCGATGCCGACGCAGACGGTTACCTTTAGCCGTCGGAACGTGTTCAAGCGTGACAAGATGACTTGCCAGTATTGCGGTAAGAAGCCTGGCAGCCACGAGCTTACGATCGACCACGTGATTCCGCGAGCACAGGGTGGACAGTCGACTTGGACCAATTGCGTGTTGGCTTGCATCGACTGCAATTCCAAGAAGGCTGACCGAACGCCGACGCAAGCTCGCATGCAGCTTGCCAAGCAACCGGTACGTCCGGCTTGGAAACCCATTTACGCCGATCGGATGAATCGGGTTACGAGTTGGTCGAAGTTCATCAGCGAAGCCTACTGGATCGTCGAGCTTGAAGATTAAAAAATGCCACAAGCCCAGTTCACTGGGCTTGTGCTTTTGGTGGAACTCCATGGCATGCACATACTATTCCACCTACAATAGGGGCTAATGACCTATTGAACAGAGCAGCAACTCCGGTTGCTTTTGACCAACCCTAGGAGTGTGAATGTTAGAAGCCATCGTCATTAGTGTAACCTTGGTTCTCTTTTTTGGCCTGTTGTTTTTCGGAACAACGGGTGCGAAGAAGCGTCGCAAGGTTGAAGTGGCTAGGTTGGTTGAGCCGCTGGGATTTGAGATCATCAACAAAGTCGACGAACAGAATCTAGCCCACTTCTATCAGCATCGATCGATGCTTGGATTCTGGAATGTCCAGGCAATATGTGTTGCTGATTCCGGCTCAAAGCGAATTGTTGTGATCGAGTATCACGTTACTAAGCAGCATTTTGTGCAGTATTTTCTCGGGATTGGGTCCAAAATGTCCGCGCCACGTATGGTGATCAAAAAACGCACCGACAGTACAAGGTCTTTTTTGACCGCATCTTGGGGGGATGTGCTTTTTCAAGTGCGATTTCCAGAGGATCCCGAGTTTGACGAGAAGTTCATCGTTCGAGGTGATCCTGATCAAGTTCGTGTGTTTCTCAATCCACTTCGAAGAAAGGCTTTATGCGAATCGACAAAAGTACCCATTCAATTTTCAGTTTGCTCTAAGTCGCTGTTCATCGAATTTCCCGATAGGATAACCAGCAATATGTTCGAACAGAATCTTAGCCAATGTTTGGCAATGATCAAAATTATGTCCGGGGGTGGCAAAGTTGCGGCGAGTTAAGTGGTTCAAAAAACCGAACCGCTACTGGAGGCTGATGAACGCTCATGGATTCACATCGGGATTGGCCGGTATGACGCAGGCGAGGCAGTAAGCTGAAAGCCCTCTACTTTCAACTATCTAGCCGCAAAGCGATTGAACTCCAATCGCCAAAACAAAAACACCCGCGGCAATCGTCGCGGGTGTTTTAGATTTATTTCAAGCTAGTCCGTTGTTACTTCGATTCGCCTTCGACACCCTTCGCAGGTGCTTGTTCGACGGGAATCTGAACCGGTGCTTCAGTCGATTGCACCGCAGGTGCACTGGCAGTACCTGGAACAACATTGCCGAAGATGATCGGACCCATTCCACCGCCACCTGCTTGGGGGGCGTTGTAGATATAGATCGCATCGAGGGCCTTGGTGACTCGCAATTGGCACTCAGTCAGGTGGGCTGCCGAGTAAGGATCCATCGGTGTGCCACCGGCCAAGACTGCATCAACCTTCTTCTTGACTTCCTTGAGTTGCATCAGGGCCAAGCTGGTGATGGCCTTGTTGCCCGAAGTGCCAGGAACGGCAAGATCGATCAAGCGGTCGAGGTACTCGCGTTGGAGGTTTCGTCTCCAGGAACTGATGCGTGGCTTACGAGCCGATACTTCACCCTCTGGGTTGGCACCAAGCTCAGACCAAACTTCCGTTTGAACCTTTTCGAGCAACTCTGGTAGTGTCAGTGCGTCTTGATCCTTGGGAACCAAGAGCTCGTTGTCAAAAACGCGACGCAAGGTTGTCGGATTCATGAGCATCGTCAGCGCGCTGGCTTGGATACCCAGAACTCGATCGTGGACTGGGAAAGTCGATTCGCCCATCGAGCGAACCCCTTCATCGATCCATTTGTCATTGGTCAATCGAGTCAAAATCGCATTGGAGAGTCCAAAGGCCTCGTCGCGGAAGGCATTGCGGATCACAAAGTCCAAGGCCTTGCGTTGTTGATCGGCTGGGATTGGGATCAGCGATTGACGGTTGCCTGGATCACCCTTCTTATCGCGATTGACGGTTGCTCCGCCGATCCAGTTGGCCATCATGCTTACAGATTTGGTCTGTTCACCGAGGGTCAGTTCGTAACCTCGGCGGGCTTTGCTCCAGCTATCGCCTTCTTTGACAAACTTGTCCAAGAGACGTTCACGGTAGAGCTTGACCAAACGCATTTGGTTCTCGCAGTAATCGAGCGGATCCTTGGAGTAGTCATAACGACGGGCCAATGGATCTGGTCCACCGGTATCTTCGTCGGTAGCGTACTGAAGTTCGGGTTCACTGGATCGCTTGAGAATATCCCCAAGCTTGTTCTCTTCTGGCGTATAACCGTACTCGATTGCCCAGTAGTCATAGGGGCCGATACCGATCATCGTGTAATCGCCTCGAGTCTCGCTTTCGAGTTGATAAGGCATGTTGATCGGGATGTAGTCCATCACCGACGAAGCGATCGTGCGTTGACCTTTGATGCCGTTGGAGTTGATCTCCTTGAGCGACAAGGTGCTCGATGCTTTGAAGTTGTGTCGCAGTCCGAGCGTGTGTCCAACTTCGTGCGCGACGAGTTCTGCCAAGAGTGGTCCGATGAAAGACTCAGGCATGCCATCGAGCATCTCTTCCTTGGGCTTATCAGCCTTCTTCTCTTCAGGCTTTCCAGCAGCAGCTGCTGCTGGATCTTGTTCGGCCAGGAATTGACCGTTCTCGTCCATCAGATCCAATGCCAATCGAGCCATCGACATATCCATCTGCTTGCCGTGTGCGGCATTGCAGTAGCCGTTGACTTGGCTGGTTCGACCAAAGAGCCCGTCAAACGGGGAGCTTCCCATGAGCTTTGTATCGAGCTTCGTCAGCGGATGACCGGCATAGGGTAGCTGAGACTGCAGAGCGTAGATGCCTTGCAGGTGCTTTTGATTGGCTTCTGGAGCCAATCGTACGCGTGGATCCCAGCTTGGATGGGAGCCCAGCCAAGCGATCGTTTCGGGAGTCATCCCTTCCATCGCAATGTCAGGCATCAGGTCGTGGTATTGGAAGTTGAAGTGACGGATCCAGCCGTCGGTCAAAACCACGTCGGCATCGAGAATCTCACCGGTCATAGGGTGAACGCGGCTCGGACCAATGGCCGTTCCGACGTCGTTGTTGAGCCAACGGATGAAGTTGTATTGCACGTCTTCTGGATCCAAATCCATCGTCGCAGGTGAGCGAGGATCTTGGTAAAGGACTTCGATCGCATCGGAGTAACCGATCTTTTCAAAAGCCTTGTTCCAATATTCGACCCCTTGCTTGACCCAACGGCGATAGCGTACCGGTGTGGTGTGCTCGATGTAGAAACGGATCGGAGTCACCGGCGGGCTAACTTTCAGGCTTGGGTCTCGTTTTTCGAGTCTCCAACGGGTGACGTATCGCACTCGCTTTTTGTCGTCATCGTAGCTACCCAGGTCGGTGAAATTCGTCACAAAGTATCCGACGCGTTGGTCGGCTTTGCGAGGACGATAACCGGTGTCTTCGGGAACTTCACTAAACGAGTAGTGGATGGTTTGGAGTTTGCCACCGGCGGTGACAACCTCGAAGGCAAGTTCGGTGTTCTTGGTAAATGGCTTGGCCTTGACGACTTTGGTCAACGAAGGATCTTGGATCCGAACGCTTGGACCAAAAAACTTGCTGGCGTTGTTGACGAACAAAGCGTCGGCATCGATCACTGGACCACCCTGAGGTGCCATCGTCACGATGGGGATATCCAAGAGAACCGTGTCGGTGAAAAGTCGCTTGACCGAAGATCGCGACTCGGGTTCGCCGTTGGAGCGGATCTCAAGTTCAGGGAGGATCAGCGCCAAGCGTTTGTTGTACATCCGCCAGTAGACGTAGTAATCGCCAGCTTGCAAACCAGCGAATTTATCACCACTGCTAACGGTCAGGGCGATGAAATACTTCTTGGTCAGCAGATCCTTAGGAAGTTCCATAAGGACTTGGCCGTCTTTTTCACGCGTCCAAAGCTTGCACAAAGCGCCACGGTCGGGCGATTTGGATTCGACTTTGGTGTAGCCCTCGGTCACTTTGTCAAAGGGAGGGTACTCCGCGCCAGGGGCTTCTTGGGAAAATGCCACTTGCGGGCCGAGGGTCCCTGCAAGAAGGCTCACCGAAAGGACGGCGTGTTTCGCCAGTCCTCGCATCACCGATCGAAGGTGGTCTTTGCTCATTCGTTTATTCCAAAAGGGTTGAAAGAACTTTGATCAATTCGTAACTGTTCGACTCGACATCCAAAGTCAATGGTAGGTCAGCTTTTTACGGCAAGCTGGGTAACTTGTAGCTCAAAGAAAGGAGAGTTTGACCGGTCCGTTGCCACAATCGGCAAACGCAATACAACCCGGAGATTTTCTCCAAATCTTCACTTCGCTGGTCACCCCAGAACACCTAAGGAGCGTGGATTTCTCAAGGCATTATGAACAGACCCCCTGAAAAGGTCTATAAAAACCGGTTAATTCGTGAGACTTTTCGGACGAAACCTGCCGAATCGATTCGATCTAAGCCAGGATCGAATAGTTCCCTGAACGAAGGGATTCAATCGCCAGGATTGGTTTTTTTAATCGCAAACGTCTTCAAGAAGCTCGATTCATATACCTCGGGAGGAATTCTAACTTTTTTGTCAGATTTTTGGTCGCCGGCTTCGAAGCAATACGTCTTTAAGTAGTGTGGGGGGCGTCGCCCGGGCCCCTCATGTCGATGGAAGCTGGCCCGGCTAGATCGATCTCGTCTTAGCATTTCACGCCCAATAGCCCTCTAGGATTACCTAGTGGGCTTTTTTTGAAAACAGGGGCACAAAGAGCACAGAGTTGTGAGCTTCGTGCCTCTGCTTTTTTTCTCAGCCGGAATGATCGAGGGATTCGTAAGCGGTCTATTTGACCGCAACGCTCTCGCGAATCTTCTCGAGAAGTTTTTTGGTGGCTTTGATCCCATCGTCGGGGCTCAACTTGGAGCCTTCGTACTCGATACCGACCCAGCCTCGATAACCGGCATCCAAAACGATCTTCATCATCTTGGCAAAGTCGATCTTGGTCTCATTCCCGTTGGCATCGAAATCGTAGCTCTTGGCCGATACGGCTTTTGCCAAAGGCATCAAGTCCGTGACCCCTTGGTAACGGTCGTATTCGTAGAAGTTTCCAAAGTCGGGTAATGTCCCGCAGTTCTCCATGCCCGTGGCTCGAATGGTTTCGGCGAGCCACTTGCCATTGGAGCTTAGGCCCCCGTGATTTTCGACAATGACATTGATCCCAAGTGGCTTGGCGTATTCGCTTAATCGACGCAAGCCATCGGCAGCGAGTTTGGATCCTTCTTCGTAGGGTTTATCGGTTTCGGCGTTGACCCGAATCGAGTGGCATCCTAGGTATTTAGCGGCATCTACCCACTTGTAATGATTCTCGACAGCCATGGTTCGTTTGGCAGGATCGCTATTGCCCAAGCCACCTTCGCCATCGATCATGATCAGCACATTGGTGACCCCTAGGTCGCTGGTGCGCTTCTTCATCTCTTCGAGATACTTCGCGTCCTTGGCTTTGTCCTTGAAGAACTGGTTGACATACTCGATCGCCTCGATCCCGAATCGCTCTTTTGCAACTTTCGCAAAATCTAAATTGTCGATCTCTTTGGCGAACAGGGGCTTATGGAGCGACCACTGAGCTAGGGATATTTTGAAGGGTTTGCCAGCAGCGGAGTCTTGTGCTTGACTCCAGCCCGAAAGGCCCGTTGTGGCCAAGGCAGCGGTGGCGGTGCAGGTTGCAGAAGTAGCTAGGAAATGTCGGCGGTTGGTAGATCGCATAGGGACCAGAGGTTATAAAAAGGTCAACGGCGGGAAAGGCGGATAGTCGCCTGATTTTATTTTGGCCGAGTATATCGGGCAAGCAACGACGCACAAGGAAAGTGAAAAACCAGCTTATTCCATGTCCAACAGGGATCCAGAACTGACACTCTTAGAGGTCGATTGGGATAGCGAGTCGATCATCCCAGACGAAATCGATGAATTGCTCGCCAAAGCCGATGCACTTTTGCAGTCCTATTGGGATTCCTGGCACCGCCGCCCGATCGAGCAGTATGTCGCCTGCGATTTCCGAGACGTTTGGCGGGCGATGCGGGCGGTCAAAGCTCAAAATCTTCCTTTCGGCAATCTATTCTGCGAATGGGGTTGCGGGTTTGGGATCGTCACTGCATTGGCCTGCAAACTAGGCTGGGATGCCGTGGGGATCGAAGCGGAAGCATTTTTGGTTCAACAAGCACAAGCTTTCCTCCGAACGGAAAAAATCCCAGCGGAAATCTGGCATGGGAATTTTCTCCCCCCTGGAGCCGAGCGACTGGCCAAGCGACAAGCCAATCATGCGTCGCTGTTCCACAAGATTCCCTGCGTATATCCCAGTCAATCACTGGGAGTCGATGACTTCGCGACGATCTTTGCTTACCCTTGGCCTGGCGAAGACTATTTCCTCAAAGATGTCTTTCGTCACTACGCCGCCGACGAAGCGATCTTGATCATGTTCCTGGGTCCTTACGAATTGGAAATCTACCGTAAGGATCGCAAGTAGATTTTTCGACTCTCTGTGCTCTCTACCGACTCTGTGTTTCAAAAAAGGGACTCTAGACGGGATGGGAAGAAGGGAAACACAGAGAGACACAAAGGACACAGAGAGGATGGTTAGCCATATTCAAGGTGTTACCCACAATAATTCCCTGTAGAGCCAATTTTTCCACAGCTACCTTGAGGCACTTCGGAGGACTTGGGCTAGCAGAGGTAAAAGCTGCTTCTTACGGCTGACGATATCCGGTAGTTCATACAAGCCGCGATCTAAGCATGGGTAGTTGATGTCATCCCACGCGTCAGACTCCTTGGAGAGCAACAGCAGCGAGCCGTTGCTGACCACATCCGTCACAAGCAGTGCCGAAAACTGCAAGCGTTGTTTGTTTGCGAGTTCTTCGAGGGCTTTGCGTAGATCCTCTTTACGATCCCAAAAAAGATCGAACCCGCTTTCCTCGATCTGCGAGATCGAAAAGCGGATTCCATGTTCGGTGAACTCCTTGCAGTCCTCACGGACGACCACAGCCGGTGTGCAGTTGCGGAGAGCCGATCCGATCTCGAAAAACTCCTTGGCATAGGTTTCAAGATCTACATCGCATAGCGTTTCGAGCCAAGCGAGGATATCGCGATCGACCTGGGTGGTCGTCGGAGACCGCAGGAAAAGCGTGTCGGAGATGATTCCCGATGCCATGCAAAGGGCGATTCCAGCCGAGGGATCTAAGCCTGCAGCGCGGAATTGTCGCGCCACGAGTGTGCAGGTCGAGCCAACTGGCTCATTGATAAAGCGGATCGGTTGCGTCGACTTGAGCGAACCTCCGATGCGATGGTGATCGAGGACTTCGAGTATGTCTGCGTCTTCTGCTCCATTGACCGCTTGGCTGAGTTCATTGTGATCGACCAGCACCAACTTGGGTTTGGGAGGATTGACCAAATCGGATTTGCTGACGACACCGACAAGTTGGCCGTTGTCGTTGACCACCGGTAGCATCGATTGACGAACACGATCGGTTTTGGCTCGGGCTTCTTCGATCGGTTGCTTGGCAGATAACGTGATAAAGTCATCGTCGATGGCCGAGTCGATAAACTGCGAAGATTTGATCCGCATGGTGGTTGTTGCTGTGTCGTATGGGCTCCGCATGACGGCTACCGAACGCGACTTGGCCAACTCCACAAGCCCTTCGGATAACGAGTAGCCTCCGGTGATAATGATGGCTCGGACGCCGTGTTCGATCGCAGGAAGCTGGATCGTGGGCCTGTCTCCGCAGACGACCATCAACCGCTCGGCGGGGAAGCGTTGCATGCGCTCGGTGAATCCTCCGGCGCTCATCGCACCGACCATGACCAGGAGTTCATCGAGTTGCTCGGGCTCGATCGCATGTTGGAAGGAACCACCGAGGATCTCTCGGACTTTGCTTAAACTTGTGCGAACCGTACGGGTCTTGAGTGGATCGGCATCGTCGCGAAAGATCAGATCCATCAATTGCAGGAGCGATAGAACCCCGACTACTTTGTTATCCTGATCGATGATCGGCAAAGCGCGTACGTCATGCTCCTTCATCCGCTGGTAGACTTCGTAGAAAACCTCACCCCGCTTGGCCGTGACCGGCTCGCGGCTGCACAGGCCGAGCACTTCGGGCCGCACGTCCATGACGATCTTGGGTGCAGCCACGCCGGCTCGTTTTAGAACGTACTCGGTGCGTTGGTTTGGGGTGCCGCAGCAAGCAGCGATTGCATCGGGACGGTGAGTTTTTTGTAAGAAATCCGCGTAGGCGATTGCCGAGCAAATCGCATCGGTATCCGGATTGCGGTGTCCAAAAACCAGCGTGCTCATGAAGATTTATTCCGTTTTTCCAACTCGATACCGTTTTTATAGTTCTTACCGGGCAAAATCAGCGACTTTTTGTCTGCTCGCTGCGCTGGTAAATCCTAGGTTCGGCGCGAACCTTCGAGAAGTCTATCAGATCTAGGCTCAATGCCTACTTGCAAACTTGATCGTCCCAAGCGACCATTGTTTGCCGCCAGGGCGCGTCGTTTGTTCAGACGGGCTCGCAACTTTAACGATGGATCTAATATGCTTGAAATTCAGCTTCCCGATGGAACCGTAGTCTCCCATCCGGACGATGCGACCCCACTGTCGGTCGCCAATGCGATCGGTTCTAGGCTTGCCAAAGCGGTTGTCGCCGCCAAAGTTGGGGCCTCGGTGATCGATGCCTCCCGCCCTTTGAAACCATTTGCCAACGGCTCGCCGATCCCTTTGAGGCTCCTGACCGAACGGGATCCGGAGTCTCTCGATGTGCTGCGACACTCCAGCGCTCACATCATGGCAAGGGCTGTCATGCGAATCTTCCCAGATGTTTCGCTTGCCTTTGGCCCCACCATCTCGAATGGTTTTTATTACGACTTCTTGATGCCGCATAAGCTCACCGAAGAGGACTTTGCAAAGATCGAGCAAGAGATGGCTGCGATCATCGCCAAAGCAGAGCCATTCGAGCAGTTCTCCTTGGATCGCCAGCAAGCTGTATCATTGTGTAAAGATATGAATCAGGGGCTCAAGGTCGAGCATATCGAAACCGGCTTGGCAAGCCACCCTGAGTTGGGCTTTTATCGCCAAGGTGAATTCGTCGACCTGTGCCGAGGACCGCACATTCCCGACGCCGGGCGTGTGAAGGCCTTCAAGATCATGAGCGTGGCCGGATCCCACTGGAAGGGGAACATGTCCGGCCCCCAACTCCAACGCCTCTATGGAACTGCTTGGTTTGATAAAAAGGATCTTCAAGCCCACCTCGATCAACTCGAAGAAGCCAAGAAACGGGATCACCGAGTCCTGGGTAAGAGACTCGGTCTCTACCAGATCACTCCCGATGTTGGGCAAGGCATGTGCCTATGGATGCCCAAAGGTGCTCGCGTGCGAAGCTTGCTCGAAGACTTCCTGCGTCGCGAAATGCTCAAGCGTGGATACGAGCCGGTCTACAGCCCACATCTAGGTCGAGTCGAACTCTATGAGACCTCCGGTCACTTTCCCTATTATCGTGAAAGCCAATTCCCACCCTTGTTTGTCCATGACGCCGGCGCGCTGGTCGACGCTTGGGCAAGACGACTGAGCGAAGACGAGGACTTTGGTCCCAAGCAAGAGACCATGTTCTTGCAGGCTGCCGAAGTTCTCGGTTTTGATGCTCAGGCCTACAGCAAGGCCGAAGGCAAAGAGGCTAAACTTGCGGCGCTAAACGAATGGCAAAGGAATCATGAACGGTTCTTGGTCAAACCGATGAACTGTCCGCACCATGCTCAGATTTTTAAGGCCCAGCCTCGCTCGTATCGAGATCTGCCACTTAGGCTATTCGAGTTCGGCACTGTTTATCGTTATGAGCAGACCGGTGAACTCAACGGCATGTTGCGAGTTCGGGGGCTAACCCAAGACGACGCGCATATCTTTTGCACTGCAGATCAAGTTGAAGAGGAATTTCGCAAGACCATTGAATTGACCCGATTTGTACTCGAGTCGGTCGGCCTTCAGGACTATCGCGTGCAGTTATCTCTGCGAGATCCCAAGAGCGATAAGTATGTCGGTAGCGAAGAGAATTGGCAGAAGGCCGAAGCCGCCTTGCGCAAGGTTCTCGAAGAGTCAGGATTGCCCTTCAGCGCTGCTGAAGGAGAGGCCGCGTTCTATGGACCCAAGGCCGACTTTATGGTGCGAGACTGCATCGGACGCCATTGGCAACTCGGTACCGTTCAGCTCGATTACAACCTGCCTGAGCGTTTTCAACTCGAATACACTGGGGCGGACAACAAATCCCATCGACCGGTGATGATTCACCGCGCACCATTCGGTTCGATGGAGCGATTCGTTGGGATGCTCATCGAGCATTTTGCAGGAGCCTTCCCGATGTGGCTTGCTCCGGAGCAAATTCGAATCTGCCCACTGAGCGAAAAAACCAACGATTATGCGTTGGAACTCGAAAAACTCTTCACCGAAGCTGGATTTCGGGTGACAACCGATTTGCGTGGAGCGAAAGTACAAGCCAAAATTAGGGACGCACAGCTCGATCTGATCCCTTATATGGCCGTCATTGGACCGAAGGAAGCCGAGACCCGTTCGATTGCACTCCGGGATCGGATCGCCGGAGAACTCGGCACCAAACCGGTCGACGAAGTTTTTGCGATGCTTAGTCAAGAGGTCGCCGAGCGTCGGATTCGGCAAGTGGCTGAGCGAAAATTCGCTGAGCCTCCACCTGCCAGTGAATCATCGAGCCACGAGTACTAATCCAATCATGAGCAACGATCCTAAGCCAACATCGCGAAGTGCGCAGAAGGTTCTCACCGAAGAGTTCTTTCTGTCCCGTTCAAAGATCCTCGATTTGGCAGCGACCCTCGATAGGTTGGATAGGGCCGAAGGTTCCGTCGATGAACTCCAGCAGCGGCAGTTATTGCAGCAAGGGATCGAGATCTTGCTCGATAACGAGCCCGATAAGGCCAAGCGTGTTCAGTTGCTCATGAGTCGCCCTTACGATCCCGATTGGCGAAAGAACTATGGACTACATTGATCCGCATATCCACATGGTCTCCCGGACGACCGACGACTACGAGACGCTAGCTCGTATGGGTTGTGTCGCGATGAGCGAACCAGCGTTTTGGGCAGGTTTTGACCGAGGCAGTGTCGAGAGCTTTCGAGACTACTTCCGACAACTCACAGAGTTTGAGCCCAAGCGTGCGGCGCAGTTCGGGATCCAGCATTACACGTGGCTCTGCATCAACGCCAAAGAAGCCGAGAACGTTTCTCTGTCTCGCGAAGTCATCGCAATGATCCCCGAGTTCCTCAATCAGAGCAATGTCCTTGGGATCGGGGAGATCGGCCTGAACAAAAACACTAAGAATGAATCGACGATCTTTTTAGAGCATGTCGATTTGGCGGTTCGATACAACCAACAGATCCTGATCCATACGCCCCACTTGGAAGACAAATTCCAAGGGACCAAGATGATCGTCGATATGCTCGTGCACGATTCCCGTGTCGATCGATCGAGGGTCTTGGTCGACCATGTCGAAGAGCACACGATCCAAGAGGTTCTCGATCAAGGGTTCTGGGCCGGGATGACCCTTTATCCCGTGACCAAGTGCACGCCTGCTCGCGCCGCAGACATGATCGAACGTTTTGGACCAGAACGGCTCATGGCCAATTCCGCAGGAGACTGGGGACCGAGCAAGCCGACGGCGATCCCCGATCTGATTATGGAACTCAAGCGACGGGGGCACTCACGCGATCTGATCCGACGCGTGGTCTATGAGAATCCATGCAAATTCTTTTCGCAGAGCAAGAACTTCAAGGCCCCACTGGGGTCGTCATGAATTTGATGCATGCAGGTTTCTCGGTCGAGATCGAGTGACCTGTAGGCTTGAGAAAGCCGGTGCCTCGATCGATCGCAAACGAGTGGATCGTGTTGCTCTCTTGGTTTTCTGCCAGCAGGAATTGTCCTGTAGGATCGATCCGGAAGTTGCGTGGGATTTTGCCAAGGGTCGAGAAGTTCTCGATGCGAGTGGCTGCTCCGGTTTGAGGACTGATCGCAAACAATGCGATCGTATCGTGACCGCGGTTGCTGCCATAGACGAATCGTCCTGTTGGATGCACGAGCACCTCGGCAGTCGACCAGCTCGGTTGAAGTTGTTCTTCGGGTACGGTTTTAACGGTGGCGATTTCAGTCAGCTTACCCGTCTGTGCATCCCAAGAGGCGCTCGTTAAGGTCATCCCCATCTCGTTGATCACGTAGAGAAGCTTTCCATCTGGGTGAAATGCGATATGACGAGGGCCAGCACCACCGGCAAGTTTCAAAAAGGGATTGGGCCCAGGTACGAGTTTCTTGATTTGCGGATCGAGCCGATAGACGAGGACTTGATCGAGCCCAAGATCGGCAACTAAAACCCATTGGTTCGTAGGGTCGACCATTGAGCAGTGAGCGTGTGGGCCTTTTTGTCGAGCCGAGTTTGGCCCGGAGCCTTGGTGCTGGATCGTTGAGCTTTCGGGTTCGAGCCCGCCGCTGGCTTGGATTGGAAAAAGAGAGACCGAGCCACTGCCATAGTTGGCGACCACGGCGAAGTTGCCTTGGGTATCCACGGTTACATGGCAAGGACCATTGCCTTGGACTCTTTCGATATTGAGAAGTTTCAAGTCGGGCAAATCGCCGGCTTGGTAGGCTGCACGATCGAATTGATAGGCCGCAAGCGAAGCGGCACGTTGCTTGTCATCGATCGCAGTCTCGGTGACGACATAGAGGACATCGAGTTTAGGGTGGAGTGCAAAGAAGGACGGTTTGGCTTGAGTGGCGACCAAGCGGGGCTTTGCCATCGAGCCATCAGTATTCAGGCGGCTTGCATAGATCCCGGGCCCGTAGCCTCCGATCCAGAAAACTTGGTTGGTTTTTGGCTGGTCTGCCGACTGCTGAGCCAAGGCCGATGGCTCGAAGGCTAGTGGAAGAATGGACATGAAGATCAGCGTCAGGAAATAGCGGAAAGGAATTAGCATGAAAGGATTGAAGGTAAAGGTTTTGGTCGTAAAGGGTTGTTTCTCTCATGCGAGTAGTATAGTCGAAATCGGTCGCCCTGGATGGCTAGCTGGTTGCACAGCACTGTAGTAACGGTTAACATCCTTGATCCGTATAAGGACTAACAGACTTGGGATGGATCCCGTAATCATCTCATTTCTTGGGGAAAGACTTATGCAACGTTTCGCATGTGTTACAGTTTCTTTGGGCGTAGCGCAGGTTTGCCAAACTTTTTTATTGTGTGTTCTATCATTGGGAGTTTCACAGGGGGCAGTGATTGCTTTTTCAAGTGATTTTGAATCTGGGCTTCCTGGATCCATAACAGGTTCTGCATCGATCGTGTCTGTTGAAGGACTCCAAGGGAAAGGTAATCTTGGCAATACGTTCTCTGGCAACATGTTGGTTAATAAACAAAGAGGTTTGCCTGCAGCTTCCTGCACGCTAACACTCAACAATCTTCCGACACATTCTTCGATCCAGATTGGTTTTCTACTAGCTATCATCAATAGTTGGGATGGTTCAAGTGAAAATGATCGCTTCGAAGTTCTTCTGGACGGTCAGACCCTCTTTACGGAGACGTTCGATAATTTCTTCACTAATGACCAAACGTATGTGCCACCAGCCAATGTTCAAATCGTCGACCGAATCGATTTTCTATATTACGATCGAGCGTTCCCAAATTTAGGATTCGCAGGCAATTTTGATTGGGGTGACGCAGGCTACGACATGTACTTCGAACCGCGATTGCAAAATGTCGCGCATAGCTCGTCCACTGCCACGATCGTGTTTCGCGCAACCTATTCGGGTGGGGCCCTTGAAAACGATGAGTTTTGGGGCATAGACAACCTCAAAGTAACCCTTTACGGAACGTCGACAGTTCCTGAACCAACGACCGGAATTGTATTTGGTTGCCTTGGACTTGCCTCGCTAAAATTACGAAAGAGAAAACGTCTTAAGTAAAAAGATATGGCGTTGCAAAAACGATATATTCTCATGGATTTGTGGGTTCCCTCGGTTTGGTTCTACCCACAAATTCTAAGACAAGAGAGCTTTAATCAGTCGCCTATGCCCAGTGCTTTTTGAGAGGCCTTGCTGCGACGTCGATAAGTTGAATTCCTCGCGATGCTCAGGCACAGTCCGCCGGCTCCAAAGATGAGCAGACTGGCCGGTTCCGGGACCGCTTGGTTTTGAACTGCAAATACTGCCAGCCGGTCGAACACCAAAAAGTCCTGGGCAGTATCGTTTTGAAATCGGATCGAAGTAATCAACGAACCCCCGGTTCCCTCGATCCGCAAGTAGGCGTTTCTGACTGCGACCCCACCACTCCAGTTGCCCCCAGCAAGAGCTTCGACCGTACCTAGGCTCTGGCCGTTTACAAACAAAGTGTGATCTGTGACCGGAAACGGATTCGTCGGGCTCGAAAGGGCCGATTGAAAATTTGCTAGACCAATTCCTACCACCGGAGCCCCCGTGGCTAAAGTGAAGGTCGTGTTGGTCGACGCTGTCGGCAGGAACGGTCCGTTAAGTCCGTTTCCTGCATTGGTCAGCACTTTGGTGCCGTCCCAATAGTTGTTGGCCGTCTGCGAATCACTCGCCGAGTCGAAGGTCTTAGGCAAGATGGTATAAGACTTATCCTGGGGTATAAGACCATTGAAGGATATGGTTAGACCGGATATCAAAACGGTGTCCTCGAAATCCTCGATCGTATAACAACTGATACCCAGTGCCGCATCCATTGCCGCTGTGTTGGGCGAATAGACGCTTCCGGCAAAGGCCGTCACAATGTACGCCGCTTGGCTCGATGTCGTGTAGAATCCAAGGCCTGATACTGCCATTACTAGAACAAATAGCCAACGTAATCGTGCCATCGCATAAGCTCCATTCATGGTTTCTCGAAGGATACCGGTTAGAAAAACAAGCGAATTAACCTCAGGGACTCGATGCAGTCTCGACCCCCCCACCACGAATACGACAGACATCTACACGCCTCGGGGGAAGAGCTAGTAAGCCAGTGAGCCACGCCGCCTAGGGCGGCGTCTATTTGACGGCATTGACGGAATTGACAAGATTGACTGGATTGACGGCGGACAGAATTGACCAAGTTGACGTTGTTGACGGCGAAGGCCAATGAGGTCGCCCTGTCAATCCTGTCAACATAGTCCAAAAATCCAACGCAACCCGGGCAAGATTCTCCCGAGGAAATTGTCTTTTTGAAACCTTGGGAATACAATCTACAAAAACGTAGGAATTTCTACGCCAACTGAAAGACAGGATCGATCCAATGAGTTCATCGCAAATCTCTGCAAATATCTCTGACGAAACACGAGAATTGTTGGAGCGGTACGTCACATTGCATGGAGTCAAGAAATCCCATTTGATTGAAACGGCAGTCCTTCATCACCTGAGTGCATTGGATGCTATTCCTGCTGACTTGATTATTCCACCAGCGATCGAAGTTTCTCGGGCAACGGGCAATACGATTCTGGATCGTATCGAAAAGCCAAGGTCAGCTACTGCCGCGATGCGAGCATTATTTGATGATTGAAATCCGAATTCTGCGAGCCGAGGATAATCGAGAGGGCTTCCGCAGCGGAGACGTTGATCTTGATCGCTTCTTTCAGAAATTCGCCGGCCAGAACCAATTTCGATTGCATATTGGGACAACTTACGTTGCTATTCGCGAATCAGAGATACTCGGGTTTGCAACTCTGTCGGCAACTTCGATCACGATTAACGAACTGCCAAAGACCATCAGGAAGCGGTTGCCTAATTATCCTTTACCAGCGCTAAGACTCGCACGGTTCGCTGTCGCTCAAACGGCTCAAAGACAAGGAATCGGTAAGCAGCTTTTGAAGACTGTATTTAGAATCGCGCATGAGATGGCCGATCGCACTGGATGCGTTGCGGTAGTGGTCGACGCGAAACCTGCGGCGGTCGAATTCTATTACCGCTACGGGTTTGACGGGAGCTTTGGGGGATCGGCCAGCACCAATCCCCATGATTTTGCCATTGGGCTCCATTCCTCGGGAATAGGGCTGCACCAGAGTATTTCAGGTTGTCATCCGATTGCAAACGGACAACCTCGTCAACAATGTCCGCAGTCAATACCGTCAATGCCGTCACTAAGGTCAATACCGTCCAAACCCCATGCATCCGCCGTCGGCGGATGCTGCCCTCGTTGGGGCACAACCCCGCCGACATGATCGCAATACCTAACGCCAATGCAGCAGCCTTGGCGACTCGTTGGCGGTGACTGCCGTTTGTACCCAGATCTCAAACGTTCCTTGATAGCCGTCGGTGCTAGACTCTAGGCCAGATAGCCAGTTCCTAAGCGTCCTACGCGCGGCGTGTACACAGCAAGCGGTCGCAAGAGCATCGGCATTAGTTGCATCGCCGGTGATCACGGTGGCCATGATGCTCCCTGCAAGCCCCTTTTGCTGAGCCGGATCGACAATGTGACTGCTCTTGTCCTGATCGGCATTTACCCCAGGTCGATCGCGATACTTCTGATGCAAATCCCCGCTGGTGGCGATCGCGCATTGTGAGAGCCTAAGACTCAGAAGAGTTCGATCCGGTTGATCGACTAGACCTATACTCACCGGCCAGCCCTGCACTGTGGCCGCGGGACTCTCGCCAAAAATCATATTCCCCGATGCATTAATACAATAGCTTTCGATTTCGATTGATCTTAAAAGTTCACCGAGTCGATCGACGACAAAACCTTTGCCAATAGCCCCAAAGTCCAATCGAATCCCCGGTCGCTTGAATCGCAAACGACCACCTGCTCGATCCCACTGGATCAACTCCCAACCACAACTCTGGGTCGCTTGTTCCCATTGCTCTTTTGTAGCGATGTTTTTACTGCGGCGAAGTCTGGTCAAAGCACCCACCGATGCATCGAATGCACCTTGACTCCATCGATTCCAATCATCGCATAGCATCAGCACTCGCCACAATTCAGTGCTAGGTGAATGCCATTTGCCATCGTCTGCTTGGCGACACAACTGGTTGACTTGGCTATCTTGCTGATAGTCGCTCATGACCTCGACCCATCGGTCGATTTCGGCTTGCAAGCCCTCGCTGATTTTGGCGGGATCCTGGGGAGGGTTTTGTGCGTTTGAGATCCATCGCAGATCGATCATCGATCCCATGGCCGGAATCGAAAGGACGTAGGCTTCTGGATCGCTTTGCAAATCGATCATGGTCTTGGGAAGTTTCGTCGGCGAAATTCATCGGAGTCATACGGATCGGAATCTTGGACGATTTCGCCCTCGACGACCCGTACATCCTCGGCATCGATCGTATCGGACCGACTGGGCCGACCAAATCCAATTGGATCGTTTGGGTCGATTGGAAAAGGCCAAGCTTGGCCTGTTTGTTGGACCACGATCATCTTCGTCTTGATTCGCTCGAAGGTGTTGATACCAAAAAGAATTATTCCAAAGATCATCCCGAAAAAATCCAGGTGCCACAAACAAAAGGCAATCCATAGACCTGAACCCCACTGACCGATGCGAGCTGATAGATCGATGGCTCTTTCACGGCTTGTGAAAAAACAAAGCAAGCAACGCAGGATCCTTCCGCCATCAAGCGGAAACAAAGGGAGTAGATTGAAAAGCCCGATCGCGATGTTGGCGATAAGTAACTGCTGAGCCCACGAAAGATCGCTTATCGAAATCTTGCTCAAGTCCACTGAAGGCAGTAATCCAAGGAAGATCCCAAGCATCAGTACCAAGGCGATAGCAAAATTGACCATCGGTCCTGCGATGGCAATCCAACCATCGGGCCACGGATCAAGCTTACCTCCCTTGATCCTGGCAACACCACCGATGGGCAGAAGCGTAATATCAATCGTGGGGCGATCAAAGTAACGGGCCGCAAGTGCATGTCCGAGTTCGTGAAGAAACACACAGGCAAATACAGAAAAGATAAAACCTAGGGCGGATACTGCTGGCCCAAAGCCTTTGGATAGGTTGCTAAGAAACACAACGATTGCCAAGATCCAAAACGACCAGTGGATGTAGATCTTGGTTCCGTAGAGATTTCCCAGATAGAGCGTCTTTAGCATACTTTGTTCGACTATAACTTGAAGCGTTGAATCCGATTGTTTCCTGAGTCGACGACATAAACACGTTGTTTAGAATCCATGGCGACGGCCCAAGGTTGATTGAGTTGACCGGGCTCTTTGCCTGCAGTTCCCCAACTCGATATCGGTTTACCTTGGCGTGTCCAACACTGCACGCGATGGTTTCCATACTCGCTTACCAACAGCCGATCGTCGGGAGCCAGAGTCATGCCGTAGGGGAACTGCAACTGACCGACCCCGGAGCCTTGCTCACCCAAGATCCCAACCACTCGGGCTTTGTCTTCTTTCCAGTCGATGATTTGGATCCGATGATTGCACGAGTCGGCCACCCACAGGAATCCTTGCTCGTCGACAGACATCGACTGAGGACGACTGAACTCCAAAGGTTGATCTCCGTGCTGTCCCATGCGATCGACGTATTGTCCATCGGAGGTGTATTTATAGATGCGATCGTACTCACCATATTCGCTCAGGTAGATCGTGCCATCGGGGGCGCGGGCATAATCGGTCACCCAGCCGAATTGGCCGGGCTCGGTTCCATTGACACCGCCGATGGAGCGTTGCTCGATGAGTTGACCTTGGGGCGTATAAAACAGGAATTGAAAGTAATGGGTATCGACAACGACTAGATTATCAGTGACTGGATCATAAGTAGCACCGGTAGGTTTGCCGTTAGCCCATTGAGGTGTTTTCCAGCCGCATAGGAATTTGCCGTTGGGATCGAACGCTTGCACACGAGCGGTTTTATCGATCACAAACAAGTGATCGCTTGGGCTGATGGCCAGTGCGCGCGGTTTTTGAAAACGGCCGTCGGCAAGCCCCCGTTGGCCAATGACCAGATCGACCCGGCTTGCGGATCGGGAATCGGATGACTCGAGCGACTGGGTAACGCAACCACTGATGAATCCTAGGCTAGCGAATCCAATAGCGGTGCGGTTTATAAACTCCCGCCTTGGCAGGGTCGCTTTTGTTTCAGTTGGCTCCGGACGCTTGATCGATTCCATGGAAACCATCATACGCAAATGGCCCAAAAAAGCCATTCACCGCTAAAGCGATCAGAGACAATCGCTGCCTGAATAACCACTTATCGGCGGTTCGGTTTTTTTGAACCGCTGATAAACACTGATGAACGCTGATGGCAGGGCTCGGTCAGTAGGTTTTTTTCAGCTTCCTTTTTGGCTGTTTATCAGCGTCGATGAGCGTCTATCAGCGGTTGGGTTTTTTGAACCGCCGATAAACACTGATGAACGCTGATGGCAGGGTTCGGTCAATGGTTTTTCTCCAGCTGTTTTTATGGCTGTTTATCAGCGTCGATGAGCGTCTATCAGCGGTTCGGTTTTTTGAACCGCTGATAAGCACTGATGAACGCTGATGGCAGGGTTCGGTTAGTGGTTTTTTCAGCTGCTTTTTTGGCTGTTTATCAGCGTCGATGAGCGTCTATCAGCGTTTGGGTTTTTTGAACCGCTGATAAGCACTGATGAACGCTGATGGCAGGGTTCGGTCAGTGGTTTTTTTCCAGCTTCCTTTTTGGCTGTTTATCAGCGTCGATGAGCGTCTATCAGCGGTTCGGTTTTTTGAACCGCAGATAAACACTGATGAACGCTGATGGCAGGGTTCGGTTAGTGGTTTTTTCCAGCTTCCTTTTTGGCTGTTTATCAGCGTCGATGAGCGTCTATCAGCGGTTCGTTTTTTTGAACCGCTGATAAACACTGATGAACGCTGATGGCAGGGTTCGGTTAGTGGTTTTTTCCAGCTTCCTTTTTGGCTGTTTATCAGCGTCGATGAGCGTCTATCAGCGGTTCGTTTTTTTTGAACCGCTGATAAACACTGATGAACGCTGATGGCAGGGTTCGGTTAGTGGTTCTTTTCAGCTTCTTTTTTGGCTGTTAATCAGCGTCGATGAGCGTCGATCAGCGGTTCGGTTTTTTTTTTGAACCGCTGATATGCACTGATGAACGCTGATGACAGGGCTCGGTCAGTGGTTTTTTCCAGCTTCTCTATTGGCTGTTTATCAGCGTCGATGAGCGTCTATCAGCGGTTGGGTTTTTTTTTGAACCGCTGATAAACACTGATGAACGCTGATGGCAGGGTTCGATTAGTGGTTCGTTCCAACTGCTTTTTTGGCTGTTTATCAGCGTCGATGAGCGTCTATCAGCGGTTCGGTTTTTTTTTGAACCGCTGATAAGCACTGATGAACGCTGATGGCAGGGCTCGGTCCGTGGTTTTTTCCAGCTTCCTTTTTGGCTGTTTATCAGCGTCGATGAGCGTCGATCAGCGTTTGGGTTTTTTTGAACCGCTGATATGCACTGATGAACGCTGATGGCAGGGTTCAGTCAGTGGTTCTTTTCAGCTTCTTTTTTGGTTGTTTATCAGCGTCGATGAGCGTCTATCAGCGGTTGGATTTTTTTAATCGCTGATAAGCACTGATGAACGCTGATGGCAGGGTTCGATTAGTGGTTCGTTCCAACTGCTTTTTTGGCTGTTTATCAGCGTCGATGAGCGTCGATTAGCGGTTCGGTTTCTTTGAACCGCTGATAAGCACTGATGAACGCTGATGGCAGGGTTCGGTCAGTGGTTTTTTCCAGCTTCTTTTTTGGCTGTTTATCAGCGTCGATGAGCGTCTATCAGCGGTTGGGTTTTTTTGAACCGCCGATAAACACTGATGAACGCTGATGGCAGGGCTCGGTCAGTGGTTTTTTCCAGCTTCTTTTTTGGCTGTTAATCAGCGTCGATGAGCGTCTATCAGCGGTTGGGTTTTTTTTGAACCGCCGATAAACACTGATGAACGCTGATGGCAGGGTTCGGTCAGTGGTTTTTTCCAGCTTCTTTTTTGGCTGTTTATCAGCGTCGATGAGCGTCTATCAGCGGTTGGGTTTCTTTGAACCGCCGATAAACACTGATGAACGCTGATGGCAGGGCTCGGTCAGTGGTTTTTTCCAGCTTCTTTTTTGGCTGTTAATCAGCGTCGATGAGCGTCTATCAGCGGTTGGGTTTTTTTTGAACCGCAGATAAACACTGATGAACGCTGATGGCAGGGTTTGGTCAGTGGTTTTTTCAGCTGCTTTTTTGGCTGTTTATCAGCGTCGATGAGCGTCGATCAGCGGTTGGGTTTTTTTTGAACCGCTGATAAACACTGATGAACGCTGATGGCAGGGCTCGGTCCGTGGTTTTTTCCAGCTTCCTTTTTGGCTGTTTATCAGCGTCGATGAGCGTCGATCAGCGGTTCGGTTTTTTGAACCGCTGATAAGCACTGATGAACGCTGATGGCAGGGTTTGGTCAGTGGTTCTTTCCAGCTTCTTTTGTGGCTGTTTATCAGCGTCGATGAGCGTCTATCAGCGGTTCGGTTTTTTGAACCGCTGATAAGCACTGATGAACGCTGATGGCAGGGTTCGGTCAGTGGTTTTTTTCAGCTGCTTTTTTGGCTGTTAATCAGCGTCGATGAGTGTCTATCAGCGGTTCGGTTGTTTGAACCGCTGATAAGCACTGATGAACGCTGATGACAGGGTTTGGTCAGTGGTTTTTTCAGCTGCTTTTTTGGCTGTTAATCAGCGTCGATGAGCGTCTATCAGCGGTTGGGTTTTTTGAACCGCTGATAATCACTGATGAACGCTGATGGCAGGGTTTGGTCAGTGGTTCTTTCCAGCTTCTTTTGTGGCTGTTTATCAGCGTCGATGAGCGTCTATCAGCGGTTGGGTTTTTTGAACCGCTGATAAGCACTGATGAACGCTGATGGCAGGGTTCGGTCAGTGGTTCTTTTCAGCTTCTTTTTTGGCTGTTAATCAGCGTCGATGAGCGTCTATCAGCGGTTCGGTTTTTTTTTGAACCGCTGATAAGCACTGATGAACGCTGATGGCAGGGCTCGGTCAGTGGGTTTTTTTCAGCTGCTTTTTTGGCTGTTAATCAGCATCGATGAGTGTCTATCAGCGGTTCGGTTTTTTGAACCGCTGATAAGCACTGATGAACGCTGATGGCAGGGTTTGGTCAGTGGTTCTTTCCAGCTTCTTTTTTGGCTGTTTATCAGCGTCGATGAGCGTCTATCAGCGGTTCGGTTTTTTGAACCGCTGATAAGCACTGATGAACGCTGATGACAGGGCCTCGTCAGTGGTTTTTTCCAGCTTCTCTATTGGCTGTTTATCAGCGTCGATGAGCGTCTATCAGCGTTTGGGTTTTTTTGAACCGCTGATAAACACTGATGAACGCTGATGGCAGGGTTCGGTTAGTGGTTTTTTCCAGCTTCCTTTTTGGCTGTTTATCAGCGTCGATGAGCGTCTATTAGCGGTCGGGTTTTTTTGAACCGCTGATAAACACTGATGAACGCTGTTGGCAGGGTTCGTCAGTGGTTTTTTTCAGCTGCTTTTTTGGCTGTTTATCAGCGTCGATGAGTGTCTATCAGCGGTTCGGTTTTTTGAACCGCTGATAATCACTGATGAACGCTGATGGCAGGGTTCGTCAGCGGTCCGGTTTTATTTAGCGATCACGATCCCATCGATCGATCTGATTGAGACTAACGGGACTCGTATGGCTTGATAGAGGGTAAGGGTTTCCCCATTTTGGTTTTGGGCAATGATTTTGATGATCCGCTCTTTACTGGTTTCTTCGTGAAACCACCGGGCTTCGTCCGATCGTAAATCCATGGAGTCGAACCAAAGCGTCGTGACTTTTTTATCCGAGTGGTCTTCGCGTCGGTACTCAAGACCTATTTCGTTTTCTCCAGTGACATCTATCAACGACAAATCTCGTATTTGTTCGCCGTGGGTATCTATTACGATCGACCATTCGATTCTGGAATAGGTAGTCTGATTGCCTAGCGTTTGGTCACCGTGTACCCCAAGTCCGGAAAGAACAGTTTCAAGCCAAGCATGCCTTTGGTTCATTGGCGTGCCATCTCGATAGGTGAAAAGGACGTTTTGACCATCCGCCAAACGTCTCGAAACAACTTGGATCTGTGGCAATTGAGGTAATTCATCGATCTGCCGCCGAACTTTCAAGACAGCTTCGGAGATTCTTCCATCATGAAATTCCATTCGTATCGGTGTGGATTCTTCGGCATAAATAAGTCTTCCAATCTCGGGGTCGAAATAGTGAACGCTTAATCGTGGTCCGAAGGAATAGTTTCTAAGGTTCTCGTCAAGCGTTTGGGCCTTGATTTCATAGTCCGTAACACCGGTAATTTGCCAGCAGTTATGACCGAACTTCACCGCATGACCCACGATCCGATACTTCCCAGTAACTTTGGTGATGTCATTCGGAAGATCCGATGAGGATACTGTCCAAGTATCACCAATTTGGATTTCCTGTTTGGGCAGTACAACCGAATCGCTTGATGCAAACGATTCAGGTGAGAAAAAACTCGATCGCTCCGGCGTTTTCATAGACGGAGCTATTGAATTGTTCTTATCGAGACTATTGGGCCAGAGGACACCACCGTCTGGTAGTGCCATAAAAAGAAAACGCGTTTGTGCGACGCGTTCGATTTCTTCTTGCATCAATCGACCTTGGGTCGAAAGTTCTTTTAGATCGATAGGTCGGTAGGAATCAAAGACGACCGATTTCTTCGCATCCGAGATATGATGTCGGATTTGTCCGAAGGATACTTCGATGCCAGCGGCTTGGTTCGATGATCGATCGGAGCTTGGGAAATCAACCTGGGTTTCCAAGACTACAGTCCACTTGTATTTGAATGAAGTACCGATTGAGGAAGTGAAAACCTTGCCCTGAATAGTATCTCTGATTTCCATTTCCTGTTCATTGGTGTAGTAGGTTGTTTGCCCTTTTGCAAATTTCCACTCGAGTTTGATTTGCTCTTGGGTTCGCCCAGAGTTGATCAATCCGTTGTTTAGAATAAGTGCCATGCCGATGAGCTCGATTGCCATCTGTCCTCCAAGCAGAGAGGTGGTCTTTTTCATCATTAAGCAACCTTTTCGATAAGTTCATTCTTGGGTTTGGCCGAAGAGCCCATTAGCCAATCCTAGAAGGCAAGCTGTTTAGAGCCTATCGAGGCAATTGTTGCCTAGAGTTAGCGGAATCTGCTAGCGCAATAGGCGAGTGAGATTGGTGTATTCATCGGTCCAGAGCGGAACCGTTCGCTCGCGTTTGAGATACTCAGGTAGCTCGGTTAGATCGTCGGCAATCTTCTCTTGAAATTTTGGATCTTTGCATAAGACCATGTAGTAATTGCGATTGAGTAACTCGGTCGAGTCTCGGTAAATGCGTCGATAGGGATACTGATGCTTCTTAGCAAGTTGCTTGGCTACAGGGTACAGATCCAAGTGGGTGTTGGTAATATGAAGGATCAAAACACCAGCGGGCTTAAGGTGCTGGGAGTAGAGAGCAAACGCCTCGTCGGTCAGCAAGTGCGTCGGGATTGCGTCCCCCGAAAACGCATCGAGGATCTGTACATCGAATTGTTGGCTGTGTCCGCTTTTAAGTTCACTTTCGAGTTTTAACCGAGCGTCTCCTAGAACCAAATCGACTTGGCCTTGGCAATCCGACAGGTATTGAAACCACTGAGTGTTCTTTGCCACTTGGATGACTTGTGGGTTGATCTCATAGAACCGGATCTTATCCTCAGGCCGAGCATACGCCGAAATGGTTCCTACTCCCAATCCGATCACTCCGATGTGACACTTGGGGTTTTCCTCTTGGGCGAAACGGATACCCTTTTGGCATCCAGAGTCAGAGCCGTAATATCCTACAGGTGTCCGACGCTTCAGAGGATCCGTAAATTGCATGCCGTGCTGGATATTTCCGCTGTAGAATATATGCATGTCATCGGGCGTATTTTGATCGTGACGCTCAACCGAAAGGACTCCATAGAAATTCCGAGAACGATGCACAACACTTCGTTCCGCGGTTTGCTGCTTGGGCATCGTATCTCGAACTAGATAGTAGCAACTTCCAAATGCCAGAAGAGTTCCGAGGGCAAGCGTAGCGAGGCGTATTGTTTTCGAAGGAGCTGAGGACAGCTTTTCCCTTTGCCAGTAGTAAAGCAAAACTCCGCAAAGTAGCGAGCAGCATAGGAGCCCCAGCGGAAGCTCAAAGAAAGTGTCGAACACATAAGGAGCGATCAAATTGACTAAGATTCCTCCGACTGCACCACCGAGCGAGAGGGTCAGATAGAAGCGGGTCAGGTACAGCGGTGACGGTTTCGATCGTGCCAATTCTCCATGGCATACCACCAACATGCAAAAAAGGGCACAAAAGTACAGACCAGCTTCGAGCCACCACAATTTCGAAAGCAGAATCTGATCCTCGCCATCCAGACCAGCAATTGAATTCAGAACATCCGATGCCAAGTAAACAAATTCGGTGTAGTTTGAAAGGATAAAGATCAAGCACAAAGTCAGGGTCGCGTAGATGCTGCGCGAGTACCATTTAGGTTGGTCAAATGCCACGATAAACGAAAGCAGATACAACGCCAGCGGAACAATCCAAAGCAACGGAACAGTTGCAATATTCTGACAAACTTCGTTGGTCACAGCCAAAAACAGAATGCAAGCGATGGTCGGAAGTGCAATCCAACCAAACATCTGCACAAGACTCGGAGATCCGCTATCTAAAGCGACTTGAGATGCTATGTCGGCCGGTTTATCAACGATGGGTTGACTATGGTCACTCAACACAACCGTTTGCCAAGCACAGTATCCACAGCACAGTGCAAAAACCACAAACCCTAATGACCACATTCCCGCTTGGGATACGATCCCCCAGTTGGCTTCAAAGAAGAAGGGGTAACTGAGCAAGGCCAACAAAGATCCGAAATTCGAAAGCGCAAACAAGCGATAAGGGGACTTGTCAAATGACTCGCTGTACCACTTTTGCAGAAGTGGCCCCGTCGAAGACAGCGCAAAGTAGGGTAGACCTACAGTTGCTCCCAAAAGCAAGAGCACTTGAGCCAGCGGAGACTCGTTTTCCGCCCCCGTTGGTCGTAAGAATACGGGGGGGATCAATCGATTCACCAAGACGCTGGCAAGTGCAAGGGCCAAGACTAACAAGTGCAGATAGAGTCTGTGTGTGGGTTTTAAATAGACACTCGTCACGTGAGCGTACAAATAACCTAAAAACAGAACGATTTGAAAAAACAACATCGCCGAAGTCCAAACCGCTGGCGTGCCGCCGAACCAAGGCAATATGAATTTGCTCAGCAGTGGTTGAACCTGAAACAATAGAAACGCACTGACAAACACCGTCACGGCATAGGCTATTGGAGCAAATTTCGGTAAACCTTGAGCCGGTTTTCCTTCGTTCATCGCTGATCCCTAATTGGACTTTCAAACCATCGAGTTCTCTTGTGTCTATAACGTAAAGATCGCGACACGTTGGCCATAAAAATTCCGTTTTGCAAGGAATTCAAGCGTTTTTCCGTCGAAAGTCTTCAGAGGCTCATTAATCGAAGCAATTCAAGCAGAGAGTTTGACCTTAGGTCGAAGTTGTTTTTAGACGATCTATGAGCTAGACTCATGACGTTCAACGAACCCGAGTTGGCGTCCCCTCCCTACCGGCACTCTAGCCCCAACACCGCATCGCTATGGCTTTGTCGAAATCCAAACAGACCTTCAACCGTCGTGACTGGCTTCAAACTGCAGCGGCCACTGCCGGTGGATTGACAATACCAGCACTGCTCGAACCAACACAACTGCTTGCCAACGGAGGACAAGCTCGCTCGGGGGTCAATTGCATTTTTATCTGGACCCAAGGGGGAACGAGTCACCACGACACGTTTGACCCCAAGCCGCTGGCCTCGGATGGCGTGCGGGGTCCATTGAGTGTCATCGAAACAGCAATCCCTGGCGTCCACTTTACCGAGCTGTGCCCACGGATGGCCAAGGAAGTTAAACGCTTTTCGCTGCTTCGTAGCTGGAATCCAAAAAACGCTGGCCATGGGGTAGCCGACCATTGGTGCATGTCGGGTCGGAATATCAATCCATCACTGATTTACCCTTGTGTCGGTTCGGTCGTCTCCCACCAACAGGGATTCAAATCGGCTTTGCCTCCTTTTATCCAACTGGGGGCTCACGTCGATCGATCCTTCCAAGGAGGTTTGCCCGGTGTGCTTGGCCTCGAGCATGCGGCCTTTGAGATCCATGCCGAAGCCAACGTCGATCGATTTTCGGTACGCGATATCACCCCGCCGATGAACATGGAGCTCACTCGCATCGATCGCCGGCGAGATTTGCTCGATAAGATCGATCGCATGCAGCGAACTGCTGACAAACAGCCGGATGCTTTCGATGCCCTCGACGAGCACTACAAAACCGCGTTTCGAATGATCACCGCACCTGAGACCAAACAAGCCTTTGATATCGCCAGCGAAACCGAAGCGATTCGAAATGACTACGGGCGTACTTCGTTCGGCCAACGACTCCTACTCGCACGCCGCTTGATCCAATCCGGCGTCCGCTTTGTCACCGTCAGCGATCCGGGTTGGGATCATCATCAAGACTGCTTCAATGGACTCAAACAACACCGCATGCCGCAAGTCGATCAAGCGATCCCAGCCTTGCTAATCGATCTAGAGCAACAAGGACTCCTGGATTCAACTTTGGTGGTGTGGATGACTGATTTTGGTCGCACGCCCAAGATCAATCCGGCGATCGGACGCGATCACTGGGCAAGTGCTGGATTTGCGATCATGGCCGGTGCGGGCATCCAAGGTGGTACAATCATCGGTGAAACCGACGCCGACGGAGGCCAACCTAAATCCAACGAATATTTCACCGAACACATCGTCGCGACGATGTACCACAAACTCGGCCTCCCACTGGATTTGACCGTCACGGCAAGCGACGGTCGACCGATTCGATTGCTCGAAGGCGAACCAATCCGTGAGTGGGTCTAAAGGCATCAAGGACCCACAACTGTGTTTCACATTCATCAAATGCTCCGGCCTGTTTCGCTGATGCTCGGATTCCTTCTTGCACTTGCACCGAGTGCGGATTCGATTTGGGCTCAAAGCGAGTTGAATCTAGTGTCTCTGCCAGCGCAAGTGAGCCTTCAGGGGAACTTTTCCCAATCTCAAGTTTTGGTGCGTTATCAAGAGCCTGCATCGAATGCGAATCCCAATAGCCCTGAGGAGCTTGCAAGAGACCTGACGTCTCAATCCCATTTCGAGTCACTTACTCCCGAGATCGTCACCGTTTCGGCCTCTGGTTGTCTGACAGCGGTAGCCAACGGTGCGGGCAAGATCCGTGCGACCTGCGAAGGAAAATCCGTTGAAATTCCAGTTGAAGTCAGCGGCATCGTCGATGCACCACAAGTCGATTTCCACCGGGATTTACTTCCTTTAATCACTCGATCTGGTTGCAACGCTGGTTCTTGTCATGCCAGTCAGTACGGCAAAGGCGGATTGGTTTTGAGCGTCATGGCTTTCGATCCAATGCTCGACTATCAAAGCCTAGCCGTGGGTGCTCGGAGTCGTCGGATCAATACGAACAATCCTCACGAGAGCCTACTGCTAAAGAAAGCCACGGCAAGCGTTCCGCATGGTGGGGGAGCAAGATTTAGCATCGATTCGAACGATCACAAAATCCTCGCACGTTGGATCGAACTGGGTGCTCCCAGACCAGATCCATCCCCTAAGAAAGTAACACGGTTAGAGATTCAGCCCAACAAGCGCGTATCACCGATCGCGCAGTCTCAGCAACTGCGAGCTGTAGCAACCTATGAAGATGGCCAAGTCCGCGACGTGACGGCTTGGACTCGCTTCGATGCCATGGATGAAGCGGTCGTGAAGGTATCGAGTTCAGGCTTGGCTCAGACGGTTGGAAAAGGCCAAGGGGCAGTCATGGCACGATTTGCAGACCACGCCGAGATTGCGACGTTTGTGATCCCGTTTTCTGAGTCGGTCAATCTGGATCAATGGGTCTCGTTTCAACCCATGGACGATATTGCCAAAGCCAAGTTTGAGGAGCTCAAGCTAACTCCCTCAGGTCTTTGTGACGATGCGACATTTCTGCGAAGGGCATTTCTCGATGCCATCGGTGCACTTCCTAGTATTGAGGAGACTCGGGCTTTTCTCTCATCGAGCGATCCCAACAAACGAGGAGTATTAATCGATCGGCTTTTGGGACTCACCGGCGATTCTAAACTCGATACGTTCAACGACCAGTACGCGGCTTATTGGAGTCTGAAGTGGTCGGATTTGATCAGAAACAACTCTGCGGTTTTGGGCGAGAGCGGTATGTGGGCCTTGCACAATTGGATGAGAGAGTCCTTTCGTACTAACAAACCGATGGGCACGTTTGTTAGCGAGCTTATCACAGCCAAAGGCTCTATCTTTTCGAACGGTCCGGCCAATTACTATCGCATCGCTAACAATCCATCGGATCTGGCCGAATCGACGGCTCAGCTTTTCCTTGGGACTCGCTTGCAGTGTGCCAAGTGCCATCATCATCCCTACGAACGCTATAGCCAAGACGATTACTATGGCTTTGCAGCTTTCTTTGCACGCGTAGCGAGCAAAAACAGTGCCGAGTTCGGGATCTTCGGAGGCGAAACGGTTGTCGTCGTCAATTCGGGTGGAGAAGTCTCCCATCCCAAGACCGGTGCGGTGATGAAGCCAACGCCTCTACAAGACGCTCCATTGGATCATGCAAGCGACCGACGCATCGCCTTGGCCGATTGGCTTACTCGCAAAGAGAACGCAGCCTTCGCTCGAAACATGGTCAATCGTTACACAGCGTATTTATTGGGCCAGGGACTTGTCGAGCCGATCGATGACATGCGCTCGACCAATCCACCTTCGAATCCGCAGTTGATGGATCACTTGGTAAACGAGTTCCAGCAAAGCGGTTTTGATGTCCGGCACTTGATGCGAACCATCATGCGATCCAGACTCTACCAACTTGATTCCCAACCCAACGAGCATAATGCGGAAGACACGCGTTTCTTCAGTCACTACCGAGTCAAGCGGATCGCCGCCGAATCGCTTCTCGATTGCATCGATGATGCGACGATGGTGCGAACCAAACACCCGAATATGCCATTGGGTAAGCGGGCCGTCGAACTGCCCGATGCGGCAACCAACAACACCAATCCCTTCTTGGTAACCTTTGGGAAAACCAAACGCGCCAGTGTCTGTGAATGCGAGCGAACACCCGATGAAAATCTAGCTCAGGCTCTCCACACACTCAATGGCGACATCGTATCGAGCAAGATCGCAGACGGCCAAGGCCGAGTCGCAACGCTCGTTGCTTCCGGAAAACCGACCGACAATTGCATCGAAGAACTTTACCTTGCTACCTTGTGCCGAGGGCCTTCGACCGATGAGCTTGCACAAGCTCGGAGCTTCGTCATGGCCAGCCCAAGCCCGGCTGAAGGCTACCAGGATCTCCTCTGGGCCTTGATCAACTCCAAGCAGTTTCTATTTATACGATGATGAAGCTCAAGTGCGGTTCTGCGTTTCCTGCGATTTTTCTAGCAGGGCTAACTGTTGTGTCTCGTTGCCAGCAGGCTAGTGCGCAAACCAATAACTCCTATCCGATGCTTATGAGTCTCAAGCCTACGGCTGCAATCGTGGGGCAAACGAGCGAGCACGAACTTTCGGCTCGTTACAACCTAGCCGGAGGCAACGGGGTGATCGTCTCAGGAATGGGAGTCCGTGGAGAAGTAGTCCCTCTGGAGACCGAAAAGCCTGAGGACAAAGATCGCAACGATGTTGCAAACTCGAAGTGCAAACTCAAAATCACGTGCGATCCAGATGCCCTGCCGGGTATTCGGGATTTCCGAGTTTGGACACCGCATGGTGTAAGCACCGTCGGGCAATTGGTCATCGCTCGCGAGCCACTGGTTTCGGAGATTCCTGACAACGATACTACCGAAAAGGCGCAGAGTGTCGCACTGCCAGCGACGATTTGCGGAACGATCGAAAAAGTGGAAGACCTCGATTTTTATAAAATACGGATCGACCAACCGGGGGCTTGGACTTTCCATATGACCAGCCAGCGACTTCAGAATCGTTTGCATGACATGCAGACTCGGGTCGATCCGATGGTTACACTCCGCAGTCTCTCTGGATCGACGATCGCGTCGAGCGATAATTCGTTTGCAGGCGATCCGTTGATGCATGTCCAAATCGATGCCCCTGGAGAGTACTTGCTCGAGGTCCGTGATGTTCGCTATCAAGGGAATGCCGATTGGACTTACGCCGTCGAGTGTTCTGCAAGACCTTTCGGTTTGGTCGCAAAGCCGCTTGCCGTAGCGCAAGGAGCTTCAGCAAATCTGCAAGTCGTCGGATTGGCCTTGGGGGCAGAAGCGACGGCTACCATGAGTCCGGTCGTATCGGCAAACACGCGGATCGAGCAGTTCGCACCGGTGGTCGGTTCGGTTCCGCTCAATGCATTGCAGGTTCTGGCATCAGCCGATCCGATTGTTAGCGAGCCTAGCTCGGCGCTTACCGCCCAGGCCTCACAAGTAGCCGAGGCTTCGCCGATGCAGCTTGCAATCCCAAGCGTCGTATGCGGGAGCATCGATGTTCCTGAGCAAGCAGATCGGTTTCGATTCGAGGCTAAAGCTCAACAGCGTTTAAGTTTTGAGGTATTCGCAAGACGATTGGGATCGCAGCTCGATGCAAAACTACGAATCCTCAATGCCGAAGGCAATGCGTTGAGCGAAGCCGACGATTCGACGTTCGATCGTGTACTCTCCTCGGATGCAACCCTTGAGAATTGGACCGCACCAGCAGATGGGATCTTTACCCTTGAGGTTCGCGACTTGCATGGACGAGGAGGACCGAGTTACCCGTATGCTTTGCAGATCAAACAAGCCAAGCCTTACTTTTTGTTGGAAGCAGACACCGACAAGACACCGCTGGCTGCTGGCAGCGCCAGTGTGATCTATGTTAAGGCACAGCGTCGAAATGGTTTTACCGGGGAGGTTCAGTTGGGGATCGAAGGACTGCCACCGGGGGTTCGGGCCGAGTGCGGTCGGATTCTTGCGGGCAAGCCTGACGGAGCTATTTGGATCACGGCCGCTGCGGATGCACCGATGGGGATGAGCAATATCAAGATCACCGGGACTTCCGAGCACGCAGAGGCTGACGGACAGAAGACGGCCTTACAATCTACAGCATCGTTTCTTCAAGAAGTCTACATGCCTGGGGGTGGTCGTGGCCATTATCCCGTCGATCATCATACGGTTTCGGTGGGCAAGCCGATGGATATTCAGAGCATCAAGCTCAGTGCCAATCAGATTGAGCTCAAGCCCGGTGGATCTCAGCGGATCGACATTCAGATTGAGCGAGCAACAGACTACAAAGGAAACGTCACACTCGATGCGATGCTTCAGCATCTCGAGCAGCCTTATGGGAACCCCTTACCAGCCGGCGTTGTGGTGGATATTGGAGCTAGTAAGACGCTACTGACGGCGGGTGAAACGGCAGGCTATATCACGTTCAAGGCCAATGCGGACGCACCGGAGGTTGAGCGGCATTTGGTTCCCATCACGGTGCATGTGTCGATCAATTTCGTGATGAAGCACACGTTTAGCAGCGAACCTTTTTATATCAGTGTTAAAAAATAAGGCTCTTCGGGAATTATTGTAGGTGGCTCGGAGTGTATTTTATTCAAAGAGCCTACCACTGGCTTTATGCCAGTGGAGGCGTAACTTAAAGCTACAAGTGCATAAAATGCGTTGTCATTGCCTCCTTGCCCTGGCTCTTCTTCCCGCCAACTGGCGGGAAGAAGAGCCAGGGCAAGGAGGTAGATGGATTCTTTCCTTTTGTAGCCGCAAGTCATGGCCCCACCGGCGTGAAGCCGGATGGTGGCCCGTGAAGCTCTACCCACAAAATTAACTGAAAAGCAAGAGTTTGGAAACACAAAGAGGCACAAAGAGGGTGAGACTGTCCATCTCTGAACTCTTTGTGCCTTTGTACGTTTGTGTTTCAAAAAGATCTGGTCGGAAAGTGTCTTGGGCGAGGTTTCCTTCCAGACGACTCACTGATAATACCTGGTGAGCCGAAATTAATTTGCAAGAGCCTTTTCGATCGCTGCGGTCAGTTCCGCAGATGTTGGCTCGACACCCGAACCGAATCGACCCACGACGTTGCCTTTGCGATCCAAGAGGAACTTTTCAAAGTTCCATTTGATGTTGCCTTTGGCAGCAGGCTTGGTATCGACGCTGGTCAGATAGCCATACAGCGGGCAAGCCTTGCCTTTGGCGTCGTCGTTGACGTTGACCTTGTCAAGCATATCGAAGGTCACCTTGTACTTGCTCGAGCAGAATTGCTTGATCTCTTCGTTGGAGCCTGGTTCTTGGCCACCGAATTGATTGCAGGGGACACCGACGACGGCCAGACCCTTTGATGCATACTTGTCGTGAAGTTCTTGCAGGCCTGTGTACTGCTTGGTGTAGCCACACTTGCTGGCCACGTTGACAAACAGAACCACCTTGCCTTCGTACTTGCTCAAGTCGACTGATTGGCCATCGATGTTTTTCATGCTGAAGGCCAGCGCTGGAGGGGCCGGTACAGTGGTTTCTTCTGCGAAACCAGATGACATAAGGGCCATGGCGACGATACCTGCTAGCAGCTTGCGGGAACCAAAGAGGTTTCTTGGGGACATACTCTACTCCTGTCAAAACGACGGATTGGGGAAGGGAAACTTGCGATAGATCGACAACGTTGAATTAGTATTCTAGAGGGTCAAGCCTTCGGCAGGGGTGGGATTTTCTCTCCTCGGATGAGATCTTCGTAGGTTTCCCGAGAGCGAATGCAGTGGACCTGGCCGTCTTCGATCAACAATTCCGGGGCTCGAAAGCGTCCGTTGTAGTTGCTCGACATGACAAAACCATAAGCTCCGGCGACTTCGAGAATGAGCAAATCTCCGACTTTTGCCACAGGCAGTGGGCGTTTTGCCACGAATCCACCTTCCTCCTGGGTAAAGATATCTCCACTTTCGCAAAGTGGTCCACCGACTACGACATCGACCAATTCCCGGCTCGAAGGAGGGTGTCCTCGATGGCAAATTGAGATCGGGTGATAGGCACCGTAGAGGATAGGCCGGGCAAGATCGTTAAAGCCTGCGTCGAGCAGATAGAAGGTGTTTTGACCCATCTTCTTGACCGATCGGATTTCAGCGATCAAGAAACCGCTTTCGGCCACGAGGTATCTGCCTGGCTCGATTTCTAAACTCAGTGGATGTCCAAACTCGCTAGCGAGTCGGTTTCTGGTCTGATTCCAAAGTTGGTAATAGCGATCGATGTCGACATAGCTTTGACCTTGGCGGTAGGGGACGGGGAGTCCGCCACCGGCACTGATGGTCGTGAGTGTTCGTCCTACTTGTCTTGCGATCTTTTCGAGGGCTTCGCAGACTTGAGATAAATGCTCGAGGTCGGTTCCTGACCCGATGTGCATGTGCAAGCCTGTGATGGCGATGTTGTGCACGTCGGCGAGCCGCAAGCATTGGTCGATTTGCTCGTGCCAGATTCCATGTTTGGATTGCGGCCCACCGGTGTTTGTCTTTTGGCTGTGACCGTGACCAAATCCGGGGTTGATTCGAAGTGTGATGCTCGATCCAGGCGCGACCTGACCGAGCTGATCGATCATGTCTGGCGAGCCGCAGTTCACATGGAGCCCTAGACGCTTGACCATCGCGAGTGCTTCTTGATCGAACACATCTGCCGTGTAGACAATCCCATGGGGTTTGCTGTGAGGATCAAATCCAGCCGAGAGTGCTCGCTGGACTTCCCCAGCACTGACCGCATCGACGACAACTCCGAGTCTTCGCAATCGGTCTAGAATCGCGATATTCGAGCAAGCTTTCTGAGCATAGCGGATGACATCGAAGGCTTTCAAGTCGGCGACTTTTTGCCTTATGGTCGCCATGTCATAGACATAGCAAGGGGAGCCGTATTGGTCGATGAGTGATTCGATCGACTGACCGGCGATCTGTCTACGCATTACAGGAAAAAGTTCATCAGGACTCGACATGAAATCAATGGATCTCCAAGAAAGAAACTCAAGACACTACGACTAGAAACCTTGTCGCTTTTTGTTTCGGACGTTCTGGGAATATTTTTCCAAGAACTTCTTCTCTTTGCTAGTGAGCGAATCCTTTCCCGATGCGTGGATCTTTTCCAAAATCCGATCGGCCTCTTTGGATTCCAGCTCCTCGTCAGATAGATTTGGGTCGTCCTGCGTATGCAGCTTGAACTTACGCCTCTTCCACCACTTCTGAATCGAAGTGACCCCTTCCAGGGGATTCTGAAGCTTCGTGAAGCTCCAACCAAGAAAGAAGTATGCGGTCGCGAACAAGATCCCAAAAAGGTGTACGTCGTAAGCAACTCCAGTCCCTGGGCTTGAGAAGAAATTGGTCAGGACGAAGATCACGCCAAGAACCCAAGCAGGCATCGGGAAGACGATCAGGTAGACGGTCGCATTTGGAAAGTTGTAGACAAAGAGCATCGAGATGCACAAGACTGCTCCAGATGCACCCAGGACTGCTGCACCCGACCCGGGCATGAATGCTCTTAGGAGCATCGTCATGACCCCGCAAAACAACGCGGCCAGCAGATAGATCTTCAAAAACTCCTTGCGCCCATAACGCATTTCAACGCTACGGCCCATGAAATACAGGCTGAGCATGTTGAAAAAGATGTGGCTAATATCTCGCGAGGAGTGTGCAAAGGCATAAGTGATTGTCTTATACCAAGTCCAAGGTTGCCAAAGCGTATCGGGCCTCAGGGCCAGTGCTTCGTTGATCGTTCCTTGATTGTCTCTCGTTACGTTTCCAAACAACAGATTGATGACAAAGACGATCACGTTGAAAATGATCAACTGAGACACGGCCGACTGCTGATTCCAGCCTGGCCGCATATCGAGGTCTTGGTCTGTTTGGTAATAGCCTCGGTCGTATAGGCCCATGGCGATCTCGGAAGCTAGGCTCCGGGGTTCTCCAAGGTGGGTGGAAGCTCAGGTTTTGGCAAAGAAGGTACTTCGGGAACCAAGTCCCTCGGGGTAATAGGCTTGTTTGGAGTTGGTGATGGTTCAGGATTGGAGTTGTCTCCAGGCGAAGGCGTTACCGGTGGGTCGGAAGCGATGCCATAGGCTTTTGCCAGTGGCGTGTTGAAGAAGTCTTCAGGGCTACCGAGCGTCGTTGCTCGGGTACCCCATTCCGAGAGGGTTTTTTCGACATTGAAGTCGAGGTAATCCGCATCGTAACCTCGCCTAAACTGCATGAATTCGTACAAGACGAACTTCTCGTCGATGTCTTCGTCGATGAGTTTCTTGTAGCGGTTGATCGCCTTAAGCACATCCCCACCGACATCTTCGGTCATGATCACAGGATAGTACCGGAATACTTTATCCCATCGAACGAATGCCTCTTCGTATTTTTCGACAGCACCTTTGATATCGGCAACATCGATCAGTTTGTTGCCTTCGAAGATCAAACGTCGGGCATCGACCATCATCTGTTGTTGCTCGGCCAATGCACGGGTTTCCCAGTAGGAATAGTTGACTTGCTCCCGAAGCGAATTGGTGGACCGCGAGTACTCCTCGGATGAGCGAAGTTGGCTTGCGAGTTCCAGGGCTTTGATTTGATCGCTTCTTGGGAGTTCGTTGGCAAGCTCTTGGTAATTTGGTTCGATTGCCATCGCAAATTCGGCCGCCCACATTCGCTCTTCGTTGGTCTGGGCATCGGCACCTTTGGCGAACGCTTCAGCCTTACGAGGGTTGGCGTTGGTCGCTTTCTCTTTCTTTGCTGCAATGACCTTATCTCGAACCGGAGCGGTCAGTTCAGCAAACTTTTGCTTCAACTCTTCGACGTTCTTTCGAGCCGTCTCGATGCTCCGCAGCGTTACTGGAACGTATCCGGTCGTTGCAAGTTCTCGATTGCCGAAGTCTTTCCACTCTCGGCTAGCTCGCTCCCAAACGAACTTGGCTCTCTCGTCGAGAATACCTTCATCCTCAATAGCTTCGCCGTGATACATTTGCCACAAGGGGCCGTAACTGAAGAGCAAGTGCGGCGACTTCTTGATCGGAACGCCCGCGGAGACCAATTGGTAGGCTTGCTCGAACCATTGCTTACCGACGAGCCAATTGTCTGGTTTTCGATCTGGGCCCAAGGCATCGTCGGACTTGGCATTTAAACCTTGCTCGACGAAGTATTTGTGAAACTCGTCGTCGTTTCGGAACAGTTCGCGGTATTGGAGTTTTTCGTCGGCCTTGCCCATCTTGGCACCGAGGTATTGTCCAAGATCATATTGCAGGATCGGTTTACGGGTGTTGAATTTGGTCCCTTTGACCAAATAGTCGATTCCTTTTTTGACCCACTCGTAGCGTTGGCGATAGTCTTCGAACTCAGGTGATACGTTGTAGCTGAGGTTGTGAGCTTGGTGCTGCCAAACGCTAATCATGTGCGGTTGCAACAAAGCGATTTGATTGAGGGTCGCACTGAACCTGTCAAAGTACTTTTCTTCCTTGAAGTGGTCGGCTTGCATCCAAAGAATCGTCGCAGCGATGCCACGCATACCGACGGTTGCAAGTTTCATGCTCTCGCTGGCCGGATCGAGTTTCCCAAGGTCCGCTTGGCCCATGGAGTATCGGCTGCGAAGTTCGGCGATTTGCCCAGAACCCTTCGTCGGCGGCTTGCCCAAGAAAAACAGGGGGATGAGCAACGCCACCATCATCGAGATGTAGATGATTTTTCTAGTCAAAGAACGATTGTTCACGCCGCCATCTCCCGCGTCTTGAGGAAGAAGTAACTAACCAATGCCGTCAACACAAAGTAGCAAAACGCGATCGTCAAATGACGACCTAGCAGCCCACCGAAGATATTGTACCCATAGGCTACGAAATTGGATGTATCGAGTTGGGAAAAGTTCGGCACCGCGTCCTTGAGTCGGGCTACGGCCGTCACGATGCCTCTGTCGAGCATGTAGATTGCCGATTGCAACTTGTCATTCCCCAATTCCAATTCGATCTGGGAACCCATCTGAGTCGGCAACCGAATCAAGGACTCGATCGGCCCGCCCCCCTTGGATGTGTTCTTGACCAAATCATCGACAAAGAAGCCAAAGAACCCGAGGATCAACGCTGCAACGGTGGCGATGACCGCAACTGGGCCTGACAGAAATGTCGAAAACATGGTGCCAAAGCAGATCACGATGAACATCTGCAACCATATGCCGATGTAGCCTTTGATAAAGTTCCACCAGAACTGCAAGTCGGCGGGTCGAAGGTAGATATCCGCAGCGGCCATACCAAGGTATTGGCCTCGGTCTTGGCAACGGATGACAACCTCGAAACTCCCGTCCGGAGCGATGTCCTTAAAAAAGTCCAGATCGGCCGGTTTGTCTTCGATGAATCCCTTGAGGCTCGTTCGAACCGAACGACGATCGACCTGAAACTCCTTGACTTTGAACGGTTCGTCTTCGCTTTTGACTCTTCCGTCAATGCTTCGAAAGTGAATCAGTCCGCCGACAGGCGTGACAATGTCGCCCTTGTAGGTTCTAAATGCGCTGATCGTTAGGTCGTAAAGAATCACATCTTTGAAGAGCGATTTATCGACACCTTCGAAACGCCAGACAGCTCGCGAGAGCGAATCGCCTTCGATGTACTTTTGGTACTCGGACATGTAACCAACGTTGTAGCCTTCGTTCTTTTCCCCGTCGCGTCCTGTAAAAGTCAAACCACGAGCATAGATTGGAATCCGTGCAGTCAAGTCATCGATGGGGCCCCCAACGACCGCTTTATCTCCGACCTTCGTGACGATGTGTCGGTGGCCTTTGACCTCATTGGTCGTTCCGCGACCTTCTGAGTTGAGCGTAAAAGTATGTCGGTGGCGAGTGTCAAACGATGTCTCACCCGATCTCCCTGTTGGATCAAGCGAAACGACCTCGTGGTCATGATCAAGACCTCGGACGACGAAGATGTAGCTCAATAGCCCCATGATCGCCAATACAAATGTTCCAATGGCGGTAAATCCAAAGACACGGCCAAGAAAGAGCTCCAAGGGACGAACCGGCTTGGTCGTGATTGTATAGATCGTCCTGCTTTTGATATCTGCTGGAATACTAAAGCAACTGATAAACAGAGCCATAAGCAAAACCAAGTAGGTTGTCGCAGTGAGCACAAAGGATATGTACAAGCGAGCCGGATATTCCGCGTTCGGATCCAGATACCAACCGGCGAACATCATTCCTACGATGAAGATACCGACAAGCACCAGTACTTTCTTTCGGATCGATTCCTTAACAGCCAACTTGGCGACTGCAAAGATTCGCCGGGGCGACATCTTGGGCAAATCTACCGTGAAAAGCTGCCCAATGATTTGTGAAACCTTGAGGAATCCTTCCGATGGGCCATGCTTGAACACCGAGACGATGTAGCCAAAAAGGAAGCCAAGCACCGACAAGATGATTGCCAACAATGCGCCATTAAAGAGTGCACCTTGCTGAAACAGCCACTCGCTGTAAGACCAAAAATGATCGGGATTAAGCCGCATGATGAGGAGATCCGCCGTGCAATTTCAAAATCAGTTGGAGGTTAAAATCAAATCAAAGAGCTACCAAGGGAAAAAACTAATTGCCACCTCGACCACCGCGACGACCCGGTCGCTGCTCGCTCTCTTTGACGATCTCGAGGAACAAGTCCTCCATGGTCGTCGTTGGGTTGTCCATCCGATCGACTTTACCCCCAGACTTTTCGATGATGTCTCGTATCTGACGCTTGGCATCGTCCGTCAAACCACTGGCATGGATCTCGGTCAGATCCTGGATCTTCAGCAGGCTGTCGACTCGGCCAAGCTCCTTGAGTTCTCCTTGGTGAAGGATCGCCACACGATCGCAAACATCCTGAACGTCTGCTAATTGGTGCGAGCACATCAAAATCGTTTTGCCCTCGTCCCTCAGACGTAGGATCAAATCTTTCATGTCTCGGGTGCCAAGCGGATCCAATCCGGTTGTCGGTTCGTCGAGAACCAAGAATTCTGGTTCGTTGATCAGAGCCTGGGCCAGACCGATCCGGCGAGTCATCCCCTTGGAATACTCCTTGAGTTGGCGACGACGGGCATGCTCGAGCTTGACCATCTTGATAAGACTCTCGATTCGCTCTCGGCGAACATCCGCAGGCATGTCAAAGAGCCGACCGTAGAAGTCCAATGTCTCTTCGGCGTTGAGGAACTTATACAAGTAGGATTCTTCCGGCAGATACCCGATCCTCTCATTCTTTGAAACATCCGTCGCTTCTTTGCCGAAAACAAACACTCGCCCTTGGGTCGGGAACAACAGTCCGAGCATCAGCTTGATCGTCGTCGACTTGCCAGATCCGTTGGGGCCCAGCAGACCGAAGATCTCCCCTCGGCGGACTTCCAAGTCCAGGGACTTCAGTGCTTGAACCTTCTTGCGACCCCAAAAATCTCGGTAGACTTTGCCGAGATTGCGGGTTTCAACGATCGTTTTGGTTGGATCGTTGTCGTAGGTGCTGGGGCGGTTTTCCAGGTCCGTTGAGGTTGCCATGGGATCGTTCGAAATTGAAAGGACAAGGGTGATTGGGGCCGAAAAGAACACTCGTTCCCCTGGGATTGGTTAGACTACGAGAAACCCCCACTTTCGGTTCACAAGCACCCGAAAGCATCCGGACAACTTGCGAGTGTTTTTTCGGCTGTTTTCAGATGCCGAAGCATTTTTGGCTTCTATAATCGCGACATGAAACGTACAGACCCGCGCTACCTAGCCGCAACAAACTACCTGCTGGATCGCATCAACTACGAAAAATCCACCGATCGGCCCTACACCAAAAACAACTTCAAACTCGACCGAATGGCCTACTTTCTGGAGTTGCTGGGCAATCCACAGCTCCAAGCCCCTGTGATTCATATCGCAGGCACCAAGGGCAAAGGTTCCGTCTCCTGGCTTCTTGCCGAAGCCTTCCGCAAAAACGGCTTGAAAACCGGTCTCTACACCTCACCCCACCTAGTCGATCTTGAAGAAAGATTCGTCGTCGACTCTGAACCGATCGAGCCACAAGAATTGGTCGAAATCGTACATCAGATGCGCCAAGCCGAAGAGGCCTGCCGTCAAAGTTCGCACGGTCTGCCCACCTTCTTCGAAATGGCCACCGCCATCGGTTGGCTCGCCTTTAGGAACCGAAAAACAGATGTCAATGTCATCGAAGTCGGTCTCGGGGGCCGCCTCGATAGCACCAACGTTTGCTCGCCAGCCATTTGCATCATCACAAGCATCAGCTACGACCACCAACAACAACTCGGAAACACCCTCGCTCAAATCGCCTCAGAAAAAGCGGGCATCATCAAACCAACGATTCCTGTCGTTTGTGGAGCGAGGGTTCCCGAGGCCTACGAGGTCATCCAGCAAACAGCACTTGAGCACGGCTCGGACCTTTTGCAACTGGGTCGGGATTTTCATTCGCAATGGAAACCCATACCCCAAAAACTCTCCGCGATTCTCGAATACTCCCACGACTTATCCAAGACTCGCCAATACACCCTTCGCATGCTCGGACAACACCAAGCCGACAATGCGGCGATCGCGGTGGCGACTTGGGACAAGCTCAAAGAATTGGGTTGGAATCTAAGCGATCATGCACTGGCCGATTCGCTCGCGAGTACTCAGGTTCCCGCACGATTAGAAGTTCTTTCCAAAAGTCCCTACTGGATTCTCGATACGGCACACAACGAAGCATCCATGGATGCCCTGGTCGATACTCTCGATACCTACTTTCCCGAGCATCCAAAGTCAGTCATCTTCGCATGCTCGAAGGACAAGAAGGCTTCCGAGATGCTCGATCGCTTAACAAAATTCGCTGATCGAATCATCTTGACCCAATACCAATCGAATCCTCGATTCACCCCCATTGAAAAGCTCTTATCGATCGCCCAGCGATCGGCTTGGACATCGCGCTGCGAGATCCGATGCGCCGTTGACTTAAAGGAAGCGTTGGCATTGAGCCAAGAGCCATTTGCCTCGGGCCAACTCTCCAAAACAGCCTTACACATCATTACCGGTTCGTTCTTCATCGCTTCGGAGGCCAAGTCCCATTTCGCTCTGGAAGGGCAACCGGGCCGTAAACTAACCGATTTTTAATCAAAATCGATCGGTTTAACTCCTCTTTCAAGTTTCAATTAAATAGGATAGTAACCCTGAGGTTCCCAACCGAGCAGGGGGCCATCGAACGATCTTGTGTTGGGGCCAAGCATGCGACTTACTCTGAGAACCTTGTTGTCCTATCGCGATGGGGTGCTCCCCCCCAAAGCCCATGAAGAACTCGGGCAAAAGTTCCGAGACAGCCAAACGGCTCAGAATTTAGCGAGTCGGATCGATCAAGCTCTCTCGGGGCCCAAGCCTCTTGCGAGCGAGCTGGCGGAAATCGAGCAAACTTGTTCCCCGAACGATGTCTCCGAGTTCCTCGATGGAACCATGTCACTCGATCGAGTCTTTGCGATGGAGCGAAAATGCATCGCAAGCAACGCGATGCTTGCCGAGCTGGCTTCGATTCATTCGATTTTGGCTCGCGAACTTTCCGGTTCAAACAAAAACTCGGAGAGTCAACCTTCTGCAAACTTTTTGACTCGGCTCTATGCGCTTTACGATCCGAGCAATCGACAAAGCGGTGGTTCCTTTGGTTCAGATCCTATAGCGGTATCCAAGCCTCCTGGAGAAACCAACTCGGCTGTCTTCGGGATCGATCTGGAGGACAATCCGGCAACCCCTTATTCCAACGTGTCACAATCCAGTTGGAGCGATTTCGACTCGACCCAACCAAGCAGACTTGTTCTGCAAACAATCTTCTTGGCCATCGCACTAGCAATCATCGCTTGGTGGATCCTTCAAGATACTTTACCGTTGATTTCCAACGCTGGCTAAACTTCAAACCATGAACCTTAGAAACCATCAAAACAACATTCAGCGCATCCGAAACCTGTGCCTTCTGCTGATGGCACTTGCGTGGAGCATTCCGATGGCTTTGGCGCAAGATCCCAACGAGGTTCCACCAGGGGCTGGGCAAGGTCTACCGCCGGGTCAGGGGGGGCCGGGTGATCCCAATGCACCTGGGCAACCTGCAGGTGCGCAGGGCAAAGGCAACCCCAACGCTGCCCCCGCAGAGCCAAAGACCATCAAGCGTTCTACGGAGCCCAAGCCGGCCCCTGAACCACGCCCCTTCAACATCAAGCCCGATGACCAAGGGATGATTGAATTTCAATTCCGAGATCAAGCTTGGCCGGATGTCTTGCAATGGGTCGCCGACGTCTCTGGATTGGCATTGGACTGGCAAGAACTGCCGGCGGATCTGCTGAGCATTGCCACGCCAGACAAGATGTCCTTGATCCAGACTCGCGATGTGCTGAACCGACATCTGCTAGCCCGAGGCTTTACGATCCTAGAGTTTCCCGGTGTTTTGCAAGTGGTTAAGACCAAGGAGATCAACGGCTCACTGGTTCCGCGCGTCGAGCCTTCGGAGCTCGATTCGCTTCCTGCGAATCGTTTTGTTCGGACAACTTATAAACTCGATTCGCTCATCGCCAAGGATCTCATCGAGGAACTCAAGTCATTGATCAGTCCCAACGGTTCGATGCGGGCTCTGAGCAAAACCAATCGCCTCGAAGCGATGGATACGGCTGCGAATTTAGCCGAAATCCACCGCATCCTCAGTCAGGAACAATCCGACGAGGTGCTCAACAATCTAGCCCGCGAATTCGAGCTCGAGCATGTTCGAGCTACCGAGGTGCGCGAGCAACTCGCGCAGTTTCTCAAGCTCGAGCCAGCAAAAAACGCTTCGCCACAACCTGGACGCATGAGCCCCGAGGACATGGAAGCTCAGCAGCAAATGATGATCCAGCAGCAACTGGCCGCCCAGCAAGGAAGGCAGGGAGTACCCAAGCCGCCGACATCCAGTCGCAGTGAAGTTTATCTCATCGCCAACGCTAGGCGCAACAGCATCATCGTCAACGCTCCCCCAGATAAAATGGCGATCATCGCCGCATTCATCACCCGCGTCGATGTCCCAAACCCCAACGAGCAATATCAGGCTCTCACGACCCGGATGAAGGTCTATCGCCTGACGAGCATCGATCCAAAGCAATTCGTAACCTCCCTGATCGCGCTCAACGTCCTCGAACCAACCACACGCTTGGAGCCGGACGAGAAAAACAAATCGATGATCGCCTATGCCTCCTTGGCCGATCACCTGACGATCCAGGAAACCCTCAAGAAGCTCGACGGTTCGGCTCGGCAAGTCGAAGTCATCACCCTCAGGCGCCTTAGGGCCGATGAAGTCGCCGGAACCATCCGGTTGCTCATGGGCATCGATCAGGACAAGAAAGATGATTCCTCTCGCAGGTCTATGTTTTATTACGATCCCTATTCCCAGCGCAACAAGGACGACAAGTCCAAAGATGCGCTGCGGGTCGGCGTCAACGCCAACAGCAACCAGTTGATCCTTTGGGCCAACGAAATCGAGGCTGAGGAAATTCGCAAGTTGCTCTTAAAGCTCGGAGAACTTCCCACCGAAATCCGAAGCGAACAACCTATGCGAGTCATCGAAGGGAATCGCAGTCCCCAGATGAAGGAGTATCTCGAACGGCTTAGGAAGACATGGAATCAAAAAGGAATCGAGCTGGATATCCCAGAGGATTCAGAGTTTTTTAACGAGCCCGCTCCTGTACCGAGTAAGCCGAGCAATCCAGCTCCCAAATTGCCGGATATCAACAGTGTTGGCCAAAGCACTAGTGTTGGCCTGCTTGTCGCAACCCAGCAAGACCAACAAGAGCCCGCATCGGCGCCAAAGAGCACGATCAAAATTCGTTTCGATGAGCAAGGCAATTTGGTTTTGGAATCTTCGGACAAACGAGCCTTGGATCAATTGGAAGAATGGATGATCACCAATGCACCCCCAGAAAAAGAATACGATGTTTTTCAGATCAAACATGCTAGACCCTCCTGGATCAGGCTCAGCCTCGAGGATTACTTCAAAGATGACTCGGGCAAGAAAGATAGCGACATTGTTTTTCGGTGGCTCTTTGACATGGACGCTCCGAAAAAAGACAACGATGAACCGCAGTTAGGCAAAAAACGCAAACTGAAGTTCATGTCCGATTCGGATTCCAACACGCTGCTTGTTAGCGGAGCAACCGACGCGCAGCTCAAAACAATCCAAAGACTCATCGATCTTTGGGACAAACCCGAGAAGCAAGACAAGCAGAATTTGCGTTTCACCAAAACCGTCAAAGTCGAATATTCCAAAGCCCAAAACATCTCCGATGCCATCAAGGATGCGTTTCGCGATCTGTTGAGCTCGAACGACAAAGCCTTGGCCCGAAACCAACAGGACTCGGGGCAGGCAGGAGGGAGCAAAGAGTCCAAGCACCGCTCGGAGGATTCGATCTCCGATGGAGGAATGAATTACGATTTCTCGGGAAAACTGAGCCTCGGTGTCGATACGATCACCAATACCATCATCGTTAGCGCTAAGGGCGAAGAACTCTTGAAGCTCGTTTGCGATATGATCGAGGAGCTCGATCAAAAGGCCAAACGCAATGAAACCGTCGAGGTGCTCCAGGCGGGCAACACCAACACCAAGGCGTTAGAAAAAGCCCTCAAGAACATGCTTCGCCCTCAAAATGCTATAGACCCAAATGCAAGGTCGCCTCAAAATCAAAGAATCTCTCCGGAGGGTCAACAACCAGGCCGTCAACCAGGTCAAAGACCAGGTGGCACGCAGGGGTCGCCCGAACTCGATGGTGGCAACAACTGATCCTACTGCCGGAGTGCAACGGACTACTTTTTAGACTCTAGCGGCAGTAAGTGAAGCGATGAAGATTTTAGAAGGACAAACAGCGATCGTCTCTGGAGCGGCGCGCGGTATCGGGGCTGCAATCGCCAAAGCCTTGGCCGCCGAAGGGGCCAACGTGGCCGTCAACGATCTTCGGGAACCGACCGAAACAGTCCAAGCCATCTGCGCCATGGGACGCAAGGCGATTCCGCTTGTCGGCGATGTGTCCGACCAAGCTGCCGTCGAAGCGATGGTTCAAAAGTGCAAAGAGCAACTCGGTCCAGTGAGCATTCTGGTTTCCAACGCAGCATTTAGCGACCGCGAACTTTTTTATCAAGCGAACATGGACGGGTTTCGCAAAACGATCGATGTTTGCATGTGGGGGCCGTATTATCTGGCCCGCGCTGTAGCCAATCAAATGATCGACCAGAAGATCCAAGGCAACATGGTCTTTGTATCCTCTCCACATGCCTACAAGCCCATTCCAGGAGCCACTGCTTACAATATGGCCAAGGCCGCTTTGGATCAGCTCGCAAAAACGGCTGCGGTCGAACTGGCCGAGTACCGCATCCGTGTCAATCTTGTCCATCCAGGTTGGACCGATACCCCAGGCGAGCGAAAATTCTTCTTCGAGGATGAACTCCAGCAGCACGGCAGCAATCTGCCTTGGGGACGTCTGGCAAAACCCGAAGACATTGCCCATGGAGTTGTCTTTCTGTGCGATCCTCGCAGTGATTACATCACCGGTGCAACTCTTTCGATCGATGGCGGCATCGTTCTTCCTTATCAAGAAATGTTCCGTATCCGCAATCGCCCTAAGAGTAGCTGATGCATGAGTTGGACATTATCTCAACACTCGCCGGGGGCTTCGCCGCCGCGTTGGTGCTCGGTTATGTCTGTCATCTGATTCGACTCTCGCCCATTGTAGGCTTCCTCGTGGCGGGGATTGTCATCGGACCGACAACGCCGGGATTTACCGCCGACCCCCAAATCGCGGCCCAATTGGCCGAGATTGGTGTCGTGTTGCTCCTTTTCGATGTCGGGCTCCATTTCGACTTGCACGAACTGGGGCGTGTTCGCAAATTCGCCGTCCCGGGAGCATTGCTGCAATGCCTTGGTTCGAGCCTTGCAACTTTCTTGCTGATGCTGTGGTTTTCCTACTCGTGGCAAGAAGCCTTGGTCATGGGAATTGCCATGTCGTTTGCAAGTACGGTGGTTGTCACGCGGTTGTTAAGCGATGCGAATGAACTTCAGACTCCCACCGGAAACTTGGCGATCGGATGGCTCATCGTCCAGGATGTTCTTGCCGTCCTTGCTCTGGTGATGCTGCCGAACCTAAAGGGAATCCAAGATGCATCGTGGCTCAATCTCATCGGGATCTTCGAGATTGCGGCACTTAAAATCGCGGTGTTGGTTCTGGCCGTGTTCTTCCTAGGGAGTAAGTTCATACCCAAGATACTGCATCGCATCGCCCAGACGCGATCTCGCGAACTATTTACTCTAACGATTCTGGTGATTGTTTTAGGACTTGCGCTAATCTCGTCGAAGGGCTTTGGCGTCTCGATGGCTCTTGGAGCATTCCTTGCCGGAGTGGTGATCGGCCAATCCGATTTTTCGGTTCGAGCCACGACCGATGCCTTGCCGATGCGCGATGCCTTCGCTGCCTTGTTTTTTGTATCCGTTGGCATGCTGTTTGACCCGATTGTTTTTTTTGATACTCCCGGACTATTTTTTGCTATTTTGGCTATCGCCATGGTCGTCACGCCAGCGATTGCCATCGGTTTGATGCTCCTACTGGGGCTTGAGCTCAAGACCGCATTACGCGTCGGGCTTGCCTTTGCTCAGATCGGTGAGTTTTCATTTATTGTTGCTAGTTTGGCCAAGCGGTCGGATCTGATCCCAGAATCCCTCGAACATGTACTCGTGGCTGTATCGATCTTCTCGATCGCATTGTGCCCTCTTTTGCAAATCGCGATCGACCCGATCGTCCAATTCGCCCGGCGTAGTCCCAGACTACGCTGGCTGAGTGTCTTGCGAGAACCCCTGAGCACAAGTCCCGCAGTCAGCATGGATGGTAACCAATCCAGCGAACCGATCAGCGAGTTTCGAACCGTCGTGATCGGTTATGGCCCCGTAGGCCGAACGGCGGCCAAGCTCCTTTCGGAGAACGGTATTGCTGCGACGATCATCGAGATGAATCCCTCGAGCATCGAGCCGATCCGGGCTGCGGGCCATCGAGTCGTCTTGGGCGATGCAAGCCACGTCGAGACACTTAAAGCCGCCGGGGTCGAATCGGCTGTAAGTCTGATCCTAAGTGCCTCAAATATCAATCAAGCCACCAGCGTGATTCAGATGGCCAAGCTTTTGAATCCGTCGATCCAGATTCTGGTAAGATCTGCTTATATCGGACAAGGCCAAGCGTTGCTCAAACAAGGTGCCGATCAAGTCATCGCTGAGGAATCCGAAGTCGCATTGGCGATGGCTGAAACAATCCTTAGAAATTTGGGGGCAACCGCCGAGCAGATCGACCACCAACGCGATAAACTTCGAGCGGACTTAAGTTAATCGCCCTTTTACCCGAGGATCCTCATGGCCAGCGAAGTGTTTGAAAAAATACTCCATCAACTTCGACAAACAGCGATCTTGCAATCGACGATGTCGATGCTCGAATGGGATCAAAACACGGGATTGCCACCTAGTGCTGCCGAGTATCGGGCTGAGCAATTGACGTTGCTGGCCGGATTGGTGCATCAGCGCCGAGTCGACAAGCAACTCGGAGATTGGCTAGAGGAGCTCGGCAACCAGGTCGCTGGGCAAGATCCTTCGAGTCCTGAGAATGTCGTCGCGCGATGCATGAAGCGGGAGTTCGATCGTTGCAGCAAATTACCTCAGGCGCTCGTCGAGGAGATCTCCCATGCAACGAGCATCGGACAGCAACTCTGGGTGGAAGCAAAGCTAGCCGATGATTTCGATCGGTTCTTGCCACAACTCAAGAAGATCATCGATTTGAAGCGCCAGGAGGCCGATTGCTTGGCGCTGCCAGGTCAGTCTCGCTACGATGTGATGCTCGATAGTTACGAAGAGGGAGCCACGACCCAGCAAGTTCGGCGGATCTTTGCACAGTTGCGAGAATCGCTCGCACCCCTTATCCAAATCGCATCACAAAAGACTGCTAGCCTCGGGCCGAGTGTCGTTGAGGGCCGATTCGAGTTAGAGCCGCAAGAACGTTTTTCAAGATGGGTTGCCGAGCAGATCGGATTTGATTTCCAACGAGGTCGACTCGATGAAACCGAACATCCTTTTTGCACGACAGTAGGTCCCCATGATCATCGGATCCTGACTCGATACTCGCGGGACTCTTTCTCGACGGGCTTGTATGGCGTTTTGCACGAGGCTGGTCATGGGATGTATGAGCAGGGTTTTGATCCGCGATGGTATGGGACACCGCTGGCCAGTGCAGCGAGTCTTGGTGTGCATGAGTCGCAATCGAGACTCTGGGAGAACCTCGTTGGATTGTCGGGTTCATTCTGGCAATGGGCTTACCCGCACCTTTTGGAATATTTTCCAAGCGAGTTTCGGGGTATTCCTGTGACGAAGGTTGTCGAGGATCTCAATCGGGTCAAACCGAGTTTGATTCGGATCGAGGCTGACGAGGTGACCTACAACATGCACATCTTGATCCGCTTTGAGCTCGAGGAAGAGCTCATCGGTGGTGGACTTGAGGTCGAGGACTTACCGCATGCGTGGAACTCGAAGTATAACAATCTACTAGGGGTCACCCCCGAGGACGATCGAACTGGGGTGTTGCAGGATGTACACTGGTCGGCGGGGCTGATCGGATATTTTCCGACCTATACGTTGGGGAACATCTATTCGGCTCAATTGTTCGCAGCAGCGAATCGGGAGTTAGGCACGCTGGATCGTCAGATCCAACAGGGAGAGTTTCGAGGGCTTCTCGAGTGGTTGCGGAGCAAGGTGCATCGGCATGGGCAGAGTTACTTGCCGATGGAACTTATTGAGAGAGCGACAGGAGAGCCTGTTGATTCGAAGTATCTCATGGAACACTTGAAGTCCAAGTGTTGATAGGATTGCAAAAGATGTCCGTAGATCGAAGGCAATTTTTGGCGGCTGGGGCAATCGTTACGACCGTCGCACCAGCATTGGGAATAGACAAGGAGACGAAGATGAATAGGCATAAGGTATTGATCGTTGTTGGCGACGCAACCGAGACAGTAGACACGTTGTATCCCTATTATCGACTGATCGAAGGCGGGTATGAGCCCGTGGTCGCAGCTCCCGAGAAGCGGGTTTATCAAATGGTCATGCATGAGGTGAAACCTGGTTGGACCATTACCAAGGAGTGGGAGGGGTACACGATCAAGGCCGATGTGGCCTTTAAGGAGATCAAGCCTGAGGAGTATGTTGGGATATTTTTCAGTGGAGGACGAGCACCGGAGTACATTCGAGAGGATCAGGATTTGCTCAAGATCACGCGATGGTTTTGGGAGAACAAGCGACCGATGGCCAGTGTATGCCATGGGGTCGAGATTCCAGCCAGGGCGGGGATTGTCAAGGGATTGCGGATGGCCACAGTAGCCAAGTGCAAGTTTGATTTGGAGGTCTGTGGTGGGATCTATGTCAATGAGCCGTGCGTGATCGACCAGCACATGTTTTCCGGGCGAACTTACCATGACCACGGTTACTACATCGGGCCATGGATCAAGGCATTAGATGCATTCTGTGCAAAGTAGCACGGGGCTCCGGCCCGGGCTACTTTGCTGTGATGCTACTTACCAGACCGGTCAGAGCCCCGTCCTACGGTCAAGCTCAATACTGCGCATGGGATGTGCCTGTGACTATCAGCGAATATTAGTGCTTATAAGCGGTTCAGAAAAACGGATCGCGAATCGACACTGATGAACGCTGCTGATCGCTCGATTGATGCTACTCCGGATGTAATGGAAATCGGATGGCGATAGCCCGACGAAACGAGGAAACATACACAGGCTTGGGTCGCCGTTTCCTTTCAGGCCTCAGGAATTCGCCGGAGTACAAGTCTACTATCCCGAGTTGATGCTCATTAAACCCACTGGTCGCGATGATAATGCTACGAGAGTCTTTCAGTGGCACAATGTTCAGTAGGAGGTCTCTTAGCCATGAATGACCCTGCATCATGCCATTTAGTCGTGTTTTAATCCAATGGAATCCATCTTCATAGAAAATTCTTTTCTGATTACGGTTACCACGATGCTCGGTATCAGAAGTCAAAGCGATGACCAAAATTTAGTTCAGTAACTGGATTTTGAGGGTTTAGGTAAAATTACGAGTTATCATGGAGTAAAACCTTGGCAATCGAATCGGTAGCTGAGGAACCAACAAAGCTCCTAGGGTCAAATATTAAGCCTCATGTCTACTAGAGAAAAGCAACCGGTTGTTAGAAGCTGTTCGTCTCACGAAATCATTGGTATCATCCGGGAAGCTTGGTATGACGGACAATCGGTCGTACCGTTGATTGGAGCAGGCTTCTCTGCGGATTCCGGTTTTCCGATTCTTCAGTCCATCAGCAGGTACCTTGCTCGATTCAAGATTGCGATGGACAAGGATCTATTACTCCCGTCCTTTGCAAAGGATGAATCGGAATTTCGAAAAAATTTGCTGCATTCAAAATCAGCGAATGACCATCCGCTTTCGATTATCGAAAGTATCGGATGGCCCGACCGTTTTTGGTTGAATCAAACAGTTGCCACCCTGTTGTCGAAGGATTGGGATAAAAAACAAAGCCGCCACAATCACATCGAGCAACAGATCACCGCTCGATTTTCCTGGCTGGCGGAAGTGTCTTCGACAACGCGAGTTTCTAATGCTTGGAAATCGTTTGTCAAAGGGCTGAACATCAAGGATGAAACGTACGCTTGGGAAAGATGGGCTATGCAGGGAGACTGGAGACGACTGATTCAGTATTTTACTGATTTTTCGTCAGATTTGGCGGACGATCTTTTTGCTCAATACGGATTCTTTCGAAATCCTAGCGCCGGACACCGCTACTTAGCACAGTTAGTACAACTGCTATCGATTCAAAAGATCTTCACATTCAACTTCGATGATCTAATTGAAAAATCGCTTCGACAGGAAAATATGCAGTTTCGTGTTTTCGGAATGGAGCATGGAAGTTCATTACCGAGCCTAGGTGTTGTCGCCGAGATGCTTGCGATCATCAAGATGCATGGGAGCCACCACTCTATCCTTGTCGACGAAAGGCTCGACAAACCTCTTAGCGACGAGTACAAGCAAAAGTTCAATACACTTGTTGGAAAACGGTGCGTCTTACTTGTGATGGGTTGTTCGGGTGATGATCGAAGACTCTCGGATCTTCTGCAATCCCAGGAAGGGGATGTAACGGTCTGCTGGCTACATTTCGAACCTAATGCTCCCGTATTCCATGGTTTAAATTGCAATTTTTACTCCGCGACAACCAATAGTCCTGGTGCTTTCGTTCGTCATTTGCTTTATTCGCTTTCTTCACGATTCCCGGAATCAGCATCACCTTATATCTCTCACCCAAGGCTTCCAATTCCTCAGAACAAGAGCAATATTGAGCAACTAAGTACATTTCTAGCAGCGCCGGAGTCGATCGATCAAGATCGACCCAATCTTCGAGTAAGCAGCAGCGAGCAATTGCTGGAACTATGCGGGGCCTGTGTCAACAAAGGGTTTATTCCGATCTGGGTCGATCTTGAAGCAGTTCGTACTCTCGCTGGAATCGTAGGTGTGATTATCGACGGTTGTAGACGTGTTGACCCTGAATTACCCGCTTCTGTTATGATTGGTGATTTACGCGATCAAGCGAGCAAGCGTTATGCAATCGAACGACTTGCCTTTGCACTTCAGCGACAACGCTACGCTGTACTTATCGATGGACTATCGACGTTCCAATCGGACTTATTGCAACACCACGGGCAGCGGGCTCTGTTCGATGAACAGTCAGAAGCCCCCACCGACATCGAATTGCTCAATGAATTTCTGATACAACTCAACGACGCTTGCATCGGACAAAGTATCTTGTTCGCTTCCAAAGTGGGACATGCCAAGCGTCGTTCCGAGGAAAGCCAGGCTCCGGGGGAATTGATCGAAAGACCCGACAGCAACCTAAAAGGTCATGCGCTACTTTGGGTGTGTATGGCAACCATTCGGCGAACACGACCTTTGCCAATGCTAAGAAGGTTGATTGCTCCCATGATACCTAAGTCGTTGTCTCCGGATATGGAGGACTTCTTACAGGAAATTGCAGGACAGAATAGTTCCCCGATAAGAATCCTCGAGGGGGGGGATGTATGGTTCCTGAGGCAGAAACGCGACAACTGCTACTCGATCGCAACAAGATTCACCGGTCGTACAGTTTTCGAGCAATGTAAAACCAATCCAATAGACGAGAAAACTAGGCAGCTACGAGCTTGCGCTCTCGCTCAGTCTTTCCTAATGGTGATGATCCATCGCAAGATCGCCAGTACGTATTTCTCATTCGAATTCATGCAGTCGCGTGATGCTGCTAGTTTTCTTGAGTACACATACCATCGAATTTCGAGTCTTCGAAACCTCGCGCGATGTATCTACTTATGCAATGAATACCCAGAATCTTTTTGCGATGCAAAAGAGAAACTAGCGGCAATGAAAGAGGATATCGAGACTACCTGTGCCGATTTCTTCAGTTCGTATTTCGGACAGATCTGGCGTGAATGGGAAAATCAAGCAGATACAGGGCAACAAGTACAAGATTTGCGCAAGCATCTTGGCAAAGACCTGCACGCCTTACTGGCAGCGTGGCGGGAGTTTGAGCAAACTGTACGTTCCCAGATTCCTGCAGAACAACTCATACACTGGATCGTTGAGATCGCTGATAGCAAGGTTATCGATCGAATTCAGGGAGTTTACGTTGGGAATGAACACGTGAAAAATGGAGACGAGACGGGTGCTATTTCTCATCTGGTTGAGGAAATAAAGTCCTATTTCAGAGACCTTAATGCGAGAGTTAGTCTTGAAAGAGGTGATGCATTAGGGGCCAAAAAAATATTAACTAGCGATAATACAGAGGATTCGCAAGAATCAAGGATTGATTCGGTCGAAGGACGGAAGCGAGAATTAGACATTATTGAGTGTCTGGTACGGTCAGGAGATTTTTCATCGGCTGAAACGAAATTGAAATCATTTGAGTCGAGTTTCGATAGCGTCGCTAATGAGCAATCGACCGTCAGAAATCAAGATGTTTCGGAAATCGATGAATCGAAGCATCGTCTGTACCACTTAAGCGTTCTGGTGCATTTGCGAGGAAACTCTTGGTTAGAGTACGGAATCATTAACGGGCAGTTGTCAGTGGGGGAAGGGTCAGCCAAAACAATTAAGTGGAATAGTGCACTTGAATATGCTGAGAAGGGCATCGAGCATATACGAGGTCCCGGATCCCTGCTAGCTCGTTCGTTGGATGGTATGGTGGTGTCCTTCGGTTCCTTGGGTGGTGCCTATCGGCCCTATAGGTCGGTGTTTCGAACCTTGAAAGGTAGAGCTTTGATCGCCAAACTTTTGGTGGAACCCCGACAATCTCCCACTATAGATGAGGATCTGGGCCTGTTCCAGAGGTCAATGAGGCAATTCGATGAGGCAAAAGGTGGGCTTGAATCATCCCACGCAATCCTACGCGGATGGGCGGACTTGCATGCAACGGAAGGTACCTTGATGTTCATCCGTCGCATCTATGATAGGTACTCAACGGAGAAAATCGGATTGATTGAAGCCAAATTACAGTCAGCGAAATCGCATTTGCTCCAAGCGGTTTCAGCAATTCGAGCAGCCCGCAGGAATGCTGTTTGGTGGAGACAGTATTACCAGATCGTTGCTCAGTATCACACCGAAAGATCGCTATACAACCTGTGTGTACAATCAAAATCGATTTCAAAAAATATGGGTTGTTCCCTATCGGATGACGATAGAAAAGACATGTTGCATCAATTAGCAGTCGATGTATTAAGACGTTACCGTAGGGGTTTGGATTCGACAGCATCGTATTTGGACAACTCCCTTATACGATCGGATGCACTATCAAGCCGCTGGTTCTGTCGGAACATCCATGAATTGATTCTTTCGACGGCACTTGCGATTACACGATTCGATCAGTCTTGCAAATTATCATTAGAGTCATTCACAGAGTCTGCACGACTGATCTACGATAACGCTTCGGCAGAGTACCCAAGAGCATCACTAAGAACCGATAGCATGCGACACATTCATGAAGCCGCTTTGAGTTCCCTAATGCGATCCTTCGATCAATCGAAATCCGTCGAGCCCGATCAAAACGATACAAGATCGATATTCCTTACGAGAGAACTCGTGGTAAACGCCGTCCGCACTGCTTGCAGTGGCGTCCATGATGAATCCTCGAAAACCTAACTAACTAAGAAGCACAATGAGACTCGTAGACTATCGCTGCCGATCGATCTCCTGATCGACTTGCTCGTCGCTGAGATCCGGCTCCTGGGTTTTGATCATCTGCTTTAGCCAGCGGATCCCATCATCAAAAAAGCTCTGCGCCAAGCCTTAGTTTCTCGGCCATGCTCAGTTCCGAAGCACGCCTGAGGACTGAGTCATTGATCGATCCTTGGAGCTGAAGTATTTCTTGCGTTCTCATCCGACGGATCCTTTTTCAAGTGGTTCTGCATACAGGAGAATCCGCCCACATTGTCCGCAGAGATATCCTCTGACAATCCCCTCCCGCTTGATGGCACCTAAAAACCAACTTGGTTTTGCATCCGGTGCTGCGTAGGATAATTGAACATGCATGGCCCCACCCGCAGGATAACCTGCAGGGTTTGGCCCTGCTCCTGAGTCAATCATCTGTATAGGTTGTAATTCCGTATTGCAGTCTGGGCAGTTTCTCTGTTCGTTAATCATAGGATCTTCTCTCGATACCTTAGGGAATATTCATGTCAGCATGAAGCGTCTACTCATCCGACGGATCGAACTCTTCAAAAATCACTTCTTCGGAGTCTTGGCTCGAGGTTCGCTGGACTCCTAAACCCCACTGCTGCATGCGTCGCAATAACCTCGCTCGCGAAATCCCTAGCGATTTGGCCGCCGCCGTGTTGTTCTTCGGATGACTCGCTAAAGCTCGCTCGATGAGCAACCGCTCGAATCGCTCTAAGACTTCATCCAGTTCGATCGGATCCTCCTGGACCGATCGCTCGGCATGCGAAGGGTACGTCCGAAGCGATATCGGTAAGTGACTCTCGTCGAGGACACCTTGCAAGGCCCCCTTGAGTGCATGCTCGAGCGCTCGATCCATCTCGTCGATATCCTCTGGCCATGAGTAGGCCAGCAATGTATCGAGGAAACTTGGTTTCCAACTCGTAGCTGGACTTCGGCGCATCCATCCCCAGAGCAAACTCTCGATGTCTTCGATACGATCCGAAAGTGGCACAAACTCGATGCTCTGAATCCGACTGCTCGCAATGAGCCACTCCCAAGCCTGACCGCCCTCAAGGAGCAATTCCTTTGAATTCGGCGCGACTGTTACGATGAAATTCCACTTCTGTTCTTTGCAAATGCGTGCCAATGTCTCTCGAAGTTCGCTTGGTAAAAGTTCCAGCCGATGCAAGATCACTTCGGGTGTCGGAGCCTTTCTCCGTGTGTCGTCGATCCATTCGAAGGTGCTTTGCAACAAGTCCTTGTCCATCAGCGAGCAGTCGATGGTAAAAGGTGGGACTTTGGATTTCTGATCGGATTGCTCGATTTCAAGGCGCTTTAATCGTCGCTCTTTGAAGATCATTCCAGCAATCCCAGCTTGGTACTTCCCAGGAGCTCCTACAACTTGCAAGGCATGTTCACCTTGGATCGCCAGTTGCAATTGCTGTCGAAGCGTTTGGATCGCAAGCGACTGGCCTTGCAAATACCAAATGCTTTCGAGATTCGGATAACGCTCCCAAACATCCAATGCCGGGATCTCGATCCTCGGATGGAAATCACCCTCCAATAGCGTTCGAGAGTCGCCCCGATCAGGTTTCAGGACGCACAAGTAACAGGGCTCTTGTGATTCATCCAATGGGACAATCCATCGTAACCAAGCTTCCTCATTGTTCGATGGCAGACGATCTTTGATGCATCGGATCCAACTCGCCGAACCGTTGGCAGGAAGAGCAAGCCATCTTGCTAAAAGCGTGTGCTCGGGCGAACCTTCCTGCGCATCGAGCACACACTTGAGCCCAAGCGGTTCAGGCCCAAGCTCGGGAAACATCGCTTCGAACGCCTCGTTGACAAACACAAGCTGGAAGTCTTCGGAGAGCACCCACATCGGAAAGGCCGACGAACCGATCAGCCTTGCGATCTGACGCTTCGGGATGTTGCGTGGCGAGTTGGCTTCCGACATTCAAAGTTCGCTGTTACTGGGTTGCCAAAAACAAAAACACCGCAGGATGCCGACGGCAACCTGCGGTGTGCGGGAATGGAATTCCGAATGTCGCTTGGGTCTAGAACACGTCTAGGATGAAGTGGTGGCCCCAATGGTACCGGCGGTTGGTCGGGTACTCATTATACCAATGACGGTTGTAGACGGGAATTTGTGCCTCAGGAGCATAACGATAGTACATGCTGTCGCTACTGCGATAGTACTCGCTCCCGTAGAAATTCTGTGGATAGTAAACGTATGGATAGTGATAGAAACGTGAGTAATCGCGGTTGCTGGCCGCACCGCCCCAAGATCTACCGTAAGCTTGTTGCGCTTGCTGTGCATGTGAAACAGAAGCGGTCGAAATGCTGGCAACAACGGCCAGGGCGACTACCATCAGCGCCTTGCGAATCATAATTCCCCCCCGAGAACACGGCTTATTGGACGTCGCCGGTACACTTGCACCCTTGCGACTATCAGGGATATTCGGCCTATCCGGATCCAAAAGTTGAATCAATTTAACCGGATCGGTCGGATCAGACGGATCAGACGGATCGGATTTGATAGCCCTGAGAGTTTGGAACCGGTACAATGACGCACCTGCGTAGTCCACTCCCAGCGGTCAAATAAACTCGGGGCGATCATGTCCTTTAAAATCCAAAAGGGAAAAGCCCTCGATGCCCTGAACCTCACACCGCTGATCGATGTGGTTTTTCTGCTTTTGATCTTCTTTTTGGTCGCTACGCAGTTTTCCCAAGATGACCAGCAGCTTCCGATACAGCTCCCTTCGGCAAAAAACGCCTTGCCCATGACCGTCCAGCCCGAGGAACTCGTCGTGAGTATCGGCCAAGACGGTACCTACATGCTCCGTGGTCAGCGACTGAGCCTCGAGCAACTCGAACCGTTGCTAGCCAAATCCGTTTTGGACAACCCTGTTCAGCAGACAGTCATTCTCCGAGGGGATAAACGGGTCGAGTTCCAGTCGATAGTTTCGCTGATCGACCTGTGCAATCGACTCAAGGTTCCTTCGTATCGAATCATCGCACAAGACGAAGCGATAGACAGCAAAGACATTCCTGTAGGATCCCAGCCATGAACCGTTCCAAGGCGGACATCTGGCTCCTGGACTTGGGTATTGCCCTTTTGGGTATCTTGGTCATGGTAATGGTCTTGCGAATATTTAGATTCGACGACCCTAGGATTCTCTACAATGCGTGGACCTATTGCCTGGGGATTCCTACGGTGATCATCTCCTCGACGATGCTTGCGCATGTGATGATTCCCCAGAATGCCGAGCGGTCGATCCAGACCGGGTTCCTCTTGAGCGTGCTGGTTCATTTGATGCTGACCGTCGCGGCTATCAATACCGTACTGTTTTCGGGTATTTGGAACGATGGCTCCAAGAAGATCGAAATGCAAGTTAAGGCGATGTCTCAAGGCACGTCCTTTCAAGCCACCCCAATAGCATCCAACCAAACCGTTCCAGATTATCTTCGTCCAATCCAAAAGCAAATCGATCCGGCAAGCCAAGTCGAATTGCGACCAGAGACTCAGGCCCAAAAAGCTCTTGAGTTAATCGATACGCCGAAGGATCCGAGTGTCGATGCTCAAAAGACGATTCAAGACAACCAACTCGCCGAGCAAGAGTTTCTCGAGCCAGAGATTGCAACAGATCAATCACAACCTACGGATCGACCAGACTTGCTGAGCCTTCCGATGCCACGTTCGCTGATCGAAGCCCAAGATGCGCAGCAGACACCAATGGCCCAAGATAGCTTGCCAGAGGCCAAGCCGATGTCGATTGAGCGGACGCAACTCCAAAGCTTCGATAAATTCGAGCGTGCGACCACGGCTCCTTCGGTCGAGTCGATCTCAGGCGGTTCCCTGGCGGCTAACAACTCTGCAGCGGCTCGGGAGTATCGCCTCGAGCGGGAACTTCAAGGCTCGATGCAGTCATCCGATCCAGGTGTCGAATCGAGTCCAAGACTTCCCGTTCGAACCGAATCTCTCCCGAGGGTCCCTTTGGATCGCGCGAAGATCAATCCGAGTCCTGAGCCTGGATCGAATCAATCCTCTGGTAACTCAAGCAGTGACGCTAGCCAATCGATCGATCAGTTGCTCGGCAATCGAGGCCAGGTAACTCGTCGCAGTCGGGCTTCATCAGCCATGCCATCGAATGCTACCGAGGGGATCCAGTACAAAGACCCCATCGCAGGCCGGATCGCTTCGGCAAATGCAGCGAAACCATCCGCCAGTCCATTGCGCAATGCGTCTGAGCTTCCGAGTATTAGTGATGCTCTTGGTTCGAGTCCAGGCTTGGATCGTTTCCGACCGACAAGCAATCCAAGCAAGCAGGGCAAGGGTTTAGTGCCGATTCCAGCTCCAGCATTTGTGCAACGATCGCGTCGAATGGATGAATCGAGCAACCAGGAGCTCAAGGCGATGGGGCCGCTTGGGCCCAAGACCGAGGAGTCGATCGAAAGGGGGCTAGAGTTTCTTGCAAAGTATCAGCGGGCTGACGGATCGTGGAAGCTTGAAGATTATGGTCAAGCAACAGTGATTCGAAGCGATACAGCGGCAACAGCACTTTCGCTGCTGTCCTTTCAAGGAGCTGGGTATAGCCATGTGCAGTTCAAGTATCAAAAGGAGTGTCGCAAGGCCTTAGAGTTTCTCGTCGCAGGACAGAAGACCAATGGGGATTTGTATCGACCTATGGAGGAAGTCTCTGATCGCAACGGATGGCTTTACAGCCACGCGATTGCAACGTTGGCCTTGTGCGAAGCTTATGGCATGACCCAAGACGAGAACTTGCGCACCGCTGCACAGCGAGCAGTCGACTTTCTTGTGGATAGTCAAGATCGCCAAGAGGGAGGATGGAGGTATGTGCCACGCGTCGGAAGCGATACGAGTGTGACCGGTTGGGGTATGATGGCGCTCAAGAGTGCGGAGCTTGCTGGACTGTATGTTCCGCGACAGACTTATGAAGGGATTGAAAAGTGGCTCGAGCACTCTCAAGCAAGCGCAAGGGAGCGGTACTTGTATCGTTACAATTGGCTTGCCAATACACCCGAGACCAAGCATGGTGCGGTTCCCACACCGGTGATGACCAGTGTTGGATTGCTCATGCGGTTATACACCGGTTGGAAACGGGACAATCCTTTGATGGCCCAAGGTGCTGATTGGTTGCTCAAGCGAGTGCCTGCGATGGGAACTGAGCAAGCACCTTTGCGGGATACTTACTATTGGTATTACGCCACGCAGGTTTTGTTCCACATGGGAGGGGAGCGATGGAAGACCTGGTATGAGTCCCTCTATCCGATGCTTATTGAAACGCAGTTGACCAGTGGGCCGTATGCTGGGTCTTGGGAGCCGATGGGTGCGATCCCGGACGCTTGGGGCGAATATGCCGGTCGACTGTACGTCACGACGATGAATTTGCTCTCCTTGGAGGTCACTTATAGGCATCTTCCGATCTACGAAGCCACGTCGAGATAGAAACTCTCAAGTTTTCGCTACTTGACATTTTGGATCTGGGGAGAAAGATATGTTGTTGTCGAAATTAACAGTCTTACCTGATGCGACCCTTTTCGTTTGGACAAGCGGAAAAAGGTCGCATCTTTTTTTCTGTCGGAACAGGAGTTTGCAATGACCGATTACGTGCCTATGACCCGTGATGGGTACAACCGAATCAAGGCCGAAATCGAACGCTTGGAAAACGAGGAGATGCCTCGGATTGCCGAGAAGATTGCCGAGGCCCGCGCCGAAGGGGATCTTAAGGAGAACGCCGAGTACCATGCTCAGCGTGAGAACCAAGGGCTCATGCAAGCCAAGATCAATGCGCTCAAGGCCAAGTTGGCTGGTGCTCAAATCGTCGATACATCCTCGATGCCCAAAGATCGAGTCGCGTTCGGGGCTAGAGTCAAACTCAAGGATTTGAAGTTCGATGATGAAGAAGAGTATACGCTTGTAGGTGCCGGCGACGAGGACTACGAGAAAGGTAGGATCTTGACGACGAGCCCTTTTGCCGTCGCGATGATGGGCAAGAAAGTTGGAGAGACCATGGAGTTCAAAGCCCCTGGTGGTCTGATGCGTTACGAGGTTCTTGAAATCCATTTTGATGAAGCCTAACTAAGGACATAGTTCTTTGAGCACCAGCAACAGTCCAGATAGCAGCACCGATCCGAACTCTCAAAAGGACGTATCGCTCGGGCCTGCATGCTTGGTCGTCTTCGTCGTAGGACTCATGCTCCTGTGCATCGCGGTGGCTTACATGTCCTTCATGCTTACGGGCAATCAAGGGCCTAGGGCAGCAAGGGCACTGCGAGAACAACTGATTCCATGGGTGGATGGTTCGGCGCTGAGCAAAAACGATCAGACGGCCATCATCGATGAACTCAGTGATCTTGCATCGCAGATGGAGCGAGGCGATTTAACATCGAGGCAACTGAGTCGGTTAGGTATTCGGCTTCAGGATTCAACGATCTTGCAATGGGGCGTGGTCGAGGATGTGCTCAGATTTGTTAAACAGTCCAAAGGGTTTACCGAGGCAGAGAAAGAGGACATTCAAAAGACCTGTGATCGTTGGTTGCGTTGCGCAAGCGAGGGTAAGTTGTCGATGACCGAGATGGAGTTTGCCTTCCAGGGTTTGGGTCTCAAGGAACCCAAATCCGGACGGTTGAGTTTGCGCAAGGATGTCACTGACGATCAAGTCCGCGAGTTCCATCGTCGGGTGCTTGGGGTCTGCGAGAAGTACAAGACCTCGACTGAGCCTTTTGACAAGAGTGTCTCTCAGGTCTTTCACATGATGATGGAAGACGGACTGTCCGAAAAATAGGGTTCTTCCGGTAATTTTTCGGGTGGCTAGGAGTGTATTTGATTCAATGAGCCTACCACTGGCTTTATGCCAGTGGTGGCCCTTGAAATCATCATCGAGAAGTAGTCCGCGCCTTCCAACTCCTAAAGTAGTAGGCACATTCCAACTCCTAAAGTAGTAGGCACATTCCAACTCCTAAAGTAGTAGGCACATTCCATGTGCCGTGTGCAAGGATCTAATGAACCTCCAAATCAATTTGAATCTAGCTTTAACGCCCTGATCCGCTGACATCATCTTAGGGCATGTGGCTATTCGCCGAATCCGAAAAAAGATTCAAAACCAACACACCTGCTAGGATCAACGCGATTCCAAGAATTGCGGCTGTATCTAGTTTCTGACCAAATAGCCACCATCCAAGAATCGAAATCAAAACAACGCCGACTCCAGACCAAACGGCATAAGCAATTCCGACGGGGATCGATCGGAGCGTAAGCGAAAGAAAATAAAACGAGCAGCCATAGCCGATCGCTACCAAGATCGATGGAACGACTTTAGTGAACCCATTGGAACTTTTTAAGGCCGTAGTGCCGATGACTTCTGACAGGATCGCAATAGCAAGGTATAACCAATTCATTCGATCACTTTCCTTCGGTGGTTCTTCGGGAGTTATTGTGGGTTAGAATATAGGTAGCTGGCTTTTATCGTACTCATAGTCGTACTCGAAAAGAAGCATTGGGAGTCAGGGGCTTGGAGTAAGAGTAGAAAGGATCGGTCTGATGAGTGGCCTGAGAAAGACAAGAGGCGAGGGCTACGAGATCAGCGATCAGCTTTTTTTGCTTTACTGGCATTTTTGGATCGGACTGCTCATCACTCCGGTTCTTTTACTCATGTGCATCACCGGCGGAATTCTGCTTTTTGAAGATGAGCTCTTGCTTCGGGTTTATCCTACAGAGCTTTCCGATTCGCAGTGGCAAGAAGGTCAGTTCGATCGGAGGCTCAGCCAAGACTACTACGACAAGATTCTTCCAATGGTCAGAGAGAAACTCGAGCCCGACCAAGTCGTTTGGAGAGTTGAGCTAGAGCATCGCAAGGGGCGTTTTCCGAGTGTTTTGGTCGCACCCAAGAACAAGCCTTGGCCTCAGCAAAGATATTACGTCAACACAAACACTCAAGAGCTCTATCCGAGTCCTGAGTCGCGGCAAGACGCAAATGCGGTGGGTCAAAAGGATAATGATCTATTTACAAGTACAACACTGTTTCATCGCACTTTGTACATGGGGTTGTTCGGAAGGTTGCTCGTCGAGTTCACTGCGACTTGGTTGATCGCAACGACGCTCCTAGGCGTATTGCTTTGGTTTCGCAACAAAGCTTCCAAGTCTGGCAAGAGAGCATCTACACAGTCAGCTTCCATGTACTTGGCCCTGCGCAGATTTCACAGTACTGCTGGTCTTGTCTCGGCCATTGCGATCGTGACGATCGCTTGGAATGGGCTTCACTATTCCGAGCTCTACGGCACTCTCTACCATGGAATTGCAAGAGCCACCGGCCAATACGATTACTTGCTCGATGTCCCTAAGGGCAAGCAAGCTGGAGCGACGGATCTGACTCCACTTGAACTTGGCCAAGCCCTTCGAGCGGCCCGAGAGCATGGGCTTTCTTGGCAGAGGATATCTGTCCAACGCCTGGCTGCATCGAGTGGCGCGCTGATGATCGAATCGGGTGGGGATTATCCACCGAGCATGACTCAGACGCTCTATCTGGATGCCCATGATCATGAGCTACTTGCGCGCTACGACTACGGGGATCTAGGGTGGCAAGCTCGTTGGAACAAATGGAGTTACTCGCTGCACACAGGATCCTTTGGAGGCCTTGCGACCAAGATCTTGTGGATGATCGTTTTGGTCTTGATCGCTCTGTTGCCGATTAGCGCCTGTGCGATGACTCTTGCGCGACGGCGCAAGCAACTGTTGGCTTCAGACCAAGCGGTATCGATGATCAAGTTGCTTCCCAAAAGGGCTTTGCCGAAGACCCGTTGGATATGGTTCGCCTTGGGGGTCGTCGGGGTATTGTTCCCGCTGATTGGCCTTCTGGCTTTTGCAATCGCTAGTGCGAGTTGGTTGCTAGCCCCTAGACGATCATCGTCGAGGATTAAACAACAGCATCTCTCCTGATTGGTAGATTGGTTATTTAGCCAACGGGATATTGAAAGATGATACACTTTGGAGTTTTTCCAATTGATTCAAAAACACTCTACTTGAACGAAACGATAGGACTTTCATGAAAACGATTTTCACTCGGCTGATGGTTCTGCAAATGATTGCGGTCAGTGGTGCAATAGCTCGTTCACAAGACCCCGCATCAACTTGGAAGAAACACAATATCAATCCACTTTCACCCTTCGAGGCCGTCGGCGTTGCGGACTTTAACAACGATGGCAAACTCGATGTCTTCTGTGGTGACTCCTGGTACGCTGCCCCTGATTGGGAGCAACATCAAGTTCGCGAAGTCCCTCGCGGTACCAATCCCCACTACCACGAAGACTTTGCAGACGCTCCTCTGGATGTCAACGGCGATGGAAACATCGATATCGTTACTTGTGCCTACTTCTCGAAAAGTATCTCGTGGATCGAACATCCAGGTGATCCGAAGAAACCTTGGATCACTCACCCGATCGATCAGCCTGGCTCGATGGAGACGGGCTATCTAGTCGATCTTTTCAAAAACGGTAAACCAGTGTTCTTGCCAAACGTCGGAGGCCAAGTTCTCTATTACGAGCTTACTGGTCAGAAACCTAACGTCGAATGGAAACCTCGAAGGCTAGCTCCTCAAGGTGCAGGCCATGGCCTTGGACACGGCGATGTCAATTCCGATGGGCGGATCGATATCATCACCCCCCAAGGCTGGTACGAGCAACCTGCCAACGCCGATACCGATTGGACCTTTCATCAAGAGTTCCAACTCGGGGCAGCCAGCATCGAGATCATCGGCCATGACTTTGACGGCGATGGTCACACCGATATCGTTTGGGGGATGGGTCACGACTTTGGTCTTCATTGGCTTAAGCAATCGATCGTTGATGGCAAGCGGACTTGGACCAAAGAGCCGATCGACACGAGTTTCTCCCAAGTCCACACACTCCATCTGGCTGATTTCGATGGCGATGGGCAATTGGAATTTGTTACCGGAAAGCGAATCTATGCTCATGAGAGCGAAGCAGGAGCGACCGCCGAACCATGCATCTATGTGTTCGACTTTGATCGCAAGATTGCCAAGTGGATCAAAAGCACCGTCTATGTAGGGGAGCCTGCACCTGCTGCTCCATTGGATCCAGAGAAACGCGACGCGTTAAAAGATTTCCGCCCAGGCTCGGCTGGAACAGGACTTCAGATGGTCGTTCGAGACATGGATAACGATGGCGATATCGACATTGTCGCTCCAGGAAAATCAGGGCTGTATTGGTTTGAAAATTTAAAAGCCAAGGCTTCTCGGTAAGGGACGTTTTTACAGGTAAATTTTAATCTTTGAATCCCTTTCAAAGCAATGACCCACAGAATTACCTGAAGAACCGAGAAACACGGGTTTGTGATTGGAGTAGATGTACTTGTAGGACTTGTGGTTTTGGATACCAGCGTCATAATCCGCAAATTAAGTCACATAGCTTATCGCTATAAGTATATCTCACTTTCGTCGCGTAATGCAGGATTTACCTTCATGAAATCGATTGCAAGTCTAGTTCGATGGATGGCAGTTGCTTGCTGCTTCCTAGCCTCCTTGCAGGCTCCATCGCATGCTCAGCAGAGTAAGCCCAATATCTTGGTCATATGGGGTGACGACATTGGTCAATTCAATGTCAGCGCCTACAACCTCGGGATGATGGGATATAAGACCCCGAACATCGACCGTATCGGCAAAGAAGGTGCTTTGTTCACTGACTGGTACGGACAGCAAAGCTGCACCGCAGGTCGTGCTGCATTCATCACCGGACAGTCCCCGATCCGAACCGGATTGACCAAGGTTGGTTTGCCAGGGGCGCCCGAAGGGATGCGTAAAGAAGATCCAACGATCGCAACGTTGCTCAAGGCTCAAGGTTATGTTACCGGCCAGTTCGGTAAAAACCACTTGGGTGATCGCGACGATATGCTTCCGACTGCCCACGGCTTTGACGAGTTCTACGGGAACCTCTACCACTTGAACGCCGAAGAAGAACCCGAGCATCCAGATTATCCGAAGGATCCAGAGTTCAAGAAAAAGTTCGGTCCACGTGGTGTGATCCACAGCTTTGCCGACGGTCGGATCGAAGACACCGGTCCATTGACCAAAAAGCGGATGGAAACGATTGACGAAGAAGTCAACACCAAGGCCATCGACTTCATGGAACGGGCTAAAAAGTCCAACAAGCCGTTCTTCTTGTGGTGGAACTCCACCAAGATGCACATCTTCACCCACCTCAAGGACGGTGTCGCTGGCAAAACCGGATTGGGAATCTATGCTGACGGGATGGTCGAGCACGATCGCCAAATTGGGATCATTCTCGATAAGCTCAAAGAGCTCGGTTTGGACCAAAACACGATTGTGATGTATTCGACCGATAACGGGGCTGAGGCGTTCACTTGGCCAGACGGTGGAACAACGATGTTCCGAGGTGAAAAGAACACCCAATGGGAAGGCGGCTATCGCGTGCCATGCATGATCCGTTGGCCCGGTGTGATCAAGCCCGGTACGATCGTCAATGATATCGGTGCACACGAAGACATGCTGGCGACCTTTGTCACTGCTGCAGGTGATAAGACAGTCAAAGAGGATTTGCTCAAGGGTCGCAAGATCGGTGATCGTGAGTACAAAGTTCACCTCGATGGTTATGATCTTGCTCCGGCACTCAAGGGCGAAGCACCATGGCCTCGCAAAGAGTTCATCTATTGGACCGATGACGGCAGTGTAGCAGCTCTGCGATACGGAAACTGGAAAGCGACCTTCTTGGTACAGAAAGCTCACGGGATGCACGTATGGCAAGAGCCATTCGAAGTCCTTCGAGCACCCACCTTGGTTAACCTTCGAATGGATCCATTCGAGTTGGCCCAAGACATCGGGATGGATTATCAGCGTTGGTATCTCGAACACATGTTCATGATTGCTCCAGCAGCAGGTTATGTTGGCAACTGGCTTCAAAGTTTCCGAGAGTTTCCTCCGCGACAAAAGCCAGGTAGCTTCAACCTCGAAAGAGTGATGGAAGCAGTTACTTCGCAACAAGGCAAGCAATAATCTCGCCCCTTTGTGCTGAGGGCGCCCGGAGAAACAAGCAGCACACGGTCGAGGTTTCGATCCTTGACCGAACTTACTAAAATGGATCCGAGAGGCTGGTTCTCTCGGATCCATTTTTTTTATGGTTCTTCAGGAATTTTTGTGGGTGAAAAGTCGTGCATCGCATCGGATTTCTTCGTACTCGTACTCGATGGCTGTTTGAACTGCTGCGATACCGATGGTTGATCAAAGCGGTTCACGGTAATTTGCAGACTAATTAGGTGAATCGCTATACTAGACCGCTTCGAGTACGAGTACGAGTACCATTTCATTGAGTACGAGTACGATAAAAACCAGTAGCATACACTTCTAGCCACAATAATTCCTGAAGATCCATTTTTCTATGAATCGTTATGAATCAAAGATGACACGCAACCGTTTATCCTTCAACTTTCCTGTTGTACTGCTGCTGTTCCAGGTTGTCTTGCTTATTGTTTCTCAGCTGCACCAAAAGGCATCTGCCCAAGATTGGCTCGTGAGCCGTGCGGATGCCGGTTCAAGCGGTTTTGCGCCGGGAAAATTGCCTAAAGAGCCAAAACTGCTTTGGGAGAAGAGTTGGGACAAATCCGGCTTTGAAGGGACTCCAGTCATTGCCGATGGCAAGTGTTGGCTGGCCGATGTCGAAGGCAACGTCTACTGTCTGAGCCTTGCCGATGGGGCGGAGGTCTGGAAGCAATCCTTCAAGAATGGATTCGTCGCGTCGTTGGCCCTGCGCGAGGGCAAGTTAGTTCTTGGGGATTACGATGGGCATGTCTATTGCTTGGATGCCAAAGACGGGAAGGTGCTTTGGGAAGCCGATGTCATGCAAGCGATGGCAAGCGGAGCGAACTTCTACGAGGATTTGGTGCTCATCAGTAGCGAAGGTGGAGTGCTGTTTGCCTTTAAGCTGCTCGATGGGAGCAAGGTTTGGGAATACTCGACAGGAGATCAACTCCGATCTGCACCGACGATCTGGAACCAAACCGCGCTGCTTGGCGGCTGCGACGGCAGACTGCATAAAATCGATCTCAAGCAGGGACTAGCCCAAGGGGATGGCTTGCCTTTGGAAGGACCAAGCGGTTCGACTCCGGCGATTGCTGGTTCGCTTGCGGTGGTACCAACGCAATCTGGTCAGGTGCTCGCGTACGACGTTTCAAGCAATGAGAAAAAGTGGAGTTTTGCCGACGCTGAGAAAGCCCAAGAGATTCGATCGAGTCCTGCGATTTTTATAGTAGGCGATAACCAATCGAAAAAGCTTGTGGTCATCACGAGTCGCAATCGACGGGTTTTGGGTATCGATCTAGCCGACGGAAAGTTAGCCTGGGAGGCTGTGGTTCGAAAGCGATGCGATGCTTCCCCGGTGATCTGTGACGGCCGTGTCTGGGTCGGTGGTCTTGATGGAAATCTTTATGCGCTGAATGTCGTTGATGGCTCAGAAGTATGGAGCTATCAATTGACGGGTCAAATCCTCGCTTCGTGTGCGGTCGGACAAGGCAAGATCATTGCCTTGACCGACAAAGGTACCGTCGCTTGCTTTGGCGAGTGAATCAGGTTTAGTGCGGTCGAGAGACACCGTATTTGTAGGCCCAATAATTACCGATGGCTTTGGCCCCGGAGATAAAGCTCTTGCCGTTGATCTGTCCGGTAATGTAGGCCAGTGCGTCCATGGCTGGAGGTTGATCGAGAATCAGCACAGGACAACCTTGATGCTGCTCGGAGAGGATCGCAACGATCTCCTTCCGGGGCTTGGCAAAATCAACGTATCGAATGTCGACTTGGTAACGAAGCTTGGGAAAATAAGCCAGCACGCCGGTGATTTGAGCGCAGTCGGGGCAATAGTACGGTGCACCTGGTCCGTCTGGAAAATCCTCTTTGAGTAAAAAAAGTGTGTCTCGAGCCATGGTTCAATCCTGTATTGGAAGAGTTTAAGGAAGAAAACATTTGGATATTGTAGCGTTAGCGAACTATAATCGCAGACCTCAAGGGTCAATCGAACAAGTCGCTTCCAGGTTGCTTTTTGGTGAACGTTCGGTGTTTTTCATTGCTTGGATAAAAGATTCTCTGTTTCGGCTTGCTCGTCAGCTCACTGAGCCGTTTGTCTATTTTTATGTGCATTGGATCAGGCGGGATCCTGAGGCTTCTATTCCTGCCGAGTATCAAAATCGGAGTAAGCGTTTACTTCGATCCGTACCTGCAGTTTTCTTGGCGATCGCAATTCTAGGATTAGTGACCCTCTCTGCAGCTTCGTCAACGACGATTCAAAAGCGTTACCGGCAGCGACTCGAAGACTCGGCCAGCAAGTTGCAGGAGGGTCAACTACTGCGAGTCGGGCAACGGATTCTTGCCGAATCGGCCACCTTTGGATCCGAGGATCGTTTCGAGTTGGCCAAGCGACTCGCTGAGGTAGATCCGGTATTGAATGCTGGCATCTCCGATCGGATTGTGGAGAGTCTGGCACCAGAGGACACCCAAGGGTTCCCGCCAGCGCACCGAGCAAGAGCCTTGGCTGATGCGGAGATTCTGAATCAGCAACCGATCGATTCTCAGGGACTCAAAGCACTTGGTTGGCATCTGCAACAATCCAGCGGCCTCGAAGATATTCCTTTGTTACGTGTGCGAAGCCAGTACTACATCGCAACGGGTCAGATCGAGATTGCATCGAGCGAACTTTCCAAGTTGGCTCAAATTGCTCCGGAGTACTGGTTTGCACTCGCGGAGGTTCTCCTGGGTCGAGGCGATCTAAACGCTGCAAGAAATGCGCTGAGCCGAGCTGCACAAGTCTATGAGAAGCTCGTTGGACAAAATCCTGCTGATGCCGAAGCTCGCATACGCTACGCGACCGCACTGGGGCGACTAGGTGAATTCGACTCGGCCATCGAGAGTATGAAAGCCGGATGGAAACTCACCAACGACACTCGTTTTTCCGATGGGATTTGCGATCTTTATTTGATGAAGTATCAGAAGCAAAGAAACCTCCAAAGCCCCGTTGACCAGCAGTGGATCCATTTGCAGCAAGCCTTCGATTGGAACTCCAAGAATCGTTTGGCCTACGAAGCTCTTTCGCAGCTTTGTGCCGATCAAAACGCCCTGTCTCTGGGGGATCAACTCCGGGATAAAATAGATAGTCTGCTTGATAAATCTGATTACACACCAGAACTGTTGTTCGCAAAAACAAATCTTGTGCTCGCACAAGGAGATCGCACCATGGCGATAGGTTTGCTGAGCGATCTCGTGGGCAAGTACCCCGATTTTCATCCCGCGTTGAACAACTTGGCGTGGTTACAGACCGATCGAGCGGATGTGCCTATCGAGGAATTACAGAAAGCCGAAAAGGATGCCCGAAGAGCCGTCGAGCTGGTCCCCAGCTCAGGGTCTTATCGTGATACCCTAGGAGTGATCCTTACCAAACAGAAACGCTGGACTGAAGCTATTGCAGAGTTTGAGAGATCGCTGCGAGGCTCGCAAAGCCCGCCGATTCCAACGCTTGAGAAAATCGCTGAGGCTTATCATCAGATTGGTCAGGAGGAATTGTCCAGGCAGTACCGAGCTCGAATCGAGCAACTGGTACCCTCGTCCGAAACGCTTCAAAAATTCCGGTAAAGCGATCCAACCCTAGCAACGAATGATTGGTCAGTCCGATTCGTCTCTGGAAACTAGCTCGATACCGATTCAGGCATTTCAACAAGTCCAATCGATTCGACTTGGACACCACCTGAGATCTCACTGGTCGAGAGAATGTGCAGGCGCGGTAAGACGTCGCTTAACGTCTGCCTCACTAAAGGTCGAATTTGAGGATTGACCAGTAGCACTGCCGGGCGAGCTTGATCCTCTAGCAGATTTGTATAGTGCTTGAGTTGCTCGACCAACGATCGGAACATGCTCGGTGCTAAGGAGGCTTGCACCTTTCGACCACTTTGCTCAGCCGATGAGAAAGCGTCCTCGATCCATGGATCGAGCGTCATTGCGCGGATGCGCCCTCGATGGTCGCTTAATCGCTGACACAGGGTTCTCGCTAGACGTTGTCGAACTTTCTCGGTTAATTCGTCAATATCCTTGATCTGTGTGACATGGTCTCCGATAGTTTCAAGTACCAGATGAAGTGGTCGGATCGGAACACCTTCGCGCAAAAGATTCTTCAGGACTTGCTGGACTTCGCTCAATCGCATCAGTGTTGGGATCAGCTCGTCGACCGTCGCGCTATGGGTTTTGCGAAGCTGGTCGATAAGCTGCTTGGTCATATCCCGTGACAGAAGCTCGGCCGCATACTTATTGGCCACCACATGCAGGTGGCTTGCGATGACCTGTCCGCAATCCAGCACGCGATATCCCTGCGATTCGGCTTCGCTGCGATCGGATGGATCAATCCAGAGAGCTTTTTTGCCCGATGCCGGATCGATCGCAGGATCCCCTTGAATCGCTTTGGCTTCAAATCGTGAGGGTTTCGATGGGGGGATCGCCAAGAGTCGTTCAGGGACTAGCGATCCGGAAGCGACAGCGTTCCCATGGAGCGAAAATTCGTAATTAAACGAAGGGAGCGATAATCGATCTTTTATTCGAACCATCGGTAGGAGAATACCAAGTTCGGAGGCAAGCTGAGTTCGAACCGCGCCGATCCGCTTCATCATATCACTACCGGACTTTGGATCGACCAGTGGTACGAGCTTGGCACCCAACTCAAGTCTCACGTCATCCTCTTGCAAGTAGTCTTCGATTTTCTTCTCGGTTTGTTTTGTTCGCGAGAGTTGTTCCTGCTGCTCGCGTCGCTGGCTGCTGATCGACTCCTGTTTGTTGTGTTTTTGCAAAATCAACGCTAAACCTACCAGACCACCACCTAAAGTCAGGATCGGAATCGGTGGCATCGAAGTAAACAATAGTAGGCCTAGGAAACCGCCTGCGATGATCAGTGGAGTTGGCTTGGAGAAAATCTGCCCGAGTAGATCTTTCGAAAGATCCGAACGCTGCGTAGAGCGGGTCGTGAGCATGGCCGCTGCGATCGAGACCAAAAGGGCTGGCAACTGGGTCGCTAATCCATCGCCGATCGTAAGCTTGCTGTAAGTCGCTGCCGCTTGCGGGATCGAAAGTCCGAAATGAACCGTCCCCATGTAGATCCCACCAACGAGATTCAACGCAGTGATGACAAGTCCAGCGACCGCATCGCCCCGAACGAACTTGCTGGCCCCATCCATCGAACCATAGAAGTCGGCTTGGCGAGTCACCTCGGCTCGCCTTCGCTGAGCTTCGCTGTTGTCGATGGCTCCAGCCGATAAATCGGCATCGATCGCCAATTGACGGCCAGGCATCGCATCCAGCGCAAAACGCGCTGCAACCTCTCCAATACGGGTGGCACCCTTAGTAATCACCACAAAATTAATCAGGAAGATGATCAAGAACAGAAGGATACCAACTTCGATCTTATCCCCAGCAACAAAGGCACCAAAGGCCTCGACAACTCGCCCTGCAACGGCTGTGGAACTCGAAGAGTCTTGCGTTAAAATCAACCGAGTCGTCGCGATATTCAGAGCAAGTCGCCCAAGAGTCGTGGCTAAGAGCACTGAAGGAAAAACGCTGAATTCCAGCGGCGCACTGACCGATAGGGTCGTCAGTAACACCATGACCGACAATGCGATGTTGGCCACCAGAAGTAAATCTACCAGAGCCGAAGGGAGTGGAACTAATACCACTGCCACGCAAGAAAGGATCCCCGCTGGAACAAAAAGACTCCGGTAACGGATGAATAGTTCAACGAGTCTTTCCATAGGTGCTAATTTCTAATCCGTGCTTGCTTTGAAACCCGCAGAAAACTACCCTTCAAGCGACCCTAAAGTCCAGATCGATTCCGTCTGTTAAAATCCCACAGCATGGTCAAAGCCGAACCGAATCAACCACTGAAATACTCGATCTTCATGCCGAGGATTTGGCACGGAATGCCCGCAAAAGTCTGGTTTTCAAACCTCGCACGCAATCGATTCGCCTTCTCCTGGTCCCGATTGCACTACGCCCTGGGGGTGAGCGCCTTTTGTCCAGTAACCTCAATGCTAGCAATCGCTCAAAAGCTCGGGTGGTCTCGAGCCATCGCCAAGACCGAGCTCGAGCGACCTCCGATTTTTATTTTGGGGCACTGGCGAAGTGGCACCACTTTGCTGCATGAGTATCTGGGGTTGGATCCTCGATTCGCATCACCAACCACCTACCAATGCTTTGCCCCATGGCATTTTTTGCTAACCGAGGGGTTGGTCACTCGCTATGGCAACTGGTTGCTCCCCGACCGCAGGCCGATGGACAACATGAAGGCTGGATGGGCATTACCCCAAGAGGACGAGTTCGCGCTGATGAACCTTGGGGCTCCCTCACCCTATCTGCGTTTGATGTTTCCGAACCATCCTGTTCCGTACACAGAGACACTCGACTCGTCTGGATTTAGACCTGCGGATTTGCAAGCATGGCGTCGGCAGTTCGAATGGTTTGTCAAAGCTCTGACTTACAAGACTCGCAAGCAGCTTTTGCTCAAGAGTCCACCGCATACTGGCCGGATTGGAATCCTAAGGCAGATGTATCCCGATTCCAAATTCATTCATATCGTTCGGGACCCGCGCAAGTTGTACCCATCGACGATGAAGCTCTGGAATTCCCTAGATGAAAACCAAGCATTGCAGTCTCCGACGGATCAATCGATGCTCCAATCCTTTGTCATGGAGTCCCTCGTTTCAATGTATCGGGCCTTTGATCGCGACCGAGCTAATATTCCTGAAAGCCAGATCATCGATATTCGCTACGAACAATTTATCGCTCAGCCGGTACAAACGCTTGAGGAGATTTATAAGCACTTGGATCTTGGTCAATACGATACGGTACGTTCCAACTGGGAAAACAAGAGCGAGCAAGAACGTGGTTATCAGACCAATAAACTTCAGATCGATACCGAGCAAGAATCGATGATTCTCGATCGCTGGTCGGATTATGCCCGCAAGTACGGTTACCTGGATACCTGATCGACAGATTCGAGGGCTCCTAGAACGATCTTGGACCAAATTTGATATCCGACCTTGTTTAAGTGCAACCGATCTTCTTTGAACAACTCCGCTCGCGGTATTCCATCGCGGTCCAGAAATGCATAAGCCGTTGGAATATAATAGACTCCTGGTGTGGATTCGGCGATCTTTCGCAACATGGTATTTGTCACCTGAATTCGTGGCCAGTACTTATAACGCAGGGGAGTTGGCGTGACGGCTAGCAAATATACCTCCGCATCGGGTTGCTCTTGTCGAAGTTGCCAAACGACGAGCCGAGCAAGTTTCGAGACCGTCTTTGGATCGACGTCCTCTTCTTCTTTGTCCGTGATGTCGTTGGCGATAAAGACAACCGCTTTTTTGAAGCTTAGTCCTCGAATAAGCTCTGGGGTGTGGATTGCCAAATCGCGATAGCGAGCGCCTCCATAGGCCCGGCGGAGAACTTGAAGGGGAGCTAAATCCTTTTGAATCGAATCCCATAAGCGAAACGACGAACTCCCCAGAAACAAAACTTGCTCTGGGTCCGCATCGGTTGCATTATTCGCAGAATATTTGGCAACATCCTCTTTCCATTTTTCAGATTTCTCACGAAACGGAGCTAGCAACTCAGAAACGGCAAGCTTATCCGCAGGATCAAAAGCCGGAAGCACCTCCTCAACGGGCTCTTTGGCTTGCTTGTCAGGGCTTGGAGTCGCCTCTTGTGCAAGACCTAGTTGCGCGAGGTTTGCTATCGACGCGAAAGCCAGAAGCAAGCTTAAAAGGAAGCGACCTGGTTTTGCTAGTCTCATCGTAACCCCCCGATACATGTGCTTATAGATACTGTCGATCGACGACCATCACCGATTAGGTTTTTATCCAACGAGCCGCTGCATACCCGACGACGCGATTTGCATCGCCGGTGATCCTCGCGCTGGTGTCGTAGCTTAACTCCTCGACCTTGGTCCCAATACCAAGTTCTTTGAGTGTCTGCATAACCAGAGCAGCGGGCAGAACCCCGCACATGCTGATCGAGTTGGATTTGCAGACTTCGAGTAAACGCTGTGGATCCCCGGTATTCAAAGCATCGAGTGCTAGTCGATCGCGACGACGGTTCTCTTGATCGTCCGCAAAGTGATTCATGTCGCTGGAAATGGCAAAGAGCACTTTGGTTGCTTGAGGCCTAATCACATCGGCAAGTTGTTTGGCAGCAACCTGAATCTCTTCCCAACTGGCATTTCCCATGGCGATACAAACCAGCTTGGGCTTGTTCTGTGAGTCACCGGTGAGCCAATCCAAGATCGGCAACTGGATTTCAGCTCCATGCTCTCGAAAATGAGCTGCCGCATCGAGCTCCATGCCATGAACACTCTGTGCGATCTGTTTGCTCAGCTCTGAATCGATCTCAAAAGTGGCGGACTCTTGACCGTGACTCGATGGTACTTGCCAACTCGATGAACACGATACGGCCCAGTCAGCTCCCAAACGGGTATGCTTGGGTCCAACAATGATGACCGTTTCAGGGATCTTGCAACTCTTCCAAGCGTCGGTCGCGACCTGACCGCTATAACGAAGACCGGCATGAGGTGTCATGATGGCAGCCACATTCTCCGACGCAACAACGCTCGATTGTTGGTCAAAGTCCTTGAGCATCTGCGCGAGTTGCTCTGTCTCAGCAGGATAGAAACTGCCGGCCAAGGCTGCTCCGCGCGGTCGGTCGTTTGCATCGATCCCAGGGGTATTCGATGCCAGGAGCGAACTTGCCGTCGATATGCACCCAAGGGTCATCACGGTGATGGGTTCATTCCGTAAACGGATCATCGATGCGGCAGCTTCGAGCAACGCATGCGATGTTTTGTTTGGATCAAAAGCCACCGCGACCCGTTGACCGCACAGAGCCACAACGGCCCTTTGGTTCGCATGAGCACCTGCAAGATCACAATCGTGCAGAACTTCCTTGAGCTTACCCGACTCCCAGTCCTGCGGATGGATCGTTCCGTGATGGGCCGGGTCATACAAAGCGCTGATTGCTAGATCGATATCGACCGCTTTATCAAAGCGTGTTCGCCGAAGTGTTTGTTCGGCCGCTCGGCTCAGTTCAAAGATGCTCGATTGCAGTGGAACTCCGGGCCGGAAGGATGTCTGTATCCAATGGGCCAAGGGCACTTTGGAATCCACATCGACAGCCGAAAGGACAATCGTGTGAACCGTTCCATCCATCGCATCCAGGACGTAATAGTTTGGCGTCGCTCCGTGCGAGAGGTTGATCATGTTTTGCACCGTGGCCGCTTTGAGCTTTTGCAGGCTATCGAGATCGCCCGGTGGGCCTTCGATGGGCATCGGCTCGGGTAGTTCAATCGCATTGACATGCCCGACAATCTCAAGGCCCTCGAACGTTTCGAGCAAAACGGATCGGTCTTTCCAAGCATCGGAGGGCAAGCCAGCTTTGCGGCATACGCCTTCGAGGTACGCCTGTACATCCCAACCTTGTTCGACCGGCACACTCGGCAAGAGCAATCCTGCTCGCTGTCCGTAAGGACTCGTCAAACTGGTGGTGATTCGCAGCCCATGCTTACCGATATGGATATGTTCAGTCCTCTGCTGAGCATCGGCTTCGATGGCATAAGGATCGGCCAGGAGGGTCACATGGCATGACAGGTAGGGGAGTTCGACACTCGATATGGCGGGCATGCGAGGGTCTTCTTTTGCGGTCCGTTGGGCCGACTCAGCAATCGCATCGGCCAGTCGTGTTGGGCGGCCTAGAAAGCCGCAGCAACCTCGCAGAGTTTTGCCGCGTTTGAGTGTTGTGAAGCATCCATAGACGTAGTGATCTGCAAGCTCTCCCAGGGGCTCGAAAATTTCGCGACCCAGACGCTCCTTGAGAACCTTGGCCGCGACAATCCTTGCAGCGAGCCTTTGAATCGTTTCGCGGGTTTCCTCATTGATCGAGCTAAGGTCGAGTAGATTGAGTTTTCGAATATTCGGGTCGCTCATCGATTCGGCTTCCATTCTTGCAGGTCTAGGGAGAGGCTCGGCAGGCATCCGTGGTGCATGTCCGAGCGATTCTAAAGGTATCACAACTGGGCGGGCTTGGAACTCACGCATGTCGATTGGAAGCCTTTTGCGGCCCCAGGTTCCCACGCTTTGCTCAAATCTTCCAACGAGTTTGGTGCTGCAGAACTTGCAAGCCCCATTTGATGGCATACTCGGCCCAAACCACTGGGTCATTGTAAGTAAATGCGACGCTACGGCATTGATAGGTTTTCGCAGCCAGCGCGATCGACTCAGGAGTTGCATGGCTACTGAGCTTGGCGACTTCTTTGGATTTGCTGATATCCCAGTTTTGGCAGAACTGGCAACCGAGGTTGCAACCTGCGGTGCCAAACGAAAGGACACTTGTTCCCGGATAAAAATGATTCAATGGTTTCTTTTCGATCGGGTCGATACAAAAACCAGTGCTCTTGCCGTAGGTGTCGAGAACCATCTGCCCTTGTTCGATCTTGCGAACAAAGCAGAAGCCTCGATCTTGCTCCTTCAATCGACATTCTCTAGGACATAGATCACAAACGATCCTCGGTTCGGGATCGTTGAACGTTTGAGGATCGATATGCCACCATCGACCTGGATGCTTTTGGGAAGCTTGGTTCATAAACAAGTCTGCCAATAAGGCGGAGACTTACAACTGGAAGGCATCTTCCTCGGCTTGCTCTGCATACAGAGGCATGTAGCGGTAGTAGACCTCGAGCATCATTGTCGACATGCAAGTGCTGTAAAGGCGTCCACCGGCATCGGACGAGTGCCCGTTTTCAATGAACCAACTGCCTGCCCCGTGTCCTGTTTGGATTTGGCTGCTAACGAGTTGATCACGCATCCGGGTGTTCCAAGAATCCCATTCAGCGCCACCGTGTTGCTTCATGACCTGCGTGGCATAATAGTTGTAGTAAATGTCGGATTTACTCGGCCCGTCCTTTGCGAATTGCGCGACAGCAGCTTTGATCGAGGGTTCGTCTTTTTTCCAGCCTGAGTACATCCGGCACAACACACCGCAAGCGGTCATTGCAGGCCTGTATTCGAGCGGATTTTTTTGCTTCGAATCCATGCTGTAGTGGTATCCGAATCCGCCTGGAACCATCATCGTGTCGAGGAAAAAGTTAGCGCGCCTGATGGTGTCTATGTCGAAATCCAACCCCGACATCGCAGCGCTCTTGATGGCCATCATCTGCCAACCTACGACGGATGTGTCACCAGGCATTTTGGTTTGAATGTAAGGCGTGTAGTGCCAACCGCCAGTTTGAGGATTTTGCGCGGGGGTTAAGTAATTGATCCCCAATTGGGCGGCTTCTCGAAGCCTCGGGTCTCGCGTCATGCCATAAGCTTCGCACATGGCGATCGCTGCAATTCCGTGTCCATACATGTCGTCGGCAGATCCACCGAGCCACCAAGCCCCATAACCACCTTGTACCTTCATGCTCTGTATCAGGAAGCTGAGCCCTTTGAAAACCGTCTCCTTGTACTCGCCTTCCATGTGCGTTTGACCAGCACCCAAAAAGCACATCAGGGCCATACCTGTGGCTCCATTCATGCTCGCTGTTTTGTTCCCTGGTCGATCGCACTGACCGCCGCAAACCAAAGAGTGCGACCAGGTCCAAGCTCCCGTTTGGGGATTTTGGTGCTGGGCAAGCCACTTAAGAGCCATCGAGACGGCTCGCTCGGTGTCGGAGGTGCCGCCGAATTTTTTAAGCAGTTCACGCTTGGTTTCGCTCGAACGACTGTTGAGTCCAGCCCGCATGGCTGCGTTGCTTTGAGCGGCGATGCCAGAAGCCGGCGCAAGCGATTCACTCAGTCCCGAAATCGAAACCGCTGGTGCATCGGCTACCAAGGAACTCATGTCAATTTCTACCTTGGCATCCACCGCCGAGGGTTCGACCGTCGGCACATCCGAAGGACTATCTTCAGTGCTGTCGGATTGCATTTCGGCAGTCGAGTTGTCCATCGAAAACTCTTCGAGAGCATCGGACTCATTGCCAGATTGCTCGCCGATATTCAGGAGCAGATTGATCTCTTTTTTGATCGGCTCGATGTTCCAAGCAGCCAGCCCAAGGATAGCTGCGACGTGAATCACGGTGCTGATGAGCCAACTAGGAGCCGCATTCCAAAAACCACTCTTCTTGCGAGGGGCCTCCTGGGTCGCTTCAGATGCTTCTTGAGTTTCGCCCGAAGCCACAGCACTGCCAACTACCGAGGCACTGGTAGCCTTCTTCGAGACAGGTTCGACCACCGGTCTCGACGAGGCAGCCTTGCCAGAAGTCCCCTTTTTCGATTCCGGAAGCCCTAGATCGAACTGGTTTAGATCCTTGCGATCTTTTTTCTCATCGGAACTCGACATACGCCACCTAGGGCTAGAAGCTAAGAGAAGGATTCAAGACGGGATGTTTGAGGCTTCGATTCGAAGTCACAAACCTTCCAATATCTTAGCAGTTCTCAGGGCCCAGTGTACTCTTTTTCCTGTGCAATTAGCCCGCACTGGCTTAAAATCGCTCCCTTAGCACTTTTCGAGGATCAACCCAAGTCCCAAGGTCCACATGCCATCGCAGCGTCTTTTAAAACCTCAAAAAATCGCCTGCCTTCCCTTGCTTGCAACCCTTGTTATAGGCCTGCAATTACCGCTGCCTCTCGGCTGCAAACCCAGCCTTTCTGTCAAGGAATCCCTCCCAGTACCCCTTAAGAATTCGTCGGAGGAACCTGTCGTACAAACTCCTCCAACGCCCAATGGTCACAAGGAGCTGGTCATCGAAGTCCTTGGGCTCGATAGCCAAGAGGGCCGCGCTCGAGTTGCCCTGTACCGTAACGCCGAAGGTTTCAACCAGCCCGATAAGGCTTGGACCAAAGAGACCCTCGAAATCCCCATCCAAGGCCCATTGGTCTGGACCGTCAAGCTCGATACCGATGCTTTGAAGGAACCTCAAGTTCGATGGGCTGTCTCTGCCCATCACGACAAAAACAGCAATGACAAACTCGATAAGAGTCCACTTGGGATCCCAACCGAGCCGTACGGTTTTTCAAACAATCCCAAACGAGGCTTTGGTCCTCCGAAATTCAACGACGTTTCTTTTTCGATCGACTCGATCGATTCTGCGTCAAACCACCGAATCGAAATCAAGATCCAATAACGATCGATGATCCATCAACGCTTGAGTTCGAACGTAGGATCCCGCTTGAGTACCCAAGCTGAGATCTTTCCCGAATTGCTAGGAATTGCAACCCCGACCGGTTCGCATCGTCAAGGCACCTCGAGAAGTTATCGAACCATCAGCTTGAGGGATCTCGATGAACGATCGACATCCATCGCTGCAGGATTGCAGTCGATGGGAATCGGACCCGCCCATCGCATCGCATTGCTGGTTCGTTTCGGCGAAGACTTCATCGCGTTGGTCTTTGCACTGCTCAAGACCGGAGCGACGCTGGTGCTGGTCGATCCAGGGATGGGCCGCAAGAACCTGCTGAAGTGCTTAGCGGAAACACAGCCCGATGGATTCGTCGCGATCCCACTGGCCCAAGCGATTCTTAAGGCCAAACGAAGCTTATTCCCAAACGCCAAGCTCAACGTAACCGTAGGTCGCCGATTTGGGATCCTTCCCTCTCCAAGTCTCGACCAACTCGAAGCCAGTCGCTCAAGTCGTTTTCAACCTCCGGATACTCAGTTGCACGACTCGGCTGCGATCATCTTCACTACCGGTAGCACAGGACCACCCAAAGGGGTTCAGTACACTCATCAAACATTCCACTCGCAGATCGATAGGATCTCCGAGCAGTATCAGATTCAGCCCGGTGGCAAGGACCTCAGTGGTTTCCCGCTGTTTGGTTTATTCAATGCAGTCATGGGAACCAGCACGATCTTGCCAGATATGGACCCAACCCGTCCTGCCGATGTCGATCCTCCCAGATTGCTCGATGCGATCGATCAATGGCAAATCAACCAGTCCTTTGGCTCGCCGGCTTTGTGGACCAAGATGGGGCTGTATTGCAATTCGACAGGTCGGCGCATGGAGAGTTTGAAGCTTGTGCTCAGCGCCGGAGCACCGGTGCCAAGTCGAGTGCTCGAGCAAGTTCGTGCTGCGATGCACCCAGACGGCAAAGTCTTTACACCCTACGGAGCCACCGAGGCCCTACCGATTGCCTCAATCGAGTCTCGCGAAGTTTTGCAGGAAACGTCTAAGCTTACCAGTCAAGGACTGGGAACTTGTGTCGGGAATCGGTTTGCCCAAGTGCAATGGAAGGTCATCGAGATCACCGATGAACCGATCGCAACGATTGATCAAGTCCGTCAAATGGCCACAGGTCAAATCGGTGAACTCATGGTCAGCAGTCCGAGCGTTACGCATCGCTATGTCACTCGCACGGATCAGAACTCATTGCACAAGGTGCTTGGGAGCGATTCGGAGGGAAACCCCATGGTTTGGCATCGCATGGGGGATGTCGGCTACGTCGATGCATCCGACCGCTTCTGGTTCTGTGGACGCAAAAGCCATCGTGTTCGGACCTTGCAAGGCCCGATCTTTACCGAGCCGATCGAAGCGGTCATCAATACGCATCCAAGCGTCTATCGAAGTGCGTTGGTTCCGCTTGGTAACGCCCCAGATCAAAAACCTGTCGTGATCATCGAGCCTTGGCCCGAGCATCGCAAGAAAGTGCAAGCCAACTTGGCACTGTATCGGCAGCAATGGCAAGCGTTGGTTCGCAAATTCCATCCGAGTGTCGATATCGAATCCTTCGTGGTTTATCCAAGACGTTTACCGACGGACATTCGGCACAATTCAAAGATCTTTCGCGAAGAGCTGACGACTTGGCTCGCCAGAGGCAAGTGATCGGAGGAAATCGTAGTCGAACGCACCCAACCAATTTTGGCGAATCGAGTAAAGGGACGAAACTAGTCCATCGATTCTTTCTTAGCCCATTGGCAGCCGATCCAAAATGCAAGCGACGCGATAGCGACATCGATAAACCAAACTAACGCCGTATAAATCTCGAATTCACCCGTAGGTAAATTGAGCAACATATCGATGTTGTACGCATCAAACCCGGCCCACCCAGGTGTACTGTTAAGCTTATTCATCAAATTCATGCAAAGCAATTTGATCGAGTAAACTGCAAGGACTAGAAATGGGATTGCAAGTAGACGCCATCGCCTGCCGGAGAAAGACCAACCCGCCAAGAGGAATGGAAAGACCGTTTGACCGATTGAAGAGATCAGAAACAGCATGCAAAGGAGTTCGACCGAGGAGAACCAAGATTCACTTGGTACCGAAGAGACGATGAGGTCGGATCCAATGGCACCTGAGTTTGTAATGGGAGTCGGAAGCATCCTTGCGTACCAGCGTGCTTGTGCGAGCGAGGTTTGTACAAAGACTGCGATAAAAATCAAAAGCCAAAGCCAACGGCGAATGGTCCACCTGGACATTGCGGGCGATTTCGTAGCATTTCGATCTACGATCTCGATACCGCTGATCAAGCTTACGATCTTGATGAGCGATAGGGTGCTCATCAATTGCATCAAGGTCACTGGTAGATCGATTTCCAAAAAAATTTCGAATCGAAATCCAACAAAAATACCTGAAACCAGTTCAACCATGCATGCAAGGCCAAATAGATAAACGATTCCTAAGAGCGTCTGGCGCCAGCGACCCGGGCCTTGCATCGAAGCCCACATCATTGCGGCATTCACAGGTGTCGAACCTAGCAGCGACAGCACCATCAAAGTCAGCTTTTGGAAACCGCCAGAATAGTTGTAATAAGAGTACGGAAGCAAGACTGTGACAGTCGCTAGGAAAAGCAAGCCAACAGCGAGCAGGACAAACCGCCTGTTGTAGTTCTTCGGAGAATAGACTCGATCTGGTGGTTCGTCAGCCACGGTCGATCACCGTAAGCCCGTTGCCCCGGGGAATCCGAACATATGATTGAGATTCTGAACCGCTGCTCCACTGGCACCTTTGACGAGGTTGTCGATAGCGCTCAAGAGAATGATCCTAGGTCCATTCTCGCGCACCGTGATATCGACATAGTTGGTTCTCGCAACATACTTCGTAGCCGGTAGGTGCGATACGACTCGAACAAATCCATCGAGTGGATAGTAGCTAGTGAGGCACTCGCGGATTTGATTGGCCGTTACACCGGCTACGGGATGGACATAGATCGTCGAGAGAATACCTCGTTCCATCGGAGTCAAATGAGGCGTGAAAATAATCTCAGGCTCGACGCCGCTAAAGCGCTTCACGATGTCGACAATCTCCGGCTGGTGTCGGTGATTCCCAACCGAATAAGCGCTGATCGATTCGTTGACTTCGCAGTAAAGGTTCCCAAGTTTGGGAGTGCGGCCTGCGCCACTGACTCCGGACTTGCTGTCGACCACAATGTCCTTAGGAGAAATGAGTCCTTCTTTGAGCAAAGGCGATAGAGGCAAAATTGCCGAGGTGGGATAACAGCCTGGATTGGCTACTAAGGGTGCATCGGCCAATTGGTCAGCAAAGAGCTCGGGGAGACCATAGGGCGTCGATCCTAAGCGTCCTGGATCCGGGTGGGCCTCGCCATACCACTTTTGATACAGCTCTGGTGTACTCAATCGATAATCAGCCGAAAGGTCGATCACTCGGCAACCTGCAGCAAGAAGTTCCATGATGATGTGGGCCGATGCGCCGTGGGGCAAGCAGGTCATTGCCACATCGCAGCGCTGTGCGATCTGCTCGGCACTAAGGTCTTCGACCGGCAATCGTATGCGTCTTAGAAGCGATGGGTGCATATCAGCAAGCATGCTACCATCGGCTTGACGGCTCGTCGCTGCGACGATCTCGACATACGGATGATCGACCAGCCATTCTATGGCTTCCAAAGCGGTGTATCCCGAAGCGCCAACGATGGCGACGCGAACTTTGCGTGTTGTCATTGCAGATGATCCCAGGCACAGATAACCCGATCACGGGTAAATCAAACGACGATCCTTTGGATGATATCGCAAGCCCGGGGAATTGGCCAGATTGCTCTAGGCAGCTTTGCGGGAACGATCCTGCGAGTTTCCTGGAAAACCAGGAGTGGAGATAACGGCAGGTCGGTCCTCCCAAGAACTATTGCGCTGAGCCAGGGCTTTTCTAGCGAGTTCGATTCGCTTGCCGATCGGCTCGACCCAAGACCGGTCGCGTACCCCCAGAACCCATCCGAGCCTCTCGGCGGCAAGCTTGGGATTGACCAATCCGCTTGCAAGGTGCCCAAGTCTTTTGACGAGCGGTTCGACGGTAATCGCTGAATCCGACCTTTCGCTAAACGCGCAAGCGAGCTGTCCTATCGATCGTCCTTGTTCGTAGTGCGACAAGACCATCGACCGAGCCTCTTGGCACTGGATCAAAGCTCCTTCGACAACCCCCACGTGCAATCCCAAGACTTTGGCCATCAAACTCATTTCAAAGTCGATAAGGTCGCTAGGGATTTTGTTATTCCAGCCCCCTAAGCATTCGAGCGTGCTACGTCGGATCATCGTTCCACCGAGCATCGGACCAGCGATCTTCGCTGGCTCGCTCGTCACACGTCGTTGTGGCATCGCGTCGGATTCAAAACCATATTGGAGATCTCGGGAGTTGGAGGATTTGATCCCAAGGGCGATCATGTCGACGTCGAGTTCGTCAAAGGCCACCAGTGCATCATCGCACCAGTCGGACTCGAGGATTGTTCCAGGTACAACCACCTGGATCACCTCGCCATTTGCACGCCGATAGGCCGCATTGAGTTGTTCGGCAAGCGAGCTCGATGCAGCCGTTTCGACGACCGTGGCTTCATCCCCGCTAAGACCATAAGGATCTTGGTATTCGCCTCGGTGGACGATGATCAGCTCGTCGTCTGCAGCGCGAACTTCAAGAACCGAAATCAATGTGTTTTCCAATGCCTGGGAATCGCATTGGAACGGAACGATCAGCGATAACCTCGGCACAGGACCACGCTCCAGAAAATTCGAGGTACTAAGAATCCCTTCTTTTCAACGACGCTTGGAAGATCGACCGGCACTAGGGTGGAGTCCAGCGTTTCAAAGCTTTATCGGATAGTCCAGTCAGTGAAACCTTGACGGCTTTGACGATTATCCGCTCCTGTGGCAATTGCCCACTGCTGGCTCCTGAACCATAATGAACACCTACGAATCCCATCAGATATCCCACCACCAATCCCACCTCGCGGCTACCATGCAAACCGTCCGATCAAAACATCCGAGGCTCCGAATCGGTTGGGCTGCTTTCTTTGCGTGCCTTTTTGCATACTTCGTTGCACATTTGAGTTTGGCTCCGAGTCTTTATGCCCAAGACCCTGCGCCGATCGATTTCAATCGCGACATCCGCCCGATCCTTTCGGAAAACTGCTTTTATTGCCACGGCCAAGACGGCAACAAACGTCAAGCAGAGTTGCGCCTCGACGATCGCGATGCGGCGATTGCAAGCCATGCGATCGCGCCCGGAGATCTTACCAAAAGCGAGCTTGTCTCACGGCTCGATTCAACCGATCCAGAAACGCTCATGCCACCGCCTAAATCCAATCGACGTTTGAGCGATGCTCAAAAAGATTTGATCAAACGCTGGATTGCCCAAGGAGCCCAATATTCGAACCACTGGGCCTTTGAAACACCCCGCAGCCCTGCCATACCCGTGCCTCCGAATGATGTGGCGCAAGCACTTCGTGGCTGGGCCGATGGCCCGATCGATGCATTTATCGCCCAAGCCCTCCAAAGCAGCGCACTGGTCCCAAGCGAGCCTGCCGATCGGCGGACATCGATCAAACGTCTCTACGCGGATCTTCTCGGACTCCCACCTCCTCCAGAAAGAGTCGAGAACTTTGTCAACGATCCGAGTCCGATGGCCTACGAGCAACTCGTCGATGAGCTTCTAGCCGATCCTGCTTACGGCGAACGCATGTCCCTATCCTGGCTCGATGCGGCTCGCTATGCCGATAGCAATGGTTTCCAGCAAGACGGAGATACTTGGCAATGGATGTGGCGCGATTGGGTGGTTGGTGCTTTGAACCAGAATATGCCTTTTGATCAGTTCACTCTTTGGCAACTCGCCGGGGATCTGCTCCCGGATGCGACCGTGGATCAGAAAATCGCAAGCGGATTCAATAGGAATCATTTGCTCAATGGCGAAGGTGGAGCGATCGCCGAGGAGCAACGCTTTGTGATTCTCTTTGATCGAATCGATACGACAGCAACGACTTGGTTGGGCCTGACGATGGCTTGTGCTCAGTGCCATGATCACAAGTACGATCCGATCACGATGCGGGATTATTACTCCCTCATGGATGCTTTCAATCGGGTTCCAGAAAATGGTGTACCTCAGTACTTCTCGAGCCGTATTCGAGTCGCGCCTCCGCTGATCGAGCTTCCAACCGAGGAGAACAAAAAAAGGATCGAGGAGTTTGAGGGCCGCATTGCGGCTCTTCAAAAGGAAGCCCAGCCTCTGATCGATGCGTCCTACAACGGTTGGCGACTGAATGTCGTGCCGAGCACCGCAGGATTACCCGAAGCCATTGCGTCTGTTTTGGGCAAACCCGAAGACCAGCGAAGCGAAGAGGAAAAGAAAAACCTCGAACCATCGCTTCGCAAGCACTTCGATGAGAAGGTGCTCGGAAGTCTGACTGCAAAGATCCCACCCTTGGCAGCTCAGCAGGGTATTCGCAACGAACTCAATTCGTATCGCTCGGATCAGATTCCCAGGCCGATGATCATGAGCGATGCTCAGCCGCGTAAGACCCATATGCTCGAACGGGGCGAATACCTCAAGCCCCGCGAGGAGGTCGCTTTCGACACTCCTGCCTTTCTTCCGAAATTGCCCGATGGTGCACCGCGCAATCGACTGGGCCTGGCACAATGGCTCATTGCCCCCGAGCATCCGCTGACAGCCCGGGTTGCAGTCAACCGCATTTGGCAGCACTTCTTTGGGATCGGTTTGATCAAGACTGCCGAGGACTTTGGGGTCCAAAGCGAGTATCCTGTGCATGGGCCGCTGTTGGACTATCTGGCCGTCGAGTATCGCCAAGAGGGATGGGATACCAAGCGGTTACAACGCAGCGTGCTACTGAGTTCGACTTACCGTCAATCGAGCCGAGCCACTGCAGAAAGTCGGGCCAAGGATCCAGAGAACAAGTGGTTTGCTCGAGCCAGTCGATTCCGCTTGCCGGCGATGGTGCTTCGCGATTGGGCTTTGGCGTCCGCGAAGATGCTCGTGTCTCGCGTCGGCGGGGTTCCAGTGTATCCTTATCAGCCCGAAGGGATTTGGGATTCGCTTGCCATTACCAAGGAACGTGATTTTACGTATCCAAAATCGTCGGGTGCGAACTTGTATCGAAAGAGTTTATACACCTTTTGGCGCAGGACCGTTGGGCCAGCCAATATGTTTGACGCATCGAATCGGCAGGCATGTCGGGTGAAGATGTCGCAAACGAGCACTCCTTTGCATGCGCTCACGACGCTTAACGATCCGACATGGGTTGAGGCATCAAGGAACTTGGCGCAACTGGCCATGCAAGAGACCCAAGACGCCAAAGAGCAGTTGCAGTTTGTTTCGAGGCGAGTGCTCGCCAGGAGCTTGAGCGACCAGGAGATCGAGATCATGCGTAAGGCCCTTGCCAAACAGCAGGATCTGTTTCGACTCGATCGCGATTCAGCCTTATCGCTTCTGGCAACCGGAGAGAGCAAGCCCAATGCGGAACTTGATCCGATCGAACTGGCAGCTCTTTCGAATGTTTGTTTAACGATGATGAATCTCGACGAAGCCTTGTGCAGAGAATGAGGAAAAACCATGCGACTTTCCACTTGGCTATACTTTTGCCATCGGCACGCTAGTCGTTTGACAAGCAGCTTGTTTCTAGCTGTATTTGTTTTGACTGCGAACCTTTTGAGTACCCATCATTCTTTAGCACAAAGTAACACCGTGAGTGACAAGACCCAAGCAGTATCGACTTCGAATAAACCGCGATGGACGATCGCGATCCATGGTGGTGCGGGCGGGGAGCTAGAGCGATGGAGTCAGGCTCAGCGTCAGGTCCGCATCGAGGGCTTGCGTAAGGCGCTTAAAACCGGTGCGGGGATGCTTGAGGAATCCGCCAAGGCGATCGACGTGGTCGAAGCGGTGGTGCGGGTGCTTGAGGACGATCCGAACTTCAACGCAGGCCGTGGAGCCGTTCTTAACGAAATAGGCGAATATTCGCTCGACGCAAGTTTGATGGATGGCTCGGATTTAAGTTGCGGGGCGGTGGCAAATGTGCGCAAGTCCCGCAACCCGATTTCGCTGGCCAGGGCCGTGCGGGACAAGACCCCGCATGTGTTTTTGGTGGGTGAGGAAGCCGACAGCTTTGGCGTGCAGCTTGGACTACCTACGGAAAGTGGCGAGTATTTTAAAACCACCGAGCAGATCGAAGCTTGGAAGGAGTGGCAAAAGCGACAGGCGGCCAAGAAGGAGTCCACATCGCGGTTCGATCACGATCGAGGCGAGGATCGATTGTTCTATTTGGGGACGGTGGGCTGTGTGGTGATGGATGTGCATGGTAACCTGGCATCGGCCACAAGCACCGGTGGTCTGTTAGGTAAGAAGTATGGACGTATAGGAGACACGCCGATCATTGGGGCCGGAACCTATGCCAACAACCGCACTTGTGCTGTCTCATGTACGGGAGTGGGTGAGTTGTTCATTCGAAACCATATTGCATCAGCGGTTTCGGCCCGGATGGAGTATCTAAGTGAGAAGCTTGGTGATGCGGGCCGTTATGCGATCGACAAGACGTTGCCAGCCGATTCTGGTGGGCTTATCGCGGTCGATAGCCAAGGGAGCATCGAGACCATCTACAACACGCCGATCATGGCACGAGGACAAGCCAACAGCGAAGGTCTATTTCGCGTCGGCTTAGCCGATTGGATCGAAGGTCAGCAGTAGCTGTCTTCGTTGGGACGATGCTCGCGAAAAACGGCTAAGAGTCCAACGATGGATTATCGAACCCTCGATTGAGCAAGGCTTAGAACTGGGGCGTTGAGTACGAGTACCGCGTTGCTGAGTACGAGAATTCCAGATTCTCTACCCACAAAATTACCTGAAGAACCTAAAATCGAAATACGATAAAAGAGCATTTTGCGAAGGCTACCAAGCCGAAGGCCAAAACGTGTGATAAAAACGACGCCGCAGGCAGCACGCAAGAAGCACGCAAAGAGCGATTCGGCCAAGGAAAACGCAGGCGAAACAAGCGGTTTTCGCCAGTTATTGTTAGACATCCAAGCGGATGGGGAGGGATTCGAACCCCCGGTAGCCTTACGACTACTCCGGTTTTCAAGACCGGTGCATTAAACCGCTCTGCCACCCATCCAGACCAATGTTTTTATTGGGTTTTCGCTGAGTCCAATCCAAACCCAAATTCAAAATACCCTTGCCATACCCAAATGCGGTCGACAACAAGTCTAACCCAAGACCCCTCGGGGGTCTAGACTGCTACATCGCCCTTGATGACCGGATGCGGATTATATCCTACAAGTTCCAGATCCTCCCAAACATAGTCCAATACACTCGCCTTGGTGTTGACTACCCGCAACGTCGGAAACTCCCTTACCTCTCGCGACAACTGCAAGTGGCACTGATCGACGTGATTGTCGTAAATGTGCGCATCTCCCAACGTGTGGATGAACTCACCGGGTTCGAGTCCCGTCGACCGCGCCAGCAAGATCGTTAGCAACGAATACGATGCGATGTTGTAAGGTACCCCTAAAAACATATCCGCACTTCGCTGATACAACTGACAACTCAAACGCCCTCGCGACACATAAAACTGAAAGAGCGTATGGCACGGGGGCAACTTCACCTTGTCTACGTCCGCTACATTCCAAGCACTCACGACATGCCTTCGCGAATCAGGACTACTGCGAATCGACTCCTGTACCTGACTGATCTGATCGATCACTCGCCCATCAGGACACTCCCACGATCGCCACTGCTTGCCATAGACTGGCCCAAGTTCCCCGTCGGAGTCTGCCCACTCGTCCCAAATCGTTACCTTGTGCTCATGCAAATACTTCACATTGGTCTCCCCTCGAAGAAACCAGAATAGCTCATGAGCAATCGATCGAAACAATAACTTCTTGGTCGTCAAAAGCGGAAAGCTTTCTCGCAACGAAAAACGCATCTGCGCCCCAAAAATACTCCTCGTACCAGTCCCAGTCCGATCCGACTTGGGCTCCCCATGGTCGAAGATATATCTCAATAAATCCAAGTACTGCTGTTCCATAATGCTTCTTGACGATCGCTCACTCAAGCCGGTTTTCGATAAGCCACTGTCCAATGCCGATCGCTGCTTTGCCGAATGCACGAGGACTCGATGCCAAACCGACTCAAGAGTTCTGCAAGCTCCTGAATTGTCAGCGCCGCTTCAAGACTCTGTCGGAACAACTGCTGCGATCGCTCATTCTCAGTCCCGGCATGCATTGCCACCAATCTCTCGACTTCTTGCTTGCTCTCAGGCCGCAACAAATCTCTAACAAACAACACACCTGACGGCCTCAAGACCCGCAACGACTCGGCAAAGAAACTCTCGCACTCGGGCAAATGATGCACTAGCGAGTTGCTGATGACCGCATCAAAAAACTCTCGACCAAATACCAACTTCTTGGCATCCCCTCGATGCAACTGGATACGATCGAGCATGTGATGGATCTCGATATTGTATCGCGCTAACTCGAGCATCTGCGTCGATGCATCCGAAGCCATCACCCTCACCGAGGGAACTTGGACGCACAACTCGACAGGAATACGGGCCGTCCCGGTTCCTAAGTCGAGGATGTCTTTTCCTAACTCAAATCCATCTTGTGTTGCATAGGCAACAAAATCGGTCACAAATGCACGATTGACCTCCGAAAAGTCCATGTCGTTGTACTCGATGGCCTCCTGCAGATCGTCCATCACCTCTGGTTCTAAAACTCGATCAATCATCGCTTTGCCTCAGTGCTCGCGGCCTTTAACAACAGTCGTCCACAGGCATTTCTCCAACACCTCGACGACGCGGGCCGGGGATCTCTCGACCAGTGTAAGTGATCCGATTGTTGGCATCCACGAAAACCACCTTAGGCTCCGGAACCCGCAGCTCGTTTTGGCTCTCGGCGATGAAACCAAACGTCGCGATGATGATCACGTCCCCAGGCCTTACCAAATGCGCTGCCGCCCCATTGATGCACACATCGGTCGATCCTTGTTCACCCAAAATGGCGTAGGTCTCTAGACGCGTACCTCGGGTCACGTCCCAAACATGAACCGATTCAAAAGGTGCGATACCAGCCGCAAGCATTAAATCCGGCGGGATCGTCAGTGACCCCTCGTAATGCAAGTCCGCTTGGGTGACCGTAGCACGGTGGATTTTCGAGCGAAGAAACTTTCTTAACATGCCCCCAATTGTGATGCTTCCAAGGGGTTTCGGCTACCTCTAATTGAGCCCCGAAATCCCAAGAAAGGTCGGTTCTTCAGGTACCTTTGTGGGTAGAGAATCTGGATTTTTCGTACTCCTACTCGTACTCCAAGCCCCTAAATCCTAACGGTTCTTTTCGGGTACGAGTACCATTCCACTTGCAATCTGCCGGGCAATTTCTAATCCCTTGTCCAACACCCTGTCTGGCTTGCCCGGCGGGGATGGATCCGCTGCCGGCTGAAGAACCGGTCTCTGAGCCGTAAGATTCGTGCCTGTCTCGGTTCCACTAGAGGTCGACTCGCTACCGGAAAGACCTGACTCGACAGGTGGCTTGAGCGCCACGAGCGTCGATGGACTCGCAGGTGGATCCTCAGGCACCACAACATGCGGTGTAATCCCCCGCTGGCTGATGGCTGTCCCACTAGGTGAATAAAAACGACTCACTGTCAAACGCAACCCACCAATTCCCCGATCACTTGGAAACACACCTTGGACACTTCCCTTGCCATAAGAGATCTGCCCAACGATGTATCCCCGATCATGGTCTCGAATCGCTCCAGCGAATATTTCACTCGCACTTGCACTGTCGCCATCGATTAAAACCACCAGCGGTACATCCCAAGTCCCAGCCGCATGCGCCGTGTAGTTGCGATTCTCGGCGGTGTTTCGCCCACGCGTCGAGACGATGCCTCCACGAACTAGAAAATAATCTGCCAATTCAACTGCCGACTCAAGCAACCCTCCCGGGTTGCGACGCAAATCGATCACCAACGACTTCATTCCGCGACTGCTCAAATCGAACATCGCCCGAGATACTTCATTGACTGTGGTCTTTTGAAAATTTGTGATGCGGATGTATCCAACCTGTCCGTCTTGCATCTGCGAAAGTGCCACACTGGGGATCTCGACTCGCTTGCGAACCACTTCGATCGCTACGCTCTGATCGCCACCCGAAGAGATCACAAGTTTGACTCGGCTGTTCTCGGGCCCTCGCAACATGTCTGCAGCTCGTTTTGCACCGACACTAACAACGGATTGACCATCGACCTCTAGGATGTAATGCCCCGGAAGTAATCCAGCTTCGGCTGCAGGACTCCCCTTGAACACATCGACAATCCTCAGTTCGACACCTTCGGCCCACAACTCAACACCAAGCCCAATGAGATTTCCCTCAATCTGCGACATGATCTCTCGATACTCACCCGGTGTAAGAATCGACGAATAAGGATCCAAGAGGCCGACCGAACCGCTGATGAACTCAAAAATAGTGGCAGTCGGATTCAAACCGATCTGAACTTGGGCCTCACTGGCTACTAACTGTACAAGCCCCTTAAGCTCGCTTGAGTTACTCACCCGCTTGCCGAACACCAAACGATGCACGTTGCGTCGAAAGTTCTCGGTGGAGGCCGACGGTGTTTTAGAAAGATGCTTTTGAAGAAAATCTCGCTCCGTCAGTGCGACTTCTAGGAAAGCCGTCCCGTAGAGTGCTAGCTTCGAATAGTCGACCGTATCGACGTAGTAGGTTTCAAGTTTCGATACAACATCCTGATACACCTCTAACGCTTGTGCAGGCGTGGAACGTTCCACGCTTTCGATAAAAGAACGATCGGCATAGCGCCTCGTGACATCCAAATGAACACGAGAGATTTGCATCCGTTCGGTGATCTGCTTATTGAGCGGAAGCGACTTGAGCGACTTTTCGTAATGTTGGATCGCCTCTTGCCATCGCCTTTGCTGCTCAAGCCCCTTGCCGACACGCAACACCTCGTCGGCTTGCAAGGTGCCTGTGGGCTCCAATGCTGATTTAGCCGTAGGATTGGGAGCAAGGGTCGTTTGGGCGATGGCCAAGTCGCTGCACATCCATGCAAGACAGCAACTGGCTGCAAAAATCAAAGGTCGAAGGGACTGGAACATTCTGGATAACTAAGACAAGATGGAAAGTGCATGGATGTCAGGCTCGCGAGTATAAAGCGCTAATTGCGAAGGTCAAAAAACGATCGCAAGTTTTCGGCTATGCATTCAGCACAACCCGCAGAGCTTAACATCACCGATCACTAGGTGACGCAAATGGGGATAGTAACGACCGAGATTCCCTTCGAGATGCCCAAGCACGTTCTACGTGCCGGGCGTTTGCATCCTGCAAAGCTGTCGATTTCCAACGAGTCACTCTACGCACGTGCCACCCAGCAGGCAATGTGCATGCGACTGGCTTTTGGCCACATCGCGATAAATCCAAAGTCGGTGACGCTGTAGCCATCAAGAAAATTGATCTATACGCAAAAAATCAGCTAAGCCGCAGGGCGCAGAACTCTCAAGCGGCTATTGGTGATCTGGCTGGTAATCGCACAAGCCACTTCCAGGGCTCGAATCGCCCCGAGTCCTGTTACACGAGGCTCTCGACCCTCACGGATCGATTCAAAGAAATCACTGTGCTCTGCCTCGATCGCATTGGCAGATGCTGGTGAAACTTCATTGCGTGTAAGCCAACGAGTAAAGAGCTCGTCCTTGACCTTCATTCTCAAACTCGGCTCCAACTCATCGGCTTGCAACTCCCCACGCTCTACCTCGGCCGTAGCTTGTGTGACAGTCAAACGGCCAGCGGAAAAATCGAGTTCGTACCACTGACGCTGAGCTTGGATCTCCATAACCCTTGCTGCGGTCGACGAGATGCGGGATGCTCGTAAATGGGCACTCGCACCATTTTGAAACTCTAAATCGGCGATCGCTAAATCCTCATGCCGGCCCAATACGCAACGTCCTGTTGCACGAATATTCGTCACTGGCGAATCAATGACGCTCAGGATCAAGTCCAAATCGTGGATCATCAAATCCAAGACGATTCCGATGTCGGTACTGCGCCCGGTATAGACACCCTCTCGACGGCTTTCGATATACCGCACACTCGATGGCTCTAAACGACGTTGGAGCTCTTCCCAAACCGGATTGAATCTCTCGACATGACCTACTTGCAAACGCAAGTCGTTGGACTTCGCAAGACTCGCAAGCTCCTTGGCCTGCTGAAGACTACCTGCGATCGGTTTTTCGATCAGCGTATGAAATCCTCTCGATAATGCCCAAAGACCAACTTCGTGGTGGAATACCGTCGGTGTAGCGATCACGATCGCATCAAGCGGTTCAGTGATCTCTTGTGGGTCACAATAAACGGCAGCGCCAAGATTCTCCTGCACCCAAGTTCTCGATGCGGCCACCGGGTCACAAACCCCCACAAGATGGCAATCGCTGCGTGCTGCAAGCAACTTGGCATGAATTCGCCCTAGGTGACCGGCTCCGACGAGAGCCACTGAAATTTTTTTTGTTGGGCCTGAATCCATCTGGCTACCCTCAGACAACGTTGGCTTCGATCAGGCAGCAGCGCGGCGGTCTCGACCACGTCCATGCCGACCCTCGGAGGAATTTTCAATGAATGCAAAGAGGGTCTCTAATTCCGGTGTGAGTATCCCGTCGCCTTGGAGAATCTCGCGAGCATGTTTGACCCCAACCTTGGACCGATAAAGCAACTTGTGGGCTTCGCCAATAGCTCGAATCGCCGAGGTGGTAAAGTTTTTTCGCTTGAGAGCTACGACGTTCACGCACCGGGGTCTGGCTGGGAACCCTTCGGCCAACATGAAAGGTGGGACATCTTGGAGCACTCGCGATAGTCCACTGACGAAACTATAGCAACCGATCGAAGCAAAGTGATGAACTGCAACGCCGCCGCTTAAGGTTGCATCATGTTCGACTCGTACGTGACCACCGAGCATCACATTATTGGCGGTGATCACTCGGTCTTCGATCATGCAATCGTGGGCTATGTGAGAGGTGGCCATAAAGTAACATTGGCTACCGATCGACGTGACGCCTTGATCCTTCTCCGTTCCACGATTGACCGTGGTGCATTCTCGGAAGACATTGCAATCTCCGATGACGACCTGTGTCGGAGAGCCTTGGTAGGAAAGATCCTGCGGTTCTCCACCGATGACACAACCGGTAAAGAACCGATTGTCGCGACCGATGCTGGTGTGACCGGTGATCGTCACGCCGTTTTCAAGCCTCGTGCCACGCCCGATTCGTACATGCGGTCCAATCACGCAATGATGGCCGATGCGAACGTCTTCATCGAGTTCTGCTCGGGGATCCACCACAGCGGTATGAGCGATGATCGTTGACATGTCCTAGGTCCGCCTTCTATCGTTCTTCAGTTGTTGTTAGTTGTCTATGCTGCTTTGATCAGCGATTCGTCGGGTAAAAGCTTTAGGGTTCGAATCTGCTCGGCCATCCGCCCGTTGAGGTTATGGCCACTGCGACAGGCATAGACCAAGCCTTCGAGTCGATACCCACACAGCGCCAAATCACCGATCAAATCCAATAGCTTGTGCCTCGAACATTCATCGGGGAATCGGAGCTGATTGTCGATCGGACCCGAATCGCCAAAGATCACTAAATCGCGATGGGTCACATGCTGAGCCACACCGCTTTGTTGCAGCTTTGTAGCGTCGGCCTGCGTCAAAAACGTTCGGGCCGGAGCAATCGAATTGAGAAACTCACCAGGACTCAGCAAGCAAGTCGAGGAGGAGGATGGGATCGGACTGCCCTGACCATAATCCAAGTGATACACCAAAGTTAATCCAGCTTGCTCGCATGGATTGGCTTGGACATACACCTGCTGATCACCTAATCGAATCGATTCGCCGATCCGAAATGTTCTCGCTTTGCGATCGCTAGTAATGCGACCTGCTTGCTCGATAGCCAGGGCAATTGCATACGCACTACCGTCCATCGCAGGCATCTCGGCCGCGTCCGACTCGATGATGCAATTATCAATTCCCATCCCATAAAGGGCTGCTAGCACGTGCTCGACCATCTCGACGCTCGCGCCGTCACAAACCAACTTGGTTCGCAACTGCGCTTCACTTCGATACTCTGCCAGCGCTGGAATCGTCGGCTCACCGGGTAGATCTACCCGACGAAATACAATCCCGGTATCAGGCTCGGCGGGCAAGAACGTCAGCGAAACGTTTTTGCCTGTCCAGTAACCTCGGCCGCTGACACGAGCGACATGGGCAATCGTCTTTTGGAAAGGAATCTGCATCTTCGAAAGAAAATCCGTTTTCTAGCGATGAAAGAACTCGCAGACTACTTGCGATTCGGACCCGTTGGGGGATTGGCAATCAGCGGAGTCTTGCCCGCAGGACTTCCCGGAACCGGGGCCGCTCCAGGCGCTCCACCTTGCACAGTCGCTGCCGGAGCCGCAGGAATGTCTCGCTTGAGAAGCCCGATCACCACGTCAGTCAAATCATTATCTGTGTTGAAATAAATCACCTCGCGGTCAGCTCCATAGAGAACCGATTGAGGCTTCTTGGGATTCATCTGCGTGCTCTGCTTGCGGTTGTATCGCACCACCAAATCATACTTGTAGTACTTGGCAGCAATCGCAACGCCGTTGACGATCTGATTGTAAGTGTCGAACATGAGCCTGGCTTGTCGCTCGTCAAACTCCTCTTGCTTGTTCTTCGCATCGAGACGGAGTTTACTCTCCTGGCTGACAATCGCTTCCTCTCGCTGCTTGAACTCTGGTGAGTCGGAGTTCAACTGGGAGTTTAGCTGCTGAACCGACTCGGATAGCTTCTTGCGACGCTCTTCGAAGTCCTTCATCGTTTGCTGAAACTCTGCCTTCATCGCCTCCATCTGGGCCGTAAAGGTCGGATGGTTGTCCAAGACATGCTCCATGTCCACAACCGCTACCGGCGTTACCTTCGGTTGCATCTCAGCCTGGTTTTGAGCCAAACCACTTGCCCCAAGACCCAAACCTGCGAGAGTGAATGCGACCAAGCGGGCAACTCGAGCCACACGGATCTTCGGAAGGATGTTATTACTCAATAGCACGTTTGCACTCCTTGCGTTCGTTTTGCGTTCTTTGGTTGACGCTGCCTTACTAATTCCAAGCCGCAACCCCTGTACAACTCGGTTCGCTGGGTCCGTCCAGCCCGATTCGGGAGCATTCTGCCCGAAATGCTCTTGCTACGTAAATACCGATCTGACGAATCCTGAGCCTTTTAGAAACAACGTTCGATTGCTAGCAAAACACAGCTTGCCCGCATTGACCGACTACGAGTACAACGAAATCCGAAGCGATGCACGATCTACTAAGGGGTATGCAATCCCACTTTACCCTGGGATCCGCAAGCCCAAATACTCCCATCGCTAGCGACAGCCATGGCATGGAAGGCTTGATCGGACAAAGCAAACCAATCTTCCCCATCGGCGCTGGCATCGCAGCCCGAGAGGCCGGCACAAATCCAATGCACGACCACTTGCTGAGGTCCTCTTGGCGATGTTCTCTCCACGCGAATATTCTTATTAAGATAAACCACACTGGATCGAAATCCATGGGGCTTTTGCCCCTTGGACTCTCGCCAAAGCTTGCTCTCTGTATCAAATACCGCCACGTTTCCTTGATCCCCAAGCGCCTGCTGGTAATCACCACCAACAGCGACGACTTGGCCAAGCGGACTTCTGGCCAAAGAAAAGATTCCAGAGGACTTGTTGCTGGGAATTGTTTTGACGCTCGATCGATTCCAATTGGCTCCACGGTCGTTGCTCATCAGGACCGACGCAAAGCCTTCGGCTCCGCCGAGTCCGATCCAAATCGACTCCGGACCGAAAACCATCAAACTGCTGTTGCTTGCTGCAAAGCCGGCCTCGCCCTCTTGCAATGGGAACCCCTCTTTGGCCGACTCCCGCCAAGTTTGCCCACGGTCATCGCTTGCAAGGGCTAAGAGCTTGCCGTCGATCGGATCCCCGAATGCAAAGCCTTTTTGATCGTCCCAAAAACGAAGTGCATCGAGGAATGCATCCGGATGGGTGTTTTCATAGACGATCGTCCAAGTCTTTCCAGCATCCTTCGAGTAATAGATACGGCACGGGACACCGGCAGTGGCGACTGTCAGTTCATCGGCAGACCAAGCATGGATCGAACGTAGTTCGGTTTTGCTTTCGAGTCCTTCGATCAGGCAACGGGTCCAGGTTTTCCCGGCATCGACCGTCCGCATCAAGGTGGCTTGGCTCCCGCAGACAAAGGCAGTCGATCGATCGATGGGCGCAAGCCCTCGAAACGACGCCTCGGAGTGCGTCGGAACCAGCTCCCAGAATTCCTGCGCCACCAACTTGCGGTACTGGGGTATCAAAAGAAGCCCCCATACAAAAACTCTACAAAAGACAAAGGCGATGCGTGTTGTAAAAATGGCCTAGTTCCTCATTCAACGTTGCGTTTCGGGGGCTGATATGCCTAAGGTGCTTCACGATCAACAGGTCACTCGACTCAGTGAACGGGACCGACAAGTCTTTGCGGCTATGCTTGACGATGAGTCGGCATCTGTTTCTGACGATGGCCGAGATTCGTAAGCTAAAACTTGATCCTGCTTAGATTTATCGAAGATCCTCTAATCAAGGTTCTAATGCGAATGATTCCCTGTCCTTCAACCTCTTCTTACCGCTGCGGTTCAAGCCGCAGCAGCACTCTGGCCTGTTGCTCAAACTCCATGCTCATGCTCACTTGCTTGACTAGCCCCAGGATCAGCATCAACGTATCGAACTCTCTTTTGGCCTCCAATCGGGTGTTCCCCTTCTCAAGCATGTTCTGGGCGATGATCGAATTGCTGTTGGCTTGCAATGCTCTCGCAATAGCCGATGCATCGGCCTCAAACCATGTCTGCACGTTTTGCTCTACGTCGGATCCCGACTGCGAAGTCTGACCCACCATCGATTTGGCACTCTCAACCGAAGAACACAAAATCATTCGATCCTCAATGAAAGCCAACGTCGGCGAGAAATTGAATTGAATCGGTAGGCCATCTGGATACTTGCGATCCTCATCAAGGATGTACTGGGCCGTGTAGATAGAAACACCTTCATGCTGGACCGTGTCGAGCTCCAACTGCGGTTGGCCCTCTTGCGCCCCGGCCACATTCAAAAACCCGATGAAACTCTGAAAGGTTCGCTTAAACTCCCGTTGAAGTTTGGCCGGCTCACGAAGCTTAGCTACCAAGCCGAAACTCGGTAGCTGGATCGTCGGTCTTAGCTTTGCATCATCAAACTTGGACTCGGCAGCAAAGATCTGCAACTGTGGCTCAATGGCCCCGAGAATATCGGTCCCAAAATCCTTTCCTGCGAAAATCGTTGTCAACGTGTTGTCGGCTTGAGCGAGTTGCTCATTGACGTTTTGATCAAACAAATCTCCGGCTCGCAACCACATTTGAGCGATATCACGATAGGTCGCAAGCGTTGCGATGGATCCTGGGACCTTCGGCCAATTCGGTGCATGGCCAGTCGCATCAGGCCCTACATAATGTTGCCTTGCCTCACCAAACCACTCAGGTTTTGACGGGGTACTTGCGGCAAGCGAAACACCTTGGGCATCGACCGACACAGATGCATGCATCACCTGGGCATTGGCCATGACGCTCAACACCCCACCGAGGATCAGCTCGGCTCCAAAGTCTTTGGCTTGCCCACCAAACAAATCGTTGTTGCTCAGTCGCTCTCGAAGCTCCACCATATCGATCCAAAAGTCAGCCGACGGTCCATCGGCCTTTGGCTTGTGCGATTCTCTAGCTTGCCGATACCATGGGGCTTGACTAAGCCCTTGAACGTTATCGGCCCGATGATCGAGAATAGCTTTGGCAAGATCCCCTTGATTGGTGATGAGCATCCAAGGTCCAACCGCGGCGAAGATCCCATTTTGAATCTTGTATCCTCGGATACCGCGATACTCGGCCGATTGAATCGGATCGGGATTGCCCTTGGACTTTGCATCCCTTCGAAGAACGTCTAGGGCCTTATCGAAATAGTCGCTAAGCCACTCTTGGCTCTGGGTTCTCAGCAGCAGCGCTACGCCATTGGTCTGGGCATCTACGGCAACATAAGCACCTTGCTCGGTTAGATCCTTGGCCAGTTGATCGAGTTTGAGTCCAAGCGCCAACTCGGCGACGGTCATACCGCTTCGGAGTTGCAGTGCTTCTGGGCTGCGCCACAGTTTCTTGAAAGACTCTGTCTGCACCAAGTTTTCGCGAAGCGGATGATCGAGCCATTGACTCACCGGCGATATCCGACCAAAGATCACCGTTGTTTCAGGCAGCCAATCGACGATCTCATCGACGCTTTTTGATTGGCTTTCCTGCGCCTTTAAATTCTGTACAGGGGCAAAACCTGCAATCCAAAAAGACAGACACAGAAATACACAGCGGGTTTTGTGCATAAGACACCGGGAGGCAATCGAGTTTATTGCTGCGGTGCGGTATCGGCGGACTTGCTGGTCAAATGGACCAAGGCCTCTCGCAATTCACGAACCTTCAGCGGCATAGGGATCAACACATGGCGTTCCGAAGTATTTGCACCTCGCACGATGTGCTGCTGCTTCGGATCGACCAGTAGTATAGCCGGAAGGTGCTTGGTGTGCTCATTCGAAACGAACTGATTGAAAGCATCAAGGGCTTCGTTACCAAGGTTCGTGGCACCGAGGATTAAGCAATTTGCAGGATTGGATTCGTCGGGAGAGAATTTCGCCAAGGCTCGCTCTGGATCGCTGTAAACAAGAACTCGGTAGCCTCGCTTCTTGAGCTTCTCGCGAAGCAGATCTTGCAACTCGGCACGATTCTCGACGACCAACACTGTTTTGCCTTGGCCCTCAAGGACATCTTCAGGCTCAAGCACCTCGGCAGACACCGACTTGGTCGATGCATTTTTTTCGGTCGATTCCCCTGGATTGGCCAGCTCGCGTTCGAGTTTCTTCAGCGCCGTGTCGACATCGGCCAAGACTTGACCTGGAGTCTGATACCGCTTCTCTGGACTGAATTCCATCGCCTTGTTGCAAATCGCATAGATGCTCTCGGGCATCCCAGGTGCAACCTCTCCGAGCGATGGCATTTCCACAAAGCGTGTGACATTCAATCGCATCAAACGGTCACGTGTTTCGGTAAGCGGTGCTCGCCCAGAGACGATATGGTAAAAGATACATCCGACAAAATAGATGTCGCTACGATGATCCCCTTTACGCACCGCAGTGCCTCGCTCAAGTGCGGCGTAATCAATCGCACGAGCGCTTGGGCAATCGGCGATCGCCTCAGGCGAAGACGTGTCGGCAAGCGCCGCGAGTCCAAAGTCCACAAGCTTGCAACGTCCACTAGAGTGAACCAAAACGTTCGACAGTTTCAGGTCCCGGTGCGTAATGCCCTTTTGAAATGCAAAGTCCAATCCCGAACAGATATCGTGCATGATCCGCAGTGCATGGATCGGCTCGAAGGTGCCGCGAATCTTGATAATCTCGCGCAGCGTCTCACCTTCGACAAACTCCATCACCAAATAAGGCGCTCGCGGATCATTGACAATCTCATAGATCGTCACAATGTTTGGATGCCGAAGCTCCAGTCCCATGCGCCCCTCGCGCAGGAACTGCTCGATCTGTGCGACTTGATCACGGTGTCGACGACGCAAAACTTTGACCGCAACAACCTTGCCCGTCTCCCGATGCACCGCGCGGAAAACCCGAGCAAACGTACCTGCACCGATCATGTAAAGAACTTTGTAAGGCCCGTAATAGTAACCGAGCCTCTCGCCGGTGAGCATCCGCTCGAGCTGAAAGTTGGTGATGATCCCTTTCCGTAGCAAGATCGATTTGACGTCCTCTAAGCTGACTTGCTCGGTACGCAACTCCCCCCAGATACGATCGATCTGAGCCGGCGTTGCCAGTTCAAGATCGACGCAGCGTTGGGTTAAAGATCGGGGCGTAAACTCCATGGACTAACCGAATCGCTCTTGTGTGTGGAATAACTACTTCGAAAACAGGAACTGGGATCAACTGCCCCCCTGTTTAGAGTAAGCAAAAACATCGTGTCGGGCAAACACTTAGCACCCCGACCGGAGCCATTCTGTTGAAATATTCCAGGCGATGTTGTGATTTTCTCTCGATGTCGATCTGGGAATACCTAGTTTCCCTCCGGCCCAAAGTCTTCATCCAGAGAATCGGAAACTTGACGCTGCAACTCATCTCGCTCGCGTCGGGTCGCCTCCAAATCAAACACCAGGTACTTCATGTCCAAACGTAGCTGGCCAATCGATTCTTGGACCATCTGCAAAATCTTACGCCTGCGATTGGTGCTCTCGACAACCCGTTGGAACAGGGGCTGCAGGATAAGCTTCGATTCGGTCGAAAGCCCATCAATCGCCAATTGCAATTCGCTCAGCTCGGCAGGGAGTTCCAAAGTGACTGATTCCAAGGAGGTCGTGTTGGTGTTCATTCCTAACTTTCAAACAAACTCAAAGAGGCACGAAAAACGGATAAGGCAACGTCTCGGAAAAAAACTCAAGTTGTTCTATCGCGTGTCCGAAGGTTACCGATTGGTGGTCTAGAATGCTTCCTAAACCCTTACCAGTCAAGAATTTATACAATCGTCACAGACGTTGCCGACGGAATCTCCGGCACCGATTTAGCCTCTACAGACGCCCTCGTATTCGACTAGAGAATTTCCGCAAGTCTTGATAGAAGCAATAGTTGCGTCAACGCAGCGCCCACCCCAGGACCCCCTGAATGCTTCTTGAGCCCATTCCGAACATTTATCGATCAAAGTTTGAGCTAGGTCCGTTTAGTTCGGCTAACTGGACCCTGAGAACCCCGTGGACTTTTCCGATCCGATCGCCACTAACGATCCTGAGTCTCCTCGCTGCCGTGATCCTAACGCTCTGCGTTCATCCCGTCTGGGCTCAGCACCTCGATAGCTTTGACCAAGGCACCCCTCGTTTTTCGCTTTGGCGAGACGATGCACGTACATTGATGCGTCCTATCGCGCGTCCCGAGCCCGGGGTCGAAACGATCGAATTCACCCACGGCAATGGGTCCTTTATCTACTTGATCACTCCGATCGAACCTTGCGCAATTATCCCTGAACTCAATGCATCGATCCGGATACGAAGCGCTCAATCAGGAATTCGAATCGGCATGCGAATCGTCTTTCCCCGTGCGAGGCATCCTGCAACTCATGCGGCTTTAACCGAAGTCGTCTTTGGATCCCCCCATGACGGTGCTGGCCGCTGGTCAACATCTGCCATCAGCTATGTTCTGAATCTAGTCGAAGACAGGCAACGATTTCTTCGGCAGCTCTTTGGTCCTGATATCGATCTGCGCGAGCCCTATGTCGATGCGATCTTGCTGAGCGTCTACGGAGTGCCCGGCACTACCAAACTCCAAGTCGACGAATTGAGCATTGATGGAATGATCGCACCGAGCACTCTGGATCAATCCGATCCAGCGAGCCCCGAAGCCATGGCGATGGAACCCCCCGGACAGCGCCTCAGACGTATTCAACAGACCGTCCCGCGTTGGATCCAGCACCAGGGCGAGAGCCTCGCTTATCTTCAATCACTAGGGTTCAACGGTGTGATCACTCGCAACCCCGGTGATCCCCTTATCGCCGAACAAGCCATCGAGTCTTCGATGGCTGTCATCGCTCCACCCCCAACGGTCGTTCCAACCGAAGACCAGTCGGATCGCTACTCTCATGTAAGCGCTTGGCTGCTGGGTTTAGCCTTGAATCAAAATCAAATCGATCCAGCCCGACAGCGCGTTGCGATGATGAGCCGATACCCAAAGTCCCTTTCACGCCCGATGGTCGGAGAAGCCTGGGAACTGTACGGTTCCTACAGCCAACTGAGCGATTGGCTTGCCACCCCTGTGCCGCTTGCCACCTCGGTTCGATCGTCCAAAGAAGCGTTCTCGATCATGCAAAGCGACCTGCGTCCGATCTCTGGTCGCAATGTTCCGATGACATCCCTCTGGAATCAACTATCGAGCGAATGGCTTGCTCAACGAATCGCTACGGCCGATTCTCTAGGTCGATCCCCATGGCCACTGGCCGATCACGATCGGCTCCAAGCCCGCTTGCAATGGATTCGTAGTTTGATGCAAGGATCCAAAGGCTGGATCTTTAGATCTCCATTGTCGTTGGACTCGGGTGATCAAACCGCCTCGGTCCGAGCCGAATCGCTCGCGAGCATCAATCGGGAAATCGAACTGTTTTTACCATGGATCCAAGCCGGGGAATCAGACTGGCAAAATGTTCAAGTCAATTCCTCGGAACACACCGCAGCGATGCTGCAAACCCCAGCTAGCCAATTGGTGTTTGTGATCCCCTCAGGCCCCTGGGATCAACTCTGCACGCCCGCTCCGAATCCTCAGCGGATCGAGGTCACTGTCCCAGTCAACGGACAACCTCGACAAATCTATCGTATCACTCGCGGATCCCTAGAACGTGTTCCAGTCAAAAATACTCCCGGAGCCATGGTCGTTACCCTCGAAAGTCCAGCTATCATCGAGCAACTCGTCTCGATGGTCGACAATGGACCTTGGAGCTACCTCCAAGGAGCCTTGACCCGCTTGGGGCCCGATCTGATCGAAAGCCGAATCGATACGGCCACGCAACTGATCCTCATGGGCCAAATGACTCTGGTTGCAAGACAGCTGCCCGCATCGGATCCAAGCTGGGAAGCAATCCGCGAAGCCCAATCATCGCAACGAGCCGCCCTGCAGTATCTGGCAAACTCGGAATTGACCCGAGCAGCAGAAGCTGCCGATCGAGCGATTCTTTTAGCTCAGCGAACAATCCGAAGCTCCTGGGAAATCGCCAAAGAACAATTTCCAAGCGTCAATTCGAGCCCACTGGTCGTCTCCCCACTTTCACTCCCTTTGCACTTCGAACTCGATCGAACCTTGCAAAGCCGAACTTGGCAACCAATCCCGCTTGCCGGAACACCTTTCGGAGACCTTTCAAGTTGGACGCAAGCCGGTTGGACAAGCAATCATCGCTTGGTCGACCAAATCGATAGCTCGATCCAAATCGCAACGAGTGCCGGACCCTCGGGCGAGAACGCTTTGGTCCTCCAAGCCACCAGCCGAAGCAATCAGCCCATTCCAAGCGGCTATGCCGGCACGAGCATGCGAGTGACCTCGCCGAAAATCAAACTACCCCCTGGATCGCTCGTCCACATCGAAGCTCTTGTCCGCATTGAATCTCCCGTGAATGAATCCCAAACGGGTCTACTTATCAGCGATAACATGGGCGGAGAAGCACTCGGACAGTTGGTGTCCGCTTACGACACAAGCGAGTCGACCTGGAGGCGAGTGAGCCTGTTTCGAATGATCACCGACGAAGAAGGGATGGAACTGTACTTCGAGACCCGCGGAGCCGTTAAAGCTCAACTCACTGGAGTGAGTCTCGAATGGATCATGCCTGGACAAAACCGAAATCTACCGATCAGCACCGAACTCAACCCCTGATCCGTCCGATCCGTCCGATCTGTCCGATCTGTCCGATCTGTCTGATCTGTCTGATCTGTCTGATCTGTCTGATCTGTCTGATCTGTCTGATCCGTCTGATCCGTCTGATCCGTCTGATCCGTCTGATCCGTCTGATCTGTCCGATCCTACACGCAAATCTTATCGATCACATTCCCATAGACATCGGTCAATCGGAAGTTACGACCTGCATAGCGGTAAGTCAATCGCTCGTGATCCAATCCCAACAGATGCAAAATCGTTGCGTGCCAATCGTGAACATGGCACTTGTCCTCAACGGCCTCGCGACCATGATCATCGGTCGCTCCGTAGCTCAGACCGCCACGAACTCCACCTCCTGCCATCCAAGTCGTATAGCCTTTGTTGTTATGGTCTCGTCCATCTCCATTTTGAGCATCCGGAGTGCGTCCAAACTCTCCTCCCCAAATCACAAGCGTCTCGTCCAATAGCCCGCGCTTTTTCAGATCGCTTAGGAGTCCAGCAATCGGCTTGTCGATCTCATTGCACTTGTCTGGCAACTGATCTCGCAAGCGTTGATGGTGATCCCAATTGGCATGATTGAGTTCCACAAAGCGCACCCCGGCCTCAATGAATTTGCGTGCCATCAAACACTGCCTCCCGAATCCATCGGTCGGGTTCTCATTGATTCCATACATTTCCAAAGTCTTCTCGGATTCATCCCCAAGATCCATCAGCTTGGGCAACGCGTCTTGCATCCGGAAAGCCAACTCATACGATTCGATGACCCCTTCGACGTTAGGATCCACACCGTCCTTGGACAACTTGCTTTGATTGAGCTGTTGGATAAAGTCGATTTGCGATCTTTGAGACTTGCGAGTCAATCGTGGATTTTCGATGTCCGGAACGGCACCTCCGTTGTTGCCCATGGGAAGATTCCGGGCCATCGCTGGCCGTGGACCTTGGGGCCGCCCAACCTTGGTCCCTTGGTAAATCGCAGGCAAAAATGCGTTCCCATAATTCTGAGCCGCAGTCGCTTGAGGATTCAATGCGACGAATCCAGGAAGATTCTCGTTCTCGGTTCCCAGTCCATAGAGCGTCCATGCACCAAGCGACGGACGGACAAATTGGGCGTTGCCCGTGTGCATCTGGGTCATTGCCCTAGGATGGATCGGTTGGTCGCAGTGCATCGATCGAATCAAACACATCTCGTCGGCATGCTTGCCAATTTCCGGAACCAACTCCGACATCCAAAGTCCACTCTCTCCACGCTGGTGGAACTTCCAAGGTGATGGCATGAGCTTTGCGCCATTGAAACGACCCGTCTTGCCCTGATCGGCTTCCAATCGTGGCTTGTAGTCAAAGGTGTCGATATGCGATGGCCCACCTTGCATGCACAAAAAAATCACATGCTTGGCCTTGGCCGCAAAATGCGGCGCCTTGGGTGCCAAAGGATTGCTTGGTTTCTGCGAATCATCGCCAAACATGCGCCTAGCTTCGAGGGTCGTGAGTCCTGCAAAGGCCAAATAACCAAACCCCGCAGAAACGGTTCTTAGCAATTCGCGTCGTGACAGCATGTTCAAAGACTCTTTGGTTTTTCGAATGATAAGTGAATTGTACGGAGGATCGCTGGGCTCTTACCCAGCAGTCTACTTGCCACCATCCGGCTTTACGCCGAATAGCGTCGTTTTAAAAGCGGAACGGCGCGAGCCGTCCGGTGACGAAAAATCTCAAAATCAGCATCATTGGACAGCTCACCGGAGTGCTTGCGCAACCCCGCTTCACATTAATTAACAATTCGAAACTCTGCGGCAGCTATCAACGCTTGGCATAGCTGACTCCAAGCTTTAAACAACGCTTCATCGGCAGGAACTTGATCCTGACTCTCCTTGGCCCGTCGTAGGAACCTCAGCGATGCGTTGACTTCGTCAGTGCTAGCCGATCGTCCGTAAGCGAGTTGAAAGGCCCGATCGACGCGACCTTGCGGATCCTTGGTCGATTGCATGACACGACGTGCAAAAGCATCGCTGAGCTCGAGCACAAACGGATTGTTCATCATGTACAAGGCTTGTGCGGCCGTATTGGACACCTCGCGCGTCCCAGTCACCGAGTTTGGATCTGCAAAATCAAACACATCGAGCGCACGGGGCAAAACATTGCGACCCACTGGCAGGTAAACCGAACGGTGATAATTCGCAACCTCCATTTGGTTGATCGTCGGATTGCGCATGCCACCTCCAAGCAATCGTCGGAGATTCGCTGCTCGATCGTCATTTATCGCATTGGGAGCAAAGATCAGTGGAATATTCTGCGGACCATTCGGGCCCATGACGGCTGGACCAAACGAGGCAAACATCGATGACTTGGCCGGCTTAAGATTGATACTGCCGCTTGCCGTAAGCATCGAATCTCGGATCGCCTCAGCACCGAGCCGCTTGGGATTCGCCCGAGCGATCCAAAGATTCTCCGGGTCAGCTTCGAATCGCTCCGGATCATAAGCCGACGAAATTCGATACACACGCGATGTTGCGATGCTGCGAATCATGTGCTTGATCGACCATCCGTTATCCATAAAGTCGATGGCCAAATAGTCCAACAAATCTCGGTGCGTAGGTGCCGGCCCAGACACCCCAAAATTATCTGGCTCGCGCACGATCCCTTTGCCGATCAAGTGCTGCCAAATTCGATTGACCATCACCCGGGCCGCCAGTGGATTGTCCTTGGAAACCATCCACTGGGCCAATTCCAATCGACCCGAACTCTTTGGTGAAAGCTGCTTTGGGAGATTGCCCAGGACTTGCACGAACCCCCGAGGCACCTCCTGAGCTTGCTGATCGATCTCACCTCGAACCAAGATCCTTGCACTGCGCATCGTGGTTCGATCCTGAACCCCCATGCATACCGATACAGGTCTCCCTTGCTCATCGACGCTGGAAATCCGTGCCCGGATCTGCGACACGATCTGATCCAAAATGTTTGCGTTCAAAACAGCATTGTTGGCACCCGTGCGCTGGGCCCGGCGAGCCTCAGCCAACTCCTGCTGGCGTTCTTGAAGCTCTTTCTTCAGGTCCGCCACATCCTGCGGACTCATGATCGGCTTGGACGAATCTGGATCAGCAACCGGTAAGCGGATCCAATCCGAGGGCTGTCTGTTTCGGATGCTGCGAGTCCCACCATAAAAAGTCTCGGTGCTTTGAAAGATTCCGGCCAAGGCGTAGTAATCGCTTTGAGGAATCGGATCGAATTTGTGGTCATGACAGCGGGCACATCCCACCGACAATCCCAACACCACTCGGGTCGTGGTGTCGATCTGCTCGTCGATCAAATCGGCCTGAAACTGCCTTGGGTTTTGCTCAGCCAACGACTTTGGCCCAATCGCCAAAAATCCCGTCGCAATCAAATGCTCGTTCCACTGCTGATCGCTGGAAACTGAAAGCAAATCCCCCGCGACTTGCTCGATGATGAAGCGATCGTAAGGCTTATCTTTTTGAAACGATTCGATCACATAGTCGCGATAACGCCATGCATTTGGATAAGTCACGTCGGACTCTTTACCACTGGTCTCGGCATAGCGAGCCACATCGAGCCAGTGCCGTCCCCAATGCTGGCCGTATTGCTCGGATGCCAAAAGCTCATCGACCAAACGCTCGATCGCATCCTGCGGACTGGCCTTCCAGTCTCGCAGGAACTCCGCACGCTGCTCCGGGCTAGGAGGCAAACCAGTAAGATCAAATGTCAATCGACGCACAAGCGTATTCGGGTCGCAATCTTCGTTGGGCTCGACCTGTTGCTCTTCCCACTTCGAAACAACGTAACGATCGATGGGTGTGTGTCCCCAATCTTGATATTTATCAACAACAGGTTCGACCTTCTTGGGCTCAACGAACGACCAAAAGGACTTGCCCTTCTCGATATCTTCAGCCGTCACCTTCGAGTTGACCACCGCGCCTTGATTCACACGTGGATCGGGTGCTCCCATCTCGATCCACGTCTTAAAATCGGCGATCACCGCCGCAGGCAATTTACCTCGCGGAGGCATACGATAGTCGCGATAGTTGATCGCATGCCAAAGAATGCTGTTCTCCAGATCCCCCGGTACAATCGCTGCTCCAGATTCACCACCGGCCAAGAGCGCGTCGCGATTATCGACCGACAGTCCACCGCGCACCGATTGCTCGCTGGCAGAGTGACAACGATAACAATTCTCGATGAGCACCGGGCGAATCTTCGTTTCAAAGAAATCGAGTTGCTCGGGGGTTAGTTTCTGCTCGAGGGCTTCGGGAGCCTCGGTGGCCGTTTGTGCAATAGCCCAAGGAGCCCAAGCGAGTGAGCCAACAAGCCCAACAGCAAAGGCACTTCGAGCGATGGCTTTTAGTTTCAGCGCGATCGAAATCATGTGCATCGGCTGCACTCCGAAAAAGGATTAACGGTTCTGTGGGTAGATTTGTGGGTCATTTCGCTGATTTCTTGTACTCCCACTCGTACTCCTACTCGTACTCGAAGTCCTTGAGTCCGAATACTTATTTTCGAGTACGAGTACGATCGAAAAACAAGAAGCCCGTCAATCACTTATCCGAAGATGGGCGACGGGGGCGAACACCTTCGCCACCTTCGCCACGCCCCTCAGGACGCCCTTCAGGCCGACGATTCCCCGGACGCATCCCCTCGAGTCTCTTCATGGCTTGTTCCAATTCTGACTTATCGATAGCCCCATCGCCGTTGGTGTCCATGTTCGAGAGTCGCTCTTTCATCTGGGGAGGAATCTCGTCTCCCGAAAGTTTTCCATCCTTGTCTTGATCGCGGTTTTCGAACATGCGTTTCATCATTTCGGGATTCGCTCCGCCACCGGCACCGGGAGCACCAGGTGCACCCGGTCGACCGGGTCCATTGGGTCCTGCGAACATCGGCATTTGACTCGGGTCAGGACGCATCTCTTCGCCGCTAACGACCCCATCCCCGTTCTTGTCGAGCTTGAGAAGCGACTTCGACGCGTTCTCGATTTCCGTGGCCGATAACTGGCCATCGCCATCGGTATCGAGCGATTTAAACAGCGGCATATTCTGCAACATCATCGCCATGCCTCGGGCAGCCATCTCAGGATTGCCTGGCCCTCCGAGCCCTGGCCGATTCTCTTGGAATCGACCTTGGCCAGCTCGACGCCCCTCTTCGGGAGGCTCGGGCCGTGGATCTTGGCCGTAGCAGGGAACCGAAAAACCGACCAAACCCAGTAGGCTTACCTGCAATAATCGCTCAAGGACCAATCGTTTCATCTTCGTGAACCTTTAAAATGGGAGGCTTTTTTCAAATGGCTTCATTTGGCCAGAAGTTCTCTGGCTAAGATACCTTACCGACACGAAGCAACGAGGATCCACTTTGGAAGTCGAAGATTTTTTGGAATTCTATTTCCTGGACGACAAAACCATTTAATAATCCAAGCATGACGGACTCCTCAGCCCCAATCCTTCCTAATGCCACCAGTGGCCAACCCTTATCGCCCGGCTCTCTGGATGCCGGGGTAGACGAACCTTTGCAGATTCGAAACCTCGAAGAACTTACCGTGTTCTTTGAGTCAGTCCGGCCCCGGCTCGAAAAGATTGTTCGGTTTCGCTTAGAACCAGCCTTCCAAGCTCGCATCGATCCTGCCGACGTGCTCCAAGAATCCTTTCTGCAGATCGCCAAACGCTACAAAGAATTGATCGAAACTCCCGAACTCCACCCCATGGTCTGGCTGCGCCAGCGAGTCCTTCAGACTCTCTGGGACATGCAACGAGCCCATGGCCGAGATAAACGAAGTGTACACCGTGAAGACTCGATACCCCTTGCTAGCTCGAGCACCACAAGCATCACGATGGCCCGCTGGCTTGCCGACGACATGACATCGCCAAGCCAACGCATCATCAAAAGCGAACAGCAACAGCAACTCGAACAAGCCTTGGAGTCGATGAACGAAATCGATCGAGAGATCCTTGCGATGCGTCACTTCGAATACCTCACGAACTTGCAGACAGCCCAAGCCCTAGGCATCTCGCCTACGGCGGCGAGCAACCGCTATGTCCGAGCCGCAATACGCCTCGCTGAAATCATGCAAACTCCACCCCCGCAGGAGCCTCTGTGATGGATGCCACCGAGAAGTTCGAACGCCACCCGTTCGAACAGTTGGCCGACAAGTTCGTATCGCAACTCCGAGCCGGCCTTTCTCCGAGCATCGAAAAGTACGCACTCGATCACCCCGAGCATGCTGCAACCATCCGCTCTGTTTTCCCCTCTCTTGTCCTCGTCGAGAAGGTCAGTGCCAAAGATGCTACCGAGTCGCTAGCCTCGACTCAATCAATTGCGAAAAACCCGATCGGTCAAAACATACCGAGCAAGTTCGATGACTTCCATATCGTCCGTTGCATCGGACAAGGTGGTATGGGGGTTGTCTACGAAGCGATCCAAGAGTCGCTTCAGCGCAAAGTCGCTTTGAAGGTTATCCACCCGAGTGCCTCAGCGAGTCTCCAAAACAGGAATCGTTTTCGCCGCGAAGCCGAATCGGCAGCAGGACTACACCACACCAATATCGTTCCAGTCTACGGGTCGGGCGAAGACCACGGATTGCTCTACTACGCAATGCAATTGATCCACGGCTCGACCTTGGCCCAAATCATCGAGTCGCTCCAAAGCCGTATCGGAACTGCACCTTCCACCGACTTGACCTCAAGCGAACAAACCATCGAAGCGGTGGATCGATTGCTGTTAGCGAAATCTCCAGCCTCGCCCATCGAACTCAAAAGTTCCAATAGCTATGCACCCGGGAAAGATCCTCATCGCCATCCGGATAACAACGACAAAACGCGCCTGCTTGCAACTCGCGACTTAACCATCCCGGTCGATAAAGAACCAACCCGCGCCCAAGGTGATTCCAAGACGATAACTAAATCCACACAATCCCACTTATCGCACAAGCAACTTCCAAAACACTACTACCGAAACATTTGCAGACTGATCGCCAAAGCTGCAAACGCACTCGACTATGCTCATCAATCAGGAGTGCTGCACCGTGATATCAAGCCGAGCAATTTGCTTTTGGATCAAACCGGGACGATCTGGGTGGCCGATTTTGGACTAGCACGGCGCGACGATCTCGATAGCCAAACTCAAACCGGTGAAGTCCTCGGCACGCTCCGATACATGTCTCCAGAACAACTCACGGGCAAAGCCGACCATCGCAGTGATATCTATAGCCTCGGCCTGACCCTCTTCGAACTCCTGACTCTCCGCCCAGGTCTAGATGCCCCAAAACGCCGATTGCTCGACCCGAGCAAGTACAGTCAGTTGGAGTTCAATGCAAACGACAAACTCTCGATCCCTAGAGATCTCCAAACCATCGTCCTCAAAGCTGCCGCACTCGAACCAGAGAGACGTTACCAAAGAGCCAGGGATCTTCAGGAGGATCTCGAACGCTTCCTCGATGATCGACCCATCCAAGCACGCCGCGAATCGATGATCGAATCCGGGATCCGTTGGGCTCGCCGCAACCCTGCGATCGCAACACTCACAGCTACCCTCTTCGGTCTGCTCCTAGCCATCGCTTCGATCCTGGGACTTTGGAACCGACAGCAACGCCTAACCCTCGACGAACTCAGTCTCGCTTACAAAGCTTCCGCGAAAAGTCTTACCGAGCGAACCGAGGCACTTGAGCAAGCCGAGGCTGAAAGCAAGCGAGCCAAACAAAATATGGAAATGGCCTTGGAAGCCTTCAGCACGATCACCGAGAACATCGCCTCCCGAGGGCGTAGCCTCGAACTGCAAGGTCTCGACAGCGACGAACTCGAGTCGATCGGTTTTGCCGACGCTGTCTTGACCCAAGCTGACGTGGAACTTCTGAACTCCTTACAAGCCTTCTTCGATCGCTTTGCACAGCAAAACTCGGCAGACCTTCGCCTCGATGCGGCCATCGCTCGCCGAAGAGTCGGTGAAATCGAACACAAGATCGGTAAGTACGACCAAGCCTCGACCTCCCTGAAAAAAGCGATCGCCGACTTTACGGCCATCCGAACCAGCGACCCATCGCTTGCCGAGTCCGAAAAAATTCTTACCGAAGAGTTGCTCGCACGCGAAGAACTCATTGCCCTTCATGCAAGGCGCGATCAGTTTCCCAAGGCCCAAGAGGAACTCGATGCCATTCGATCGATACTCAGTGCACATCCTGAATTTGCTCAGTCCCCCCAAGGCCGATTTGCACTCGCCTCGGCACTGACGAGCCTAAGTAGTGGCGGTGCACGGCTCGCCCTCGAAAGAAGCTTCAACGATCGCCGACGAAAAAACCTTCCACCCTTCTTCAATCGACCTGCAGACTTCACCGTCGAAGTCGCCCCGCCGATGGCCCTAAGGATCCTTAAAGATCTCAACCATAATTCCGAGGCGATCGGACTGCTCGAGGAGCTCTCCGACCAAGAACCCAACCAAACCCAATACCGACTGGAATTGGCTCGCAACTACCGCGATCGGATGCGCATGACCCGCTTGGTTGGCAACCAACAGGACTTTGATAAATCGCTTCGGCAAGCAACCGAGATTTTCAAGGGACTTCTGGAAAAGAACCCCAAATCCCCAGTCCTTAAGTACGAACTTGCGAATCTTTACGCAAGCAGCCTCGTGCATCCGGCCTTCGATGCAAACCGACTCGAGGAAGCCCTCAAGCTCATTCAAGAAGTGATCGACGAACACCCTGCCGTGCCCGAATACCAAACCTTGTACGCCTCGCTCCTAGCTCGGTCAGCTTGGGTGCAACCCTTTGCTCCCGATCCCCCCACCGAACGGCAATTCGAAAGGGTCGAAAACGGGATCAATAAACTTCAGCAATCCATCGCGATCCATCAGGTGCTCGTGGACCGATTCCCCGAAATCCCTTTGTATGGGATCAACTTGCTTCAGACCAAGGTGCAACTGGTAGAGTACACTACTCAGTTCCGTCGCCTCGAAAAAGCCAAGCAGTCGTTGGCCGATGCTACAGTCCTTGCCGAGAAAATGCTCCAGTCGGGTGCCGCGCGTCAACCGGCCATCCGAGCCATCCTCGAACGCCTGCGCGAACGCAAAATCGCCCTTGAGAACCGTCCTGAACCTGAAAAACCTTAATATGCTTAATTGCTATCGAGTGCCGCTAGGCTTGCTCCTTTTTCTAACGACGATCGGGCTTGGAACCATCGAATCGGTTGCCAAGGAATTGCCTTCCATTGAGCGAGCCCCCAACATCGTTTTCATTCTGGCCGATGACCTTGGGTGGGGTGAACTGGGTAGCTACGGACAAACCAAATTGCAAACGCCCAATTTGGATCGGCTAGCGAGCCAAGGGATCCGATTCACGCAGCATTACAGCGGAGCACCCGTGTGCGCTCCATCGCGCTGCGTGCTCATGACCGGCAAGCACCTTGGCCATGCTGAGATCCGAGGAAACAAACAAGCCAAAGTCCATTTCCCGGAGTTCAACGAAGGTCAGCATCCGATTTCCGCCCAAGCTCTCACGATAGCTGAAGTTTTAAAGAAAGCCGGCTATGCAACGGGTGCCTTTGGCAAATGGGGACTTGGGCCCGTCGGCAGCACCGGCGATCCGAATGCCCAAGGCTTTGACAAGTTCTTTGGATACAACTGCCAAGCCATCGCGCATAGTTACTATCCTGAGTTTCTTTGGGACAACTCCGAACGTGTTCGGCTCAACGAAAAAGCCACACCAGGGCATCGAAAACCAACCGAGGGACCGATCGCAGCGGGTGATTGGGTCGGTCAGAACTATGCACCGTACCGGATGATCCAGCAAGCCGAAGCCTTCATCGAGGCCAACGCCGATCGACCTTTCTTTTTGTATCTACCTTGCATCGAACCCCACGTGGCGATGCATCCACCCGTTGAAACTCTCGATCGATTCCCTAAGGAGTGGGATACCCAGGAGTATCGAGGCGGAAATGGTTATTTGCCCCATCCACGACCTAGGGCAGCTTATGCCGCCATGATCTACGACCTAGATCGCCATGTCGGTAGGATCATGGATGCCTTGGATCGTCACGGACTGAGCGACAAGACGCTCGTGGTCTTCTCGAGCGACAATGGAGCCACGCACGGAGCAAGCAACGAACCGGACTTTCATGTCGGCGGTGCCGATCCGAAATTTTTCCGATCCACTGGCGAGCTCAGAGGCTTCAAAGGGAGCGTCTATGAAGGTGGTATTCGAGTGCCGATGATCGCCCGATTCCCAGGCGTAATACCTGAAGGCAAAGTCGATTCGACACCTTGTTATTTTGCCGATTGGTTTCCCACGCTTTGCCAAGTTGCAAAAATCGCTCCCGAGCAAATCTCGCAGGCAGGCAAGCTTGACGGGGTCAGCCTTTGGCCCGTCTTGACCGCTTCGGGTTCTTTGCAACAACGCCCACCTATGGCTTGGGTTTTTCCTGAATATTCTGGTCAAGTCGCCCTTCGCTGGAACGATTATAAATTAGTGCGAAGAGGACTGGCCACCAAGAAACCTTCGGAATGGGAGTTGTATGATTTGTCAAAGGATCCAAGCGAATCCGAAGATTTGTCCGGCGCGTTTCCGAACTTGGTCGAGCAAGGTGTGAAAATTCTTCGCGAGCAAACCGATGCCAACGGTGTTTTTCCAGTTTCGTTTTGAATCAGAATAAATTGTTGCTTGAGGCGATGAAGTCATGCTCGAAAGTCTACCTCAAGATCTCGCCGACCGATGGAAAAAAGGCGATCGGGTACGAGCGATTGACTACCTCGAGCGGCAACCGGAACTCCGAAAGAACCTTGCGATCTATAAGCTTCTAGTCGAGGAGGAGCTCAGGCAGTTGCATCAATCGGGCCAGACCCTCGATACGGATCGTTTGCTCAAGGACTATCCCGAATGCCGAGAGACGATCCTGGGCTTTGATCCGCAGTTCGAGACGCTTGCGGCAACGGCTAAGGACGGCTTTGAAACGCAACTAGCGCAGACCAAGGCGCTCGATCCTTCGGAAGCGAAAAGTTCGGTCATTACTAGCCGTTCGGGTTATCCGCAAATCCCTGGCTTTGAGATTCTTTCGGAGCTCGGACGAGGTGGCATGGGGATCGTGTACCGGGCTCGGCAGAGTTCTGCGAACCGGCAAGTCGCTTTGAAAGTGGTTCGCAGTGAGATGCTCGATACGTCGGATTTAGCGAGCCGGGCCAATGCCTTAGAACGCTTTCGTACCGAGGCCAAGGCGGCAGCATCGCTTCAGCACGACAACATCATCCCTGTGTATGAGGTTGGAGAGGTACCTGCGAAAGGCACCCGGCAGTCGCCGTTGCGATACTATGCGATGCGATTCATCCAAGGCACGAGCCTTTACGATATCCTTCGCAAAGGTCCGTTGGATGGGCGTAGGGCTGCGCAGTACGTTGTCCAGATTGCCCGGGCATTGCAAGCGGCCCATGACCAAGGAATTTTGCATCGGGATATCAAGCCCCATAATGTGATGATCGAGTCAGCGACCGACCGACCGTTGATCGCCGATTTTGGTTTAGCCAAGTTTGTACATAGCGACCATTCGCTAACGCATGCGGGGCAGATTATCGGCACGCCTTCGTACATGTCACCCGAGCAAGCTCAGGATGCTTCGAGGGTCAAAGCCGCTGCGGATCAGTACTCCTTGGGTGCAACTCTGTATCATTTACTAGCAGGTCATCCACCCTTTGCGGCACCGAGTCTTCAAGAGATCATTCGACAGATACTTGAGAAGCCACCGGTGAGTCTTCGCCAGAGCAATCCTTCGATCGATCTGGATCTTGAGACCATCTGCATGAAGGCTATCGAGAAGGAGCCTTCGAAGCGGTATGGTTCTTGCCAGGAGTTTGCCGAGGATCTGCAGCGGTACCTCGAAGGCCGACCGATCGTAGCGAGGCCTGTAAGTTCGTTCGAGCGAGCTTGGCGATGGTGCCGGCGCAACCCGGTGCTTGCCGGTATGATGCTCGCCGTGTCGTTGCTCGCTTTGAGTACTTTTGGGGCGATTGCGATTGGGTATCGCCAAACGGCGGGGGCGTTGAAGGTTTCCGAATCGCGGCTTGAGAAAGCGTTTCAAGTCGTCGACGATCTGTTCACACGCATTAGCGAAGACGAGTTGCTCAATGAGCCGGGGATGCAAAAACTTCGAACCGAGCTGCTTGAAAAAGCCTTGGTTCACTACGAGTATTTTTTGAGTGAGAGCAAGAAGTATTCGACAGCAACCGATCCAAAGTTACTTAGTGAGATCGGCAAATCGAATTATCGGTTGGCGACGATCCAGCAGTTGATGGGGAATACGGACATCGCGAAAGAGGCACTCAGCGACGCGCGAGCCATTCAGGAGAAACTCATCGAGCAAGATCCCGAGAATATCGAACGACTAAAAGCCTTGGCCGATACGCTCAATTCGATTGGAGCACTAGCGAGCAATTTGGGTGATCATGCTGCGGCGTTGGAGGCGTTCGAGAATGCCCATCGGTATCGAGAAAAATTGGTCAGCAAATTTCCGGACCAATTGAGTTATCAGATGTTGGCGTGCAATACGACGATGAATATTGGGATAGCGAAGGTGCAGTTAAAGAGGCTCGAGGAGGGATTGGAGAACTTGGACGATAGTCAGCGGAAAAGGCTGGGGTTGCTTGAGCGGTATCCAGACGCGGGCAAGTTGCAGCAAGACATTGCGCGAGGGTGGTACAGTTTAGGAAAATTGTTCTTCGATATAAAACCTAGGAGTCAAGTGGCTGATTATCTTGTCAAATCCGTTGAATCGTTTCGTAGGACGATTGAGTTAGACAGTCGATCGTTGAGCAATCAGTATCAGATGATCAATGCGCTTTGGCTGTTGGGAGAGAGCTACAGTGTTTCTGGAGAGAACGAAAAAGCGAGCAAAGCGTTTGAGGATGCCCAGGCCATGGCACAAAAGCTCGCTGAGAGCAACACCGATGTGGTCGAGTACCAGATGCAATGGTCTCTTGTCGAGCAAAGTCTTGGGACGATTTATAACGACCAAGGAGAGTTGGGCAAGTCCGAGCGGAGTTGGAAGCGAGCACTTGAGATAACCCGCAAGTACCAGCAACTTTCACCTGAGAGTCTTCCGCTGATTGACGATCTAGTAACGAGCTTATGTGCGCTTGGGGAGTTGGCAGCAGGTCGAGAGGACGTTTCGTCAGCCATGATGTATCGCAAGGAAGCGATTTGGGGATTGGAGAGACTCAGCAAGGAGCGGCCGGAGGAACCGTGGTACAGCGAGCAGCTCGAAGCGACCCGCGCCTGGCTCGAAACCCAACGTCAATAATTTTTCCAAAATCACCCAACGTAGATGATTTTTCCAAAATCATCTACGAGCGCTCGAGTATGGCCCAACACAACCAGACCACCGTGGAGCAGGCTTCAGGCTTTAGGCGACAGGCTTCAGGAAAACAGCCCAAGTGCCGCAAAGCATTACGAAGAAACGAGTGAGGTCAATCGTTCACCAATGCCCGACAGTAATATTCGCTATTCCCGAACTCAAACGTCCGATTGGCCAACGGCCATAATCACCATAGCCAGGGGCATCGCCCCTGGGAAATTGTTTACGGTTTGTGGCCCAGCGGGCCAGCCTATCGGTAGCAAGCCAAGCCCCCGCCCGCGTGGGAAACATGGCCATCTTGGAGTTTCAGAACTCTCGGATCTCGACAGAAGAACCCAAGGCGCCAGAAGATGTCTAACGGGAGGTCATCAGGCCCTTTGCCACGCGGATAATGGAGATTTGCTATGGTTGCTTATCAGAAAAAACCGTAAATCTCAAATAAAACATCACATTTCAAGGTTGCCCAGGGTCGAAAACGTGATAATATTCTTGACGATAGAACGGGAGATGTTCTAGGAGCCAAGTCCCGAAAATGACCAATTTACCCGGAAGCATGACAGGAAACTATTACGTTAGGGTTGTGCGACCAGCCCTTCAGGACGCGAGGCATTGGCTTCCGGCAATGCGTGATCGAGCGGAGCTTCGGCGACACGCACTGAAACTACGATTTTGGGGATTGAATGGAGTGGAGGATTTGGACTGGGATTGGATTCGAGCTCTAAAGGACAAGAGGATCGGGGAACTTCGGATTGGGGACGTTTTGGGGGGATGTGACAACCTAAGAGTTATTAGCTGGCACCCTCAAACCAACGTTCCACCTAGTTGGCGTCCCACGTCTGACCCCTTGCCGCATATCTGGGTTCTTGCAGTACTACAGAAGAAACGTGACGACTTTTCGACCGGAATGCTAAAGACGTTCGAGTTACGTCGTCAAACAGTCATAAGCAGATTTTACGAAGGTTTTGCATAGAAATTCCATCATTCGTTACACCCCTCTCAATTAAGCAAGGATTGAACATATGGATACGAAAGAGGATCAAGCTGTTGGAATTCGCGTTCTTTGTGCTTACATGGAGTGCTCCGACGAAGTTCAGAAACTAATTAAAGATTTGATAACCGAAGTGCTCCTATCGAGTGAGTCGGATAGCGACGAGAAGCAAATGGCGGTCTTCTCGATCGCCGATGCCTTGTTTCCAAATCCATACAATGGAGATCACGGAATTGGACTGCTCGAGAGCGAGACTGATGCGGCCAAGGAAAATGCTGAGTTACTCGAAATCATATCTTGCATGGACGCTCAAGAGGCTTCTTTTTCCGAGCGGCTCCGTACATTGATGGAAGAGCAAGGAGTAACACAGCAAGAGCTCGCAGATGCCGTTGGGTTAAGGCAGTCAGCGATCGCGAATATACTCGGACGCAATTGTCGACCTCAAAAGCGAACTGTCAAAAAAATCGCTGAGGCTATGGGAGTTGCGCCAAAAGAGTTATGGCCCTCTTTCACTCTTTAGTGATTACACCACTAGGGAATCAACTGCCGCGATCCCAATGGCTTGTCACGTGAGAAACGGAGAAAATCAACCGCCTCTAGCGTAGGAATGCGATAGCTTCAATCGAAAAGCCTTTGGGGACATCCAAGCATAAAAGAGCAATCCTAGCTAGCCGTACATTATGGCGATCCTTCGCCCGATAGGACACTGACCTTGGAAATCGCACTGGTTGAAGGCAAGCGATGTCGAGCTTATCCCGACGAAAATGCCACTGCATGTATTGTGACGGCGATATGGATGCCAAGTGCGGAGAGTAACAGAGGTGGCATTGGGCCCATCATCGCAACTATCGCTTTGTACATACAGTGCAAAGATCGGCGAGAGAAGAAGGCTAAAAAGCCCCAGGATTAACCGCTTGGAGCCACGGTCCGAAACGCCCAACGGGGGAAGGAGACCACCTGAACCCGTCAGGCAAAAATTTTACATCAACGCCGCGCGTAATTTTTGGGCAAAGCGCCAAACGCACCTGATGCGTTTGGCGTTGATTGATCGGAGGATTTTCGTTCACTCGGGTGTACCTTACTGACTCTTTGGCATTGATCCACAAACTCCGTTCGACGCGTGTCAGCGCGCGCCTAAAAGGGGCCAAGTTAGGGCGCTTTCAAAAGGGGCCAGTTGGACAAGGACGAGGCAGTTGATTTCTTTAGAGGGTGTTTCGTTACCTCCGTCGAGGAATCGCTGATGCTAAACAGGCTCTCAATGGACAAAACACAGGGAATTACGCAGCTTTTTGCCTCCGGGATGAGCCAGCGACAGATCGCTCGAGCGCTGGGCATCGACAGAAAATCCGTTGCAAGGGAATTTCGACGATCTGGGGCAAAAGGGGCCACCGATGACAAAGCGCCCACCGGGTCGGTTCCATCGGAGGCAATTGCTCCAAAAGGGGCCAGCGTACAGAAAAACCAGAAAATGCCCCCCGCAAAGCGCCCATGAGTGGTCCCTTTTAAAGCGCCCACTGACAGCTGCGAAAAACAGGACTTTGCTGCCTCTGTGTCGTGACCTTCCTCGATGGCTTCGACGGTACTGTTGTCCAGGTTGTACAAAATGGAAACATACTTTCTTCCTTTGGCAAAAGCTTTTTCGTCTATGCCGATCTGTGGAAGCAGCGATGGTTCCTTTCGAGCTTTTTCCCGAGCAACAGCACGTTCGATGATATTCCATGTAGCATCCCAATTGAGTCGCAGAATTGTCATGGCTCCTTTGACGGTTTGCGTCATCAGCAGGACTTCGATCGCAAACCTCTCAAACATGAGCGTGAATCGACTATGCGATAAAGCCCATGGAACCGTAACGGTCTTGACTCCATGATCAGGGCAGTTCACTCGAGGGACACGGCCTATGAGGATTGTCTTAAACTGGCATAAGTCCAAATGCCGCCATCGACGCTCTTCTGCATGATCGTAGCAAGCAAGCTCTTCCTGGCACTCAGGACAGCAGAACTTTGTACCAACAGGGTGCTCGACCCTCACTTGGATCTCTTCGGCTGGAATGTCCAATTTGACCTCGGAGACAGTCCAAGGGGATGTCAGTCCTTGAATGCGTTGATAGAGTTCTTTGTCTTGCATCGCTGGGGGTTCCTTTTCCCAACACTTGTATCGTCACCCACGGAAGTACTTAATTGACTGTTTTTTCCGCCTGTGTAAAAACAGTCCAGCGAATGAAAATCCAATTGAATACATAGTTCGACTATCAGGTTCAGGAATCGCAATGGAGGTTGCAACGAAACTGATGTCATCCAGTGCGAAGTCGTTTCCTCCCCCCAAAAAGCCAACTTCATATCCAGTTTCATAGATTTGAATATTCGCAACTGTATTTCCACGGGCGTTCCATGACGCCGAAAACTGCTCCCAAACCTTCGTTACTCCGGGAGCATTTTGCTTTCCAATCGATTCACCGTTGATAGAAAAACTCAGTCTCGATATGTTTAAATCACCTGCGACTACCCATGTAGAAATCCATGCGGAAAAATTATATACGGAGTTCGGGACCACAGAAACAGTTTGCGACCAGACCATTAAATCTGGGTTGTCGTTTCGGTCTGCGTTAACCATCATCATCCTTCCACTACCAGATGTATGGTCTCCATAACTGACGGCTGCAAAGTGAAAAGGATAAGGATTCGTTACTATGTTAAATTCTCCACCGTTTAGTCCTGGGAACGGCTGTATAGAGGGTGCATAAACGTACTCAGTTCCAAATCCTGAATATCCCTGCTCAAAGTCACCATTGAATATAACACTTGCAGGTACGCTTGAAGATAAAAAAAGCAAAAGAAAAAGCGTTTGAGCGTAACGAGATAAAATGATTAGGATGCGTGGCGTTTTTTGCATTTGGGGCTTGATGTGTTCGAGCGAAATATGTCCAAAGAATAAACCGTGTAGCTTTTACGACCTAGCCGAAAGCCTAATAGTTTTTTAAAAAAACCGGTCCATCCGGCATTATCGTGGGTGATGGTACAATTGCAGGGGAAAGGAACCCCCAGCAATGCAAGACAAAGAGCTCTATCAACATATCCTAGGACTGACCTCCCCTTGGACCGTCTCCGGTGTCAAATTGGACATTCCAGCCGAAGAGATCCAAGTGAGGGTCGAGCACCCTGCTGGTACAAAGTTCTGCTGTCCTGAGTGCCAGAAAGAGCTTGCTTGCTACGATCATGCAGAAGAGCGTCGATGGCGGCATCTGGACTCGTGCCAATACAAGACAATCCTCATTGGCCGTGTTCCCCGAGTGGACTGTCCAGAGCATGGAGTCAAGACCGTGACGGTTCCATGGGCTTTACAGCATAGTCGATTCACGATCATGTTTGAGCGGTTTGCTATCGAAGTCCTACTGATGACTCAAACCGTCAAAGGTGCCATGACAATTCTGCGACTCCAATGGGATGCAACTTGGCATATCATCGAACGTGCAGTTGCTCGTGGAAAAGCTCGGAAGGAACCGTCGCTGCTTCCGAGGATCGGCATCGACGAGAAAGCGTTCGCCAAGGGGAGGAAGTTTGTTTCGATCTTGTACAACCTGGACAACAGTACCGTTGAAGCGATCGAGGAAGGACACGACACACAGGCCGCAAAATCCTGTTTTTCCCAGCTAAGTCAGGAGCAATTACAGTCAGTCGAGGCGATCGCCATGGATATGAGCCCTGCCTTTGTCCGGGCTGCCAAGGAGATGATTCCATTGGCCGAAAGCAAGATCGTACACGACAAGTTTCACATCATGAAGATGGCCAACGAAGCTGTCGACAAAGTTCGCCGTGGAGAACATAAGCGACTGCTCAAGGATGGGGATGATCGACTCACGGGGAGTAAATACTTCTGGTTAACTTCGCTTGAGAACCACAGCGAAAAACAACACGCTAGGTTTCAGTCCATTTGCAATCTATCGCTCGCTACCGGGCGAGCGTGGTCCTACAAAGAGCTCTTACGCGATCTCTGGGCCCAGGAGACGGAGGGGAAGGCAAAGAGCTACTTCAGAGATTGGTATCAGCGAGTCATTCGTACCAAGATGGCGCCGATGAAAAAACTAGCTCGGAGTTTGAAGGAGCGAATCGATAACATTGTGACCTACTGTACGCATGGGATCACCAATGCGGTGGCCGAAGGGATCAACAGTAAGATCATGTCGATAAAACGACGAGCGGGAGGCTATCGCAACATCGAAAACTTCAAAACCGCAGTGTTGTTTTACTGCGG